>Ga0190270_10000224_pt1 | contig 24775 bp, 22 predicted proteins | sample Popmic320T_FD_133748 | JGI IMG/M metagenome (GOLD analysis project Ga0190270, IMG submission 133748) | Populus adjacent soil microbial communities from riparian zone of Weber River, Utah, USA - 320 T | ecosystem: Environmental > Terrestrial > Soil > Riparian zone | place: USA: Utah | collected...
GGCCGGGTCGAGCGCGAGGTCGTCGATGCAGCCGAGGGAGCCGAGCTGCTCGTTCTCGCTCGCGACGGCGACCACACGCACCTCGGACCACACAGCCTCGGTCGGCACAGCCGCTTCATCGTCGACCACGCGCCGTGTCCGGTGCTGCTCGTCTGGCCGGACCTCGCGCCCAGCACGGCGACGATGCCGCCACCGCCACCCCGCCCACCGCCGCACCACGGGTAGATCGCTGGCGCTGGTGGATCAGGGCGCCGCCGGTTCGGCCACTCCCTTCGGCGCGATGACCTCCATGTCGGTGACGACGTCGATCAGCACTGGACCCGACGCCTCGAGCGCCTGCTCCATCGCGGATGCCAGCTCGCCGGGCTTGTCGACTCGCAGGCCGGTCGCACCGATCGATTCGGCGACGCCGGCGAGGTTGACGTCCTCGAAGTGCCACAGCTCGTGATGCTTGCCATGCAGCTCGCCGCCGTATACGGGGGTGTAGGACCCGATCTCCTGGTTGAGCGACCGGTTGTTGTTGACCAGCACGACGACCGGGACCCGCCAGCGCACGGCGGTCTCGAGCTCGGCGAGGTGGTACCACAGCCCGCCATCGCCGGTGAAGAGGACGACCGGCCGATCCGGGGCACCGAGCTTCGCGCCAATCGCCGCCGGCAGGCCCCATCCGAGTGAGCCCGCGGCCCGGATGTAGCCCTGGCCGGGTCGGGTCAGGTCGACGTACCCGCCGGTCCACATGCCGGCATGACCGGTGTCCGAGACGAGCAGGGCGTCGTCGGGCAACAGCGAGGTCAGCTCGCCGCATAGGCGCTCGGGCCGCATCGGTGTCTGATCCGACTCCATCTGCGGACCCACCTGCTCCCACCACCGCCGACCGAGCTCGGCCGCACGGTCGATCCAGGCCCGCCGGGACTCGGCGTCGACGCCGTCGAGCGCCGACAGCAGCCGGGACAGGCCCAGCTTGGCGTCGGCCAGCACAGGGACGGTGTTGGCGTAGTGCCGACCGAGCTCGGACGGCTCGATGTCGAGATGGATCACGGCCGTGTCCGGCGGCGGCACCTGCCAGTTGAGGGTGAGCTGGCTGCCGGTCTGGCTGCCGACGTACAGCACGAGGTCGGCCTCGAGCAGCACCTGATTGGCGCTGGCCCGGCTGTAGTTGCCGGGTACACCGACGTTGAGCGGGTGGTCGCCGGGCACCGTGTCCTTGGCGTTGAGCGAGGTCGCGATCGGGGCGCCGAGTCGTTCGGCCAGCCGGATCAGCTCTGGACCGGCGCCGGAGTGACGTACGCCGCCTCCCGCCACGACGACCGGACGCTCGGCGGTGCTGAGCAGTCGGGCGGCCCTCTCCACGGCCGCCGCGTCCGGCTCGATGCGGTGCAGCGGTGTCTCGTACGGAAGGTGGTCCGGGATTTCGGCGTCCAGCTCGGCGTCCTCGATCGCGGCACCCATGTGACCGGCGACCTCGAGATGCGTCGGTCCGGGCTTGCCGGCGCAGGCCACCCGGAAGGCGTGCGCGAGTTGGTCCGGCAGCCGATCCGGGTGGATGACCTGGCCGCTCCACTTCGTCGTCGGCTTGAACAGCGGAAAGTCTTCGATCTCCTGGTACGTATGGCGACCGCGGCTCCAGGCGAACGGCCCGCCGGTGAACGCGACGACCGGCGAGCAACCCAGGTACGGATCGCGCAGCCCCGCCGCCAGGTTGGCCGAGCCGACCGCCTGCGCCATGGCGACACCGGGCCGACCGGTCACGCGTGCGTAGCCGTCGGCCATGTAGACCGCCGACTTCTCGCCGTGGGTCACGATGCGCTTGATCTCGGTATGCCGCTCCATCTCGTACAGCGACCGGGTCAGGATGGTTGGCACCAAGAACACCGACGTCACGCCGTAGGCATCGAGCGTGCGGGCGAGGTATTCGGCTCCGGTCATCGTCGGCATGCGGCTCCTCTCACCGGTACGGCCCCGTATATTGCATCATGTAGGATCCGCGCATGCGTATGCAAGCGATCGGGCTGGTCGGTCTCGGGCTCATGGGATCGGCGATGTCGACCCGATTGCTGTCGGCGGGACACACCGTGGTGGGCTACGACGTCGCCCCGGCGGCTCGCGACGCGCACGCGGCTCGGGGTGGCGAGGTCGTCGGCGCCGCAGGTGAGGTCGCGGCTCGCTGCCGGGTCGTCATCCTCTCGCTGCCAAACGGTCAGATCAGCCGAAGCGCCTGCTTCGATCCGGACGGGGTCGCCGCGGGTGTACATGAGGGCTCCGTCGTGGTCGAGACCAGCACGGTGCTGCCGGACGAGGCCGAGCGCATGGCCTCGGATCTCGTCGCCAGTGGCGCGGGCTTCACCGATGCAGCGTTGAGCGGCCATAGCGAGATGGTCGGTCGCGGCGACGCGTTGGGCATGGTCGGGGGTGAGGCATCCGACGCCGCCGTCGTCACGCCGATTCTCGACGCGTTCTGCCGCAAGGTGATGCACGTCGGTGGGCATGGCGACGGCATGCGGGCCAAGATCGTCGTCAATCAGATCCTGACGATCAATCGGTTCGCCGTGGCCGAAGGCCTGGTGCTCGCCGAGAAGCTCGGCGTCGACGTGGGACGGATGCTCGAGGTGCTGCGATCGAGCGCCGCGTACAGCAAGGCGATGGACATGTGGGGCGACCGGATGGTCGATCGCCGCTACACCGATCCGGCGTCCCGCGTGAACAGTCACGACAAGGACGCCCGGCTCACCCTGCAGCTCGGGCGCGAGCACCACGCACCGATGCTGTTGACGTCGCAGGTCAACCAGATCGTCCAGAGCATGCTTGCGAGTGGCATGGCCGACCTCGACAACTCGAGTGTCGTCGAAGCCCTGCGCGGCCTGGCCGGCATCGAGACTCGGCTGCCCGACACCGGTCGGTGAGCTCAGTACTCGATGTCGACGACGCGGCGCTCGGCGACCGATCGGGCCATCGCCTCGCACAGCCGCATGCTTCGTAAGCCGTCCTCGCCCGAGGCGTTTGGTGTCTCGCCGTCGAGCACCGCCTTCGCGTACGCCGCGAGGCTGAGTCGATGGGCGCCGGGCGACGGGTACGCCGTCATCGACTCGGAGCCATCGGCCTTGGTGATCACGAGGCGGCCGTCCTCGCGCGACCTGGTGACGCCGTGGCCGACGATCCGGCCGGTCGTGCCGTAGATGTCGATGTCATTTTGCGGATGCGGCAGTCGTTGGTTGCAGTTGACGTACGCGGTCACCCCGTTGGCGAACCGGATCAGCGCCAGCGCCTGGATCTCGACCGCGAAGTTGTCGTCGTCCCACATCGCGACCACCTCGACCGGGTCGGAGTCGAGGATGTAGCTGAGGAAGTCGTAGACGTGGACGCCGACGTTGAACGTCGTCCCGATGCCGGCGAGCTCCGGGTCGTTGCGCCAGCCCTCATGCGGACGTACTCCGGCGCTGGCCTCGACCTGGATCGTGCGGACGTCGCCGATCGCCCCGGCGGCGACCATCTGCTTCACGTCACGCACCCACGGCAGCTGCCGGTTGTGGAAGTTGATCCCGAGCTTGACGCCGGCCTTGTCACACGCCTCGACCTCGCGAACGGCGTCGGCCACGGTGACCGCCATCGGCTTGTCGCACCAGACGTGCTTGCCCGCCTCGGCGGCCGCGACGACCTGCTCGAAGTGCTGCGCGTTGGGCGTCGCGATGTAGACGGCTTCGACCTCGGGGTTGGCCAGCATCTCGTCGTAGGAGGTGTACGCGTACGGCGCCCCGAACTCCTGCGCGAACGCGTCGGCCCGAGCCTGGTCGCGGCTCACCCCGGCGACGAGCTCGCACTCCGGCTCGGCGACCATCGCCGGCGCGATCGTGGACTTGACGATGCGGCCGAGACCGATCACACCCCAGCGGAGCGTACGCATGGCCGCCTCCTTCGTACCCCGGCTATGAGAGGCCGAGCAGCTTGGTCGCGTTGCCGGCCAGGATCGCCTGCTTCTCGTCGGCGGTGAGCTCGTCGAGACCGTTGAGCCACCGGACCGGGTCGATCGAGAACATCGGCGCCGGGTAGTCGGTGCCCAGCATCACCCGGTCGATGCCGACCCGGTCGATGAGGAATCGCAGCGCCGGCCCGTCGTAGGTGCAGCAGTCGTAGTAGAACTGCGACAGGTACGTACTAGGCGGCCGGCTGATCTTGAGTTCGTAATCCCACTCGGAGCCGAACGGCGGTGTGAGCGGGCCTTCGGGGTAGCCGCCTTCGAAGGCACCGGCGGCCTTGTCGAGCCGACCAGCGCCGAACGCAGCATAGCCGCCGGCGTGGGCCAGCAGCGGTTTGAGGTTGGGGCACGCGTCCATGACGCCGCCGTGGACGAGGGTCGAGAACGTGATCGTCCGGTCGGCGAGGTTGCCGATGGCATTGGGCAGGCTGTACGTCTCGATTCGCGAGGAGACGCAGGTCGCGCCACCCTGGTGGAAGAAGACGATCGCACCGAGACGCTCGGCTGCCTGGAAGAAGGGGAGAAACTCCGGGTCATCGTACGTGTGGCCGTTGACGTGGTCATTGATCATCGCGCCACGCAGACCGAGCTCGCCCATCCCGCGTTCCAACTCGGCGATCGCGGCCGACACATCTTGCATCGGCAGCGTCCCCATGCCGATGAATCGGGTCGGATGCTTCCCGACGATCTCCGCGATCTCGTCGTTGCACTCGCGGGCGACCGTCGTCGTGAGCTCGATGTCCTTGTCGTACTGGTAAAACGCGGCGGTCGGCGTGATGAGCTGGATGTCGACGCCCATCTCGTCCATCTCGGCGATCCGCTCCGGCACCGAAATGTTGAATCCGCGCCGGTGCAACTCGCCGGCCCTCGGGCCGAGGCCGTGCCACGTGCCGTCGTCGCGAATCGCGTCCTTGAACCGTTGGGGGGTCAGGTGGGCGTGTACGTCGATGACAGGCACGATGGAAGTCCCTCCCGCAAATGATGTATCACGCATAAAATAGGATCAGTCGTGGTGGTGTCAAGCCGCCCGCCGCCGAGCAGGGGGCGTGGCGTCCCCAGCCTCTTCCCGCCGATATTGCGCGTCCCACCCACTTCCTCCCGCCGACATTGCGCGTCCCACCCACTTCTTCCCGCCGACCATGCGCGTCCCGCCCACTTCTTCGCCGGGAACGCACCACAGGTTGCCTCCAGGTTGGAACCAGTCAGGCGCGGGATCGTCGTACGTCAAGGATGCGACGAGACGCAGGGAATCCTCATGGCGGATTACTTCGTGCACTACCCGACCCCGATCGACGAGGTGATTGGGATCGCTGGCGAGCTGGTCCGCCATGCTCGCGACGGGAACACAACGATCGGTCGCATCCGACAGGACATGGGACGGGCGACCGACGCGGTCGACGGCACCCTTCGGTTCCCGATGGAGGTCGCCCCCCATCCGGTCGAGGTCACCGTCGGAAACGTCGCGAACGCTGCGTACTTCGCCAGCGGTGCCATGATGCTCTTCGCCCAGGCGGTCAAGACCTACAACAACGGCGTCGACGGGATCAACGCCCAGATCCATGATGACGAGCGGGGCCTCGATCCGGGCGGCCCGGCCGGCAAGCTGCAGGAGCTGGAAGCTCAACGGGCTCGGTACGAGCAGGCCCTCGACGACGAGGCTGCGCGGGTCGCCCGCATGCTCGAGCGCGGGCCGAACGAGGAGGATATGCGGTTTCTCCGCGACCACGGCTTCCTCCTCCCCCTCGACCCGTCAACCGACCCGGCGCTCCGGGCGGCCCTGGCCCGCCGCCCGAAGCTCGGGGACCCCGCAGCCATGCGCAGATGGTGGGCCGGCCTGACGCTTGCTCAGCAGGCCGGCCTCATCGCCTACTATCCAAAGCTCCTGGGCAACGCCAACGGCCTTCCGGCCGAGGTACGCGACGAGGCCAACCGGCTGGTCCTCGACGAGGATTACAACTGGCTCAAGGCACGCGAGCGAGACGGTGAGCTCACGCCGGAGCAGGCCAGAGCGCTGAAGAACATCGAGAAGGTACGGGAGCAGCTCAAGGTCCGGGCGACGCATGTCGATCCGATCACCGGTCAGCCCGTTCCCGTCCAGCTCTACATCTACGACCCGTACGCCTTCGGTGGCGAGGGCCGGGTCGCAATCGCCACCGGCAACCTCGACGACGCTGACCACGTCGCCCTGATGGTGCCCGGCGTCGGGTCCAGCGTCCAGGGCCTCCTACCTCGCCGGCCCGGGGAGCTGTACGACGAGAGCCGGTGGGCCGGCGGGGGCGACTCGGTCGCAGTGCTGGACTGGATGGGCTACGACTCACCCAACGGCTACACCCCGGGCAATCTCGATTCGGCCGGGCTGCTCAACCAGGACATGGCCCGGGCTGGCGCACAGCAGTTGGTCTCCGACGTCTCGGGTTTGCGAGCCTCCAGAAGCGACGATCCCGCGCACCTCACCGTCATTGGCAGCTCGTACGGCAGCACAACCGCCGGCATCGCCGCCACCCCCGAGTACGGCCTCGATGCCGACGACCTGGTGCTGTCAGCGAGCCCCGGCGTACCTGTCGACGATGCCGGAGACCTGGGGACCGGTCACGACCACACTTGGGTCGGCAGCGCGACCGACGATCCCATCACCCAGTTCGGTGACAGCGGCTGGGACGGCACCGGCATGCCGGCGCCGCTCGGCAACGATCCGGCCGAGGACACGTTCGGCGCCAACCGGTTCCGCGCGGAGGACGTCCAGCGCGAGGATTGGCCGGCTGTTCCGAGCTTCGACCCGCACGGCCGATACTTCAACCACGACAGCGAGTCGCTGTACAACATGGGCGCCATCGTCACCGGCCAGTACGGCGACGTCCAGGCGGCCGACCCTCGCTACGACCCGTGGTATGCGCCCGAGCAGGACCCGGAAGCGGACCGCAACCCGGAGCACTTGCACCACAAGCCCTGAGGCACAGACCCGCAACCTCGTTCCGACCCGACGATCCGCGAGTTCCGACCCGACGATCCGCGAGAGACGGTCGGTGCCACGGCCCGAAACTCACGGACCGACACGCCCGAAACTCACGGACCGGCACGCCCAAACTCACGGACCGGCACGCCCAAACTCACGGACCGGCGGGGTCTAGAGGCGGGCTGCCCGCGCCGTGTCGAGGGCAGCGCGGGCGCCACCCTCCAAGGCCGGCAGGTCGCGGTAGATCGGCAGGACCTTGAAACCCATCTCGAGGTACGGCCCAACCTCGGCCGACGCGGGATGAATGCCGACCCAGCGGCCCGCCTCGCGACAACTCGTGGCGATCCGCTGGGCCAGCCGCTGATGCTCGGGATCGCGCAGCTCCAACATGGGCGGGAGGCCGGCCGACGAAGCCAGATCGCTCGGCCCGACGTGGATCGCGTCGACACCCTCGACGGCGACGATGTCGTCGATCGCGTCCACTCCGGCCACGGTCTCGACCATCGGGATGCAGACTGCCAGCTCGTCACCGATCGCCGGAGAGTACGGCCGGTGCTCCATCGCCGGGCGGATGGCTCCCCAACTGCGATGGCCGCGCGGCGGATAGCGCATCGCGTCGACCACCTGGGCGGCCTGCTCGGGTGTCTCGATCAGGGGCACGATGACGCCTTGGGCGCCGGAGTCGAGGGCGCGACCGATCTCGGCGGGGTTGTTGGTCGACACCCGCACGATCGCCGGCGTACCGGAGATCGCGATCGCCTGGAGCATCGACAGCATCGACTCGTAACCGATCATGCCGTGCTGGGTGTCGATGCCGACCCAGTCGAAGCCCAGCCGACCGACCACTTCGGCGGCGATCGGATTGGGCATCTGGAGCCAAGCGCCGAGTGCCGGGCCGTCGGCCTCCAGGGTCGCGCGCAACGTACGTCCGGTCATCAGATGCCCTTCTCGTGGGGCCGCACCCCTGCCGTACGACAGGATCACACATAATATATGCGACATGACCAACGCACTGCAGTCCGGCGTGACCGTCGACGCCGCTGGCCTCGAGACCTTCACCCGATCCGTACTCGAGGCAGCCGGCCTGGAGCCGACCGACGCCGCGGCGGCGGCCGACGTCCTGGCCCGCACGACTCTGCGCGGCATCGAGAGCCACGGCATCTGGTTCCTGAACCGGTACGTCGAGCAACTCCACGACGGCGGTGCGAACCCTCACGCTCAGTTTTCGACCGTGCTCGACCGGGGCGCGCATCTCGTACTCGACGGCGGCGCCGGACACGGCCCGGCCATCGCCGCGCGGGCCACCCAGCTGGCGATCGACCGCGCCCGACAGCACGGCCTCGCGGCGGTGTCGGTGCGCAATGCCAATCACTTCGGCGCCGCCGGCCACTACGCGCTGACCTGCGCCGAGTCCGGATGCATCGGCCTCGCCCTGTCCAACACGCCGCCGATCATGGCGGTCACCGGATCGGGCCGCCGCAGCATCGGCAACAACCCGCTCGCGTTCGGTGCTCCGCGTGCCGAGGGGCCGCCGATGGTCCTCGACATCGCGATGAGCAAGGTCGCGGGCGGCAAGGTCCGGATGGCCGTCGAAACCGGTGACGCCGTGCCTCCGGGGTGGATTCTCGATCCGGACGGCGAGCCCACGACCGACCCCGCCGACTTCTTCGTACGTCGCGGGGCGCTGCTGCCGTTCGCCGACCACAAGGGATATGGCCTCGCCCTCATGATCGAGACGCTGGTTGCCGTACTCTCCGGATCGGCCATGGTGAGCGGCGTCGGCAACTGGCTCTATGCCCCGGACACGCCGGCCGACGTGGGCTACTTCCTGCTGGCCATCGACGTCGGACCGGAGTTCGCCGAACGGATGCGGGCGCTCTGCGACGAGATCATCGCGGCACCGCGAGCACCCGGGGTCGATCGCATCTTCGTGCCCGGCGAACCCGAACACGAACGCGAAACCCACGCCCGCGCCGACGGCCTTACCCTGCGCCACGAGGTGTGGACGGCTCTGTCCGAGCTCGCCGACGGCCTTGGCATGCGCGCGGAGCTGGAGTCGATCCGCATACCCACCACCGAAGGAGTCCGATGACCAAGCCGAAGCTATTCGTCCCACAACCGATTCCTGAGGCGGCTGTCGACCGGCTGCGCGAGCGCTGCGACGTCACGGTGTTCGAGCATCTCGACCGACGGATCGAGCGCGACCAGCTGCTCGACGCAGTACGCGACCAGCAGATCCTGTACGCCCTCGGCGAGATCGACTACGACGAGGAGGTCCTGGACGCCGCTGGCGAGCTCAAGCTCATCGCCGCGATGCACGTCGCCGCGACGTTCGTGGACATCCCCGGAGCGACCCGCCGCGGCATCCCCGTCACCGGCATCCCCAACACCGGCCTGGCCCGGACGACCGCGGAGTTCACGTTCGCCCTGCTGATCTCGACCGCGTGGCGCCTGCCGGAGGCCGATCGATTCCTCAGAGCCGACGAGTGGAAACAAAACCAGTCCCAGGCGTTCCTTGGCACTCGGCTGTTCGGCGCGACGCTCGGCATCGTGGGCATGGGTACGGTCGGCACCGGCGTCGCGATGCGGGCGCGGGCCTGTGGGATGCGGATCGTCTATACGAAGCGGTCGCAGCTGTCTCCGGTCGAGGAGGCCAGCCTCGGCGCCGAATACCGCTCGCTGACGGACCTCTTCCGCGAGTCCGACTTCGTCGCGTTGACCCCGGCGCTGACCAAGGACACCGAAGGTCTCGTGACCGCCGAGCTGATCGCGTCGATGAAGCCCAATGCGATCCTGATCAACACCTCGCGCGGGCCCGTACTCGACGAAGCCGCGTTGGAGGAGGCGCTCGCAGCCGGTCGCATCCGAGGGGCCGGTCTCGACGTCTACCAGCACGAAACCCACACGCCCGGTCCGACTGGGCCGTCGGAGCGGCTGCGCAGCCTCCCCAACGTCGTGCTGACACCGCACATGGGCAGCGCGGCCCGAGAGACCCGGGAGGAGATGGCCCTGCGTACGGTCGAGAACATCGAGCGATTCCTCGACGGCGTACGCCCGCTCGACGTCCTCAATCCCGAGGTCTATGGCGAGGCGCCCCGGCGTACCGAGGTCATCGGCTGATCAGGCTCGGATGGAGCCGTTCGGGTCGGGGTGGTCGCAGCGGAACGGCGGCCGGCCGTTGCTGCCGTGGTAGGCGACCTCGTCACCGCCGGCTCGCAGCACGATTCGGTAGCCGTCGACCAGGGCTTGGGTGTACATCATCCCGAGCTTGGGACAGCCGAGACTGCCGTCGCGCCAGGTGATCGGTTCGTTCAACACCACCTGGATGTCGTCCGGGTCGATGCCGGTGTCGCGGGACAGATCGGCGATCGCGGCGGCGAGCGGTCCGCCCTCGGGCATCGGATCCTCCGTCGGCATCTCGGGTGGCTCGGATTCGGTCGGGCTCGCGGGGGCACTCGGGTTGGCCGGCGTCTCGGAGTCCGACGACGCCTCCGACTCCGAGCCGTCGTGCCCGCACCCGGCGAGCAGCGCGATTGCGGCCAGCGTCAGTACGGCGGCGTGCCTGGCCCCTCGGGGCACCACAACCTCACCGTACCCGCGTCGTTTCTCAGCCGAGGTCGAACGCCGCCTGGATGGCGTCCGCAAGGTCAGGTTCTTGCCTCGCAAGGAGATAGCCAACCTGGCGGCCCAGCGTGCCCGAAGGGACGGTGACGATGTTGTCGCAGCTGACCACGCTCTCGTGGTCGAGGCCGTTGTGCCGTCCGACCGGTACTTCGGTCGACAGGCCCCGGATGGTGCTGGTGATCGGCGCGACAGTCACCCGGGTCAGGTAGGGCCGCACCGCGTCTCTGGTGAGGACGAGCACCGGGCGTGCCTTGTCCAGCTGTGCGATGTGGATCGGCCGCATCAGTCGAGGTCTGCCATCGGCACCTGAGACTGGTAGTCGGCCAGCTCGTCGAGATCGCCGTCGGCCGCCGCCTCGGCAAGAATCGCCACGTCCTGTTCGGCGCGTCGGCGTCGACGGTCGCGGTCGACTGCGGCGATGACAAGAGCAGCTCGGCTGGTCACCTCACCTGCGGCGACGACACGGTCGATGTAGTCGACCAGTTCGTCGGGGAGCCGCACGGCGATCTGCTTGGTCATACCACCATGGTACCTGATTGGGATGCACAGCGCATCCCGCCGAGTAGCGGTCGAGTGGCGCATGGTCGTCGTCGTGAGGCGTCCGCGGCGACAACGGTGCGCCACTCGCGGTGTCGGGGCGCCGTCAGAGCATCAGGCGATCCTCGAACGGCGCTCGCGAGATGACGTGCGCCTCGTCCTCGGTGATCGCGATCATCTCTTCGAGCCGGACCCCGCCACCACCACGTACGCCGTCCATCCAGATCAACGGCTCGACGGCGAACACCATGCCGGGCTCGAAGTCCACGACCGGCGCGCCGGGCAGCGACTCCCCGATGTACGGCGGCTCGTTGGCGCCGATGCCGACGCCGTGCCCGATGAACAGCGACAGGAACCGGCCACCGAGACCGTGCTCGGCAGCCTTGGCCCGGATCGCGTCGGCCGCATCCTCGTTGGTGAACCCGGGCCGCATCTTCTCGATGCCGGCCTGCAGTCCCTCGTAGACCGCGGTGTAGATCTCCTTCTGCTGCCGCGACGGCTTACCGCAGACGGTGGCCCGGGCGATGTCGCCGTAGTAGCCGCCCCATGACGCCCCGATGTCGATGAACACGATGTCGCCGTGCCGGATGATCTTGTCGCTCGAGATTCGATGCGGAGGCGCCATGTGCTCGCCGGACGCGACGAACGGCGTCATGACATGCGCGTACTCGCCGCCGAGCCGAAACAGCGTCCGCATCGCCTCGGCCGCGACCTCCATCTCACGGACGCCGATCGCCACTGCGTCGAGGCCGGTCGCGGTCACCGCGTCACCGATGGCGCAGGCCTCCTCGATGAGCTGCAGCTCCTCCGGCAGCTTGATCCGCCGGGCCCGCAACATCGCGCTGTCGCCGTCGGCGATGACGAGGTCGGGCAGCGCCGCCTGCACGGCCAGCGCCAGGCTCGTGTTGCACTCGTCGATGCCGATCGTGCCGTTGGTGAGGCCGTGATTCTCGAGTACGGGCACCAGCGTCTCGCGTACGAAGCCCTCGATCAGTCCGCGGTCCTCGATGATCGGGATCGTGTGCACCTCGGAAATCCACGGCATCGTGTAGTCGACGCGATCGCGCTCACCGCCGGAGCAGAACAGGATCGGATCGGCGCCCGAACACAACAGCGCACCGTTGAGCGCCGTGCTCTTGCAGGAGATCAGCTGTGGCCGAAGGTCGGTGAGGTAGCGGACGTTTTCGTCCTTCCAGACCAGGATCGCGTCGAGCTCGTCGTGCTCCCGCTCGGCCTGCGCCTTGGCGATCCGCTTGGAGCGCAGCGCCGTGAGATCGATGCGTTGCTCGTATCCGACCTGGTACTGGCCGCGCGCGAACCGGTCCATGCCCGACCTCCAGTCCAACCGTTGATTACACATCGTATGGAATATATGGTTTGCGTCAAGCGTGAGAGAGGACTCCCATGAAGGAAGCGTTCGGTGGCCTGAGCTCCGACTGGAAAGAGGGCATCAACTGGGACAACGTGCGCAACTGGCGGCTGTCCCGCGCCCGCGACGCCATGGAGCGCCACGGACTGGGCGCCCTCCTTCTCATGTACGACGAAAACATGCGCTACGTCTCGTCGACGTACACGCCTGGATGGAACCGGCTCAAGCCAGGCCTGCGCTACGTCGTGTTGACCGAGGGCAACGAGCCGATCGTCTACGAGCAGGGCGACATCGGATTCCATCTCGAGGTGCACAACCCGTGGATCCCGAAGGAAAACATCCGGCACTCGTTCGCCTGGATCAAGGGCGCCGCCGGGCCGGCCTCGACCGCGCAGGTCGACAAGTTCACCCAGGCGCTGGTCGGTGACCTCGAGGACGCCGGCGTCAAGGACAAGCCGATCGGTGTCGACTTCATCGACATCAACATGATCCGCGCCTTCGAGCGGGCCGGCGTGACCTGGTCCGATGGCATGACGCCGATGATGGAGGCGCGCGCGATCAAGAGCCCCGACGAGCAGAAGGCGGTCCGGATCGTCGGCGCGATCTGCGACTCGCTGCACTACGAGTTCACCCAGTTCCTCAAGCCCGGCCTGACCGAAAACGAGGTCGCCGCCTTCGGCTTCAACTACCTCTACTCGATCCCCGGCATGGAGGACGTCGAGGACGTCATCGTGTCGTCCGGCCCCAACGCCTGGCCCAACTGGCGCAACTTCTCCGACCGGATCATCCGCCCCGGCGAGCTCGTCATCATCGACCTCGCGGCACTGACGTGGAACGGCTTCAAGTCCTGCGTCTACCGCACCTACTGCGTAGGCGGCAAACCGACCGACGAGCACAAGCAGTACTACGACACCGCGCACAAGTGGCTCTGGGACTCGATCGAGGCAGTACGCCCGGGCGCGACGACCGCCGACATCGCGTCGAAGTGGCCGTCCGCCATGGAGACGTGGGGCTACGAGGACGAGGACCAGGCCGCTGCGAACCTCTGGGGCCACGGCCTCGGTCTCGCTCAATACGACCAGCCGGTGATCTCGCGCATCTGGTCGCTCGACCATCCGCAGGAGATCCAGGAGGGCATGGTGTTCGCCCTCGAGACGCAGCACGGCAAGCTGCACGAGTTCGGTGTCCGGCTCGAAGAGATGCTGATCGTCACCGACAGTGGCCCCGACCTGGTGTCGACGTACAAGTCACACGAGATCATCACCGTCGACTAATGGCGCGGTGCCTCGAGCTGTCGGATCCGCGGGCCCGTGATCCGGCGGTGGCCGGCGCCAAGGCCGCTGGTCTCGCGATGGCCGCCGCCGACGGGCTCCCGACCCTTCCCGGCGTCGTCGTGCCCGTCGACGAGTCGGCGCCGGTCGTACGCGCGGTCGCACCCGCGCTCGCCGGCCGCCAGCTGACTCGGGCTCGACTGACCGCCATGACGGTCCGGCCCGACGACCAGTTGGTGGCCGAGCTCGACGAGCGATCCCGGCGCTACCCGCAGCCGCTCATCGTGCGCTCGTCCAGCCCGCTCGAAGCCGACGGCACCTGGTCGGGCGCGTTCTCGAGCTTCCACGGCATCAGGCCCGAGGATCTTGGCACCGCCGTACGCGGCTGTTGGGGGTCGGCGTTCCAGATGGGCGTCATCGAGCGAGCCGAGCACGTCGGCGTCGACCCGTACCGGCTGGGCCTCGCCGTCCTGGTGCAGCCGGAGCTCACCCCCGACATCGGCGGTACGGCCCGCTGTCGATCCGACGGCAGTGTCCAGATCACCGCGACCCGTGGGCCGCTGGAGCCGTTGATGGCCGGACATGTGGAAGGGATGACCGCGATCGTCGATGCCGACGGCCGGACCGACGCGACCGACGCCCCGCGCGACCTGCTGGTCGAGGTCGCCGCCCTGACCCGGCGGGTGCAGCGGCTCCTCGACCACCAGCTGATCGAGTGGGCCGCAGTCGACGGTCAGGTGCACCTGCTCCAGAGCATCCGGTCGCGCAGCACTGAGAGGACCGAACTGGCGGGACATGCCGAGCGTGTTGCGCACAACGAGTCCTCTCAGGGGGGCGCTGGCATCTCGGCGCAAGAAGGGGTCGCGCTGCGGATCGCCGCGCTGACGCAGCGGTTCCCCGGGCGACTCGGGTACGAGCTGATCCTGCCGTGGGCCGTCGCGGTCGATGCCTTCGACCCGGCGCCGGACCCGCAGGCACCCGCCGACCCAATCGCGTTGCTGGCCGCAACCCGGGACCTGGCCAGCGAGCTGACGTCGTGGGTCTGGCGCTGTCCGCTACGCGGCGCGGCCACCGAAGCCGATCGCGTGCTGCGTCAAGTCCGCGGCGACCGGCTCGAGACCGCTCTCGCGACCCTTCGGAACCTGCCGAGTCCAAACCCGCACACGGCCGGGCGGATTCTGGCCAACCTCGAGGGCCTTCGCCGCTTGGCGCATGAGCGCGGCGTCGTCGATCCCGACACCTTCTGGCGGCTCTCCCCCGATGCACTTGACCGGGCGTTGCGCGACGGCTCGGCTCCGGCAACCAGCCGGCTGGGCGTCGACACGTGGGAGCCGTTCGCCGTACACGCGGTGCTGGCCGCGGGTGTCGACGCGTACGGCACGCCCGCGGCGCCAGGCATCGGCGTCGGCCGACCGTACGTCTTCGACCCCACCGGGGCGCAGCCGCCCCCCTCGGGACGAACCGTCCTCGTGGCACGGCAGCCCGTACCCGCGCTGGCTCCGCTGCTGTGGAACGCGGCGGGCCTCGTGACCCGGGCCGGCAGCACCGCCGCCCACCTCATCGAGTTCGCCCATTCGCTCGGCGTCCCGACGGTTGTCGGGTGCGATCTCCCGCCTCTCGACCGCATCGACGGCGCCCCGCTCGTCGCCGTCGACGGCAACCGCGGTCGGGTCGCCGTCGCGTGGCCGTCATGACAGCGACACCCGTCACGGCCCTGCGCAGCCTGCTGTTCACGCCCGGCAGCCGCCCCGACATGATGGCGAAGGCCAGGCGGTCCGGTGCCGACAGCCTGATCCTCGACCTCGAGGACGCGGTCGCGCCGTCGGCCCGGCACGAAGCACGGGTCGCCGTCGCCGCCGCACTCGACGACGCCGGCGAGAGCCCACCGGCCTTCGTCCGCGTCAACCATCCGTCGACCGGCGAGCTGGAGGCCGATCTCGACGCTGTCGTCCGGCCGGGGCTCTTCGGGATTGTGTTGCCCAAGGTCGACACCGCCGACGAGATCGCCGCACTCGACGAGGCGCTCGCACAGCGCGAACCGGCCGCCGGCCACGAGGCCGGATCCCTCGTGGTCCTCGCACAGATCGAGAGCTGTCGCGGTCTGCATTTCATGTACGAGATCGCGAGCGCCTCGCCTCGGGTCGTGGGCCTCGCGTTCTCGAGCGGCGAGGACGGCGACTTCATGGCCGACCTCGACGGGCAATGGACCCCGGCCGGCGAGGCCATGCTCTATCCCCGAAGCAAGCTCGTGTGCGAGACGCGAGCGGCCGGTCTCGCCTGGCCGGTCGACGGCGTCTTCATGCAGGTCGACGACGATCTGGCGATGGCAAAGGAGTGTCGGCTGGCTCGCCGACTCGGGTTCGTCGCCAAGATGGCCATCCACCCGAGGCAACTCGCGGCGATCCACGCGGCATTCACCCCGACGCCCGAGGAGGTCGACTACAGCAGAGGACTGTTGGAGGCGTTCGAGAAGGCCAGAGCCAGCGGTACGGGGGTGTTCCGCTACCGGGGCGACATGGTCGACAAGGCCAACGTCCGACGGGCCGAAAACGTGCTGGCCCGGGAGCGACCCCCGTGACCGAGCGCACGGGCCTCGATCGACTCGTCGCGCCCGCCTCGGTCGCCATCGTCGGGATGTCGGCCGACCCGTCGAAGCACGGCGGCAAGGTGCTCACGAGCCTTCGGCGGTTCGGGTACGCCGGACCGGTATGGGGCGTCAACCCGAACCGGCCCGAGGTCGACGGCATCGAGGTCGTCGCCGCTCTCACCGATCTGCCGACGCCACCCGACGTGGTGATCGTCGCCGTACCCGCCGCGGCCACTCCCGATGTCATCCGGACCGCCGGCGAGCTGGGCGCGGGCGCCGCGATCCTCTTCGGCGGCGGCTTCGCCGAGTCCGGCGACGACGGTGCGGCCCTGCAGACCCAGATCGTCGAGCTGGCCCGCCAACACGGCCTGCGGCTGCTCGGACCCAACTCCGCCGGCGTCATCCACCCGTCGGCCGGCACCGTCCTGAGTTTCCTGACCTGCCTCGAGCGGCCGGCCGACCAGCTCCGCCCCGGTCCGGTCGGACTCATCACCCAAAGCGGCGGGACCGGCAGCTTCCTGCACAACCTGGCGGCCGAGCGTGACAGCGGGTTCGCCCTCTCGATCTCGACCGGCAACGAGGCCGACGTCGACGCGGGCGAGGCCCTTCAACATCTGGTCGACCACCCCGACATACGCGCCATCGCCTTGGTGCTCGAGACCGTCCGCGACGGCCCACGGTTTGTCGCCGCGGCTCGGGCCGCGCTCCGCGCCGAGAAGCCGGTGGTCGTCTGCAAGATCGGTCGCAGCGAGATCGGCCAGCGGGTCATGCGTACCCATACCGGCGCCCTCGCCGGCTCCGAACGCCGCTACGACGCCGCGTTCGACGCGCTCGGCATCACGGTGACGACGACGCCGACCGAGCTCTTCGACGTCTCCGAGCAGATGGCCCGAGCCGCTGTGCCGGCCGGCGACCGGGTCGGCATCGTGACCCACTCCGGCGGCACCGCCGTCCTGCTCGCGGACCAGGCGAGCGGATTCGGCCTGCGGCTGCCGCAACCGTCCGACGCGCTTCGGGAGCGCCTCGGCCCGTACCTCCAGCACGGCGCCAGCGGCAACCCGACCGATCTCGGCGGCATCATCACCGCTCCGCATCGGTACGTCGAGGTCGTCCGCTGCTTCGTCGACGATCCGGCGTACGACGTCGTCGTCCCGGTCTCGACACCCCATCCGACCGCGCATACCCACGATCGAGCGGTGGCGTTGGCGGCGCTGGCGAAGGAGACCGACAAGCCGCTGCTCAACCTGTGGCTGGCCGGAGACCTCGGCGCCGACGGACTCCGCGTCCTCCGCGAGGCCGACGTCGCCGTCACCACCGACATCGACAGCCTGGTGCGGGCGGTCAGCGGGCTAGCCCGACTCGGCGCGCGTCGCCGCGATCCCGACCCATCGCCTGAGCCGCCCGACCCGGTGGTCGTGGACCAACTGAACCGGGCCAACGAGGTGCTGAGCGAGGCCGACAGCCTACGACTGGTGGCGGCGATGGGACTGCCGGCGGTCGACGGACAGATGGTCGACGGACCGGAACACGCCGTCCGCACCGCCGACGCTTTGGGCTATCCGGTCGTACTCAAGGCCGTGTCGACGGACCTCCCCCACAAGAGCGACGTCGGTGCCGTACGCCTCAACCTCGCGACTCCCGCCGAGCTCGCCGCCGCGTACGAGGATCTGACGACCGGGCTCGCGGCGACGGCTCCGACGGCCCAGGTCGACGGGTTCCTGGTCCAGCGCTACGTGCCGGGTGTCGAGATGTTGCTGGGGATCGTCCGCGATCCGACGTTCGGTCCGGTCGTCCTCGTCGGCACCGGCGGCACCGTCGCCGAGGCGATCGACGACGTCGCCGTGGGGCTACCGCCGCTGACGACGTCCGATGCCGCCCGTCTGATCGGCTCGCTGCGCGGTCGCGTGCTGCTGCGAGGTTTCCGTGGCGGGCCGACGGGCGACGAGGAAGCGCTGGCCCGACTGGTCACCCGGCTCTCCGACATCGCGATCCGCTACGGCGATCACATCGAGGAGCTGGACGTCAATCCGGTGGTCTATGCCGAGGGTCGGTGGCTGGCGGCGGACGCTCTATTAAGGCCTCGCTTGCGTGACTAAGCGGTCATCACCCGCTCAAATATGCCTCAATCTGGACATTAGTGTTCCCCCGTCACGAGGGATGGATTATGCATGATGTGTGGTGTACGTTACTCGTGATTCGAGCGTGTGGAGACAGCCATGTGGACGAAAGCAATCGTCAGCGGTCGGCGGGGACGACGAAGCATCGCGATCTCGGGGTCTCTCCTCGCCGCGTGGGCCCTGATGGGAGCCGCCTGTGGGGGCGGCGATGACTCCGATTCAGGCAGCGGCGGCGACGGGGAGCTGTTGATCTGGTCCTCGCGGGACTACTACGTGCCGCCGGACGAGTTCAAGAGCCTCGAGGCGGACCAACCTGACGCCAACATCAACTGGGACGTCCAGGACGGCGACGACATCCTCCAACAGCTGCTGCGGATGCGCCAGGCCGGGCAGACCATGCCCGATGTGATCCAGGACGACACCTTCCTGATGGAGGCCTACTACAGCGCCGGCCTGCTCCAGCCCGTCGACGACTGTCGCGAGCAGTGGCAGGAAGAGAATCCCGAGCTCTACGACAAGGTCATGCCGCTCGCGTGGGAAGACAACGAGTTCGACGGCGAGACCTATGGCATGTCGATCACGGCGAACTTCGACATCCTCTACTACAACAAGCCCTGGCTCGAGGAGGCCGGCGTCGAGCCGCCGTTCGAGACCTTCGAGGAGATGTACGACGCGATGGTCGCGATGAAGGAGGCGCGTCCCGACAAGATCCCGATGACGGTGCAGGCGCTGGCCGGCGAGGGCGTCACCATGCTCAAGAGCATGCTCAACGCCGTGGGCGTGCCGTTCGACGGGTCCACCCCCGACCTGACGGACCCGGCGGCGCTCTACGTGATCGACTTCTGGCAGCGAGCCCAAGCGGACGAACTGATCCCGCCGGAGGCCATCTCTTGGGGTGAGTCGGAGACGCGCGGTGCGTTCATCCAACAAAACGCCGGCCTCATCTTCGACGGCATCACCACCGCCGGTGACTTCAACGAGGTGGACAACTTCGACTACAACCAGGAGTGGATGACCACGCCGCTGCCGAAGGACAGCGGCACGGGCTTCACCGGCAACTACGTGACGCAGCCCCGAACCTGGGCGATCACGGTCGACGCGGACGACCCGGCCGAATCGTGCCGCGTGCTCCAGTACCTCGCCGAGACCGACAACCTGATCGAGCCGTTGGAGAACGGTTCGGTGCCGATGCGGCAAACCGAGGCGCTCGACGATCCTCGGTTCAACGAGATCCTGCCCTTCTTCTCCGAGGATCTGAAGACGGCCTATACCGAGTCCGAGTCGATGCCGGCTTCGCAAAACACCGGCGAGGTCGAGGAGATTCTCGAACAGTTGTGGGGCGAGATCGTCCAAGGCACCGACGAGTCGCCGGAGGATCTGGCGAACAAGTACCAGGAGCAGTTGGACGCACTCGACTAGACCGCCGGACACCGCGAGGGAGGACCGAAGGGGTGTCGTCGTGAGTGTGTTGAGCAGCGACCGGATACGGCGCGCCGCTTGGCGTCGGCGACGACGCAGGCGGCGTGAACCGGGCGGTGGAGGGCGCTGGGACACCGGCCTCGCCGGTCAGAGCAAGCTCGCGCCCTATCTGTTCTCCACGCCGGCGATCATCATGGTCAGCCTGTTGCTGGCCTACCCGGTGATCTACGGGCTCTACAAGAGCTTCTACCGGGCGGACTTCTTCGGGGGGCCGGAGGAGTTCGTTGGCTTCGAGAACTACTCCGAGATGTTCCACGACCCGGCATTTTGGGACGCGCTCACCAAGTCGGCGATCTTCGTCACCGGCTGCGTGGTCGTCGGATTGGTCCTCGGTCTGTTCTTCGCATTCGCCCTCAACCGCGTCGTGAGCCAACTGCGGTTCCTGCGCTCGGTGACGATCGCGCCCTACATCATCTCCAACGTCGCCGCAGCGGTCATGTTCAGGCTGTTGTTCAACTCCGACTTCGGCCTGCTCAACCGAACGATCGAGTTCTTCGGATTCGACGGTCCGTCGTGGCTCGCCGATCCGAACCTCGCGATGGGCGTGGTCATTTTCTGCCAGGTGTGGACCGACCTGCCGCTCACCATCTTGTTGCTGCTCGCGGGTCTGCAGACGATCGACACCTCCTACATCGACGCCGCCAAGGTGGACGGGGCGACCGGCTGGAAACGGGCCTGGCACCTGTCCATGCCGCTGATCTCGCCGCAGATTGTGATCAGCGTGGTCTGGATGAGCTACTCCACGCTGACCGGTCTCGGTGTGGTGCTCGCCCTCACCGGCGGTGGACCCCTGAAGGCGACCCAGACGATGCCGATGGAGATGTACAGCACCGCGTTCACCGACCTCGAGATGAACCAGGCGCTGGCGATCGCGAGCTTCATCCTCATCCTCAACGCGATCCTCACGCTGCTCTATGTCGGGCTCGCTCGGCGCTACGGGACGGTGGAGTGATGACGGTTGACACCGAGGTCACCACGACCGTCCCGCCGAAGGTCCCGGCCGAGCGGCGACCGACCGGCTCGTCCGGATTCGGTCGCGTTGTTCGCCAGATCCTGCTGTGGATCCCGCTCGTCATCCTCATGCTGTGGACGCTGGTCCCGTTCTTCATCACGGTGATGATCTCGCTGAAGACGCGTGGCGAGGTCTTCGGCTCGACAAGCGCGCTGCCGAACGATCCGTCGCTCGCCGCCTACCGGGAGGTCATCGAGCGACCGGGATTCCGCGGCGCTTTTGTCAACAGCGTGCTGGTCGGCTTGGGCACGACCATATTGACGGTGGCACTGGCGACGCCGGCGGCATACGCGTTCGCTCGGTTCAACTTCCGAGGCCGGCACCTGTTGCTGTTGTTCACGCTGATCCCCCGTCTTGTGCCGAGCCTCGGCTTGATGATCCCGCTCTATCAGTTGGCCGTCACCCTCGGCGCCCTAGACAAGCGGTTGACCCTGGTCGTCGTCTACTCCGGCATGCTGGTGCCGCTCGCGGTGTGGCTGCTGGTCGGCTTCATCCAACAGATCCCGCCGTCGCTCGAGGAGGCGGCGAGCGTCGACGGCGCATCGATGTGGAAGCGGATGCGCTACATCGTGCTCCCCATCTCGCTGCCCGCGCTCATCACGATCGGCGTCTTGTCCTTCCGCGAGGCGTGGAACGAGTTCACCCTGGTGCTCGTCCTGACCACAACGCCCGGCAAGCGGACCCTGCCCTATGAGCTCTACCTCATGCAGGGCATCCAGGGCATCGAGAACTACCCGGCCGAGGCGGCCTTCACGGTCCTCACGATCCTGCCGTTCATCCTCGTCTACGCCCGCATCGAGAAGTACATCGTCGCCGGCATCACGACCGGGTCGGTGAAGTGACCCCGTCGATGACGACCTTGAGCCGACTCGGGGCCGGTCGGCTCGCGATCTCGTACGCCTGCGACGCCTGATCCACTGGGAGCACGTCGGTGACGTACGACGCGAACAGGTCGGGATAGCGCGCCAGGTAGTCGACCGCACGACGCAGGGCCGATCGGCGACCGACGATCGGGGTTCGACCCGCCTGCAGCGTCAGGCGCTTGTCCATCATCGCCCCGAGCCGGATCGGGTAGTAGTCGTCGTCGGGATTGCCGAAGTAGACGACCGTCGCGTCGGGAGCGGCCACGGCGATGGCGTCTTCGAGCGTCCCGACCTGGTGGCCCACAGCCTCGATCACGAGGTCGAATCCGTCGGCCGCGTCGGGGCGCCGCGACCAGCTGCGACTGCTCAGGCACTCGACTCGATCCAGCCCGTAGGTCGCGGCGATGTCGCTCCGGTCGATCGGATCGACACCGACGACGGACTCGGCGCCGGCATCCTTGAGCGCGTGTCCGAACAGCAGGCCGATCGGGCCGAGGCCGATCACCGCGGTCCGGGCGCCCGTGATCGACGGCAGCCGACTCAGTGCATGGAGTACGCACGCCAGCGGCTGGAGTGCCACGGCATGGACATCGTCGAGATCGAGCTCGATCGCCAAGAGCTCGTCGGCCGACGTCCGGACGTACTCGCTCAGTCCTCGCGAGTTGGTCGCCCATCCGACGACCCGCTGCCCGACGTCGAGGTCCGAGCGGGAGGCCACGATCTCGCCGACGATCTCGTGGAGGGACGACCCGAACGGCTCGGGATCGGGGCCGGTGCCGACATCGCGGCAACGCGGGATGTCGCTGCCGCAGATGCCGCCGGTGCGGAACCGGACGACAACCTCATCGGGCGTCAGCTCAGCCTCTTGCGGCGGCGCCGTCTCGTGGCGGACCAGACGCATCGGGCCCTCTAAGCGGTACGCCCACATTCCACCCGACTCCTTCCGATCTTATATATAGTATAGATTGCCTGACAGGCCGCCACCTGCGTACGAGCGAAGGAGACCAGCATGTCGGACGATGCCCCATCCCGAGGTAGAGCCAGGCTTCGCCGCGACGGTCAGCAGTGGGACTTCGATCGCGCCATCAAGGACAGTGGGCGGGTCTTCCACTTCCAGCATCCCGGCCGGGGAAAGCTGCCGCCGAGCGTCAAGATGCACGCGATGATCAGCAAGCACGTCGGCAAAAACGGCCAGCGGCTCGAGCGGATCGCCAAGGCCGAGGCCGACGCGGGCCACGACCTCACCGCGGTCGAGTTCTACTTCGACGCCGCCGTCGCCTACGCCAACGCCCAACACACGGTCTTCGCCCTCAACGACGAGAAGAAGTATCTCCACGGCAGCCTGCTGCGGTGCTACGACGAGATCCGCCGACTGTCCCCGACCCGGATCGAACACCTCGACATCGCCTGGCGCGACACGGTCGTCTCCGGGACCCTGCATCTGGCGTCGGGTGACGAGCCGGCGCCGCTGATCTTCTTCATCCCTGGCTGCGACATGACGAAGGAGATGGTGCCGCACCCGCTCTACAACTTCGCGACCCAGCGTGGCATGCACCTGTTCGTCTTCGACGGGCCCGGCCAGGGCGAGTCCAACCTTCGGGGCATCAAGCTGACCCGCGACAACTACGAGGACGCCGCGAGCACGGCGCTGACCGAACTGATCGGGCGGCCGGAGGTCGACGGCGACCGGGTCGCCCTCTACTCGCTGAGCTTCGGGTCGTACTGGGGTGCCCGCTTCGCGGCGACCGACGACCGGCTCGCGGCCAACGCACTCGTGTGGGCTTCGATCTGCGACAAGTACCACCTGTTCGAGGAGGAGTCACCGCGCTACAAGCAGTTGTTCGCGTTCTTGACCGGGCTCGGCACGGAGGCCGAGCTCGACGACTTCATCGCCGACATGGGACTCGAAGCCGTACTGCCTCGGATCACCGCGCCCACTCTGCTCACCGTCGGTGAGTACGACCCGCGCAGCCCGGTCGACGAGGTCTACGACCTGTTCGACCTGATCGAGGCACCGGCGCAGCTCTGGGTCTTCGCCGATCAGCATCACGGGGCGAACGTGCGTGGCACCGACGCCAACCAGTGGTACGCCGACCACCACTCGATGGTGGCCGACTGGCTCAAGGAACGCCTCGACGAGCGACCGATCGACTCCCCCGGCGAGACCGTCTACGTCGAGTCGACCAGTGCAGGCCCCAACGACCCGTCGGCCGCGCACCGGCGGCAGTGGTTCGGCTGACGGTGACGCCGGGGGTCAGGAGCCGCGGGCCAACTCCGGCACGCCGGCCAGAGTCTTGTGGACGTGGTCGCGCATCCGCTTCTTCGCCGCTCGGACGTCGCGGGAGCGGACCGCGGCCAAGATCTCGCGGTGCTGGGCATTGGCCTCGGTGGTGTTGCGTGACCCCGCCACCAGGGACGCCAGCACATAGGCCGTGCCGCTGTCTTGCAGATTCTCGACGATGGAGGCCAGCCGAGGGGAGTTGGAGGCGACGTTGAATACCCGATGAAATGCCTTGTTGAGTTCGACCCAGGCGGCCGGATCCTTCTCCTTGTCGGCCTTCTTTTGAATGGCCTCGGCCTGCGCGATCTGCTCGTCGGTGATGTTAGCGACGGCGCGCCCCATCAACTCCGGCTCGAGGAGCTGGCGAAGCCAGTAGATCTCCTCGACCTCCTCCTTGCTCAGGCTGCGAACGATCGCTCCCCGGTGGGCGTCGAGGTCGATCAGGCCCTCGGCGGAGAGGTCGCGAAGCGCCTCACGAACCGGGGTCGTGCTCACTTCGAGCTGCTTGGCCAAGTCGGCCTGGACGAGCCTTTGTCCACCCGGGATCTGGCCCGTGAGGATTGCCCGCCGAAGCGTGTCTCTGACGAGTTCGTGCGCGGTGCGACGTTCGCCCGGGCTAATTGCCAGCGTCATCCCCAGTTCCCATCCCACATCGGTTAAGGCATATCAACTTTGCACTATATCTGACATCGCCTGCGAATCCGGTCCGCCC
>Ga0190270_10000225_pt1 | contig 24715 bp, 20 predicted proteins | sample Popmic320T_FD_133748 | JGI IMG/M metagenome (GOLD analysis project Ga0190270, IMG submission 133748) | Populus adjacent soil microbial communities from riparian zone of Weber River, Utah, USA - 320 T | ecosystem: Environmental > Terrestrial > Soil > Riparian zone | place: USA: Utah | collected...
CACGCCCCTCCGGTTATATCGCGAAAAGCGCCCCCGTTTGGAAGCGAGCTATAGGACGTATCGTCAATAGACCTCTGACGAAAGTGATATGTGTCAGCAACTATGGCCACGAATGCATGTCGTCGTTTGGGTTATTACCGCGGGATCGTTTCCAGATGATTTACAACGCAGTCGACGTTTCTCGTGTCAAAGCTGATCCGCAGCGCGCCATAGATTTTCGCCGGCGTTATTCAATTCCAATGGATCGGTCGATCGTGACCCAGGTTAGCTGGGTAATTCCGGAGAAGGGAATTATCGATTTCCTCGAGACCGCGCGCGTCGTTGGTCGCGAGAATCGCGACGTTCAGTTTGTTATTGTCGGCGAGGGAGCGTATCGCGAACAGTATATGAGGCAGGCCGTTGACATGGGGATTGCAGATCGAGTGACCTGGACCGGCATGGTTGAGGATCCGTTTGGCGAAGGCGTCTTCGAAGCGGCCGACGTGGTTTGCCAGTTCTCTCGGTGGGAAGAGGTGTTTGGGTGGATGATTGCCGAAGCTATGGCCCACGGCAAACCGGTTGTGGCCACGCGTGCGGGTGGAATCCCGGAGTTGGTGCAGGATCACGAATCCGGATATTTGGTAGATCGTGGTGACATCGAAACAATGTCAAACAAGATTCTGGCGCTATTGAAGGATCCAGGGCTTTGTAATCGGATGGGGAGGACCGGTAAGAACATCGTGCATGAGAAGTTTAATCTCACCAATAACGTAGCTAAGCTGATCGCAACTTACGGGCTCGAAGAGTGTGGTTCAGTCACAGAGCGCACTCCCGTAAGACCCGTAAGCCAACTCAGCCACTCCAAAGTAAACTAACAAGCGATCCACCAAACCACACGAAGCACCACGAATCAAGATCTTGTTTCGTGTTGCTTTGAAGCGACAGATCCTATTTTTCATCAACCCACTACCCTGAAGCCGCAATCCGCAGCATTGCTTCCAAACTGCGCTCAACATCCGTATCGGTGGTGGCCCAACATGAAACGCTGATACGCATCGCGGTTTTCCCCTGCCACACCGTTCCACCACACCAGCACGTTCCGTCTTTCTGAATTTCACTGATGATGCGGTTCGTTTTTTCAGGTTCGCCAAACGATACCAGCACCTGGTTGAGCACTACTTCGTTCAGCACTTCATACCCGGCCGAAGTGAAAGCTTCAGCGAACCGCCTCGCCTGCCGGCAATTCCTTTCAATCATCTCCGCCAATCCGCTACGGCCAAGGGAACCTAGCGCAGCCCAGACCTCAATTCCGCGACCGCGTCGTGAAAGCTCAGGCGTAAAGTCTGAGGGATTGCGGTAATCAGTTTCCGTTGGCAGATACTCCGCCGTGATTGCCATCGAGGCCTGCAGCGAATCTGCATCTCTCACGAAAGCCACTCCGCTGTCATAGGGAACGTTCAACCACTTATGTGCGTCTGTGGCCCATGAGTCTGCAGCTTCGAGACCGGCTGCCAAATGCGCGTGGGCGGGCGTTGCGCGCGCCCACAGTCCAAACGCGCCATCGACGTGGACCCACCCGCCTGCTTCATGAACGCGTTCACACACCTCCGGGATTGGATCAAACGAGCCCGTGTTAACGTTCCCCGCTTGAACACAGATAATCGTTGGACCAGTTATCGCGGGTATTGCGTTTGCGCGGAGACGGCCCTGATCATCAACAGGAACTCTTACGGCGCGATTGCGTCCCAGGCCCAACATACCCAGGGACTTGTAAACTGTCGGATGCGTCTCAGCGCTTGTGATTATTGTTATCGGCGGCGCGCCAAACAGACCGTCCGCTTCCACGTTCCAACCAGCTCGTGCGAGCACGCCATGACGAGCGGCTGCGAGCGCGGTAAAGTTGGCGACTGTCGCGCCAGTGACAAATGCGCCGCCAGTCTCCGGAGGCAATTGCAACACATCAAGGAGCCAATCCAAGGCTATCTGCTCGAGTACCGCAGTGACTGGAGTGGTGGTGTAGAGCCCGCTGTTTTGGTCCCACGCCGTGGCGAGCCAGTTAGCGGCGACAGTCGCGGGCAATGCCCCACCGATGACGAATCCAAAGAAACGTGGTCCCGGCATGGCCATAGTCGCGGGCGAGCCAAGTTCGTCAAGCTGTTTTAGCAATGAGTCCGGACTAATTGGTTCGGCAGGAAAAGGCACCCTAAACGCGGTGAGTGCTTCAACATCGTCTTCGCTCGGAGCCACTCGACGCTCGGGCAACGACTCCAGATAACGGATCGCCCGTTCGGCAGTTTCATTTAACAGTTCTCTCAATAACTTCGCTCCTTAACGAGGATAAAATCGCCCGGTGGGCCTACCAATACTTCTGAAACTTTTTCAACTGCTTGATGTTGGCCAGGTATTCGGGAGGCACGAAGAATTATAGTGGCCGCAGCCGCCACAAACATAGATTTCCATGTGGCCTCCGCGCCACCACGGATGAGCGCCAGGCAACATGTCAGGCGCATATCCACCACCAGCGTTGATTACCGTGCGGTAGATCTCGCTGCCACCACACTCGGAACATTTCTTTGTAACCTTCATAGATTTTTCCTCACTGTGATATTCCTGAGCGTAAGTGTAACGCAGACTCTGACGATGGATTCCAATTTGTCCCTCAAACCGGATCAGATTTCCAGTGGGGCGGCTTCAAGCCACTGCCTTGCACCGTTTTGCCGAAGTAAGATTTCCCAGGTTGTCTTCCAAAACGAAAGAGGCCTTGAATAATTCGAGGCCTCCTTCATATCTCGATCATGGCACAGGCGACCAGTCATTCACTCTACGCCCTGGTCCAACTGCCGCCGCTTAACGCGCCCAGCGACGCCCGTGCATGTCGAGCCATTCTCCGAGTGGCTCATCGTCCCTGGGATCCGAGCCTATACGTAGCACGTTGCCATCCGGATCCTCGACCTGCATCTCGCGAGCCCAACCATAATTCGTGGGCGGGTGACGTATCTTCGCGCCCTTGCTCTGATACTCTTCGAAAATCAACTTAACGTCCGCGAGACCAATCCACACCCAGGCGCCCAAGTGACCTTGGTCCCCCTCGACCAAAAATATGCCGCAACGATCCCGCGACACTGAGGCCATTGTTCCTGAATACTGGAAATCAATCTTGAAGCCCAGCACATACACGTAGTAGTCAAGACAACGGTCTTTTTAACAGCCCAAGGCTCTAGCGCTTTTCGGAGATCATGAGTCCGTAACGGAAAGCGCCGGACTTATATCCATCCTTCATCGCCTTGAAAGATTTGAGGAAAGTGACGAACTCCTTGCCATGTTTGTAAGCCAGTTGCCAGGTTGCCTTTTTCCCAGCAATTTCGAGGCAAACATCCCATGTTTGGGCTACCTTCTCGCTGATATCTTCGTAGTGTCGCAGTCTCAAATTATTGTTATTCAGGTGGTGCCCGTATTCTGCCAGAGTGGGAAGATCTACCAACATTCCTTCTTCGATTGGTCGTATAAATTTTTTCTCGTCTTCATGGTCCAGATCCTCATCCTTCAGCCAGGCGGCCTCGCAGATGATTCCACCCGGTACTAAAAGTTTTGACGCGCGTTTGAAAAATTCGGCACGGTTGCTCAGGTGAGATATTACTTCGACGGCCCATATCGCATCGAATTCACCTTCCACGTTCAGATCGTTGGCGTCGTGCAGCAGGAACGTTGGTTGTTGTTTCAGCTGGCGAGCCGCTTCGGTAGCCATTTGCACTTGAACCGGACTTATCGTTATGCCGGTAACTTTGCATTCCATGTGCTCAGTCAACCAAATTGAAGTGCCGCCAATGCCGCATCCGACGTCGAGGATTCGCGCGCCGCGAGAGAAATTTCCTCGCTGCACCATCAGCTTTATCAATTGCTCTGCGGCCTCGAGTTTTGATTCCGTTCCGGTCTCATAGTAGCCATGGTGAAGATGAGGTCCCCAAAGGTCCTTGTAGTACGGAGAAGCCAGATCGTAGTGTTCCTGGATAGTTGTGGTTACGTTATATGCCACCGATTGGTCACCTCTTCCTTGGTGCTGTTCCCTTGCAAAACCTATATGGCATTTTGAAATTAGGAAAGGCTCTTTACTGGGACCGCGGGCGTCCCGCCCGCAATGTCTGGTCATCCTGCAGACTGGGTCCATACGATCGCGTTCGCGCTACGCGCTCACTGGGGGCGAGACGCCCGCGGTACCAGTATCCGCGGTCCCAGTTTTTTACTCGTAACCGATCGCTTCAACCACGCGCAGCCGCATTGCCCTCTGCGCTGTCCACCATGCAGCCGCAATGGCCACAATAAGTACGACCGGTAATGTCACGAGAACGACCATCAACGGGAATTCGAAACGAAGGCTGAATCCGGCGATTAGCCGGGCGGCAGTGCGAACCAGGAAGTAAGCATTGAACAGACCGGCGATCACCCCGGCAGCGAAACCAACAACTGAAATGGCCACTGCCTCCAGGATGACGATCTTACGCACCTGGCTGCGCAGACCGCCGAGTGCGCGCAGGATGCCTAGTTCGCGTTGCCGCTCAGATACCGAAACCACAAGCATGTTCACCAGCCCCATAGTCGCCACAAAGATTGCGATCAACATCTCGAGATAGGTAAGCGTGAAAAACTGGTCCGTCAAACGCGCGCTCCAGGCTTTCAATTCTTCACTCGTATAGATGAAAGCGCGTTGCTCACCCGCCATCGCACGGTTGATTTCTCCTTTGAACCACGCCCGATCGACGCCCGGTTGAAGGTTCAGCAGGATCAGATCTACAGCGTTATCTCCCCAATACTGCTTATAAAGCGCGCGGTCCATGAACACCGAACCTTTTTCCACGTAGTAGAACTCGACGACGCCGACAACGGGTCGTGTAAGAGGCCCTTTCGGCGTTTCCAAACTGAGCTGGTCCCCGACGCGTAGGCCATTTTTGAAAGACAGGTTCTGTGAGATCACAAACCCTTCGCCGCCGCTCGACTGTTGCTGCGCGCGTCGTTCATCTCCCTCTTCGAGGAGCCCGGGTGAGTTCGCAAACCATAAGCCCATGTTGCGGGCGATTACCATGATTTCATCATTTGAGTGAGAGATTGAGGTTACTCGCATGCCGTCTGTGTCTTTCACCCCCGCAAGAGAGGCGACCCGGTGTTCCTGCTCTTCACTAAAATGATAAGTGCGCGATCGCAGTTGGTCTGAAGTGGCAATCGTCAGGTCGGCGTTGATGCAGCGATCCAGCATTCGATCGAGGGCACTTTTGTGACTGTGAATGAAAGCACCAACCGAGAAGACAAAAGACAACCCCAGCATCAACGAGCCTACAGTTGCCGATGTCCGCCGCGGCATTCTTACTGCGGCGTCAATCGACATCAGTCCCTCAGCGCCAAAAAATCGGCCCATCAGTGGCCGCATGAGTTGCGATCCCCAAACGACAAACTTCGGCAATAGTAGAATCATGCCGAATTGGACCATGATCGAGTAACCGAAGTGGACCATCAACCCAACGCCGGGTGGAGAAAAAAGCGAGAGCGCCAGACCGGCAAGGATGAATGAGATTCCAATAGCAAAGCGAGTCCAACCAAGCACGCCCTCACCCCTCTGAACCTCTATGTTGCGGAGTGCCTGAACGGGACTGAGGTGAGAAGCCGCGCGCGCCGGCAGCCAGGCCGCTAAGAGGGAACAAGCGACGCCGATGGCGAAGGCGGTAAAAGCAAAATCCCAACGAAACGTCGGAGCCTGCGGGGTGGAAGCGAGGCCGTAGAATGTCGCCGAGACGTTGCTCATAACTCTGACGGCGCCCCCGGCAAGCACGAAGCCGAGACCGACACCCACCGCCGAACCAACCAGGCCCAGTACTATTGCCTCAACCAGGAACATCTTCTGAACTCGATGTCCTTCGACTCCAATGGACCGCAGCACTCCGATCTCTTTCCAGCGCTGGTTAACGCTTACGCTCAGCGAGTTGAAAATGATAAAGATGCCGACCGTCACGGCCAACAGGCTCATGATAAGAAGACTCAAATGCATCGCCGAGACAGCTTTCTCGATGCTTTCGCTACGGCGATCAGGCTTGGCGACTTCAAAGCCCGTGGGAAGACGTGATCGCAAGCTCTGCTGGACTGCCCCCACATTCAGGGCCGGGTCCGTCATGATGTCTATGCGGTCCAGCTTTCCAACCCGATCAAAGGCCGCTTGCGCCGCATGAATATCCATCAGGGCAATGTTGCCGCCAAACACGACGCTGGCGCCGGTAGTCCTGAAGAAACCGCGTACGGTGAAATCCTGCCGGCCCCGCGGTGTGTAGATTGGAATGCGGTCGCCGTCCTTGAGTCCATAACGATCTGCGAAAGGGCGCGAGAGGGCGATTGAATCGGCCCGCTCGGTAAACGCCAGCGGGTTGCTGATTTCAAGACTTGACTGGTCAAACTCGCCTTCGTACAACTTCAAGTCACTGCCGGTGTCCATGCCCATAACCAGAAGGTTTGGCCCATCCGGCAAAGCAGTCTCAACTACCTTCTCAATAACCGGCTCGGCTAAATACACGCCGGGCGTTTGACGCACCGAGACCAGAACGTCCTCGGGGAGAGTCGCTTCACCAGCGGAGACCTGGAGGGTGGCGTGTCCGGCCAACTTCTCAACTGTGGCAGCCAGCGAACTGACAAGGGTGGTGTTAGCAGTGCGGACAGCAAAAAATACCGCGACACCGAGAGCAATGCCCGCGAGAGTAAGAAAAAGGCGGAGCCTGTGCTCGCCCCATTGTCGGAAGGTCACGAACGCTAACGGGCCAGTCATCATAAAGATTCCGTCAACACGCTCTCAGTCGTGGATGGGTGGGCACTGTCTTCAGCCACCCGTCCGTCACGCAAGATCAACATACGCTCGCAACTCTCAGCCGTGTGCCGATCGTGTGTAACGAGCAGAATGGTGTTGTTGAGTTCGCGGTGAAGCTCGTTAAGCAGTTGCAAAACGCCGTCGCCGCTGGCCGAATCGAGATTTCCAGTCGGCTCGTCTGCCAGGAGGACTGGAGGATCGAAAATCAACGCGCGAGCGATCGCTACCCGCTGGCATTCTCCACCGGACATTTCGTCAGGGCGATGGGTCGCCTGCCTGTGTAGGCCCACTCGTTCCAGCATTTCCCGCGCGCGTTTTTCTGCGTCGCGGCGGGATCTGTTTCGCAGACGTAATGGAAGAGAAACGTTTTCAAGCGCCGAGAGTGTCGGCAAGAGGTTGAACGACTGAAAGATCATGCCGACTTTTTCACGGCGCAGGCGCGTGCGCTGATCGTCGCTCAATTGCGAAATGTCAGTACCCTCGATAAAGACGCGACCTGACGTCGGAACGTCGAGACCGCAAATCAGATTCAGCATCGTTGACTTGCCCGAACCCGACGGACCCATAATGGCCACGCGTTCCCCGCGCCCGATGTTCAGATCGACATGATTGAGTGCATAAAACGTCTGCCCATCTGTGTAGGCCTTAGCGAGCTTTTCCAGTCGAACGACGCTGTTTGATTCAGTCATTTTCAGTAGGACAGGCTTTCCAGCCTGTCGATCGCGGAAAGCATAGCTGTCTGGGATCTCAAATTCGACTCCATCGTTCTTGATGGCTATCAAAAGACAGACAGGAATGTCTGTCCTACTTCCGCTGGGCTATTTGTTTCAAACGATCTCGCGTGAACGTCGTCTCATTAACCTTTTCAGGGAATTCCAGGCCCAGCGTTTCAATCTTGATCTTCGTTTGCCGCAAGAGATTATCAATTTCGGTTAGCCAGATGACTTCGCGACCGGCAACGTTCCCATACTTAGTAACTTTGAAACTTCTCAACTCCTTGCCCTCAGAATTGAACAGGTGCATTTCCGCCGGTAGGTAGTTGTCAGCGCGAAATAGAGTTATCGAACGCGTGATTACGGAGTAGCCCGGCAAGTTGAGGTTCCCTTCAACTTCGTAAACCTTGACACCGTTTAAGTCCTTCTCACTTAGCAACTGGTAATCGTATTTGTTCCACTCGCCCAGGAGTTCCTGCGCGGTTAAGCCGCCGAAGAACATCTTGTTGGTTCCGGTTTCACGAAACTGATCGGTTGAGGAAACGTAGGTTATGTTTGTTGCAGGCTGTCCCGGTCGTTCGACGCTCAAAGCTGCGAGGTCGCTCTCATCAGCCGGTTGAGCGATGTGCGTTAACGTCAACGTCTCCGCCAGAGTTTGTTTGCGCCAGATTTCAAGCTCGTAAACTTTGACTGGCTCAGACGGCGCCGCGATAGTCATGCGGACACGGTTTTTTCGGTAAGGGGATGCATCGCGCTTGAGATATTCCGCGACGATTTCTGCCCCGCGTTGTTGACGCATCGCGTTGTTGTCTGCGGAAGGCGCCGATGCTTCTCGTTTGCACGAGCTGCCTGAAAGGAGGCTGAGACTGAAGACAGCTAAGATAAAGGCTTGGGAAATACGCCGGTTGGAAGTTAAAACTTTTGATTTTAGGACCATACGTCGCACAGCATCGGCAAGTAAGTAACGCTCAGGTTGATCGTTAAAGCTCTCAGAGCCAGGAAGACTGGCCATCAGCAAAATCACCGGATAGCTTGAAGCAAATTACAGGAGATGGCGGCTAGTCGAACATCGTAATTACAATCGGAGCGCCACGCTTGTATTACGAATTTGGTTCGCGAGTCAATGATCCGTCAGCAGATTCTGCAGATCCTCGCCGTTTAGGCTACCATTTACCAATGTGCGGCCGCTTCACACTTCGATCAGTCGACAGGCTGAAGGAAAAGCTCAAGACGCTTGACTGGGCCGACATCTCGCGATTGCCGCTGCTTGGCCCCCGTTACAACATCGCGCCAAGCCAGGAGGTGTTGACAATCACGCAGCCGGAAAACGAGCCTGCGTTGAACGTGATGACCTGGGGACTCATCCCATCCTGGAGCCGCGAGCCGGCGGGTTTCATTAATGCGAGAGCGGAAACTCTGGAAGAGAAACCCAGCTTCACTGAATCGTTTGCCAGGCGAAGATGTCTGATTCCGGCCGACGGTTTTTATGAGTGGCAGCGAAATGGAAAGACAAGACAACCTTATTATTTTCAAATGAAGGACGAAGCGTCCTTCGCCTTTGCCGGCTTGTGGGATCGTTGGCGAAATCCAGACAATAAGTTTTCATCTGCGGCCCAATCTGCGGCCATCATTTCCTGCTCAATCATAACTACCACCCCAAACGAGCTATTAATGACGATTCATGATCGCATGCCGGTGATCCTCGGTCCTGAAGATTACGACAGATGGTTGCGTAAAGATGCGAGACCGGAGGAGTTGAAAGAGTTGCTTGCTCCATTTCCGGCGGGTGAGATGAAGAGCTTTCCTGTTAGTCCGCAGGTAAACCATGCCGGAGCTGATGGAGCACAACTGGTTGAGCCAGTCGAAGTCAAAGAGAGCGAGCAGGGAATGTTGTTCTAAACAGCGAGCCGCCGAAACGCAAATTGGTTTCAGATCGTCATGACTCCTCCCTGCCGGTGATTACTGTAGTCGGAAACTAACGGTTTGCTTTACGAAGTTGCCACTCAGCTCAATCGCATAGAGCCGTAACTAGCACGTCAACAGCAGTTTTCGTTGTACAGCCAAACGCAGTTGTTGTTCAGTTGCGCCAATCTTGTTGCTGCACTCGCGTACGAGGAGGCCCGTGATCCTTGAGCAGTCGATCGCGCAGTGCGCGCCCCGATACTTCTTCTGGCAGCTCGACGAAAAGAAAGTTTGCCTGCGACGGGTAGACCACCAGGCCGGGCACCGTCGCGAGTCGTTCCGCCATGTAGCGCCTGTCCTCTGCGACCAGGGTAAAGCTTTCGCGATACTCTCGCTTGAACCTGGTGACGGTTTTCAGCACGTACGCGGCCAGCCCGTTGATGTTCCAGAAGGGCTGAAGAGCGCGCAGCTTTTGTGCGCGTGCCGGCGTGGCGACCGCGTAACCTAGCCTGACACCGTGCCAGCCCAGGGATTTACCCATGCTCTTGACGACAACCAGATTGGGAATTTCGTCTACATAGTCGGCCGCGCTGGTAACGCCGGGAAGGTCCGCGAAGTCTATGAACGACTCGTCAATGATCACTGCATCCAGATCTGGCAACGAGGTCGATAAGCGTCTGACCTCGTCGATCGTGAGCCAGGCGCCCGTGGGATTGTTCGGGTTGCATATGACTAAAGTGCGTGCGCGCACTTCGCGGACGCGCGCCACAATTTCGTCAACTTCGAGCCGGAATGCGTTAGCCCGTTTGCGGAGTAACGTGTGCAACGGAAGATTTAACTCTTCAGGCAGGTCGGTCCAACGGCTGAAGGTTGGGACGGAGGTAACGATTGGCCCTTCTGCCTGTTGGCAGAGCCTGGTGATAATTTCGGTGGAGCCGTTAACCGGAACGATCGTTTCGGGCTCGAGTCCGGTCATCTCGCTTATGTGTTGCTGATGCACTTCGGCATAGGCGGGATAGTAGCGAAGAATCTCGCCGAGCTGCTCGTGGACCAACTTCACGATTTCAGCTGGAGGGAAGTACAGGTTAACCGGAATACAGAAGTCCAGAAGTTCGCCATTAAAAGCGGCGGTGTCCTTGATCGCAAGTGAGCTCACTCTTCGGTGCTCAGAGGAACCGTTGTGAGCCCTCCTTCCCAACCTGAGAGGTTGCAAGGGTCTTAGATTGTCACTCCGGGCTAGAACAGCGAGCGCTGCCGTGGGTTCTCACGAACACGAGATCTTGGTTCTGCTTTGCGTATGTCGTCGAAAACAGAACGTCCGCCGAGCGATCGTGAGATGGAGTTTTCGTGACCGATGAGTGCCTTAAAATTTGCTTCAGGGCTGAGATTTGTTTCGATCGCGCGTACAAAGCGATCAAGGCGCCGGAATCCGTCTAACTTTTCTTTGTCACCCACCTTCGCGGCATCGAGGGATGTCCTGAGGAAGTTCAAAGATTCATCGTAGGTCTTGAGTGGTACCGGAAATGGGTGCCGATCCTTGCCGCCGTGTGCGAAAGAAAAACGCGCAGGGTCGGAAAAGCGACTCGGCGCGCCGTGGACGACCTCGGCAACCAACGCCAGAGACTGAAGAGTACGAGGCCCGAGTTTCTCGACCAACAACAATTCAGCGAAGTTATGGAGATCACGTTCGTATGCTACTGCGAGCACTGCGCCGAGTCGTTTCAAATCGACGTCCTTCTCTCTGACGTCGTGATGCGCGGGCAGCCGCAGGTGGCGTGCCGCAGTCAAGGTCTTATCCGGATTTTCGCGCGCAATCTCGAGCATGGCTGTTTGCGCCGACTTAGCCTGAGCATCGATGAGGTTCATGATCGTCCCCTGGTTCTCGCCCACGATTCCCGTATGCGGTTCGGCAACAAAGTCGCGGACTGAAGCTGAGTGCCAATGATACCGGCGGGCCAGGCCGCTTCGATCGTTCAAACCCTGCTGCACCACCGCCCATTCGCCGCTCGACGTCAACACGAAACTGTGCAAATAGATCTGAAAGCCATCCGCGATAGCGTTGTTGTCGACACGTGCAGCCAGCCGGCTGTTGCGAATCAAGGCTTCACCGTCGAAGCCGCGGCGCTCTGCGATCAAACGCAGCTCGTGTGGCGTTAATCGAGCGTGTCGTCCTCGGCCGCCGCAGATGTATAAGCCCAGTTCATCCGCTCTCGATGCCAGCCCTCGTTTCAATGCGCCCATTACTGACGTGGTGATTCCCGAGGAATGCCAATCCATTCCCATTACCGATCCAAGGGCCTGAAACCAGAAAGGGTCACTCAAACGAGAAAGGAAAGCTGATGCGCCGTAATCGTGAATTATTGTCTCGGTGATCGCGGTTCCGAGTTTAGTCATGCGTTCAGCAAGCCAGGGAGGTACTCGGCCGCCGTGGAGAGGAAGATCTGCAACTCCGGAGCGCTTCATGCTCGGATTGTATCGAAAAAAATGACAAGTTGCGTCACCCGGGAAGAACTAGCGAGAAAAGTTCATTTGGCTACTTCTCCTCATGGAATTACGATCTCTTTACACGTTTTCTTTTGATTGGGTCATACGAAGTCTTTCTCCTGATCAGACCCCTTGAAAACAACTTTGGTTTCCACCGGGGAATTGCCCTTTCCTTGTGGAGACGTCCGGAAAAACCTACATGAGTGTCACCCTTAGTGCCCCCGGCACAAAACACCTTTGGCGGATTGTCGCTATTTCTTCAGCTCTTGCATTCGCCTATGCAGCAGTGCTGGCAAAGCTTGGCCAAACCTGGTGGACGGATGAAAACTACTCCCACGGCCTGCTGATTCCACTAATCATCGGTTACATCCTCTGGAGCCAACGTGCCCGGCTCGCGGGTACCGTGCAACGTCCGACCGAACTTTTGGGACTGACGACTGTTTTATTTGCACTGTTTGCTCTCTGGGCCGGCACGGCGGGCGCGGAGCTTTACATGCAGAGGATGTCGCTAGTCCTCCTGCTTGCCGGAATCGTCCTTTACTTCTGGGGCTTTCATCTGCTGCGACTGCTGATAGCGCCATTGTTCTTGCTGATTCTGGCAATACCAATCCCCGCGATAATCTTCAACAAAATCGCCTTTCCACTACAGCTTTTTGCCTCGCGCTGTGCAGTAGGAGCGATGATGCTCTTCGACATTCCCGTGCTTCGTCAGGGCAATGTAATCGAGTTGATGCCCCTCGGTGCACGTGAGACGAAGAAGCTGGAAGTGGTCGAAGCTTGTAGCGGTATTCGCTCGCTAATGACGCTGGTTACTCTGGCTGTCGTGTTTGCTTACTTTACTCATCCACGCGGCGGCAACCCGAGTGACGGGGAAAGTGGAATCAGTCGAGGGTCACAAATGGCATCACGACTAAAGAAGTATGGACTGTTTAGATCGTCAGTGATCGTGCTATCCGCCGTGCCGATCGCAATTCTTACAAACGCGCTCAGGGTTAGCGGCACTGGAGTCTTGGCCCACTATTACGGCACTCAAGTCGCTGATGGTTTCTTCCACAGTTTCTCCGGATGGGTAATTTACGTCGTCGCTTTTCTTATGCTGTTTGCAGTGGGCTGGCTACTGGATCGGGTCAAACCAAAGGTCAGGGAAACCGTCAAGGACGAAAACAAAAACCTGCGGACTGCTCCAATCACGTTTGCCCCAGCGGAAGGAGTGGAATAGATGAAACGCATGCGATTCATGATTCTGTTTATTCTGCTCGTCGCGGGTGGAGTTGTAGTCAACGGCTGGAATTTCCTGGGCGAAGCGCGAGTCCAACGCAAAGAGTTGAAGAGCTTTCCCAAACAGATTGGTTCCTGGGAGCAAACTGGCGGCGACGACAAACTCGACAATCAAACTATGGCTGTTTTGCGCGCCAGCGATTATTTGCTTCGCAACTATCGGGCGCCGGATGGTCGGGTGATGAATTTCTACGTCGGTTACTACGCCAGTCAGCGGGATGGCGCTACCTATCACAGTCCTTTGAACTGTCTGCCTGGGTCAGGGTGGATAATGAAGGAACCGGGGAAAATCACGATTACGCCGGAGGGACGCGCTCCGTTTGTAGCCAACCGATACCTGATTCAAAACGGCGATCACAAGGAGCTTTTGATTTATTGGTATCAGGGGCGGGGTCGATCGACCGAGAGTGAATACTGGGGCAAGGTTTACACCGTAATCGACAGCGTTCGTCTGCGGCGCTCTGATGGCGCCATGGTCCGCATCACGACCCCCGTGCAGGGATCGGAGGCAGCGGCCCTGGAGGCTGCCGGCCAACTGGCCGCCCAAACGTCGACCATCTTGCCCGAATTCATTCCAGACTGATGGCCTTCTAAAAAACCCGCGAAGTCGCAACCGGAAATTGCGGAAAGCCTTTCGAATTAGCCTTCTAGTAAAGATGTCTCCCTCTCGGGAGTTGTTACGTGGCGTTGCCCGCCATGGACTGCAGAACGAGAGAAATCACGAGACCAACACTGAGGAAAGACAATGAAAACTGAGTGCCGAGTTACCCTTTATCGCGCCACCCTTCTGTCCGTTTTACTAGCAGCCCTCTTCGCAATCAGCGGCTGCACAAATCCCGAAAAAGCCAAAATAGCCCACGTGGAGAAGGGCGAGGTTTACCTGAAGGCCGAGAAGTTTCAGGAAGCCTCGCTCGAGTTCCGCAACGCTGTTCAGATTGACGAAAAGCTCGCCTCGGCCCATTGGGGTCTTGCGCGCGCTTACGAAGGGCTTCAGCGTTTTCAAGAGGCTTTCGACGAGCTGCGCAAGACAACCCAGCTCGATCCCGAAAACCTTGATGCGCGTGTCAAGCTTGGCAACTACTACATCGCCGCGGCTAAGGGAAACCCCCAGCTCGTAGCTGAAGCTGATCGGCTGGCCAAAGAAATCCTTCAAAAGGATCCTAACCACATTGAAGGCCACATTCTGATGGGCAGTGTTTTTTATGCTCAGCATGAACGTGAAAAAGCCTTCGCCGAGATCAACCAGGCGATTCAGTTGGATCCCAAACGTGTTGAGTCATATCTCAGCCTGGCCCGTTTCTACATCGTCACCAACGACAAGGCAAAAGCAGAAGAAACTTTTCAAAGGGCGATTTCGGTAAACAACAACTCAGGCCTGGCCCACACGGAATATGGCAAGTATTTGGCGCAACTGGTCCGACTCGGGGACGCGGAAGCCGAAATGCGCAAGGCCGTTGAAGTAGAGCCTTCAAACCGCACATCGCGGTTTGTGTTGGCAAGCTTCTATCTGGTCAACAAACAGTTTGACAAAGCCGAAGCCGCTTACAAGGCGCTGGCCGATCTCGACAAAGACAAGCCTGAAAGCATGGCCATACTGGCTGACTTCTATTCGTCAATCAATCGCCTTGATGAAGCAATCAGCATTTACCAAAACATCCTCACCAAGTCGCCTGACTTTTCGCAGGGACGTTACCGGCTTGGCGAAATCATGCTGATGCGCGGCGACACTCAGGGCGCGATGGCCCAGATTAATGAAGTGTTGGCCAAGGACCAGAACGATCGCCAGGCCTTGCTGCTGCGCGCGCGCGTTCGTGCACAAACTGGCTTGACGGAAGATTTGCTGGCGTCGGTCGAAGATTTGAAAGAGGTCTTAGTTCAGGAACCTAATTCGCGGCCAGGGCTTTACTTTATGGCACAGGCGAATTTTAACCTGGGCAACGTGGACCAGGCGCGAGGGTTCGCCGGCGATCTCGAACGCAATTATCCCGATTACCTTCCGGCTAAGTTAATGCAGGCCCAGATTAGCCTGGCCTCCGGCGATTCGAAGAGCGCCCAACGTTTGTCCTCCGAATTGATTGAACGTTTGGCTCAGACAGCTCCCGATCGGCAGAACTCTCCACAGATGCTGGCAGAAATTCGCGCCAAAGCATTTTTGGCACGCGGCGCTGCCGAATTGGATCAACGAAACACGAAAGCCGCCCGGCAGGATTTCATGATGGCCCGCGACGCGGCGCCTGGTGACACCTACCCGAATATCAGCCTCGCCGGCGTTGCGCTGGCCGAGGGAAACGCCGACGAAGCCGCGGCCTTCTACGAGAATGCGTTGGCTGTCGATAGTACGAACTTCAATGCGTTAAGCGGACTGATCCGACTTTACGCGCGAAACAATGACCTCGGTAAAGCACACGCAAGAATCGACCAGGTACTGAACAGCTACCCGAATAACGCTTCGCTGCATTACTTAAAAGCACAGATCTACGGTTTCGAGCGAAACTCGAACCAGGCCGAAACTTCCCTGCGCAAGACCCTCGAGCTGGATCAGAATTACATCGCAGCTTATTCGGCACTTGGCGCGTTGTTTATCAACACCAATCAGCAGGAGCGCGCGATTGCCGAGTATCAAAAAATCCTCGAGCGCCGGCCTGACAACGCCACTGCCTACACGCTTATCGGCATGCTTGACGACTCGCGAAAGAACTACGACGCGGCGGCCGAGAGCTACCGAAAAGCGCTAGGCAAAGATCAGAATGCGGTGATTGCCGCAAACAATCTGGCTTGGCTATATGCGGTCAACGGTAACGGTAATCTCGACGAAGCCGTGCGGTTGGCCCAGGGTGTGGTGCAGAAGAACCCAAATATCCCTGGCTTCGTCGATACGCTCGGCTGGGTTTACTACAAGAAGGGACTCTACGGCGCCGCTGTTGAGCAACTTCAAAAAGCGGTGACCCTCGACGAGCGCGCCGCCAAAAACGGCAATGGCACTCCGGCCGCGAATTATCAATACCACCTCGGAATGGCTTTGAAAGCACGTGGCGACAAAGATGCCGCGCGACGCGCGCTCGAGCATGCAGTGCGGCTTAGTGAAAAAGCGCCGTTTGCAGAAGCCGGCGAAGCACGCAACGTTTTAGCAACGCTCTAAGCGAGCTGACTTTCGAGGAGAATGCCATGAGTATCGAATTCCGGCAAAGAGGTCCGGGCGAATACGCGAGGATTGCCTGGAAGCGGAAGTGGCTGATCATTCTTCCCGCGATTGCGATTGCCGCGGCTGTGTCGTGGGTGGTCTTTCGGCTGCCCGACCTTTATGAGTCGTCAACGCTAATCGTTGTCAAGCCGTCAACGCTGCCCACCAACGTAGTTCCGACAATTACGGAAGACAGCCTGACGCGGCAAATCAATAGCATTGCCCAGGTTGTGACCAGCCGCAGCTCACTCGAGCCGCTTATCCACAAATACGATCTGTACAAAACGGAGCGGCTGCGCGGTGAACCGACAGAGCTGCTCATCGACCACATGCGGAAGAGCATCCACGTCGAAGTGAACACCAGCCGGAACGATATAACAAACGGCTTCAACATCACCTATCGCGGTCGCGATCCCAGAACGACCCAGGCTGTTACCGCGGAGTTGGCCAGCAAATACATCGATGAGCAAACAAAGAACACAATCAACTCCACGACTTCCGCGAAACAGTTCATAGACCAGCAGGTGCGCCAGACTAAAGAAGAGCTGGACGCGGTCGATCGTCAGCGTTTGGACTTCATGCAGAAAAATGTTGGCAACTTGCCGTCAGAAGCTGCGTCTTTGGTTGGCCAACTGTCGGGACTTCGTGAACAGCAAAAAGCCTACATTTCCGAAGTCGGACGTCTCCAGGATCGACGTTCAGCGCTGACCAGCCAGCTCGCGCTGGTGAAAAAAAGCTCGGAGCAGATAAAGGACGACGTTGCTGAGAATACAACTGATCCGAAAACCACGCTGGCTTGGTCTCAACTCGTTGCTCGAAAAGCAGATCTCGAATCGCAGTTGACACGCATGTTGACTGAACTCAGGCCCAAGCATCCCGATGTACTTGCGAAGCAGGCGGAAGTCGATTCCGTCAATACGGCGATGGCCCAGATGATCGACGAATGGAAAGAGCGAATCAAGGAGAAGCAGGAAAAGCTCCGCGCTCGTCCGGACCTCACGGTCGGCAGTCTTGAGGTTGAGATGCAATTAGTCGATGGTGAGATCAAGCGCCAGCAGGGCGTTCTCAGCGAGATTGATAAGCAGGTCTCGATGGTGATGGGACGGATAAATAATGTTCCCGGGGCTGAGGTTACTTTGGGGGCACTCGATCGTGACTACCAAACAAAGAAGCACACTTACGATCAGCTTCTCTTGCAGGCGCAACAAATCGGCTTAGGAGCTGATGCCGCGAGCCAACAACAGGGCGAAGGTATTCAAGTAGTCGATCCGGCTAACCTGCCGGCCCGACCGGTGGCTCCGAAGCGTCTTATTCTGGTTGGCGCTGGAATCGGTCTTGGATTCGCCGTTGGCTTTCTCCTCGTCGGACTGTTTGAAGCACCACGCCTCTTAACAATCCAAACAAGCGAAGACGCAGCTCATTACACGGGCCTGCCCGTATTGTTATCCGTACCCGAACTGCTGACTCCGCGTGAAGCTCGCTCTCGTCCGCGACGTCGAAAGATATTAGTTGGAGTCGGCGTAGTCGCGGCGGTTGTCGCTATTCCCGCACTCGCTCTCATTCTGCAACTGACCCGGGTGTTTGAGCGCTTCGTGGTCTAAAGGCTCACCGAAGCCAGCCGGCCAATCCGGCATTGGAGGCTTGAAAAGTGTATACAGAATTTTACGGGTTAAAAGACTTGCCATTTGCGCTGACACCCGATCCACGCTTCATCTATTTCACTCCGTCGCACACTGAAGTGATGGCCAATCTCCACTACGGCATTGAAAGTGGAAAGGGCCTGGTGGTGGTGACAGGAGAAGTGGGAACCGGGAAGACCACCATCCTGCGCTGGATCATGCAGCGGCTGGAGCGTTCGGTCTTAGTCGCCTATCTCTTCAATCCCCGCTTATCGGTCACCGAGTTTTATCAACAGGTGGCTAATCTGCTCGATGTGCAGAAGTGGGAAACAAAACCTGAACTGCTGGTGGCCCTTGGACAGGCGCTTGAGTCGAGGCACTCGCGCGGCCTGCGGACGGTCTTGATTATTGATGAGGCGCAGGGGCTTTCGCCGAGCGTGCTGGAAGAGATTCGTCTGCTTTCAAACTTTGAATCAGATACTGCCAAGCAACTTCAGATAGTTCTAACCGGTCAACCGGAACTACGCGATGTTTTGAATGACCCCGACCTGCGGCAACTTAAACAGCGGGTTGCGCTGCGTTGCGTAATCAAGGCATTGCCGAATGTTGACGAGACCGACCGTTACATTACCTCGCGGCTACTCGCCAGCGGCGCCGATCGCACGGACATCTTTTCGCCGGACGCGATTGACTATATCTACCGGTGCACCGAAGGAATTCCCCGCAACGTCAACAATCTTTGCGACAACGCGTTGCTCGCTGGTTATGCGTCGGGCGAACTGATCATTGGCCGTTCGATAGTTGAAGAGGTGGCCGAAAACCTTGACATGTTGCCGAGGCAGGAACGCGGGCTTCAGCCCGGTGAAGAAAGAGAACTGCCGGCAAGAATATTCTCGGCCGCCGGGCGAGCTGAACTTTGGGCCGCCGGTAACGGCAACGGCGATTCCCACAGCTAAGGAGACAGATACTCCTGTCTGTCTTCTGTGGCACAGACATTCCCGTCATTAAGACTTTCCTGTCTGTCATTTTCAAGGAGACCCAAAATGGGCACAGTTTACGACGCGTTAAAACGAGCTGGATCCAATGCTCCAACCCAGCTCCGACCTCGTCCTTCCCAGAATTCTCGCGGCGAAATCCGCAATCACCGCATCGTTCCTTCGACGGCACAGGTTGAAGAAGAGTTGTTCAGCGTCTCTTCCATCCTTAGCCTTGCGGAAGATGTTGTGAAAAGTTCAGCGTTCACTGCGCACACTGCGAATGCATCCGACGGGACGGCACTCCCCACCGGAAAAGCCTCGCGTGCTGCTGGGGCAACTTTGGACGCTGCCAGGCCGGCGCGCGCAAAAGGTTACGTCGCTTATGACGTAGCCCCAGCGCGCGTCGAGCCTCATCTTGTCGCCATCACCCAACCACGCTCAGCCTACTGCGAACAGTATCGTTCATTGCGCACCAGAATCCTGCAAGCGGCCGAGCGCGAGAAAATGCGCACATTTGTTATTACCAGTGTGGGAATGGGCGAAGGCAAGACTTTAACTGCACTCAACCTCGCCTGGTTGCTGGCCCAAACAGAAGGCGTGCGCGCCCTCGTCATCGACAGCGACTTGCGACAGCCATGCGCCACAGATTACCTGGCGATCGACGCACCACGTGGCCTTTCGGAAGTGTTGGGAGGAGAGCTCAGCCTCAGAGACGCAATCGTCCGTTTGGATCCGGCCGGGCTTTACTTGCTGCCGGGCGGCGAGGCGCGCGACGACGTGGCAGAGCTTCTTTCCGGTCCAACTTATGCTGGAGTGATTGCCGAAGCGAGGCGCATGTTTGACTTCATCATTATCGACGCCCCGCCTTTGGGAATCTTCACTGACGCAAACGTATTGATTAACCGCGCAGATGCCGCGGTGATGGTGGTGCGGTCCGGCAAGACCCGTTACGCCATGGTCCATAAACTGTTAGCAGAGCTGCCACAGGAAAAAATGTTAGGCGTGGTATTGAACCGAGCTGATGCAGCACTGGAGTCCAACTCGTACCAATACCGTCAGTACTACCAGCGCCCCGATCGAACCCCACCGTCTGAAGAAAAACTTCGTTTGGTTGAAACTGAGGAAGAGGTTGCGATAGCCAGTTGAAATCCTCTCGTGCAAATACCAGGACGCTCCTATTGCTTCTCGCCGAAGCCGCCGTTGTGTATGGCGGTATCGTTGGCGCCGTGTATCTGCGTGTCGGAAGTGAATCCTATTACGAATTAGTCGAACGCCAGGGCTTCCTGAAAGCGGCCCTGGCCACGCTCTTTTGCATGGCGGCGTTTTATCTTTTCGATCTTTATGACTTCGTAGTGATGCACGATCGCCGCGAGTTGCTGCTAAGGCTGGTCCAGGCGTTGGGACTCGCGTGGACCGCATTGGCATTGGCCTTTTACCTTTTCCCTCAAGCCATGCTGGGACGGGGAATCTCTTTGATCGCCCTGCCCCTGGCCCTGGGGTTGATGGTTGGTTGGCGAATGTCAATCCACTGGTTACTCGGCCATCCTGATTTTGGTGAAAAGATTCTGATCGTCGGTTCCGGAAGTCTGGCGGTCGATATCGCCAGGGAAACGCTGAATCGGCCTGATGCTGGTTATCGAATCGCCGGCTTCATTGGCAGCGATCCGGAATTGCTTGGCAAAAGCCTGATCAATCCGCGTGTGATAGGTCTAACATCGGAGCTGGAGCAGGTAGTTAAAAGGGAAAACATAGATCGCATCATCGTGGCGATGGGAGAGCGCAGGGGACAGTTACCGACTAATGAACTTTTGCAAATGAGTCTGGCCGGCACGGTAAACATCGAAGAAGGTGCTTCGTTTTATGAGCGGGTCACCGGACGCGTTTCCCTGAGTATGATTCGTCCTTCGTGGTTGATATTTTCAGGCCGCGGAAGGCAAGCACGAATTTCAGGCATTGTGCGAATGATTGTCCACCGGCTGGTCGCCTTGATTGGTGGACTGCTCTCGCTGCCGATCGCGGTAATCACTGCAGTTTTGATCAAGCTCGAGTCATCTGGGCCGGTTTTATACAAGCAGGAACGTGTGGGAAAAAACGGCCGCACGTTTCGAGTCATGAAATTTCGCTCGATGCGTACCGATGCCGAGAAGGCTGGACCGGTTTGGGCCAGCCAGGATGACGATCGCGCTACGCGCGTTGGTCGTTTCATCCGAAAGGTTCGCATTGACGAGATCCCGCAGTTTTGGAACATCATCCGTGGGGACATGGACTTTGTTGGCCCACGCCCGGAGCGGCCACACTTTGTGTCGCAGTTGGCCCAGGAGATCACCTACTACGAACAGCGTCACCTGATTGCGCCGGGCCTGACTGGCTGGGCGCAGATTAAATATCCTTACGGCGCGTCGATTGAAGATGCGAGGCAAAAGCTTGAGTACGATCTCTTTTACATCAAGAACCAGAGTCTGATGCTGGACGGCATAATTCTTTTCGAAACGATCAAGATCATTATTTTCGGCCGCGGTCGCTAATGTTAGTAGCACCCGCGTTAACGGGTGGTCCTTAATGAGAGTGTCCTGGAGGTTTTGTGATGAAAAAACTAAACAGATTCCTGGTTGGTCTGGCAGCCGCTACGCTTCTGAGTATTTCGAGTGCAGCGGTAATCGCGCAGACGCCCGATGCACCAACCGATGCCGCAACCAAAACGAGGCAGAGATTTGCAAACAAACCTGCTGAGCCGGCTAGAGACAGCGGAGCGCCGGTCAGTGATAAGACGGCTGGTGCCACCAATACTAGCGACGCCAAGAAAGGCAAAACCGGCGAAACTGACGACATTTCCGGTCCGGTTGTGATCGCGAATAACGATAGGACGATCTCTTCTGCCACTCCAGCCGCGTCAACGGAGGTTCCGTCGACGAACCCGACCCGCGTGGAACAGCCTTCGGAAGAAGCAGACATCGTCAATTCCTACAACAACTTCTTCAGCTCTTACCGGCTCGGCCCCGAAGACGTAGTTTCAGTAAGCGTCTTTGGGCAGGACCGCTATTCGAGATCCGGAATCGTAATACCGCCCAGCGGTCGCATCTCGCTCGCTTTAGTCCCAGGGGGAATATTCGTAAACGGAAAGACCGTCGAAGAAGTCGCTGAGCTAATCAAGAAACGCTACGACGAATACATTATCGAGCCGCAGGTCGACGTGGCGCTCGACAAGGCGTCCTCATACAGATACAGCGTGATTGGGGACGTGGCGCAACCAGGCATTCGGTTGATGAGTCGCCGCCTGACGGTGACTGAGGCATTGGGTGAAGCCGGCGGCGTGTTGCAGACTGGTGATCGGAGCAAAGTGGTGGTCTTGCGCAAACAGGCTAACGGCGTTCTTTCGCCGATCGCCGTAAACGTAAGTGCGATCTACAAAGGCAAGGCACCGGATTCCACTTACCTCGAACCTGGAGATCAGGTAATTGTTCCGGGCAATAAGCTCAAGAGTTTCCAGAAGATCATGAACTTCATCCCGATCCTGAGCTTCGCGCGGATCTTTACTGGAGGTATGTTCCCATGAGACGGCGGCTTGACCGCGAGAATATCAGGCAGCGGTTCCTGCTTTTCTGTCTCCCTACTGCCTTTTGCTTACTGCTTTCGCTTTTCCTCGGAACACCCTCCGCGTCTGCCTCCACCGGCTCGTGGTCCAGGCAGCGCGGGGGCTCTCTGGCATGGCTGCACTCAGTTTTCTTTTTGGACCAGACACGAGGATGGGCCGCAGGAAGTCGCGGCACACTGCTCTTAACAACCGACGGTGGAGTGACCTGGCAAGCCAGACCACAGCCGACTGCAGATGTGATTCGGGACGTCTACTTCACCGATGAGCTCAACGGCTTTCTTGTCTGCGAACGAAACATCTACGACCTGAAATCAAATCAGGAACCCCGCGCCTACCTGATGAAGACTACTGACGGAGGCGCCGAATGGAAACGTGTTAACCTGCGGGGCGCCGACGTCGACGGCAGGTTAACGCGCGCAATCTTCAATGGCAGCGGTAACGGCTGGGCATTTGGCGAGGGCGGCGCGATTTATACCACGCGCGATGCCGGAACGAACTGGGTTCGTCTGCAAGCGCCAACTCGTTATCTCTTGCTTGGCGGGACTTTCATCAATCAAAACAGCGGCTGGTTGGTAGGCGCGGGCTCAACCATTCTGCAAACCTCGGATGGCGGTCAAACCTGGAACCATTCACGACTACCTAATAAGAACAGCGTGCGATTTAATTCGGCGTCTTTCGTCGATGGACGTTTGGGCTGGGCAGTAGGAAGTGGGGGGGCCATCTATCGTACGACTAATGGCGGTTATTCATGGCAGCCGCAAAACTCTGGTGTGACCGCTGACTTACTCGATGTGAAATTTCTCGATGCGGTTGAGGGTTGGGCAGTTGGCGGTGATGGTACTGTCCTATATACAGCAAGCGGCGGCATTCGTTGGGCTCAAGTACGAAGCGGCACCCCGCATACGCTCGAACGAATCTTCTTCACCGATCGCACTCACGGCTGGGCGGTAGGCTTTGGCGGGACGATCATTGCGTATGGACCAGCAAGCGCGCCCAGGCTCAGACAATAAATTCGGCTCCTCCTACATTTACCAAAGCTACCAAAAACATCCACGAAACACACGAATCAACACTAAAAGTTTAGTGTGATTTCGTGTCTTTCCTGGATGTTCTTTTTTACTGCGGCTTAAAGTAGGGTCGGGTTTCACGGCCCGTTGCTAGTGGGACCGCGGGCGTCTCGCCCGCAATGAGCGCGAAGCGCGAACAATGCCTGGTTACTTGAGATCTGTTTGGAAACGCGAAAAGGCGGGCGAGACGCCCGCGGTCCCGTCATCTAGGGCCCGTTGTTGGCGATGTCGGATTCTTCGTCTGGCTGCAGCTCTCCTGGCTTACGCTCCGGTCTCATGTGTGGGAACAAGAGTACATCACGAATCGACGTGCGGTTCGTCAGCAACATAACAAAGCGATCGATTCCGATTCCGATACCCGCAGCGGGCGGCATGCCATATGAAAGCGCGCGGATATAGTCTTCATCCATCACCATCGCTTCTTCATCGCCGCGCTCACGTTGCAGCATCTGATCGTTGAACCGATCAAACTGTTCCTTCGGATCATTCAACTCAGAGAAGCCGTTGGCGCATTCCATGCCGGCAATAAACAGTTCAAAACGCTCCGCGATTGTCGGATCGCTCGGGGATGCCTTCGATAACGGCGAGATCGGCTTCGGAAAGTCAGAGATGAGTGTTGGTTGCACCAGGTTTTGTTCGACGTGCTGCTCGAATAGTTCGACGAGATTCTCGTTTGTAATAGTTTCACCGCCGCCAAACTGCTCAACAGCTTCCTTCATAGTCATCCGCCCAAACGGTTGCGAGAAATCAATGTCCAGTTCTCCGAAGCGAACGTGCGTATGCCCGAGAGCCTTGAACACAGTGGTCCGGATCACCTGCTCGCAGAAATCCATCATCTGGTTGACATCTGCGTAGGCCCAGTAAAACTCAAGCATCGTAAACTCGGGATTGTGAGTGCGGTCGATCCCTTCATTACGAAAATTGCGATTAAGCTCGTAGACCTTCTCGAACCCGCCCACGAGGAGTCTCTTTAAATACAACTCAGGCGCGATGCGCGCGTACAAGTCGATATCGAGCGCATTGTGATGTGTCTTAAACGGCCTGGCGGCTGCTCCTGTAGCCTTTGAAGTCAGCATCGGTGTTTC
>Ga0190270_10000226_pt1 | contig 24676 bp, 14 predicted proteins | sample Popmic320T_FD_133748 | JGI IMG/M metagenome (GOLD analysis project Ga0190270, IMG submission 133748) | Populus adjacent soil microbial communities from riparian zone of Weber River, Utah, USA - 320 T | ecosystem: Environmental > Terrestrial > Soil > Riparian zone | place: USA: Utah | collected...
CAGTTGTTCGACGCTCTGCCCCAGGAGGTGCGTCAGCAGATTCGCGCCCGCCGCGCCCGCCGCGCGGAAGGTCTCTGGGTTTCCACCGGAGGTGATCCACACTGGCAGCTCGGGCTGAACCGGGCGCGGACGTATCCTAACCTCAACATCGCCGTCGGCGCCGCCTTTGAAAGGCACAGCTTCGCCGCGCCATAGCCGGCGCACGATCTCGAGCTGGCGCATCATTACTTCATGTCGGGCGGTGTAATTCTCTGGCGCGAAGACGAAATCGGCGGCGTGCCATCCGGACGCGAAAGAGACGCCGACCCGGCCTTTCGATAAATTATCGACAAGGGCCCATTCTTCTGCGACACGGATGGGGTTGTGGAGCGGCAGGACGACACTACCGGCGCGGATCTGTACGCGTTCGGTGATCGCGGCGAGCGCCGCCCCGGTCACGGATGGGTTGGGGTAGAGGCCGCCGAAGGCGTGGAAGTGCCGCTCCGGTGTCCAAACCGCGAGGAACCCGTGTTGGTCAGCGAACTTTGTACCTTCTATGAGTAGTCTATACTTGTCCTCAACCGCTTCATCACTATCGCTGGCAAAGTAGAAAAGGCTGAAGTCCATCTTCCGACCGTCAGTCTCGCGGCGCTGTTCGGTCGCGCCAGCCGCCTGAACTTGCTCGGCCTGGACGATGACGCGAAATCCTCTCGCAAGGGTCCATAGCAATTCCAGGACCGAGATGTCAAAAGACAGGCTTGTGACGGCCAGCCAGGCGCCCGGGGGATCATCGCCGAGTCTGGCATCCATAGCCACGAAAAAATTTATCACGTTGGCGTGACTGACCATCACGCCTTTGGGCTTTCCTGTCGAACCGGAAGTGTAGATTACATAAGCCAGGTTGTCAGACGTAACCAGGGCGCCTGGGCTCTCCTCTCCCTCTCGGCTGATGTTCATCCATTCGGCATCCAACAGGAGAACATGCGCTCGATTGTCGGGAAGGCCGCCGGCCAGCGTGCGCTGCGCCAATAGCACCGCCACCTGCGCGTCTTCCAACATGAAAGCGAGCCGCTCCGTCGGGTAGGTCGGGTCCAAAGGTACGTAAGCGCCGCCGGCCTTGAGTACGCCCAGGACAGCGACCATCATCGACATTGAGCGCGCCAGGCAAATGCCGACGCGCACGTCCGGGCCGACGCCCAGTCTATTTAGCCGGCGCGCGAGCTGGTTGGCCCGCCGGTTCAACTCACCATAGGTCAGCTCATGGTCTTCAAAGGTCAACGCGACGGCGTCAGGGGAGCGCCCGGCTTGAGCCTCAATTATTTGGTGGATACATGCGCGTTGAGGGTAGTCGACGCCGGTTTCGTTCCACTCAACGAGCAGTTGCCGCTGCTCGGCCGGCGTCAGTAGCAGTAACTCGGAGACGGCTTTGCCCGGGTTAGCGACTATGTCCTCTAACAACACATGGAAATGCCCGGCCAATCTACTGACAGTGGCGGCATCGAAAAGATCTTGATTATATTGCCATGACGCCGCCATCACCTCGCCTACTTCAGCCATCATTAGCGTCAGATCGAACTGGGCGACCGGCTGCTCTAATGCCATAGATTCAAGCAGGAGTCCGCCTACCTTCACTCGGGCGCCGGGTTCACCCAGCGCGAAAGAGGTCAAGCCCGTCAGGCTGGATAAGGGAGACTGCTGGAAGGAGAACATGACCTGAAGCAATGGAGACCTGCTAGGGTCACGCATCGGCTGCAAGCGCTTCACCAATAGCGCAAAGGGATAATCCTGATGCTCAAACGCCGCAAGCACGGCGCGTCGCACTGAATCGAGAAAATCTGCGAAGGTAGGATTGCCGGAGAATCGCGCCCGTATGACGACAGGGTTAACGAAGTAGCCGACCAGCGGCGCCAGTTCCGCTCGACCCCGGCCCATTGTAGGAGAACCCACCAGGAGATCATCTTGGCCCGCATGACGGTGTAGGAGCGCCTGAAAAGCCGCGAGCAAGCTCATATAGAGAGTGCTCTCATGGGCGCGCGAAAAAACCTTGAGTTCTCTGGTCAGATCCGCGCTTAACCTGAGAGCGCAGGACGCCCCGCGGTAAGTTTGCGCCGGCGGCCGCGGGCGATCAACGGGTAAGTCAAGCGTCTGCGGCGCGCCGGTCAATTGCTTTTGCCAGTAGCCGTAAAGCCGCTCGCCTTCCGACCCCGCCAGTATTTGCGCTTGCTGACGCGAATAATCCGTGTATGCCAGCCTGAGGGGAGCAAGGGTCGCGGTAGTCCCTGTTTTCTCCGCCGAGTAAAGTAACCCCAGCTCATTGATGAGCAGCCCTAGCGACCAAAAGTCGGCCACTATGTGATGAACAACCAGGAGGATGACGTATTCCTGCTCCTGACGCCTCAGGAGGCTCAGCCGGAGTAGCGGACCTTTCTTTAAATCAAAGGGGCGGTAGGCTTCATCTCGCAAGTAGTCGGCGAAGGCCTTTTCGCTCAAAGCAGAGGAATCTTCTACCCGAAGCCAGACCTCGGCGCGCTCATGAACCTGTTGAACAGGTTCTCCAAAGCGCGCCGCGAATGTGGTGCGAAGAGAGGGATGGCGATCCACCAGGGCCTGGAGCGCGCGCCCGAGAGCCGCGACATCTAACTCCATGGCAAGTCGCGCGACGCCCGGAAGGTTGTAGATCGGGCTGTCGGGTTCCATCTGATGCAGGAACCACAGAGCCCGCTGACCGTAAGAAAGCGGGTGCTCAGCAACAGCGGGGGCCTGTTCTGACATGACGGCAGCAACCCGCGAATTCACGGCGGGCGCCGCACACTGGGTCTGCGCCTGCGCGGCCAAGTGGACGATGCTGTGGTTCTGAAAGAAGTCCGCCATCTGAAGACGCGCGCCCAGAGTCGTTTCAAGGCTATGCGCGATTTCGACGGCCATAAGAGAGTCTACACCATAGTGAGCCATTGGCAGATTGACATCGACGTCATCAGGACTGACTCCCAGCCGGATTGCAAGCTGTGAGGCTAGACACTGCAGGATCGGTTCTTGGCCCGCCGCTTGGGCGCCATTTGTAGAGGGCGATGAGTCGAATGCCGACGCTGCGGTCGTCAATGTCATGGGATCGCGCCACTGTTCGACGACGGCTAACTCACCGGCGATGAACTTGGCTCGGCAAACGTGTCGCTGAATTTTGCCGCTGGAGGTTTTTGGGATGCTTCCCGGCCTGACCAGCGCCACCGCATGCGCCTGCAGTTCATGCTCTTCCGCAATCCGCCGCCGGATGGCTTCGGCGATTTGTCGCAGGTCCTCCGTGCCCCTGTGATCACGCTCGGTCTCCTGCACTACCACCAGTCGCTCTTGGCCGGCGCTGTCGATGGAGAACGCCGCGCCACATCCGGGCCGTAGCCCCGGATGGCTCTCTTCCACCGTCCGTTCAATATCCTGAGGGTAATGGTTGCGCCCCCGGATAATGATCAGGTCTTTGGACCGGCCGGTGAGAAATAATTCCCCGTCCTTGATGAATCCCAAATCGCCGGTGCGAACATACGGCCCTTCGCCGGTGTCGGCCCGGTAAGCCTCGAACTGGCGCTCTGATTCCTCGGGGCGATTCCAATAACCTCTGGCGACGCCGCCGCCCGATATCCAAACCTCGCCCACAACGTCGGGAGGACAGGGAGTAAAAGATTGCGGGTCGACGATGAGTATTCTTTGGTCGAGCCAGGTCTGCCCGCAACTGACTAGCCGCACGACGCCTTTATTCTCGGCCGAATCGGCGACGACTCGGCCGCTCTCAAGGGCCTGGCGGTTGAATGTGTGTACGGTAGGCGACGCAGAAACCGATCCGCCGGCGACGAACAGCGTAGCTTCAGCAAGCCCATAGCAAGGGAATAGGGCTTGCCGCCGGAAACCACACGGTTCAAACGCCTCAACGAAGCGATCGAGGGTCTCGCCGCGGACGGTCTCAGAGCCGTTAAACGCGACTTCCCATTTACTCAAGTCCAACCCCACACGCTGCTCTGCCGAGACGTTACGCGCGCAAAGGTCGTAAGCGAAATTGGGCCCGCCACTGGTCGTTGCCTGATAACGGCTGATGGCTTGAAGCCATCGCACCGGGCGCTGCAGGAAGCTCGCGGGTGACATCAGGATGCAGCGAGCGCCGACATATAAGGCTTGCAGCACGTTGCCGATCAAGCCCATGTCGTGGTAGAGCGGCAGCCAGCCTACGATGATCGACTGGCGGGTCTGGCCGAAGGCCGACTGAATCATCCACTCGTTCCACATCAGGTTGCCGTGGCTGACCATCACGCCCTTCGGGTCGGATGTCGATCCTGAGGTATACTGCAGAAGCGCCAGCGTCTCGCCGCTGAGCGCCGGGGGGCGCCAGGCCCCCGCCAGATCACCATCTAAACCGTCCGTGGCATGGCATTGAAATGTCTTCAGGTCCAAAGAGCGAGCCGACAGCGAGGCCAATTTGGACATCGTGGTAGCCGTAGTCAGCCCTACTTTCGCTTGCGCGTCATTGATGACTGTCTTGAGACGCGGAAGGGCTCGCCCTGACTTCGGCGGGTATATTGGCACTGCGACCGAACCGGCATAAAAACAGCCGAGTAGCGCGGCGATGTACTCCAGCCCCGGCGGGTAGAGTAACAAAACGCGCTCTCGTTCGGCTTCCAAGCTCTGCAGGAGAGCGCCGATGGCCCGGGCCTTTTGGTCCAGCTCTTTATAGGTCAGACGTTCTTCTGCCGTCTCACCATCAACCAGGAAAGCGAACGCCAGTTCGTCGCCCTGGCTGCATGCTCTGGAGCGCATGATATCGACCAGTGTGGAAGGCTCCCTTAGCGCTTCGGCCTGGTAATCTAAATTCTTCAAATTCATTTTGTCCAAGGGGTGGCTTGGTCGTCGGCGCGCGCTCACGCCTGCCCGGAATGGCAATGTCTTCCAGCCTGTACCTGGGCAGGTTCTTGATGAGTTCAGTAGGGTCGCCCGTCAGCGGGATTGCCCGCCCTAATGCTCGGCGGCTTTGAAAACCAAAGCTCAACACGGCAGATGCCGAACCAATGACGATCGGCGACCGGGACGGGTTTGAGCCGACGCGCGGCTTGAGGCGGGCGCGTCGGGCTAGGCGGAATTCGCCGCGCTGTCGGCGCGGAGCGACACCGCAATGTCAAGGTCACTGGGGGCGTTGAACTGCAGCGCGTCCCTGCAGAACACTTCCCACTCCGGAGTCACTTCATTAAAGATGACGTTTTCGTTGTGCCACATCGATTTGGTGACAGTTAAATCGCGATGTATGAAAATGACGTCGTCGTCGGAGAATTCTTGATCGCGCGTTCCGGCGTCGTCCGAGTCAGGATTCTCTTTCCAGTTGATTTTGCTTTCGCGCCAGCCCGCGAACTTGCGCAGGTCTTTTAGATAATAAGCCTTACAATATTCGCACTCTGTCCGACTGCTTTTCCCCAAGCCTGTCCGTTTTTCCGCCTCACTCAGCAGCTTGACGATCTCAACGTGACCGGCCGCCAGCGCGATCTTATAAGGCGTCCTTTGGTCGCGCCCTACCTTAAACACGTCGGCCCCGCGATTAAGCAGCGACTGCAGGGCGGCAACGTGCCCTTTTCCCGCAGCCCAATTCAGTGGCGTCCATCCATGTTCATCCTGCTGGTTAACATCAGCGCCGGCCGCCAATAATTCTTCAATCCTCGCGAGATTGCCCCCTTTTACCGCCTCGATCAATTGCAAGTCACTCATAGTATGATCTCCTATCTTTTGTTGGGTTGCCCCTGCTTCGTCGCTCAGCGCATGACAATGATTCTTCCGCGTACGACTGGCGAAAGCGCGTTGCCGCTCCTCCTCGCCCATTCCTAACTCAGACCGGCTCGAGGTGGCCTTGCCCCGTGAGCGTCGCCAGGTCTATATCGGCAAGGCAACGCACTTTCCGGTAATTCAGGGTGAGGTCCCCAACCAGGCGAACGGTCCCGGTTTCGCCCATAAAATCGGCCTGCCCCGTTTCGCCGGCCTCGCGATCTAGTCGTACGCCCAGCTCCGTGCCTCCCCTTGTACCGGTGAACCTGATATGGACATAGCCGCGATCGATGCTTTCTTTGAAAGCTCGGTGATTCCTCTCGGGTCGCAGACTGACCTCGACGGGGTGATTCCCTTTGGATAATCGATCCACTAAATCCTCTCCGCCAGACTCCGCCGGCTGACCGCTGGGCGAATCGTCAAATGTTTCTGATCCGCCGTTTCGGGCCGCTTGCTCCATCTGCTTTCTGAGGCTCAGCGGCCTCATATCCGTCCAGACCTCCTTGATGTAGGCGAGGCACTCGTCCTTCGGCCCGCTCTTTCCCGCGTCCAGCCAACCCAGCGGATTCTCACGGTTGGCCGGCCATATGGAGTACTGCTCTTCATGATTGATAACCACCTTATAGATAGTGGTGTCTTCGCGGTCTGTATCTTGCCAACTCATTTTTATTCCTTTCTTTCACAGTCAAGTTGTGACCGACAAGCCTCTCGGGCCTGTCCACTTAACTCAATAGCGATATGACGCTCCATTAACCCGAAACCCTGGCGCCTGACACGATGCCTGGCGCCCCCTCCATAAATCCCATTGATAATGCAATCTGACTTACGACAGCGGGCCAAACGAATAGGTCCTGCTAATGAAGGTTGAATCACTCTCTGAAAAGGGCAGTGGCTTGATGTATGACGGTCTTTCGAGGCTCGGCGCCCCGGGCAACTCCGGTAACTGATATGACTGATCGACTACCCAGAGTTTGAATGGTCCGGAGTGCTTCGTTCTTAGCTTCAACTCGATGCCCTCGAGTGGGGGGGCCCAATAAAGTAACGTCCAACTTCCCGCCGATGAAGCGCCGGCGGCTGTTTCACGCCTACCTATCGGCTTACTATTGACCCAGGCGTCGGAGACTTCCGCCTCAACGAATACGGCAAGTGCGGATGCGTGACGGGGCGAGACCACGCGCATTCGGACAGACCGCGCGCCATCATCCAGTTTGTCATCCAGCACCTTAATCTCAGGCCAGGCAAGCATGGCGACGGGAGCTTGACGGCTCAAGAAGTTGTTGCCATCCGACTGAGGCAGGTACTCGCTCAATGGGCCCTTCTGAACGCCTTCGGATAAGAATTGGGAAGTCCATTCATCGGGACGATTGTCCGTGCTCGCCCATACGGCTCGTCCCGAATCGGCATTGAAGACATAAAAGAGGTTGTCAAGCTTGGGGTGCGTTTCATCGAAATGGGGCTGCAAAAAAGCGGCCACGATCAGCCCCACGCCTGCCAAACTCCCACCCAGGGGGAGCAACCATCTATTTAAGCTCCCTATCACATGGAGAGCTTTGATGAGCAGGCCGAGCGTGAGCGCGATCATAGCAACGACGACGCTGGCCATATTGAGCCCCATGGCCACAAACACCTGGAAGATCATTGGCGCAACCAGCGCGATTGTGGGGGCGGTCGCGAGGAAAATCACGACTGCATCTAATGCCGGGGGAGCCGACCGCCTCGCCACTGCAAACCTGTACCCCATTCCCAGCAGGGCAAATAGCAGCGGCCAAGTCAGCAGATAACTGCCGCCTGGCACATACAGGACGGACAGGATCATCAACACCAGGTGCCAAAACAGCCCCCCCAGGCATAGGTCTTCGGCGCCGACTTTCTTTAAAAGCCAGCCATACAACGCCGCTGTAAAAGCAATTGTGAAGGCGGCGAACGCCGTCATATACAAGCCGTCATGGTACCTACCGCCGCCGGCCACAGACTGGTTCATACTCTGAATGAGGGCAATGGCCTTGCCCAGAAGCATTACCAGAACAACTGAGCCGAGCGCGCTCATCAGCAGAGCGAGAAATCCTTTGGCGATCCCGGAAACCGTCAGCAGCCCTTTTCTGAAGCCGACGACAACCATCGCGGCGCCCATGAGGACGACGATGACACTTAAGGCAAAGGCCGCAACAGTCGAGTAATGAACGAGCGTCAGGGTCAAGAAATCGAAATAGACTGCGCTGCCGGCTCTCGTGCTCTCATAGGATAAATCACCGAAGTGCCGGGTCAGAGCTAAAGCGTAAAGGCCATGATGCTGCGCGCTGCGCTCGTCAATGTTTTCAAGGCTATCGAGACTGGAATGGTAGTAGGCGAGCCCTTCGATGTATGCGAAGTTGAATCCACTCATCCCGGCTTTCCTGAATACAGTGAAGTCGGTGTCGTTTGGCAATAGCTTATAGATCTCGTAGGAGAGCGAGTTTGCCGTCGGGCGCGGGGCCGCCTTGGCGAATTCCTTGACGAGCCACCCATTCTCGTCGCTGGTCTCGAACATGATCGAGGGGCCGCAATTCCCACGGGCTTCAAAATTGAAGACTAGGCCGACGTCCTTAGCCCAGGGGTGCTCATCAACAAACGCCTGAGCCCCCAGCAACCCTCGCTCTTCGCCATCGGTGAAGAGAAATATCACGTCATTCTTCAACCGTGGACCAGCTCGCAGCGCCCGCGAGGTCTCAAGCAATGCGGCGACGGCGGCGCCGTTATCGCTGGCGCCGAAACTGTTGGGCACTGAATCGTAATGCCCCACCAGCAGAATCGCCCTGGTGTTAGCAGTCCCCTCAAGCCTGGCGATAATGTTTTCGACCGTCCCGGCGCGAGCCGGACTCCCCCAGCTGGAGTTAACAGCGGTAGCGGTTTGCGACTGAGGCGACAGTCCCGTCCGCGCCAACTGCGCCTTTATGTAATCGCGCGCCAAGTCGTGCGTAGCCGTGCCCAGGGGGCGCGGTTTTTCGGTGATGGGTTTTAAATGTTCCATCGCACGGGCCGAAGAGAACTCTGTCAGCGGCGCATTGCTGTCTGACCGCGCAGGAGGGTTCAGCCTATGGAGCGACAGGAAAACGACGAGCGAAATGAACGCCAGAGTAGCGACGCCAATGACCCGATCGGTCTGCAACAGCTTCCCCGTGAAAGTTGATCGCTTGTGGATACTCGTTTTTACCGCAATCATAACTTCCTTTCGTGAGTCCTCGCGCGCTTTCATCCTACGCCGGTCAAATGATTACCGACTCCTGGTTGAGAGGCTCTTCCTAACTCGATGGCTGGCCGCCATAATGGAATGAAGAAGCGGCGGCGTAGTGGCTACGCTTCCACCAGTCACTTTTCAGTAATTAGCAGGCTACCGCATGTTGCGCCGGGCATCATCCCTGCGTTGTTTGCGAAATTGAGACTGTTCAATGGAAAAATCCAGCCGGCGCTCTTTTGCGAATCACTCCGACTGATAAATCTTTGATAGCAAGGAGCGAGCCAATCAGGTCGCTCGGAGATGCGCTCGCTTAACTTACACTGGCTCTATTGTTTGCCGAGGCGATTGCCGTTCACGGGCTGAGCGTCGAGGGTAGATTCGTCCCGAATTCAGGATTCGTTTTATGGATTCTGGACAAATCTATACTATATTTTTTTATCTTCGCATAAAGCGCGCTTCTTGATAAACCGAGTCTCTTAGCGGCCTCTTCAACGCTGCCATGCTCGATCCGGAGCACCTTATCAATGTAACGGCTCTCAAGCTCTGAAAGGGTCGAAATCTGATCCCTTGAAACCAAAGCGCCGTCGGGGAGATGCTCGACGTGCAAATCTTTAGAGGTGAGTGTGTCGCACTCGCAGAATAACACTGCGCGCTCCAGAGTTTGGCGTAGCTCTCTGATATTACCTGGCCATCGATACGACTGTAGGTCTTTCTCTAAATCCGGCGATAACTTTAGGTCGTTACGTCCCAAGTCAGTGGCGATATCCTTCAGAATATGCCGCGCCAGGATGGGGATATCCTCAACCCTTTCTCTCAACGCCGGTAATTTAAGGGGGAATGTATTGATCCGAAAATAAAGGTCGATGCGGAACTTATTCTCCCGGACGAGGAGACCGAGATCTTTGTGCGTCGCAGTAATAAGGCGGGCGTCCACGAACCGTTCGAACACGTCACCCAGTCTGCGAAATCGTTTTTCCTCGAGCGCTTTCAGGAGTCTAGGCTGCACATGCAAATCCATGTCCCCGATTTCATCGAGGAAAACCGTGCCACCCTGAGCGACTTCGAATAGCCCCTTCTTCGCCGCGACGGCTCCAGTAAACGCCCCCCTCTCATGTCCAAAGAGATCGGATTCCAACAGTTCCCGAGAGAGCGAGGCGCAATTCAGATCAACAAACGCTGCGCTCTGACGAGAGCCATTGCAATGCAACCACGCGGCGAGCACCCCTTTGCCAGATCCAGTCTCTCCCTGAATCAGAACGGGGTTATCCGTTAAAAGTAACTTCTCGGCCTTTTGAGCGAGCGCGCGGACCGCCGGACTAGTTCCCAAGAATGGATTGAGTGATCGACTTATTTTCCGAGGCTGATTGACTAACCGGGTCTTGCAATTGGGCCGATTCCCCAGGATTTGTTGTATTACTGCGAGGAAGGAAGGCATCTCAATCGGTTTCGTGAGGAACTGGTCGGCCCCTGCCTTGATCACCTGCACGGCTAGATCAATAGTCCCGTGCGTTGTCATGACAAGAAACCGAAGATCTGGGTCGACGTTCCTAAGGCGAGGAAGAAGCTCAAGCGCGCTTCCATCGGGCAATGAATACTCAGAAACCACAACATCAGGGCCGAAAGACTGAAAAACTCCCAGCGTCGTCCGGCAAGACTCGGCCTCGTATACTTCATAGCCTTCGAACTGTAGGAATTCTCGAGCACTGAAACGAAAGTTGACGTCACCCCCGGCAATCAGAATTTTCCCTTTCGCCACTGCTACCCTCCGCGGAAAAAATTGGCTCTTTGGTAATTGCCGTGAAATGCCCCAAGATATTGTGATCATTAACCGACAATCATCCGGGAGGGCGCCCCAATGCAAATTCCGGTCGAGCAGTTGTTGAATCTCCCGACGTTCAAGCCCTGAACGTCGAGATTACTGAACGCGAAATCAAGTGTGACATCAAATTCGAGCATCTGCGCCAGATCCGATTGGACGAAATCCCGATGCTCAAAGAGCGCGGCGATTTTATCGCCATTGTTAGCGCACGGGACGATCAGGGAAAGCCCGTCGCGCTGGCCATGCTTGAAGACCACAAGAAAGAAACTGTCGTCGCATTTCTGAAATGGATCCCGGAGCGCTTGCGCGCAACAGTCGAAGAAGTTTGCGCCGATCTTTACGAAGGCTCCATTAACGCAGTGAAAGAAGTCCTGCCGTACGCGAAAGTAGTCGGCGACCGTTTCCGCGTGGCCAAGCTCTGTCGGGCAGCCCTCGACGATCTGCGCAAGAAAGATATGGAAGAACTCAAGTTCTCGACAAACAAAGTACGCCGGGTTGAGGGGCGTAGTGTGGGCCTTGCGAAAGAAGCAGAAGACTTGGAGCCGGAAGAGCAAGAGGCGCTTGAATTCCTCTTCAAGTGTTCCCGTCATTTGCGCAAAGCCTATGCGTTACGCGAGAAACTGACCCAAATCTTCGACCAAAAGTTATTTCAACCCGAACATCCAAATACAAACCACTGTAAAGTGTATTTAGAATTCGCCCGCGTTTCCTCTTACTACAACGCTATGACGTGATTCCTTGCGACTTCCACACGAGCTTGAAAACTAACACAGTCCAGTAATATTTTGATTCGGTCAGCAGCGCTTGCCTCTCGCTCAAAAATTCCTGTGAGCGATTTGAAGGGACCCGCTTGAACCAACACCCTGGCGCCAGGTTCGAGATCAGCGTCAATTTTTACAAAACCTGTCGCGTCAATTTGGGCAGCAATGATTTCAATCACCCTGTCATCAACCGGCGCAGGATCACTACCTATACACACGACGCTATGTACCCCCCTGGTGAAACGGACCTTATGAAGCAAATTGTTCAGCGCGAACCGAGCAAAGAGATACCCGGGGAACAATGGCTTAATGAAATAGAATGGCTCGCCTGTGAATTCATTGAAACGGCAATCCCTTATCTTGGGGAAGAATGTTTCCACATTCCAAGCCTGTAAATTCCACTCAGCGCGATTTTCCTGCTTCGGATTCGTGTGAATCGCGTACCAACTAAGCACATCAGCTACTATGGCGCAGCTCATTTAGGAATCCTCCAAACAGTAGGTGTTTATCAGGAATTGGTTGTTTCAGGCCTTAAAGATTCTCTCCTTTGGCTTGAGACGAATCAGGCCCCTAAACAACACCCAACGTTTATGCGGCTATTGCTGCGCTAATGCCTTGCAGCGGTTTACAACTGGAATGGACCAAAGACGGTCTGAACCCATGAAGCTCGGCAAGCCGACCCATCTCCGTGACACTGTGCATGTCAAGATCAATTCCAAGGCTGGTATCTTCAAACCGGCGCTCCAGCGCCAGTATCATGGTCTCGGCCATGCAGGCATATGCAAGCCCAGGGTCTATATCAAGGTTTAAATTGAGTCTCGAGTCGCATGGCAAACTCACCACGCCACCATCGATCACAAAGATATCGGGACGATTCATCCTGACGGCTCGACTTACGTTCGGAGGCCGCGAGATATCGCACACCACAGCTCCCTCTTTGATGTCTTCAGGCTGCGCCAAATCGCCCACCACACTGGTCGCCATAACCACGACGTCCGCCTCCTGGAGCGACTGATTGACGTCGCAAGCGTCGTGAATAACACACAAGTACTGTTCCATTTCTGCGGCGAGCCTGATCCAATCTAACCTGTCCCAGTCCTGACGCTCAGAGGGCAGAATGTCGTATATTGCGTCGGCTAGCGCGTTTTTAAGCGGCCTTTTGCCTTGCGAAACCAGTTCCCCGATTGAACATAAAATGTCTGCGCTTACTTGCATCAGGCGGCGTTTGCTTTCTGTCGGACGAGCCGGATTCCCGACCAATGTCAGTTTCTCCACGTCCTGGGAGAGCATTATGGAGATGGCGCGACCTATGGAGCCGGTCGCTCCCACTACCACCGCGCAGCTTGTCGATAGATCGCGCCCGGTCATCTTAAGAGCCGTTTCGATTGATTGCTTAGCGGCAAAGGCGGTATAGGAATTGCCAGTAGTCAGCGCCGGCAATTCATCATCTTTTAGATAAAGACCACCACGCGTTACTACGGAGGTATACGCCCCCAGGCCGATTATTTTCGCTCCTCTTTCCTTCGCCAACTGCGCCGCCGCCTTTATTTCCGACATGGCGTCGTAGTACGGCATCTGCGCCAGTTCTCCCGCGGTGCGCGGGACAATGATGAACTCCCCGTAAGCGGTCTGCCCCGTCTTTGAGACGACGTGCGCGTCGCCAACTACGAATGGGTCAAAGTTCTCGGCGACACACTCAGCCAGCCGCGAAATCTGTTGATCGGAAAGTATGGCGAGACTCGAGTCGATGTTCGCATAGTCGCGCGTCCTCAACGGGTGCAGAAGAAAGGCAAAACGATCGCCCCTATCAAGCGCAGAGAACCTGTAGACGGCCGGGCGGCTCTGCGGCTTAATATCGTCGACATTTATCCCTGTAAGATGGGCGGTGAAATACGCCGTATCGCGCGTCTCCAGGGCAGCGAGAGTATCTTCAAAAGCTTCGAGGAAAAGCTCACACTCTTTCCATGTGGCGACCAGTGGAGGTTCTACGCGGAGCGCCCCGCCATGATTCAAAGTGTAACCAAGGCGCACGCCGTTCACCGCCAACATACGACTTACCACCAGCGAGGTTAAGGCTTCGGTTTCTCCCAGGAAGCCCAGCAGGCCGCCCCCCCAGTTGAAACGGTTGACGCCAAAAGTAACTCCCAGCATATAGCCGCGCCCGCGAATTACGTCGAGGACGTGCGGGTGTCTCCGCTTAAGGTACTCCAACTCCTGTTTCAAGCGAGCGCCGTTGTCCGCGACCTGCCGGATTAAGTGGCGGTCGTTCTCCTCCAAGAGATCGAGCGTAGCCAATCCGATCCTGCACGCGAGAGTATTTCCGGCGAAAGTCGAAGTGTGCTTGAGGGCAAAATCATCGTTGAATACATTCTCCCTATAGAGGGTGGCGCCGATCGGCGCCAGTCCGCCGCCGAGAGCTTTGGCGACGGTAATAACATCCGGAATAACGCCCTCGGTCTCGCACGCGAACATCGCCCCGGTGCGACCCAAACCCGTTTGGATTTCGTCGACGATCATCTTGGCGCCGCTCCTCCGGCAGATTTCTCCGGCCTCCGCCAGGTATCCCGGAGGGGCTTCGATGATCCCTCCCTCTCCTTGGATCGGTTCGACGATGAAGGCCGCGTAGAACCGCCCGTCGAGCGCGCGTTCAAGCGCATCGAGATCGCCGAAAGGGACGTAATCAAACCCTTCGACCGGCGCCCCGAAGCCCTCCTGGTATTTCCTCTTATCGGTCGCGGAGAGCGCCCCGAGGGTTTTCCCATGGAAACCGTTCTTGGCGGCCAAAATGCCGATCCTGCCGGTGCGGGATCGGCACAACTTAATAGCGGCTTCGACGGCTTCCGCCCCGCTGTTGGCGAAAGTCACGTACTGCATGCCCGGGGGGGCTACGTTGACCAGCCGTTTCGCGAGTTCGCCGGCGGCCTCAAGATAGGAGGGTTGAACAAAGCTCGGCTCGAAACGGTCTCGCACTTGCTCAACGGCTCGCCAGACATATGGGTTGTTGAACCCGAATGGAAGCGCCCCATATTGAGCCAGAAAGTCTAGGTAGCGCCTTCCTGACTCGTCGTAAAGGTAACAACCTTCTCCTCGAACAAATACCTTGTCCATCTCAAGCTGTGACATCAAACGCCCAAGGCGCGGGTTCACATGGTTGAAGAATGGGTGATCTCGTCTTAAAAGCTTTTCCTGTTCGCCTCTCATCTTTATCGCTCCTTTCATTTTTTGTTGGGTACGAAAGGGGGATGGGTTGATGAGGCGCCGTCTGCCGGCCCTCTATTCCGACATTTTGAGAGATTGTCTCGTCGTGGTCCGGCGGCGCTGGTTGAAGTTGTTCATACAGGAACAATGCTAGATCGGATATGCTTGGAGCGCCCACGAAGAGTTTGTCGATGGGAACTTGTACACCAAGCGATTCTTCAATAATAATAACGAACTCGGTCGCGGCGAGAGAGTCCAATCCGTAGCAGGCGATAGGTTGATACACGTCTATTTCATGTGGGCTAACGTTCAGCTTGGAGGAAAACTCAAGCGACAGCCAATCTTTCAAAGATCCCAGAGTTCGCAATGCGTTTTCGGGTCGGATATTTTGCCAACTCGCCGGCCGGCCTGCTGTGAATTGGCGCCGATAAACTGTATCCAGGCTTTCGCTGAGAAAAGCGGAGCGGATTGCGCTACGCTGAATCTTACCGCTGGACGTTTTCGGCAAACTCCCAGGTCTAATTAGCGTAACGGCGGAAACGTCGATTTCATGCTCCATCAGGATCGCCTGGCGCATGCTTTCCACAACTTCATTCAGAGCGACGCTGTTCCGCCACTCACGATTTATTTCAGCGACTAGGACCAATCGTTCGGTCTCTTCGCCGACTACGGCGAATGCCGCTGAACACCCGGGACGCAGCGCCGGATGACTCGCTTCCGCCGCGAGTTCCATATCTTGTGGGTAATGGTTGCGCCCGCGAATGACGATGAGGTCTTTAATACGCCCGGTCACATATAAGTCGCCCTGAAAGACAACACCGAGGTCACCCGTGCGTAAGTATGGACCTTCTTTGGTATCGGATAGCCTCGCGCGGAAAGTTTCGTCACTCAACTCCGGTCTTCCCCAATACCCTTGGGCCACAGCTGCGCTCGACACCCATATCTCCCCCACCCGACCTTCGTCGCACATAGTGAGCGTCTGCGGGTTGACAGTTATAATCCGTTCTTCGAGACATGGCTTTCCACTGCTTACAAGCGTTACTCCGCCTTGAAGACGGTCAGACACTACCGCCCTGTGTTCCTCCAACCCGGCCTTGTCGAAAGTAGTGACGACCGGGGCTTTCGAAACGGCGTCTCCACTCACAAACAATGTCGCCTCGGCGAGTCCATAGCATGGATATAACGCCTCCGGGCGGAACCCGTATGGCGAAAAGGCCTCGGCGAATTGTCTCAGGGTCTCAGATCGAACAGGTTCCGAACCGTTGAACGCCGTCCTCCAGCAGCTCAGATCCAGCCCCTCGAGCTGCTCCTGACGCGCTTTACGCACACAAAGGTCGTATGCGAAGTTTGGCCCTCCGCTGAAAGTGGCCCTGTATTTCGATATGGCCTGCAGCCAACACGCCGGTTTTTGTAAGAAGTCCGTATGCGACATCAGGTAACATGGAGCGCCGTTGTACACTCCAGCGAGAATGTTCCCGATCAGGCCCATGTCGTGATACATCGGTAACCAAGACACTATTACTGTGTCGTCGTCATATCTCAGGCTCTCCCTCATCATCGCCTGGTTACACATGAGGTTGCCATGGCTCACCAGTACCCCTTTCGGAACCGTAGTGGAGCCGGATGTGTATTGCAGAAACGCTATGGTCTCCTCATTCGCTCTGTCCTCTTTCCAGAGGTCCGCCTGTCCCAGGTCGATATCGTCTGTTATTACCCACTGTATAGATTTCAAGCTGGGGACCTGATTAAAGCGGCTCTGAAGCCTGGAGAAGATGGCTGAGGTTGTCAGAGCAACTGCCGGCTGCGCATCGTCAATGATAGCCAATAAACGTCCCAGGTTCTGGTTCATACGCGGCGGGTAAGCGGGAACGGCTATAACCTTTCCGTAAAGACAGGCGTATAAAGCTACAACGTAGTCCAACCCCGCCGGATAGAGCAGTAGCGCTCGTTCGTTCTGCGCCTTCATTTCCTGAAGATGGGCGGCGACGGCGCGCGCCCTGCGCTGCAGCTGCGCAAAGGTCAGACGGTCCACCTCGGCGCCTTCGGATAGGAAAACATAACTTGGCTGATCTCTTTGTATAGAGGCCCGCGTGTTCAACACGTCAACAATTGACGAGACACGGCCTAAATCAATCCCATACTCGCTCATTTTAAGCTCCTTAATGTGTCTTGATCGGAAAAGGCAAGTTAATCTTTCAGTTTGTCCACTGCAAGGTCAAACACGATCCGAGCCACTTCCGACAATGGACTCGGCTTGTGCAGGAACGCGCTCACGCCGAGGTCTCGGGCCGCCGACTCTACATCGGCGGAGCCGTAAGCTGTTAAAACAATGATTCGCGTCTTAGGGCATTGTTCCTGCGCCATCTTTATTACCTTGAATCCGTCCAGGTCATGAGTTCCACCCAGGTCCAGGTCTGCAATCATAATTGGGTAATTGGAGTCGCTAAGACGTGTCGTGGCGTCGTCTACATTGTGCGCGCAATCAACCTGGTAGTCGTACAGCTTGAAGTACTCGCGCATCGCGAAGCAGAGCGTCACCTTATCATCAACCATCAATATTCTTCTCTCGTCACCCATGCACTCCTCTTAGCAAATCGCGCTCCACAAGGCATGTGACCTCGTCTTTTTACTAAACCTTGAAAATAGTTGATTTCGATTTCAGGAGGGGAAGATCGGAAGCGGGTCGTCTGAGATTTGGACAGAGAGTCTAGACTTTGGATGGCGTTATCTGAAACTTCTTGATTTTCTGGTAAAGCGAACTTCGTGGGATGCCAAGGCGCTTTGCCGCACGGTCGACCTGGCCATGCTCCTCCGCAAGCACCAGCTCGATGTGACGTCGTTCGAGTTCAAGCAGAGTAAGCTGCGAGTCATACGCCGAGGTTTCCCTATTCGCCGCGTCGTCGAAGCGCAGGTCTGTGGCCCGCAGGGTGCGCTGCCCGCTGAGTAGCGACGCGCGCTCAAGCACGTTGCGCAGCTCACGGATATTACCCGGCCACGAGTACGCTTGGAGCGCGCGTTCCGCGTCCGGCGAGAGTTCCAAGTCGTTGCGGCCGAGGTCGGCGGCGCATTTCACCAGCAGATGCCGCGCGAGTACAGGTATGTCCTCAACTCTTTCCCGGAGGGCCGGCGCCACCAGCGGAATCGTGCTGATTCGATAGTAAAGGTCACTGCGGAATTTATTTTCCCGCATTAACCGGCCGAGGTCCTGACAGGTAGCGGCGATGAGGCGGACATCGACTTGCCGGTCGCGAACATCTCCCAGCCGGCGGAACTTCTGCTCCTCCAGAACCTTGAGCAGTTTGGGTTGCACTTGCAGATCAATGTCACCGATCTCGTCAAGGAATACCGTGCCGCGGTGGGCCACTTCGAAGAGGCCGAGTTTGCTCGTCGTCGCCCCAGTAAAAGCCCCCTTCTCGTGGCCGAACAACTCGGTTTCAAGAAGCTCCTGCGACAGCCCCGCGCAGTTGAGATCAACGAAAGCTTCTTCGCATCGGGAGCCGCTGTTATGTATCCACTGCGCAAGCACGCCTTTGCCGGCGCCCGTGGGTCCAAGAAGCAGGATCGGGCTCTCTGTTGACAACACCCTTTTTGCCTGTTCGGCCAGTCGTCTGATGGCGAGACTAGAGCCGATGAACGGATCGACAGTTTGGCGGGCTTGTTGCGAGTTCCGGGCAATTTGCTTCCGGTGGTTGCGCTGGCTCTCAAGTGAACGCTCAAGGATAACGAGGAGTGTTGAAAGGTCAACCGGCTTGGTAAGGAATTGCTCGGCGCCTTCCTTAATCACCCGCACCGCCAGGTCGATTGACCCATGGCCGGTCAGAACAATCAGGGAGACGCCCGAATCTATCGCTTTCAATCGAGGTAAGAGGTCGAGCGCGGTGCCGTCTGGCAATAAATAGTCGATGACGGCCACGTCAGGGCGCATGGCCCGAAACAGGTCTTCGGCGCCCCGACAGCAGTTCGTGTCATCAACCTTATAACCGTGCATCTCAAGAAATTCGCGCATCCCGAATCGGACGCCGGGTTCGTCATCTACGATCAGGACCTTACTTTTCGACATCACGCACGTCACCTCAACTCTTATGAGCCGCGCTCGGCCGGTATCCTTATGACAATTTCGGCCCCGCCTTCTGGACGATTGCCCGCCTTGATCCTTCCGCCATGCTCCTGCACAATTCGCTGCACGATCGAGAGTCCGAGGCCGGTGCCGCCACGGCGCTTGGTAAAGAAGGGGTCAAAGACCCTCGGAAGGTCCTCGGTCTGAAAACCCGGGCCTGAGTCCTTGACACGACATTCTACCCATAACTGGTTATCAAGGCTTATCTCTTTCGCCTCCACATGGACGGTCGCGCCGGAGGGGGAATGCTGAATGGCGTTTTTGATCAAATTCGAAAAGACTAGCGGCAGCCGTTTCTCGTCCATCATAACTGGCGGGAGAGTTTCAGACACCATGTTGACGATTTTAACTTGCCCCTGTTCGGCCAGCGGCTTACAGGGAGTGATCCCGCTAACAACAACGTCATAAATCGAACTTTCGCGGAGTTTCTGACTATAAGGTTTACCGTAATCAAGGAGATCTTCCATCAGCCGGTTGAGATAACCCAATTCTTCTCTTAGCACATTGATGTACTGTTGGTGCTCCGGCGCGCCGCCGAAACGCGCCTCGAAAGCGTCAAGCACCGAGGAGATTCCGAAGAGCGGGTTGCGCACTTCATGAGCGACACCGGCGACTAAAGACCCGAGGGCGGCCATCAGTTCGCTGCGACGAAGCGAAGCCTCCAACTCTACTTGTCGCGTGATGTCGCGCGCCACGACGATGACCCGTCCCACATCTACTTCAGGCCCGGGAAGTAGACTTGCCGTAATGTCCCAAGTCATCCCCGTGTCATCGTCGCTTATGACACAAGACAACACCGAACGGGTCTCAGGCACTGCGCGAACCATCTCGGCCACCTTCCGCCAAGGCTGTCCGGCGCCGAGTGTTTCGATGGATCGCCCGGCGCAGGCGCCGGCGCCACCCCCGGATATCTCGTCAGCGGCGTGATTCGATTGCGTAATTTTGCCGGCAAAATCGTGGATCAAAACCGGGTATTGAATGGCGTCGAAGGTACGCTGCCACTCCATAGCCGAATGTTGCACGGCAAACTGCAAACGCGCTTGCCTCACTTCCGCTTGTTTACGTTGAGTTATATCGCTGATTACTCCAATCCATTTGTAGGAGGTATAGTCATCACCTCGGAGCGCCCTGCGGCGGTCGATCCAATAGAGAAATTCTCTGTCTTTACGCCGGATACGGTATTCCTCCTGTAGCGGGGCGCCAGTCACCAGGTGGCGCTCAATCGCGGCTATCACCCGATTGAGGTCGGAGGGATGGAGCGACTGTTCCCAAAACTCGACTGTTTGCAGGATTTCTCCCGGCTCATACCCCAGACGTTCAGCGATATCGCCGAACCATTCCATGCGCCTGTCTCTGATGTCCCATTCATAAATCAAATCGCTGGCGAGTTCGGCCGCTATGCGGAAGCGTTCTTCGGACTTCCGCAAAGCCTCTTTCGCCAGCGCGCTCTCTGTCATGTCACGGTTAGTGCCCCAAGCGCCCAGGATGAAACCGCCTTCGACAATGCCAACTAAATTATTCAAGAAGTATTTGGTCTTGCCATCCTTATCCAATTCAACCGTTTCCGCATTGGTCAACCGATAGTTGTATCGAACGAAGTTACGCAGGAAGACGATATTCTCCGGATTCGAGCGCACAACTATGTCGCCAAGGCGAATCCCGATCATCTCATCAGGACTTGAGAAGCCGTACATCCGGGCCATTGCGCTGTTGCATTCGGCTAGATAACCATATTGATAAAAGCATTCTATTTGTTCGTCCTCGGAGTGGCCGAGCGGGACCGGATGCTCGAGCGCAAAGCGCCATATCGCTTCCGAACTATTCACGACAAAAGCGCGGTAGCGCTCTTCGCTCTCGCGCAACGCTTTTTCTATTCGCTCGCGTTCGGTTATGCGCACTCGCAGTGATTTATTAGCCATATAAGCCCTGTGGTCAATTCCTCAGTTCGAGCTTCCAATTCCTCACGTTCCCTTCGGAACGACTCTTCGATCGGATTGACTTTATTGCGTAAACATCCAATAAGCCCAAGCATTTCAATACTTAGTTCTCCCTGAAAAAGTCGCGCCTCAAACGGCGACAAAACGGTCATTGAAAGACTGCAGGCCTGCCAGCGGCTTGAAAACAAGCTCTGAGAGCTAGTTTTGCGTCGCCCCGTCATAGGGATTGCCGTGATGCGCTGGACGCCGATCATCCAATTGCTTTTTGAAGTGGTCACAAACGCGACTTTGCAGCCGAATTCATACTTCTTGTTCGCCTTGCCTTTGGTTAGCATTTGAGGGCGCGTTTTAAAAGTTCCTTGAACCCTGAGAGGGCGCAAAATAAGAGTAGAGCGCAATGCAGCTAATATCCAAGTAAGTATCGAGGACTCATCATGCCTTGAATGGACGTATCACTGCGTCTTTGAGGGCTTGTTGAGATCGGCGACCTCGACCTGGAAAGCTGCGCTGCGCTCCTGCGGATATTATGTTTGCGCCACTATTGGGCTTTAGGTCGGACTAACCAGCTTTTGAAACAACTCTGGTAGCCTTGAGACCGGAAACCCTGGCCGTACTCAAAATCCCTCTCCTACAATTGATGCTAAAATTGGAAAAGTATTTCATATTTCATGGAGATGTGGCCTGTTTACTGGACGGAATGAAATAGATTGGGGCTTCAGTCCGGACTAACCAACTTTCATAACACTCTTTTAGATTGATTCTCTAGAGCGTGTTGTTAACTTTAAGCCAGTATTTCGGCAACGTTCTTTAACGTCAGTATGACGAATGCCAGGTAATGCAGCACGGCCAGGGTTTCATGCAATCGCTAATAGTCACGCGCCAGTCTGCGAAAGCGAGACATCCAGCCAAAGCTTCGTTCCACCACCCATCGTCTCGGTAATAAAACGAAGCCTCTTTTGACCGTCGGAAGTTTTACGACTTCGAGCTGGATTCCGCGCTCCTCAGCCGCATCGGCGGCGTTTTCCTCTGTGTAGCCCTGATCAACGTACGCGATTTCGACAGTTTCACCAGTCTCGGTTTGCACTCGCTAGGCGAGTTCGGCGACTTGGGTTCGATCCTGCTCAGCAGCGGGCGTCACGCACAAGGCGAGCAAGTATCCCAAGGTATCGACCACCAGATGAACCTTATTGCCTTTAATGAAGCAGAAAAGTTAACAACCCGCTCTAAACTATTAGAATCAACCGCGTTAAGTGACCCACGTGGCAATGCTTGTCAGATCTATAGATCATTCAACCCGATTTTTTATCACTGCTGACGAAAACCAGGTAACGATATTATGACTCATTCATTTTGTTTGTGATGCTCTTTGTTGAGGTATGGATAGCGCTGTACTTTTATACTTGCGTATTGAGCGATGTCAAGCGTATCTCCATTGCGAAAAATAAAAATACCGAGATCACCACGCTGCGCCTCGGAAGCCGTCTGTGGTGGCAACGGACGCCAGACTCCACAGCTCAATGAATAGCGCCGTATTGGCGAAGGCTTGGTAAGTCTGACTCGCGGCTTTATGTACGCGGGGGCGGCGCGTGTGGTGGTCAGTTTGTGGAGGGTGAGCGACCAGGCGACGGCGGAATTGATGACGAAGTTTTACCGGCGTGTTCTGGTCGATGGTGAGCGTCCCGCGGCGGCGCTCCGCGCTGGGCAGGTGGAAATGTGGAAAGACAAGCGGTTGGAAGCGCCATAATTAATGGGCGGCGTTCACGCTTCAGGGTGAGTGGCGATGAGCTAAGGGTTTGAATCATCTTGCGTCATCACCTGTCCTTCGCCAAAATGTCATCCGATTCCAAAGCGAACGCGATGTGAAGAAGATCCTGGGAGGCAATTTCCTGCGCGTAATGCGCCAGGTGATCGGGCGTTGATACGCTCGGCCACGTAGTGACGACCAAATCAAAAACGCGCCACGTAGTGGCGAAACTACGGGGCCATTTCCGGAGGGGATAATGAAAACAAGCGCTTTGAGAGCGGCGGCTTTCGCCGCGTCCTGTCTGTCGATATGGCTGTTGACGTTCAATGAAGCGATGGCGCAGTATCAGACCTCTGCTTCAGCCACAGCGGCGACGATAACCGAGAATCCAGTGAAGAAAGCTTTGAAAGAGGGCAAGGTCGTGATCGGCGCGACCGTGACTGCGGCCAATCCGGACGTCGCGGCCACGCTGGCAGGCGCGGGCTTCGATTTCCTGTGGATCGAGATGGAACACAGCCCGCTGACTCTTGAAACCGCGCGATCCATGATTTTGGCCACGCGGGGCTTGATGGCCATGCCTTTCATACGCGTCCCGGTCAATGAGCCGTGGATGGCTAAACGTGCGCTCGACATCGGCAGCCTCGGCGTGATCTTTCCTTTCACCAGCACACGCGAGTTGGCCGAACAGGCGGTGAAATCCTGCAAGTATCCGCCGCAAGGCATTCGCGGCTACGGCGCGGCGATGGCCGCATCGCGCTGGGGAATGAGCGGGAGCGACTATGCTAAGTTCGCCAATGAGAATGTCCTGGTGGTGGTCATCATCGAGCAGAAACAAGCCATTGACAACATCGAGCAGATCGCATCCGTGCCTGGCGTTGACGTGCTGTTCATCGGCGTCAACGATTTGTCGTACTCTCTCGGCGTAGGCGGAAAGACCAATGACCCGATCGTCGAAGATGCCGTCAGCAAAGTCATCGCGGCGGGCAAAAAGCATAATATCCCGGTGGGTTATCCGGCGGGCAATCCCGCCGAGATCAACAAGCGCATCGCGCAAGGCTTTCGCTTCTTCCAGGCGTCGAGCGATCTGGGTCTGATGGGAGCCGCCGCGCGCGATCTGCTCTCCAAAATACAAAGAGGGGAGAGCGGATCAAATCCCAAATAAGTCCGTGAATTCCGTTTGTTCCGTTCTTTTCGTCTGTTCCGTACTCTCTCTCGATTTCTGTTCTAAAAACTCAATTCGTAACCGAGTTGAGCATAAGTATAAATATTTGCCTCGAATCCGAATGTGATGCTAATCTCTGGCTGTTTTTTTCTACCCTTCCAACATCGCTAATTTATGCCGCGCTTCGGAGCCGCGAGCGGCAGCGACCGTGACTGCCACAATCGTCTTGTTACGGAAGCCGCGCTCGCTACCGCTCGCTGCGCCGATTTAAAACAAACCCGTTTGCGAACGGAGTGGACTATGATTATTGATCCCAAGAAATGCGTCGCCTGCGGAAATTGCGTGGCGGTCTGTCCGATGGGCGCGATCCACATTGATCCCGAAATAAAACGGGCGACGGTCAACCAGGACGAGTGTGTCGAATGCTACACCTGCTTCCGAGGAATGAGCGCCGAGCGCCTCAACCCGACGATGGTGCGAACGATTCGCAAGATCGGAAGCTGGTTGCGATGGCGCTTCGATCCGGAACCCGACGTCTGCCCCACCGCGGCTATCACCGAGCAGGAACTCGCCTGGCCGCGGATCGTGCGACGCGCCTTCTCTGACCCGGTCGTCCCACATGAAAGCACAGGCGTACATGGCCGCGGGACCGAAGAGGTTAAGACCAACGACGTCACCAACCGCGTTGGTCAGGATGACGCCGGTTTCACAGTCGAATTCGGCAGGCCTACGGTCGGCGTCCGCTTCTGGCAGATTCAGGAAATGACCACTGCGCTCGCCCGGATGGGAATCGAATTCGAGAAACGGAATCCGGTCACGAGCCTGATGGCTGACACTAAGACGGGCGAGATTCGATCCGATATCTTGAACGAGAAGATTCTCTCCGCCATCGTCGAATTCAAAACGACGCTCGACAACGCGCCCGCCGTCTTGCAAAAAATCAAAGAGGTTGCGAAGA
>Ga0190270_10000227_pt1 | contig 24663 bp, 24 predicted proteins | sample Popmic320T_FD_133748 | JGI IMG/M metagenome (GOLD analysis project Ga0190270, IMG submission 133748) | Populus adjacent soil microbial communities from riparian zone of Weber River, Utah, USA - 320 T | ecosystem: Environmental > Terrestrial > Soil > Riparian zone | place: USA: Utah | collected...
CCACAGCCGAGACGTCGTCGAGATCGTCCTCGCCGTCAGCGACGAGCTGCGGCTCGACCCAGGTTCGCGCCGGCGCGCCGAGTTCGCAGCGCTGCTCCACGACGTCGGCAAGATCCGGATCCCGAAGACAGTCATTCACAAGCCCGGGCCGCTCGACGACGACGAGTGGGCGCTGATGCGGATGCACACCGTCGAGGGGGAAGCGATGCTGAAGCGCGTGGGGGGGCTCCTGGCCGACGTCGGCCGCGTCGTCCGTTCATGTCATGAGCGCTGGGACGGCGACGGGTACCCCGACGGCCTCACCTCAGACGAGATCCCCATCGAGGCGCGCATCGTCTGCACCGCAGACGCCCTCAGCGCCATGACGACACACCGCGCCTACCGGGCCGCGCGCTCGCTCGAGGAGGCGCTCGCAGAGCTCGAGACCTGCGCCGGTTCCCAGTTCGACCCACGTGTCGTGGCCGCGGTCGTCGCCGTCGCACGCCGCTGGAGCCCGCCTGAACGGGCCGCCGGACCCGGCGCGGCATAACCGCTCTACCGAATCACAGAACGATCAGTCGGACAGCCGATCAAGCGGACGCTGCGCGTTCCCGAATCAGCCGCCGCTCTTCAGCGGCGGGGAGGCGACGGCGGGCACGGACGCGTTCGAGGAGTTCGTCGATGCCGTTCACTGCTGCCACTTGGCTACGGCCGCGCTTGATGCGTTGCCTCGTCGCCCGGATTCAGCGCTGCAGGTCCTCGGAGACATGAGCCGTTGACAGCCACAGCACGCTTCCGCAGCGGTCACGTTGCGTAACGGGAGAAGCCCGTCGCGCGTTGATCCGTGAGACGGCTTGCGCTTCTCGACCAGAGTGTCCAGCGATCAGCGGGAGGTAATGGATCCAATGTTTCGACTCCGTACGATCTTGTTGATGTGGCTGGGGCGCATTACTTGGCGGCTCCTCGCCTCCGCGTATCGCAGACGCCAGCGTCGCCGCCTCAGGGCCGCCTAAAGACGTCTGGCCACCGACGGAGCTTCCGCGGGTGGAAGTCTGCGACCTCGGTCGGCGCTCGTCTCCGTCGTCAAAGCGACGGCCTGCGACCGAACCCGGATCGAAGCAATGCCGTTTCTTTCTCGTGCGGTACTTAGAGCCGGGAAGGAAGCGTCGGCGCCGGAGCATCTCCGCGACTCGGATGCTCTGGCTTGTGGTCTGCGTCTTGGCGCTGGCGCTCGCAGTACAAGCTCTCCTCCACTGACACCGCGGCGAGGGAGCAGGGGTGCAAGCGCAGAAACTGACGCTATGCCGCCTCCGGGAGCCTAGTCGGTCATTCGAAACGCGACCTCGTACCTCGCCACGGACGTGCGCTGACCCGGAGTGTCGCTCGCCGGCATCGCGCTCAGGGCAGCGTCGCCACGGGCGTAGTCGTCCTCGTTCTCGAAGAACAGAACCACTACCGACTTCTCAGCCTCGGGATCGTGGAGAACGATGATCTCCTTCGCCGGGACCTCGTCTGGCCGGTCGCTCTCCTGCATCTCCTTCTGCATCTCCGCCATTCGCTCGGCGCTGACACCATCGAAAGACACGACTCGTGCGAGCGGCATGCCTGGCTCCTTCCTCGAGGGTTGGGCTGACTCTAACCCCACCCCGAGCGAGCACTCGTTCTCACGCCCCGGGCCGGTTCGTCAGGCCGGCACGACGGGCGGCGGCTCGAACGCCCGTCGTGTCTCGCGCGCGACGAAGAGGTAGTACGCAGCGAGCAGGCCCGAGTAGGTCACGACCAGGGTGTAGACGACGAGCTCGAGCTGGAACTCCGCCGGGACGTCCGGCAGGCGCTTGAGGAACGGCCCGATCAGCATGAGGTCGTAGGCGAGGAAGCCGGCGAGCTGCCCGCCCGCGTTCTCCCAGCACGGCTGCACGAGCCCGAAGGCGAAGTACGCCGCCGCACCGAGGAACATCAGCCCGATCGCCGTCGACTGGTCGCTCGTCACCGGCCATGGCAGCACGCTCACGCGGGCGAGCAGCAAGCTCGAGACGATCAGGAGCAGGACGACGAAGACGGCGAACGACCAGAGGATGGGCCGCGGCGTGGGGCGGGCGTCGCGCCACGGCGCCCGCAGGGCCGCGCGCGCGATCACGAGCCCCATTCCGGCGCCCGCGAGGCACGCGATCCCGAAGCCCGCGACCCGGGCACGGTCGTGGACGCCGCCGTCTGCGGCTCGCACGAGGGAGTAGACCGCGAGCGGAGTGAGGATGACGAGGTAGTCGAGGCCGATGCCGGCCAGCGCGCGTGGAGCGTCCCGCAGCAGACACCAGATGGTCGAGGCGGCCGCGGCGGCGAAGATCGAGCCGACGAAGATGTGCGTGAGCTGGCCGTCGCCGAATGGCCACACCTCCAGCGCCCAGCGCAGCTCGAAGACGAAGCCGACGGCGAGCACCGCCTGCACGCCCGCGACCAGCCAGAGCACCGTCCGCAGCCCTCTGCCCATTCGGGAGCATACGCCGTCTGCGGAGGTTTCGCGATGTTTGCCGAGGATTCGCCGTGCGGCAGAAGTAACTTTCAACGGACCCGAGATCCCTGGGATGACCCAGATGGCCTGCAGCGGCGGTTGAGCCGCGGTAACGATGGCTCCGGCTACGGAATGGTTGCGTTCGGAGGCGCGCTCCTCGCCGCAGCCGCGTTCGCCCTCGTCGGCATGTTGGAGGGCGCGGCGACGAACGCCGCCCACGAGGGCCAGCGACAGGCGGTCTACACACTCAGCCAACTCCATTCCTACGACTGGCTCGCCTGGAACGCGGCCTTCGCAGCCATGCTGCTCGCGACCGGCCTCGGCGCCCGCCGCAATGGGATGCTCCCATCCGCGCTCGCCTGGGCGACAATCGGCATCGGTGCGTCACTGCTCACGCCGCTCGGATTCTTCGGATTCTTTCTCGTTCCGCTCTGGCTGATCGTCGTCGGGCTCATCCTCACCCGTCAGGCAGCAGCGCCGGCACCACCCCAGCCGGACAACTGAGGCGGCGCTCGCCCGACCTTCGGGCTGCGTTTGCGTGCACGTTCGACACAGAACCTGGCATGGACAATCTCCGTCGCGAGATCGACGATCTCCGGCTCGACGTCGAAACGCTGCGCACGATGATCGACGTCGCACTCGACACCGGGATCAGTGCCGACGACATCACGCTGCGCGCCTGCGCCAACGTCCTCTACGACCGGCGAATCCGCCTCGAGGAGCTCGAGCGCGCACTCGTCAACAATCACGGCGACTCCGAGTGGTGATCGGCGCTGACGCCGACAGCGACAGTCAGGAGCACAGGCAGTCCCGGGGCCCGGTGGCCGCGGGGAAACGAGGATCTAGGGCGAGCCGCACATCGGCGGCCCGGCGCGGCTCGCCCTTGTTGCCAATTGTCGCACGTTTGGCCTCTGTTTCCCACCGTTGACTTTTGGGTACAGAGACCCGTGTTCGACGATGCGCGGGAGCGTGCGGGACGCCGAAAGATCTTGGGGGGTCGGTCCGGCGTTCCTCCCCCGCGCTCGGCAGTTCCTCAACAGGGCCTCGTCCGCGACTGTCACAATGCCCGCGATGAAGGCCTACCAGCAGGTGACCGAACTCCGGACCGCGGGTGGGCTCTCGATCAAGGACATCACCGAGGAAGTGCAGGAGGCCGTCACCGCGAGCGGGATCCGGAACGGGATCTGCTCCGTCTACTCGCCGCACACGACCTGCTCCGTGCGCGTGAACGAGTTCGAGAGCGGCTTCCTGGAGGACTTCGCGCTCCTCTTGAAGCGGCTCGTCCCGAGCGACAACTACTACGCCCACGACGACTGGGACCGGCGCACCGAGAACGTCTGCCCCGAGGACATGGACTTCGGGAACGGTCACTCGCACTGCATGTCGATGCTGCTCGGCCCCGCCGGCGAGTCGATCCCCGTCTCGGACGGGGAGCTCTGCCTCGGCACCTGGCAGCGGGTGCTCTTTCTCGAGCTCGACCGCGAGCGCGACCGCCGCTGGCTCGTGCAAGTCGTCGGCGTCTGAGCCAAGTAACACTTTGTTACTTGGCGCACGCCCAGCACCGCCGCGCGAGCGTGTCTTGTAACAGTCTGTTGCGAGGCTACTCGGGCGTGACGTAGGCGGCGGTGAGGCCGCCGTCGACGAGGAAGGTGGCCCCGTTCACGTAGGAGGACTCGTCGCTCGCGAGGAAGAGCGCGGCGTTGACGATCTCGCGCGGCTTCGCCAGCCGCCCCATCGGCCAGTGGATCCGGCGCCGCTCGAGCGCTTCCGGGTTGTCCCCGAAGATGTTCAGCAGCAGCGGCGTCTCGACCGGGCCCGGACAGAGGGCGTTCACACGCACGCCCTGGCGCGCGAACTGGACGCCGAGCTCGCGCGACATCGAGAGCACGGCCCCCTTCGAGGCCGAGTACGAGATCTGCGACGTGGCGGCGCCGAGAATCGCGACGAAGCTTGCGACGTTGATCACCGAGCCGCCGCCGCGCGCGAGCAGGTGCGGGATCCCGTGTTTGCAGCAGAGGAAGACGCCGCGCGTGTTCACCGCCTGAACGCGGTCCCACGCCTCGACCGAGGTCTCGAGCACGGAGGCGTCGTCGTCCGGCGAGATGCCGGCGTTGTTGTAGAGGACATCGATGCCGCCGAAGCGCTCGGAGGCCGCCGCCATCATCGCCTCGACGTCACCCTCCTCGGACACGTTCGCCTGGTATGCGAACGCCTCGCCGCTACAGAGAGCGACCGTCTCCTCCGCGGCGGCCAGATTCATGTCGGCGGCGCACACCTCCGCCCCCTCCTCGGTGAAGAGGATCGCGGCCTCGCGGCCCATGCCGCCGCCGGCGCCCGTGATCACGCACACCTTGCCGTCCAGACGTCCCGCCACCTCAACCCTCCGTCGAGAAGAAAACCGACTTGACCTCGGAGTAGCCGTCGAGCGCGTGCATGCCGAGCTCGCGGCCGAACCCCGACTGCTTGAAGCCCCCGAACGGCGTCGCCACACGCACGGACGAGTTCGAGTTGACGCTGAGCACGCCCGTGTCGATCGCGCGCGCCACGCGCAGCGCCCGCGCGCCGTCGCGCGTCCAGATCGAGCCCGAGAGCCCGTACGGCGTGTCGTTTGCGAGCCGGACAGCATCGGCCTCGTCCTCGAACGGGATCAGCGCCGCGACCGGCCCGAAGACCTCTTCGCGCGCGACCCTGTCGTCGTTCGAGGCCTCCACGATCGTCGGCGGATACCAGAAGCCCCTGCCGTCGGGCACTCCGCCGCTGAAGAGCGGCTCGCCGTCGACGAAGCCGGCCACCGTCTCGCGGTGGGCGGCGGAGATCAGCGGCCCCATCTCGGTCGCCTCGTCCTCGGGATCGCCGACCTTCAGCTGCGCTGTCGCGTCGATCAGCAACTCCGCGAACCGGTCGTAGGCGCTGCGCTCGACGAGGATCCGCGAGCGGGCGCAGCAGTCCTGGCCGGCGTTGTCGAAGACGGCGTACGGCGCCGAGGCCGCCGCCCGCTCCAGGTCGGCGTCGGCGAAGACGACGTTGGCAGACTTGCCGCCGAGCTCGAGCGTGACTCGCTTGATCGTCCCGGCGGCGCCGCTCATCACCTGCTGCCCGACCTCGGTCGAGCCGGTGAACCCGATCTTCGCCACGTCGGAGTGCTCGACGAGACGCGTGCCGACGACCGAGCCCTTGCCGACGACGACGTTGACGACTCCTTCCGGGATCCCGGCCTCGAGCGCGAGCTCGGCCAGCCGCAGGGCCGAGAGCGGCGTCAGCTCGGCCGGCTTCAGCACGACGGTGTTCCCGGTCGCAAGCGCGGGCCCGAGCTTCCACGAGGCGATGTTGACGGGGAAGTTCCACGGCACGATCAGGCCGACGACGCCCAGCGGCTCGCGGAACGTGAAGGCCTCCCCACCGGCGACCGGGATCGTCTCGCCGTAGTGCTTGTCGACGGCGCCTGCGTAGAACTGGAAGACCTGCGCGACCATGCCGACCTCGCCCCGGGCGCCCGAGATCGGCTTGCCGACGTTGCGCGACTCGATCCGCGCCAGCTCCTCCCCGTGCTCCTCGACGAGCCCCGCCAGGCGCCGCAGCAGCCGAGCCCGATCGGCGGGCGCGAGGGCACGCCAGGCGGGGAATGCCGCCTTCGCCCGCGCGACGGCCGCATCCGCCTCCTCCACCCCAGCCCGCTCGAGTTCGGCGAGCGGCTCCTCGGTCGCGGGATTGAGGACGGTGAGCACCGGGCTATTCCACCATCTTCGTCTCAAGCGCGACGCTGCGACCGCCGATGAAGACTGCGTGGGAGCCGAGAACGAAGCCTCACAGAAGGCCGTCGAGGAGCTCGTCGCGCACTACCAGGCGAAGGCTCGCGCGGTCAGCCGCGCCGGTGTGGCAATCGGCGCGTTCGCCGGCGTCCTCGTCGGCTCGATTCCGCTCAGCCCCCTCCGCGCCGCCTGGCCGATCCCGTCGAGCTACGGCTTCGCCACTCTCCTCGGTGGCCTCGTCGTCGGCGTCCTGATCGGCTACGTGATCGGCGACCCGCGCGGCAAGCTCTACCAGCGCATGGCCGAGCAGGCCCGGCTCCAGCTCCGGCTCGAGCAGCGGATCTCCCAGAACGACGCGCGGATGGGCCAGCTGCTGACCGCGTTGACCGCCCGCGCGACGGCCGCCGCGCAGCGGCCGGTGGCCCCACCGCCGCTCACGCAGGTGCCGCCGCCGGCACCGGTCGGCGTGCCACAGGCCTACGCGGTACCGCAGCCGCTCGAGGCACCTGCCGTCGAGATTCCCCCGCTGCGCCTCCATACCGTCCCGGCGGCCGACCCCGCGCCCGCGGCACCGCCGCTGTCGCCACCGCTCTCGGGCTAGCCCTTCGCGTCCCGGTACGCCCGCGCCTCGTCGACGAGCGCGCGGAAGAGCGCCGCGTCCTGCCCTTCCTCCGGGTGCCAGAGCACGCCGACCGCGAAGCGCTTATGCGGATCCTCGACCGCCTCGAGCGTGCCGTCGTTGGCCCACGCCGTCTCGACCAGCCCGTCGCCGATCGTCCCGAAGCCCTGGTGGTGGTGCGACTTGACCGGGGCACGCTCGCCGAGCAGTGAGCCGAGCCGCGTCCCCTGCTTCACGTCGACCTCGTGGTCGGCGAAGACGCCCCCGGTGAACTTGTGAAGGTGCTTGTGCTTCTCGTCGCTGACGTCGGGCAGGTGCTGGACGAGGTCGCCGCCGCGGACGACGTTCAGCACCTGCGAGCCGCGGCACACGGCGAGCACCGGCATGTCGCGCTCGAGCGCGGCGCGCAGGAGCGCCAGCTCGCCGCGGTCGCGCTCGGGACGGATGCCGTTGGTCTCCGGGTGCGCCTCGTGCCCGTACTCCGATGGGTCGATGTCCGCGCCGCCCGAGAAGAGCACGCCATCCAGAGCGTCGAGGGTCTCGTCCACGCCCTCCTCGCTCGGCGGCACCAACAGCGCCCGGCCGCCGGCCGCCTCGATCTGCCTCACGTAAGCGAGCGGGATCACCGCTGCCGGCACGTCCCAGGCGCCCCAGCGGACGCTCGGCTCCGCGTAGGCCGTGATCCCGATCAGGGGCCGCATGGCTCCAGTCTAAGCCGGTCGACGATGGCTGACGCGGGCTCGACCAGGCGGAGCGCGCCGACACCCGCGCCCGCGTAGAGCGCCATCCGGTCCGCGTCGCCGCCGCGCGTGCCGGTCGGCATCGCATCCGCCGCGGGAGCACCCTCCGCGAGCGCCGCGTTCCGGAGCACGCGGTGCTTCGCGTCCGGCCAGCCGATCGAGAAGACGTCGGTGAGGACGGCCTCCTCCGCGGCGAGCAGCCGTTCGACGTAGCCCGGATGGCGATCGGCCTCCTCCGCGACGAGGAACGCCGTACCCGCGGCGACGGCGTCCGCGCCGGCCTCCCGTGCGGCCCTCGCCGCGGCCGGCTCCGCGATACCGCCCGCGGCGACGACCGGGACCCCGAGCCCTGCGACCTGACCGAGCAGTTCGAGCAGTGGCCGCTCGCCTTCGACGTGCCCGCCGGCCTCGATGCCCTGCACCAGCACAAGGTCCGCGCCGGCGTCCACCGCCCTGCGCGCAGCATCTGCCGACCCCACCTGGATCAGCACCTCCGCGCCCGCCTCGTGGGCGCGCGCGACCAAGTCGGGCCGGATTCCCCAGGAGAAGGAGATCACGGGCACGCGCTCCTCGCAGAGCACGTCCAGGCGGTGCTCCTGCGGGAACGCGAGCACGAGGTTGACGCAGAAGCGACGCCCGGTGAGCGCGCGCACCTGCCCTCGCAGGACGTCGATCCGCGTCCACGAGGACGCGAGTGAGCCGAGGCCGCCTGCGGCGCAGACGGCCGCGGCGAGCTCGACGGTCGCCGCCGGGCCGATCGGGGCCTGCATGACCTCGAACCCGGGGCTACCCCCGCTCGAAGAACCGCTGCCGCTCATACGAGGTAACGACCCCGTCGAAGAGCTCCTGCTCCGTGCGCGCATAGTTGAGGTAGTGGTCGATCACCTCGTCGCCGAAGGCGGCGCGGGCCATCGTGCCGTCCTCGAGCGCAGCGATCGCCTCGCGCAGCGAATGCGGGAAGCGGTCGGCGTCGGACTCGTAGGCGTTCCCCTCGAGCGCCGGCGGGAGCTCGAGCCCGCGCTCGATCCCGTCCAGCCCCGCGGCGATGATCGCCGCGAAGGCGAGGTAGGGATTCGCGTCGGCGCCGGGGATTCGCGTCTCCGTCCGAAGCGCCGTGCCGTGGCCGACGATCCGGAAGCCGCACGTGCGGTTGTCGCGGCCCCAGGCGAGCGTCGTCGGCGCCCAGGAGCCGGCCGCGTAGCGCTTGTACGAGTTGACGTTCGGCGCGAGGAAGATCGCGAGCTCCTTCAGGTTCGCGATCTGGCCTGCAAGCCAGCCGGCGAACGCCGGCGTCTCGCCCGCGAAGGCGCTCTCCTCCCCCCGCCAGAGCGACGAGTGGATGTGGCATGAGGAGCCGATCCAGCTGTGGTCGGGCTTGGCCATGAACGTGATCGAGCAGCCGTTGAGGTGGGCGAGCTCCTTCGCCCCGTTCTTGTAGACCGCGTGGCTGTCGGCCATCGTCAGCGCGTCGGCGTAGCGGAAGTTGATCTCGTGCTGCCCCGGCCAGGCCTCGCCCTTGGAGGTCTCGACCTTCATCCCCGCCGCGTGCATGCCGTTGCGGATCTGGCGGATGAACGACTCGTCGTAGGTGGAGGCGAGGATGTGGTAGTCGAGGATGTACGGCACCGACGGCGTCAGGTCCTCGTAGCCCTGCCTGTGCGCCTCCTCGTACGTCTCCTTGAGGAGGAAGAACTCGAGCTCGGAGCCGATCATGGGCGTGAACCCGAGTGCCTCCGCCCGCGCCACCTGCGCGCGCAGCACCTGGCGCGGCGACGGCGCGACCGGCGAGCCGTCGTGCCAGGCGACGTCACAGAGGACGAGCGCGGTCGCCTCCAGCCAGGGGATCCGCCGCAGCGTCGCGAGATCCGGCTGGAGCGCGAAGTCGCCGTAGCCTCGTTCCCAGCTCGCGAGCGCGTAGCCCGGCACCGGATCCATCTCCATCTCGAGCGCGAGCAGGTAGTTGCAGCCCTCGACCGGGTGGCCGGCGCCGGTCTCCTCGACGAAGAACTCGCCGTGAAGGCGCTTGCCGAGCAGGCGGCCTTGCATGTCGGTGAACGCCACGACGACCGTGTCGATCGCGCCCGACTCCACGTCGGTCTTCAGCTCGTCGAAGCCAAGCACGGAGGCGATCTTAGAGCCTCGAACGTGACCGGGCCTCGTCGCCGGTAATCGCTGGACGTTTGCGAGGCAAGGACGCAGGGAGCGACGCCGCATCGCGACGTCCAGCGGTTTCCGGCGACTCAGAGCGTCGTTGCATTCGAGGCTCGACGACGTTCGTACCGTCCGACACGTTGACAACGCTTCTGACAGACGCGCGTAATACGCGCTGACACGACACCGACGTTGGGGAGGGCTGATGGAACCGGCACCACCTGCGGGCAGCTACCACACCGACGAGGACGAGCGGATCCTCCACAAGCTCGGCTACGCGCAGGAGCTCTTCCGCGCGATGGGCGGCTTCCAGAACTTCGCGATCTCGTTCACGATCATCTCGATCCTGGCGGGATGCCTCACGTCGTACTACATCGCGTTCGGCCAGGGCGGCGCGGTCGCAGTCAGCTGGGGCTGGCTCCTCGTCGGCGGGATGAGCATCATCGTCTCGCTCGCGATGGCGGAGATCGCGTCCGCCTTCCCCACGGCGGGCGGGCTCTACTACTGGGCCTCGAAGCTCGGCAGCCCCGCCTGGGGCTGGTTCACGGGCTGGTTCAACCTGATCGGCCAGATCGCCGTCACGGCGGCGATCGGCTACGGCCTCGCGACGTTCGGGACGGCGCTCCTGAACTTCTGGTTCGAGTACCCGAACGAGAAGGAGTACATCTACCTCCTCTACGTGATCTTCCTCGCGCTGGCGCTGGCCGTGAACCTGATGCGGGTCAGCTTCACCGCGCTGCTGAACACGATCTCGGCCTACTGGCACATCGCGGGCGTCATCTTCATCGTGATCGTGCTCCTTGCTGTACCGGACAACCACCAGTCACTGGGCTACGTCTTCGGCGAAACGGTCAACGCGTCCGGCTTCGGCAATCCGGACATGAACTTCTCCAGCCCGGTCTTCTGGTACGTGTTCGCGACCGGCCTGCTGATGGCGCAGTACACGATCACGGGCTTCGACGCCTCCGCGCACATGGCGGAGGAGACGAACAAGGCCTCGAGGATGGCCGCCGTGGGCATGTACATGTCCGTGGTCGTCTCCGTCATCTTCGGGTTCATCCTGCTCGTGGCCGTGACGTTGGCGATACCGAGCACTGACGGTGCCGTGGAGAACCTCGGCTTCCTCGTGCCATGGATCTGGTCCGAGTCGATGAGCCAGAACTGGGCCGAGGCGCTGCTCTTCATCTGCGTCGTCGCGCAGTTCTTCTGCGTGACGGCGTCGCTGACGTCGGCGTCGCGGATGCTCTTCGCGTTCTCGCGCGACGGCGCCGTCCCCGGCCACCGGCTCTGGCGTCAGGTCGGCAAGAACCGGGTGCCGCAGCTGGCGTGCGCGGCGATCGCGGTCCTTGCGGCCGCAGTCATGGTCCCGGCGATCTGGAACTACCTCGTCGGCTACCTCGTCGGCACCGGGATCGCGGTGATCGGCCTCTACGTCGCGTTCATCCTGCCCGTGATCCTGCGCTTCCGGCTCGGCGACAAGTTCGAGCACGGAGCCTGGAGCCTCGGCAAGCACTACAAGTGGATCGACGCGATCGCGATCATCTGGGTCGCGTTCATCTCGATCCTGTTCCTGCTGCCGCCCTATAAGGCGAGTGTCCCGGGGACCGAGGGCTGGACGTGGGAGGCGGTCAACTACGCGCCGATCCTCGTCGGCGGAGCACTGCTGCTCTTCGGCGGCTGGTGGGTGATCTCCGCGAAGAAGTGGTTCAAGGGCCCGGTCCGGATGGGCACGGAGGAGGAGCTCGAGCAGTTCGAGCAGCAGCTCGAGGACTCCACGGGTATGCACCCGGAGCCTGCGGCCTAGGACATCGGCACGGGAGGGGCGCCTCGGCGCCCCTCCCCGTCACCCGGTCCAGGCGCCGCCGTTCTGGTCGATCGCCTGGCCGGTGACCCCGCGCGCGTCCGGCGAGAGCAGCCAGGCGACAGTGCCGGCGATGTGCTCCGGCTGCCCCATCCGCCCGAGCGGGACTGCACGCATCGCCTCCGCGACGGCCTCCTCGCGGGTCATGCCGGTCGCCTCGACGATCGCGTCGATGCCCTGCCAGGCCATGTCCGTCTCGACCCAGCCGGGACAGATCGCGTTCACCTGCACGTCGCCCGGCGCGAGCTCGGCCGAGAACGAGCGGACGAGCCCGAGCAGACCGGCCTTCGAGGCGCTGTACGCCGTGTAGCCAGGAACCGCGATCCGGGCGAGGATCGACGCGATCACGACGATGTGGCGCGGCTCCGGGCCGGCTGCGAGCTGCCGGACCGCGGCTCGAATGCACCAGTAGCCCCCGAAGAGGTTCGTCTGGACGATCTCCTCGAAGCGGTCGTCGGCCCCGTCGGCGTTCGGCCCGCCGACGCCGCTGTTGGCGACGAGCGCGTGGATCGGCCCCCGCGCCGAAGCGGCTAGGGCGAAGGCGGCGTCGACACCGGCGCGGTCGCGGATGTCGCAGAAGTGCGCGTCGCCGCCGACCCGGGCCGCCACCTCCTCGAGCTCATCCAGGTTCGGCGCGAGCAGCGACAGTGACGCCCCTTCCGACGCGAGGCGTTCGGCGATCGCCTCGCCGATTCCGCGCCCGCCGCCGGTGACGACCACGTGCTTGCCCGACAGTGCGTCCATTCCGCTCCCTTTTGTCGCTCTTTGCGTGAAGTTCGTGCTTCCGCTTCTCTTGTGAGCCGCGGGGGCGCAGCATAGATTTTCGGTTCCCCGCGGCTCACCCTCCGCCGTCGCGCGGCCCCGGGACCACCTCTGAATCCACGGCTAGAGCGTCCGACGCGATACGCAAGCACGCCATTGTGTAAGGAAAAAGCCGCAATTTGCGGACACGGCGCGCACGACGGTCTTGACGCTCGCCGGCGAAGGCCCTAGCTTCCCTCTTGCAGCGAGCACGGGACGCGAGTAGGTCGAGTCCGATCCGGGAGGCCGTAGGCGGAAGCCGAAAGTTCGTCGGATCGGGGGACGAAAGCGCACCCGGCTCGCTGAATTTTTTATGGTCCAAAAGGCGCGAATCGCAATTGCGGCGTTTTACGAAGAAAAAGTCGCAATTTGCGAGGCCTCCGTACTTGCACCTCTTGACCACCATCCCGAGACGCCCTAGATTCCCTCTTGCAGCGAGCACGGAGCGCGAGTAGGTCGAGGCTCCACCGGAGGACGAGTAGGCGGAAGCCGAAACGTCAGTCGGAGGAGCGGACGAAAGCGCAACCGGCTCGCTGAATTTATTTTTGTGGCGCAATCTTGAAAAGGGATCCGCGGAAGCGGATCCCTTTTCGCGCCAAGACCCCTGAAGGGTCGCTTCGCTCCCCGGGCTCGATTTTGTGGCGCAATCTTGAAAAGGGATCCGCGGGAGCGGATCCCTTTTCGCGCCAAGATCCCTGAAGGGTCGCTTCGCTCCCTGGGCTCGAGCACGGAGCGGTGCGAGCACGGAGCGGTGCGAGCACGGAGCGGTGAGAGCCCCTTTCCGTGTCGGTAACGTCGGGCGATGCGTCGCCTCCTGGTTCTCGTCTCCGTGGTCGTATTCGTCGACGCGATGCTCTTCGGGGCGCTGGCGCCGCTCGTGCCGGGGTACGCGGACGAGTTCGGCCTCTCCAAGGCCGGGGCCGGCCTGCTCGTCGCCTCGTTCGGGGCCGGCGCGCTGCTCGGCGGCATCCCCGGCGGCCTCGCGGCGGCGCGCTGGGGTCCGAAGAGCGCGGTCGTTGCAGGTCTCGTCCTCCTCGCGGTCTCCAGCTTCGCGTTTGCGGCCGCCGAGGGCCCCTGGGCGCTCGGCATCGCCCGGCTCCTCCAGGGCTTCTCGAGCACGACCACCTGGGCGGGAGCGCTCGCATGGCTGACCGTCGCGGCGCCGCGCGAGCGGCGCGGCGAGCTGATCGGCACCGCGTTCGCCGCCGCCGTCTTCGGCGCCATCCTCGGGCCGATGTTCGGCGCAGTCGCCGAGGCGGTGGGGATCGGCGTCTCGTTTGCCGCCGTCGGCACGGTCGCGGCCGCGCTCGCCGCCTGGGCCGCCACCCGCCCCGGAGAGGCGCCCGAGCAGCAGGCCGCCGGCGCCGTCTCGCGCGCGTTCGCCGACCGCCGCTTCCTCGGCGGGCTCTGGCTGAACACGCTCCCCGCCTGGCTGTTCGGGACACTCGTCGTCCTCGTCCCGCTCCAGCTCGACGACGGCGGCTTCACGCCCTTCGCGATCGGCGCCGTCTTCCTCGCGGCCGGGCTCGTCGAGACCGTCGTCAACCCATTCCTCGGCCGCTTCTCCGACCGCCGCGGCCGCCTGCTTCCGATCAGGATCGCGCTCGCTGCCTCGGTCGTCGTCGCGCTCGCGTTCGCCATGGCACGCGACCCGTATCCCCTCGCCCTACTGACGATCCTCGCCGCGATCACGTTCGGCGCCTTCTACACGCCCGGGATGGCGCTCGTCTCCGACCGGACGGAGTCGGCGGGCCTCTCGCAGGCGATCGGCTTCGGGATCATGAACACGGCCTGGGCGCTCGGGAACATGACCGGCCCGGCGCTCGCGGGCGCGATCGCCGAGGCCGTGGGGGACGCCGTCCCCTACGTGCTCGCGGCGATGCTCTGCCTGCTCACGCTGGCGGCGACGGGAACCGCTCGAGCACCCACGACGCGTCGAGTGGCCGGCGACGGTAGCTCCGTCCGTTGACGAGCGCGTAGTCCCCCGTCCGCGGATCCATCGGCAGCCGCGACTCGGCGGGATACCACCGGTTGTGCCGTTCGATCAGCTCGTTCACCTCGCCGAAGTCCCACCGCCGTGCGAGCGCAGCCCAGCCGGCGGGGTCGCCGCCGAGCGTCTCGTACGCGTCCGCCAACTGCTGCTCGTGCTGGATCGTCAGCGCGTCGATCTCCCGCAGCCGGGCCATGTACGGCAGCGGCCCGCCGAGCGAGGCGAGGTAGCTCCCGGCGTCGGGTCTGAAGTTGCGCAGCCGCAGCGGCAGCTCCCGGCCACGCAGCGGACTGTCGCGCAGGTCGGCCTCGAGCCCCTCGAGGTCACGGCGGTCACGCGGCGTCTCGGGCAGGACGACCCCCTGCCGCATGATCCGCTCGCGCTCGCGCCGCTTCACGCGGCAACGGTAGCGCTAGCGGCCGAGCAGGCGGCTCAGCAGACCGCGGCGGGGCTCCGGCTGAGGCTCGGGCTCGACCTCGTCGGCCCTCGGCTCGATCAGCCCCAGCACGTTCTCGGTCGACCGCTGCCGGGACTGCTCGGCGCGCTCGCGATCGCCGCGGAGCGCGGCCCGCATCTCGTCGATCTGGCTCTCCTCTTTCACGCGTCGAAGCTTCGATCCGGCTCCGGCGGTTCCTCCCTCGCGATCACGGCGCAGCGGCGGCGGTCGCCCGGGAGCGGCGACGGCGCGTAGCGGAGGACACGGAAGGCGGCCCCGTCGAGCTCGAGCAGCGCGCCCAGCTCGGGCAGTGAGTCCCGGCGCGGGACGAGCGCATAGCCGTGCGGCGAGGGGACAAAGGCGAGCCACCCGTTCTCGGCGGCGGGTTCGGGCTTGGGCGGCGCCGCCGCGAGCTGCGGCTGTGACTCTGGCTGCGGCGGCGGCGGCGGAGTCGGTGCGGGGGCACGCGGCGGCGTCGCCTGCGGCGTGCTCGCGACCTCGTCCACCAGCTCGACGACGCGCTCGATCAAGCCAGCGAGCCGGTCGAGCGACGGCAAGGCGACGGCCGGCGACTGTGCCGGCTTCGTTCGACGCCGCCAGATGCGCATCTCGGGCACCTTCGCTTCCCTCCGCCCGCTTCCCGTCTACCCGGGGAGGTCTTCCCCGTGGCTGAGCTCGGCCGCATTCATGGTCACGATCCTATGCATACGATCGGGGCGTGGACGAGCGCGGCCGCCACCTCGTCTACAGCGTCACGAAGACGTACCTCGCCGTGCTCTGCCTCCGCCTCGAGCTCGAGCTCGAGGCGCCGGTGGCGACGTGGATCGACGACGACCGCCTGCCGCAGGCGACCCTGCGCCAGCTGCTCAACCACACGAGCGGGATCCCGGACTACGCCCGCCTGCCCGAGTACGGCGCAGCGGTCCGAGACAACCCGTCGGAGCCGTGGAGCGACGAGGAGCTGCTCGCCCGCCCGCTTGCAGCCGGCGCCGACTTCGAGCCGGGCCGCGGCTGGGCCTACTCCAACACGGGCTTCCTGCTCGTGCGGCGGATCGTGGACGCCGCTGGGCCCGGGGGCTTGGCCGGCTCGCTCGAACGGGAGCTGCTGCTCCCGCTCGGGCTCGCGGACACAACGCTCGCGCTCGAGCTCGAGGATCTGGAGCCGCTCGTCCCGGGCCGGAGCGCGCAGCTCGGCGAGGGCACGAGGGACGTTCGCGGCCGCTACCACCCGCGCTGGGTCGGCCACCGCACGCTCGTCTCGACGAGCGCCGACCAGTTCCGCTTTTGGACCGCCCTGGCCGCCGGCGAGCTCTGCGACCTCGGCCGTCTCACCGAGGCGGTGCCGATCGGATTCGACGCACGCGGTTTCGTGCGGCCGAGCTACGGCCTCGGCCTGATGACCGATCCGGGCTTTCCCGGCGGCCTGCTGATCGGCCACGGGGGCGGCGGCCCGGGCTACGCCGCAGCCGCGTTCGCAGTGCTCCGGGAGGGCGACGACCCGCTCGTCGCCATCGAGCTCAGCGGCGACGAGCGGGTCGACGTCCAGGCGCGAGCGCTGGACATGCTGCGGGAGAGAGCTACCGCAGACTGAACAGCTTCCGGACGGGCGCACTCGTCCTGCCGGACGTGTCACGCACCGCGATCGTGACCGTGTAGCGGCCCTTGCCGCGGAAACGGGCCGCGGGGACCCAGCTGCGCGTGTAGACGCCGCACGGATTCGGTGCGATCCGGGTGGTGAAGCGCCGCGTCTGCGACACCCTGCCGGGCCGAGAGTCGGTCGCGAGGATCGTCAGGTTCCGCGGCGAGTCGTCACAGATCCGGAACCGGGCATAGACGCGCGCTCCGAGGAAGCGGACCGAGATCAACCGGACGGTCGGCCGTGCGTTGGTAACCGGGACGGACGGGACGACGATGCCCGACGGAGTCGAGAGCGCCGAGCCGGCGCCGTTGGCGTTGCGGGCGGTGACGGCAACGCGAAGCCTGAATCCGACGTCCGCCGCACGGACCCCGTAGGTCTTGCCGGTCGCGCCGATGACGGCGGCGCACGCGACCGCGTCGATGTCGCAGCGCTGCCACTGGTACGCGAACGAGGTCGGGCTGTTGGTCCACGAGCCGTCCTCGGCGGTCAGCTCCTGGCCGACCTCGGGATCGCCCGTGATCGACGGCCGCGTCGTGTTGCTCGGTGCCGCGCTCGGAGCGACGACGGCCGTCGGCGCCGACCGCGCGTTGACCGCACCCTCGGCATTGATGCCGGTGACGCGGACGCGCATCGTCCGGCCGGCGTCCCCGCTCGTGAGCAGATAGGTCTTCTCGGTCGCGCCGACGACGTTGGCGCACGCGGTTCCGCTCCCGTTGCAGCGCTGCCACTGGTACTGGAACGCGGTCGGGCTGTTGCTCCAGGTTCCGTTCTGCGCGGTCAGCGTCTCGCCCACGCGGGCCGTGCCCGTGATCGACGGCGCCACCGTGTTGGCGGGTGGCGCGGCCATGGCCGGAGCCGCCCAGACGCAGAACGCGCCGACGATCGCAGCCACACTTTGAAGCCTTCGCGTTGTGCTCATAGGAAAGGTCCTTTCGGTCAGGATTACCTTTTGAAAACGGTAATCCGACCGCCTCCGTGCTGGCCTTTACCGAGTCCTTACGTCTGCGCCGCGTGCGAAGGCCGTGGAATCCACTCCGACGGGGTAGCGGTAAAGAGAGACAAGCGACTGAAGGGGGAACCAGATGCGACGGATCATCCTGCTGGCAATCGCCGTGCTCGCCCTGGCGGGCTCGACTGCGCTCGCCCAGGGCGCCTTTCCGAAGAAGATCGCGCTGCCGAACGCGTGGGCGCCGGAGGGGATCGAGGTCGGGAACGGGCACACCGTCTACGTCGGCTCGGTCGGCAACGGCGGGATCTGGGTCGGCAATCTGCGCACCGGGGCCGGCCGGATCCTCGTCGAAGGGGCGCCCGGCGTCCGCTCGGCGACCGGGCTCGAGTTCGACCGCGGCCGGCTCTGGGTCTCGGGTGCGCGCTTCGGCAACACCATCGTCTACGACGCGAGGACCGGTAAGCCGATCACGCAGATCCAGCTCGCGACCGGCACCGCGCCGACCTTCATCAACGATGCTGTCGCGACCAAGAAGGCCGTTTACTTCACCGACTCGCAGCGCCCGGTCATCTACAAGGTCGCCACGAGCGGGAACGGCCGGCCCGGCGGGGTGACGACGATCCCGCTCAGCGGGGACTACCAGCACGTCGCGGGCCAGTTCAACCTGAACGGCATCGTCGCGACGGAGAACGGGAAGACGCTGATCGCCGTCCAGAGCGTCGCGCGCAAGCTCATGACGATCGATCCGAGGACCGGCGCCGCCAAGCTGATCGATCTCGGCGGCTACGACCTCTCGAACGGCGACGGCCTGCTGCTGCGTGGCCGGACGCTCTACGTCGTCCAGAACCGCGACAACAAGGTCGCCGTCTTCGAACTCTCGCGCGATCTGTCGACGGCGACGTTCCTGCGCGCCCTGACCGATCCGGCACTCGACGTGCCGACGACGATCGACCGCTTCGGCGGCCGGCTCTACGTCGTCAACGCGCGCTTCGGGACGACGACGCCGACCGACCAGGCCTACCACATCATCAGGCTCAGCTGAACGTCACGAGCGCGCTCTCGCGCTCACGGGCGCCCGCCAGGCACGACCGGCGGGCGTCCGCGCGCTCGAGCAGCGGACAGCCCTGACGCTCGAAGGCGCCGTCGGTCAGCACCGCGACCGCCTTGCCGAGCCAGCGGTAGCAGGCAGTCCTCGTCGCGCCCGCGAAAAGCTCGCAGCGTCCGACAAGCCGGACGTACGCGGCCGTCGACGCGCCGAGCAGGTTCTGCGCCTTCGTGCCGCGGATGCAGGCGACGGCATCGCGCTGATCCTCCAGGTCGGCGCAGACGTCGAGCTGCTGCTCGGGGTCGGCGGGGCCGATCACGGCTGCGCCGGTGATGCACGCCTGGCGCTGGAGGCCGTCGAGGTCGCGGCAGAGGACGTCGAGGTGGATCGCCGAATCGACGGTGATCCCCTCCGGCCGGTCGTCGACGAATGCGCGGTACCAGCACGGACGGACGAACTCGTCCGGCTGCGCGGCGCAGAGCGTGCGCGGATCGGTGTCCGCACCGGCGGGGAGCGCCGCCTGGTCGGCGCCGGCGACCGCGAACCAGTAGTCGTGGTAGGCGCCCTGGGCGCAATCTGGCGCCGTGCCCGGCCCGAGCGCGCGGCAGAGCGCGAGCGCCGGCGGCAGTCGGTCGCCGTGGATGCGCATGAACGCGTGCCCGAGCCCGTGCACGCAGCTGTAGCGGCGGTAGCGCGTGCCGGCGTCGGCGCAGACCTCGGCGGCGTCGCGCGGCCGCCGGGGGTCGATCGACGGCGCCACGCCCGTGACGAGACCGTGCGCGAAGCCGGCGCTGCAGCCGGGATCGTTGCTCCGCGGCAGCACGTCCTGCAGGTCTGAGAGCGTCAGCTCTCCGTCGAGCGCGAACGTGCGGCCGACGGTGTGCATGACCCCGTGGCAGTTCGAGAGCACGAACCCACCCTCGCGCCGGACGGCGCGCTCGATCTCGGCGACAGCAGGTCTCGGGTCGTTGGTGTCCGCGACCAGGCGCTGGAACTCCTGCAGATAGCAGTCTCGCGAAGCGTCGGCCAGCAGGCCCCGGCAGGCGGCCAGGTCGACCGCGGCGGACGGCTCGTCGCCGCCGTCACGCATGAACAGCACCCCGGCCGTCAGGAGCGCCGCCGCACCGAGCGCGGCGGCAAGCAGGAGGAGGGCGGCCCGGCGCGGGCCGCCCTCCTGTTTCTGGTCCTGCCCTAGTTGATCGTGAACGTCGCCCTGCCGGTCGTCTGGTTCCCGGCCATGTCGGTCGCCAGCCAGCGGAACTCCGTCGTCGTCGTGACGACGAACGACTGGCCCGGCTCACGCGGCCCCGTCGAGTCCCACAGCGTCGACGTGTTGTCGGGCTTCGACCCGTCCGTCGTATAGCGGATCACGGCCGGCTCGGTCACGTACTGGAACGTCGTCGTGATCGGCGTGCTCGACGAGCGCGCCCCGGTCATCACCACCTCGGGTCCCTTGTCGTCATTCGAGTACTCGTAGGCCGACTCGAGCAGGCCGTAGTTACCGGCGGCGAACTCGAGCGCCTCGAACCTGCCCTCGGTGGCGTAGTCCGGCTGGAAGCCGACGCCCTGTTGGGTGACGTCCTGCCCGCGGACGACCGCCCCGACCGCGTGCGCGAACTGGAGCGGCTCGGTGAAGAACAGGTTCGGGGCAGGACTGGTCGGATTCTGCGCCGGAACCGACAAGACGGTCCGGACCTCCTGGGTCGGCAGCCCCGGGTCGATCGTCACCTTCTCCAGCGGCGTGAAGAGGTTGCGGTTCCCGACCCGCATCCCCGTCACCCCGGCTGCGGCGGCCACCGACACCGTCGTCTGCTCGAGCGCGCCGAAGCGGTCCGCCCCGGTCTCGAACGAATAGGCGATCACGCCTCGGTTGTACCAGTGCTCGTCGGCGCTGTTGCCCGCCGCCGAGTAGAGCACATCCGCGATCGGGCCCGTCCGCTCCGGCAGGATCGCCGTGTTCCGGACGTCCTTGATCCGGTTCAGGATCCGGTCGCCGGCCTCGAAGAAGTACTTCTCGACGCCGATGTTCGCGTGCACCGCGGCACCTTCGCCGCGGTCCGGCAGGTAGGTGCCCGGCGCCCACATGAAGTAGCCGCCGAAGCTGTGGATGTTGTTCGAGAACTTGATGTTCTTGAACGTGTCCGCGATCCAGAGCTCGTTCTGGATCTCCGGCTCGGAAGCCTCGAACGGACCGGCGAACACGTCGCTGACGCAGGACGTCGACGCCCCGATGTAGCCGTCGATCAGCGTCCCAAACGTGTTGTTGCGGTTCATGTCGGTGCCCCAGGCGTTCCGGGCCGCCGAGTCGTTGAACGGCTGGGCAGCTCCTCCCGGGAGGAGGTTCGGCCGCGGCGTCCAGAAGTTCGCCGCGGTCGGGTCGTCGGTCTCGAGCCCGCCGATCATGCACCAGTTCGTCATCGTGCGGCGCTGGCTGTTGAAGTTGTGCATCGAGTAGTGCGACCCGTCCGGGTTCGAGGACGGGAGGATGAAGATGTCGAGCTCGTCGACGAGCTGCCGCGTCGTCTTGTCGATCCCGTAGTTCCGGAGCAGCTGCTCCGCGGTCTCGAGACAGGTCAGCGGCGTCGCCCACTCGCGAGCATGCTGCTGGCAGTAGAGGAAGACGCCGACGCGCCGTCCGTGGATGCCCTGATCGGCGCTCTCACCCGGCCGGTTCTTGCCGATCCGCATCACGAAGTACTCGAACGGGCCGCGCTGGACGTGGCTGTTGTTTGCCGTCGTGAGGAAGTCGGAGAGGTTGCCCTTCGGCCGCGCTTGGACGATCCCGGTCCCAGCGTTCCCGCGGTAGGTCTGCGCGACGAGCTTCGCGGCCGCGCCGGTGTGGGCGTTGATCGCCGCCGCCACCTGGGTGGCCGTGCTCGTCAGCACACCGGTCGCGTCCGTCGCCAACGTGACGACGAGGTCGTTGCCGGTGACGCTCACTGTGAGTGGCGCGTTCACGACGAGCGGGTTGACGAACTCGGCCGTGAGGTCGTTGCCGCCCTCGTGGCCCCACGCGCGGGACGTCAGGATGACGGCCTGCGCCGCGACCGTCGCGTTGAGGTTCCCCGTGGCAGCGGGATTCGTCAGGCCCGCCATCAGCGCCTGCGCCCGCCGCTGGTACCCGTTCGTCTTGTTCGGGAGCGGGATGATCGTGGTCAAGTCCGGGAACTCCTCCGCCAGTTCGCGGAACCGGCCGTAGACCTCGGTCGGGTCGAGGTACCGCGTCGTGAAGTTGCTGAGGAAGTTCGAGCTCATCGGCGGCAGGCCGCCTCCCAGCCAGGTGTTGACGTCCGCCTCAACGAACGTGCCGTTGCTCGAGCCGATGCGGATCCGCGTCGGCGCCGCCGGGGTCGAGGTGTTGACCTCGCCGACCTTCACGAGAATGCGGTGCTCGATGTAGGTGTCCGGCGTCGTATCCGGGTCGATGTTGACGTTCATCGTGCGCGGGCCCTGATCGATCGCCGTGCCGGCGCCGGTGTTCCACGCGACCACGAGCGACTCGCCGGTGGTCGAGGTACCGCGCGTGCCGTCTTTCGCCTCGACTGAGAGGAAGCGACCCGCGTAGTTCTCGAAGTAGTCGACCCGGAGGACGACGATGTCGCCGCGCGGCGCCACCTCGCCGCTGGCTGGGACGAGCGCGGCCGCCTCGGCGGTCTCCTCGGCCTTGACGTCGGCCTGCCAGTCCGCGGCGCGCTGGCGCCACGTTGCCGGACCCTCGATCGTCGTGCCGAGCTCGAAGCCGGCGGCCTCGAGCGCAGCGAGCTCGTCCGCGTTGCCGAAGACGGTGACGGTGACCGACCCGTCCGCATTCGTGCGTAGATAGTGGTCGTTGAAGTCGATTCCGTAGTCGTCTGCCTCGAGCTGCAGCTCGATCGCCGCGGCCTTGTCGGGCAGATTGACCTCGACGAGGCTGCGACCCTGGTTCGGGTCGATGCCCCGCTCGCTCTCCTGTGCTGCGGCACTGCCCGCGATCGCTAGAGCGACCAGCGTGGCCGCGAGCACGGCCTTGCGTGCTCCGCTGAAACCCATGACGGCTGTCCTCCCCTGGGTCAGAAAAAGGGTCTGGGCCCCGGGATCGAATCACACCGCGATCAAGTTTGCTGCAGCAAACATTCCGTCAACCAGCAGCGGCGGCCGGGCCGCGCCACGCTCAGCGCTCCTCGACGCCCTCGAGCCGCATGAACGCGTAGAGGACGAGGTAGCTCAGCGTCAAGAAGCTCGACAGCAGCACCGTCATCCCGATCGCACGCGGATCGACCAGGATCACGTCGAGGTCGGAGAGCAGCCGCGGATTGACGAGCACGTCCCAGCTGTTCCAGCGCAGGACCCGACCGAGGTAGACACCGAAGCTCGCGAGGCCGAGGACGGCAACCGCGGTCAGCCACGCGACCCGCGCACCGGCGAGGCTGCGAACGACCGACTGGACGAGGTAGAGCGAGAGGAAGCCGAGCAGCATGCCTGTCCAGGCGGGTGCCGCGATCACGACGATGTCGACCCAGAGCGGCACGACGGGGCTCGGGACGAGGTGTTTGAAGTCGGTGACGATGTACGGCGCGTTCGGGAGGAACAGCAGCCAGAGTGCAGCGAGCGGCAGCAGCCGCAGCGGCCGTGTTCCCGCCCGGTGCCGGTCGTAGATCACGATCGACAGACCGAACGGGATCCAGGCGAGGAAGAGGTTCCAGATCAGCCCGCCGAACAGCGGCTCGCTCGAGTAGACGTAGCGCGTGACGATCAGCGCGGCGGAGAACAGCGACAACAGCGCGAGCGCCGCGTAGATCGCGCGCCGCCGGCGACTGACGTCCGTGCTGCCCATCCGGGGAGCACTGTACCGACGAGCGTCAGGCCGACTCTTCGGCGAAGCTGGCCAATCCGGAGCGGCCGAAGACGGCCGTACGCGCCCCCCAGCCGGCAAACCGCGTCCGGAAGCTGCCCGTGAACGTGCCGGTCGTTGCGACGCGGCGACAGGCGCGGCGCGTTTCCGTCGACGTTTCGGTCGCGGCGAACGTGCCGCTGCCCTGCACGGCCAATCCGTTCGGAAGGTCGACGCCGATGCTCGGGGGCCGTCCCGCGAGCGGATCGAAGCCGAGCCGCTCGGCCCGCGTCACGTGGTACCGCGTCACGGCGGCCGGGAGCGCACCGCCACGGTCGGCGAAGCTCAGGGTCAACCAACCGCCGGCATCCGGGGAGAGCAGCAGCGTCGCCGCCGGGCCGGCCGACCCCTGGCGGGACGCGGTCAGGACCGACGACGGCGAACACGTCTCGACCGCGGGGGCGGCGCAGTCGACAGGCCCGCCACGGTTGAACGTGACGGAGCCCCCGAGCTCGAGACGGCGGATCGTGCCGAAGAAGCTCGTCCCCGTGCGGAGGACGAAGCTGCCGCGCAGCCTCACCGGCACGCTTGCCAATGCGCCGCGGCAGCCCTGAGACTCGCCAAGCTCCCGCGCGGGGCCGGTCGCGTTGAATGTCAGGTTGATCGCAACGGCCGTGCCGAACCGCGCCCGCCAGCGGCCGTTGCGGCCGTCGAAAGAGACGGTGCCGGTCGGCGCGGCGCGGAGGCCGTGCTGCTCCTCCCCGCGCCCGTTGCCGAACGTGCGGGTCAGCGAGATCCCGAAGGTCTCGCGCCCAGAACGCCCGGTCGGCCCGACCACCGCGGCAGAGAGTTTCCACCCCTGCTGTGCCAGCGTCGTCGGGGAGACGAAGAGCGTCACGTGGTCGACCGCGGCCGCGTTCCCCGGCACGGCGAGGGCGGCTCCCACGGCTGCGACCAACAGTGCGGTACGACCGGTCATGGACCCCTCCAGTAGCCGGGACGGTACGTCCAGGTCAGTCCGGCAGCAAGGGCATCTCGATCCCTTCGCCGCGGCCGAGCAGGACCGCGCGCGTGAGTGCGGCGGAGCCGAAGCGCTCGCGCACCTCGTCGACGGCCGCGTCGAGCGCTCCGTCGTTGCGACGGTCGAACGGAAGCATCAGCTGCACCGCCACATCGTTCTCGAGGTTGGCGACCGCAATCCCGACGAGCGTGACCCCCCGTTGCTCGATCATCGGCGTCGCGGCTGCCAGCAGGCCCCGCGCGGTGGCGAGGATCGTGTGCGTCTGCGCGGTCGGCCGGGGCAGCGTGTGGGACCGCGTCGCCCGCGTGAAGTCGTCGAACCGCAGCCGGAGCACGACCGTGCGGCCCACGCGTCCCGCCGCGCG
>Ga0190270_10000228_pt1 | contig 24585 bp, 24 predicted proteins | sample Popmic320T_FD_133748 | JGI IMG/M metagenome (GOLD analysis project Ga0190270, IMG submission 133748) | Populus adjacent soil microbial communities from riparian zone of Weber River, Utah, USA - 320 T | ecosystem: Environmental > Terrestrial > Soil > Riparian zone | place: USA: Utah | collected...
CAAGTTCCTCGCCGATGCCGGCACCAAGGATGCTTTCGGACATACGCAGCTGGGTGGTGTGGCGCCAGTCGTGGCGAACATGGTTCGCGAAGCCCATGGCTACAAATACCACTGGGCCGTGCCCGACTATCTACAGCGCGCCTCGCGCCACGTCGCTTCGAAAGTCGACGCGCAACAGGCGTACGCCATGGGAAAGGCGGCGGTCGACCTCGCCGTCAAGGGCATGGACGCCGTGATGCCCACCATCGTGCGCAAGAAATCCAAACCCTATAAGTGGGTGGTGGGACACGTGCGGCTCTCGGAAGTGGCCAACGTCGAAAAGAAACTGCCGCGCGACTACATAACCGAAGACGGCTTCGGTATCACCGAGAAGTGCCGCACCTATCTCGAACCACTTATCGGTGGCGAGGACTACCCGCCCTACAAGAACGGCCTGCCCGACTACGTGAAGATCAAGGGCGTCGCGGTCAAGAAGAAGCTCAACACCGAGTTCAAGCCGTAGACGGGTGGGGACAGACTTGAAGTCTGTCCCCACACTCTCAGGGACAGATTTCAAATCTGTCCCCACACTCCCAGGCACAGACTCGGAGTCTTTCCCCACACTCCTTGGTGGGCCCACTCGACGTCTGCGCCTGTTCCATCCGGAACTGCGACTCAGGTCGCGATTCGCGAACATCACGACAATCGGCACGCGTCTATAAATGGCTCCGGGAATTCACTTTTGCGGAGCGGTCGATGCACAAATTACTCCTGGTACTGCTTTTCGGAATGCTCGCGATGGCGGTGATGGAAGTCGCGCGTGCAGAACCCCCTTCACACGCCCCGGCCCATGGCTGGCGCAAGAAAAATGATCCGACGTACGTCGGATACACCGGCACGAAATGGGAGCGCGACTACCAGATCGCCTCGGGCAGCTGTAATCGCGAAGAGATCGGCGCCGTGGTCGGAGGTGTCATCGGTGGCGTCATCGGCGCACAGAAATCCTCCGCCGAGAACCGCACTGTCGCCGTGATCGTCGGCACCGCCGTCGGCGCACTCATTGGTTCGCGCATTGGTCGCGCACTCGACGATTCAGACCGTGGGTGCTTCGGGCACGTACTGGAAATCGGCGCCGCCGGACGACCTGTGAAATGGTCCAATCCGTCGACCGGCGTGGCCTATGTGCTGGTGCCCGGTGCCGGCAAAGACGTGAAGGGCAAGCCCTGTCGGCAGTACTCGCTCACCGCGACGCGCGGCCAGACGACGGAAAAGCGCCAGGGCACGGCGTGCCAGACCGCGGTCGGGGTCTGGAGCCTGGCCGGCTGAAGGCCCAAAGCCCCGAAAAGGGCAGGCCTGAAGGGCTGAATCCCCCCGCCGTCAGCCGGTGGTGAACAGCGGCTCAACCAGAAGCGCTGTCTCACGTTGTCATGTCCCGAATCGGGTTGGCCGGACCCCGGCACGTTGTTATAGTGCGCGCCCTTTATCGGAGGGAGGCCCTTGGCCCCCTTTTCGATTCCAATAAATAAGTAGCTGATTTCCGACAGGAGTTCTGCATGACTGCCACGACGTGGCTGTGGCTGGCGATCGGCGCCGGCGTGATCGCCGTTTTGTACGGCGTGTTCTCGATGATGGCAATTCTCAAGCTGCCTGCAGGCAATGCGCGCATGCAGGACATTGCAGCGGCCATCCAGGCGGGTGCCAAGGCTTACCTCAATCGCCAGTACACCACCATCGCCATCGTGGGCGTGGTGTTGTTCGCGGTTATCGGCCTGGCGCTCAACTGGGCCACTGCGGGTGGTTTTGCCATCGGCTCGGTGCTCTCCGGCCTCGCAGGTTACATCGGCATGAACATCTCGGTGCGCGCCAACGTGCGCACGGCCGAGGCGGCCAATAACGGGCTCAACGCGGCGCTGCAGGTGGCCTTCAAGGGCGGCGCCATCACCGGCATGCTGGTGGTCGGACTCGGGTTGTTAGGTGTCGCCGGGTACTACATGGTGCTCGCGCCGCGCATCGGCAGTGAAAACGCGCTGCACGCGCTGGTGGGCCTGGCCTTCGGCGGCTCGCTCATCTCGATCTTCGCGCGACTCGGCGGCGGTATCTTCACCAAGGGCGCCGACGTCGGCGCCGACCTCGTGGGCAAGGTGGAAGCCGGCATCCCCGAAGACGACCCGCGCAACCCCGCGGTTATCGCCGACAACGTCGGTGACAATGTCGGCGACTGCGCCGGCATGGCAGCGGACCTGTTCGAGACCTACGCGGTCACGCTGGTCGCGACCATGTTGCTGGGTGGACTGGTGATGTCGGGCATGGGCGAAAATGCCGTGCTCTATCCGCTGGCGCTCGGCGCCGCGTCCATCGTCTCCTCGATCGTCGGCACGTTCTTCGTGAAGACCTCCGAAGGCGGCAAGATCATGAACGCGCTCTACAAGGGCGTGATCGTGTCGGGTGTCATTTCCGCCATCGCGTTCTGGTTCATCACCGAACAGCTCATGCCGAATACGGCTGAAGATCCTTCCCTGCAGCTGCACATGTTCGGTTGCACGCTCATTGGCCTCGCCCTCACCGCGGCCATGATCGTGATCACCGAGTACTACACGGCGACGGAATATTCGCCGGTGCAAAAGGTCGCCGGTGCTTCGCAGACCGGTCATGCCACCAACATCATCGCGGGACTGGGCGTGTCGATGAAGTCGACCGCGCTGCCCGTGATCGCGATTTGCTTCGCGATCTGGGGTGCGTTCGAACTCGGCGGCCTCTATGGCATTGCCACGGCAGCGACGGCGATGTTGTCGCTCACCGGCATGGTGGTGGCGCTCGATGCGTACGGACCGATCACCGACAACGCCGGCGGCATCGCCGAGATGGCGAAGCTCGACAAGAAGATCCGCGACATCACCGATCCGCTCGACGCGGTCGGCAACACCACCAAGGCCGTGACCAAGGGCTACGCCATCGGTTCGGCGGGTCTCGCCGCACTGGTGCTGTTCGCCGACTACACGCACAACCTCGAGACGCACCTGGTAGCCAACGGGCGCGAGATGGTGGCGTTCTCGCTTTCCGATCCGGCGGTGATCATCGGCCTGTTCATCGGTGGCCTGGTGCCCTATCTATTCGCCTCCATGGCCATGGAAGCCGTGGGTCGCGCCGCCGGCTCAGTGGTGACGGAAGTGCGCCGTCAGTTCCGCGAGATCAAGGGAATCATGGAAGGCACGGCCAAGCCCGAATACGGCACGGCGGTGGACCTGCTCACCAAGGCGGCGATCAAGGAAATGATCATTCCCTCGCTGCTGCCCATCCTGATCCCGGTGGTTATCGCCTTCGGCATGAACTGGCTAATGGGTGACGGCGCCGGCATCCGCGCGCTCGGCGGCCTGTTGATCGGCACCATCGTGACCGGCCTGTTCGTCGCGATCTCCATGTGCACCGGTGGCGGTGCCTGGGACAACGCCAAGAAATACATCGAGGAAGGTCACTTCGGTGGCAAGGGTTCCGAAGCGCACAAAGCCTCGGTGACCGGTGACACCGTCGGCGATCCCTACAAGGACACTGCCGGCCCGGCCATCAACCCGCTGATCAAGATCATCAACATCGTCGCGCTGTTGCTGGTTCCTCTCTTGTAATGGGGACATGGATGTGTGGGGACAGACTTAAGTCTGCCCCACCCGTTTAGCTAGCAAAAGGGGACGCGCCTCACCAGTGCGTCCCCTTTTTGCATCTGGCGCCGCGAAATATCATCCCCACATCCCCGGTCCCTGATTCACGAAACCCGAGGAGTCCAGCCATGGCGGACGAGAAATTTTCGGTCGAGAAATCCGATACCGAATGGCGCGAACTGCTGACGCCGGACCAGTTCCGCGTACTGCGAGAGCACGGCACGGAACGCGCGGGCGCCAGTCCCCTGAACTACGAGAAACGCACGGGCCAATACAATTGCGCCGCCTGCGGTCAGGCGCTGTTTGAATCCAGCACCAAGTACGAAAGTGGCTCCGGATGGCCCAGCTTTTTCCGTCCGTTGGCAAACGCGGTCGCAACCACGACCGATAGCTCACATGGAATGACGCGCGTGGAAGTGCACTGCAAGAATTGCGGCGGCCACCTGGGTCACGTGTTCAACGACGGTCCGCAGCCCACCGGGCAGCGTTACTGCATGAACGGCTTGTCGCTGAAGTTCGAGCCGAAGTAGAAGCCGGGGCTGACCCCTTTTGCTGGGAAACGGGGGCTGCCCCCATTCTTTCTCAGCGGCGCCGCACGCCGGGCCGCACATTGACGCGCGCCGAATCGCTGCTGGCGGGTTCCGACTCTTTGCTCACTTCGGGCAGCGGCCCGGAACTGATCAGCACGGCACTCACGAGCTTGTTGAGCCGCGAACAATAGGCGGCCAATTCGGGCGATGCGGGTTCCACGGATTCGAGCGCATGAGCGATGTCGTGCAGGCGTCGCTCGATTCGTGAATCCATCTTGAGCGAGTGAGTCAGCGACGCACTGACGCAGGCGGTGATCTCCGCGTCGAGGTCGTGTGCCGCGGTGCCGGCGATACTGAGCCCGCGCATTTCCGGCGGATATCCCGCCTGCAGATGCTCACGCCACATTTGCGACAGTTGCATCGCTCCCGCCTCCCCAGACGTCAAGGCAAACGAAAGTAGCGCACTTTGGTGCAATCGTCCCGCGCAATTTTCGTGCGGCACGGACTGCCGCATCAACCCCGGCTTACCGCATTTTCATGCGTGAGCGTCGCAACAGCCCCACAGGTGTTTCAAACCGTCTTAGCCGGCGAGCATAAGTAATTGATTCGCGGCGCCTCACCGGGCACTTGCCGGCGTTGCGCAGATGCCATCGCGAGTCGCGCACCGGTCGGCGGTCGCGGCACTCGTCGAACCTGACAAACATGCCGAATGCACCATCCGGCGCGAAATAAACCGGGTTCCTCGCCGGTCAGCCGCTCTAACAAAACCGGGAGGATTCCATGCAAGGACTGGCCGTCATTGCCGACTGGCACACTCAGCTGGCGCGCACCCTCGATCATCTTCGTTCCCTGATGCTGCTGATCACGCGGCTTTGGGTGAGCTGGCAGTTCCTGAAGTCCGGCTGGCTCAAGCTCACGAACTGGGATGTGACGCTAGTGTTGTTCCGCAACGAGTACCAGGTGCCGCTGCTGTCCCCGACGATCGCCGCCCTGCTCGGTACCTTCGGCGAACTGATCTTCCCGGCATTGCTGGTCTGCGGCCTGTTCACACGCATCGGCGCACTCGGGTTGTTTGCCGTGAATGCGCTCGCAGTCGTGTCCTACTGGCATGTGCTCGGCAACGACGGCTACGAGGCCGCGCTCGGGCAGCACGTCCTGTGGGGATTCATGATCGCGGTGATTGCAATCTTCGGCAGCGGTTCGATAGCGCTCGACCGGGTGCTGCGCGGCCGGCAACACCCGTGAAAAGGTCGCGACGCGCGGACGCACTACGCTACGAATAGCCGGCTCGCCTATACTCGTCGGCGCCACCCACAGCGTCGGTGAACAGCAGCGATGCCACCGGACGATCAAATGCAGCTGCTGGCCGCGAGCCTCGCTCGTGCCCGCGGCGAAGATTTCTTTCCCGTGATCGCCGAACATCTCGGCGCAACGCTGCGCGCGCGCGAGGCATCTGTCTGCGAAGCGGCCGCAGCGCGCCGCGCCCGCACCCTGGGCGTGTGGCGTGCCGGCGGCGCCGTGCAGAACTACGAATACGACCTGGCGGGCACACCCTGCGCGCGCGTGTACGGCGGAGAACGACTGCTGGTCGAGGTCGACGCGACGAGCTTTCCCAACGCGCCGCAGGGCTGCGTGGCCTACCTCGGCCTGCCGCTCGCGGCCAAGGATGGCGCGGTGCTGGGTCATCTCTGCGCCTGGTTCGAGCAACCCATCGACATGAACGCGGAACAACGTGCGGTCTGCGACGTGCTGGCGAATCGCGCGGCGGCGGAACTGCGACTGGTGCACGTCAAGCGCGAACGTGCGCTGCTGCGCGCGCAACGCCGCCAGTTGCGCGCAGAAATCGCCGCGGCCCACGACGTGCAGGACATCGTCGGCGCCGGTGAAGCGCATCATCACCTGCTGGATGAAGTGCGGCGAATCGCCGCCGCCGAAGGCAGCGTGCTCGTGAACGGCGAACCCGGCACCGGCAAGGAACTGGTCGCCCGCGCCATTCATGCCGCCGGTCCGCGTGCAGCCAGGCCCTTCACCCGCATCGACTGCACGCAGGTGCAGATCGAGGCCGAGATCACCGCGTTGCCTCAGACGTTCGGATTGTCGGCCGGCGGCACGGTGTACTTCGACGAGATTGGCGGGCTCACACCGCCGATGCAGGAGCGGCTGCTCGAAGCCTTGCGCGCGCTCAGGAGTGCACACCAGTCGGGCGGTGCGCCCGATGCACGCATCATCACCTCGACAAACCGTGACCTGCATGCGGCCGTGCGCGATGGCGTGCTGCGCGCCGACCTGCTGCGCGAGCTCAGTGCATTCAGCCTGGAACTGCCGCCGCTGCGCGCGCGTATCGAAGACATTCCGCCGCTGGTGCACCTGTTCATCGAGAAGCAGGCGCGGCGCCTCGACCGCCGAATCGACAACGTGGATCCGGATTCCATGGTGGCGCTGATGCGTTACCCCTGGCCGGGAAACGTGCGCGAACTCGAAGCACTGGTCGAGCACGCAATGGTCACGCAGCAGGGACCGGTGCTCAAGATTGCCGCGGAACTCATCGTGGGCTCGCCGGCCGAGAGGGCCGCGCTCATCGCAGCGGCCGCGGCCGATCCCGGATCCACCACCATTCGCACGGCGCTGGTGGGCGCGGTCGACTTCGACGACACGCTCAGCACCGGGCTGCACGACGTGCAGCGCGAACACATCCTGCGCGTTCTCAATGCCACGCGCTGGGTCATCGAGGGCAATTCCGGCGCGGCGCTGCGGCTGGGTCTCAAGCCGGCCACGCTGCGCCATCGCATGAAGAAGCTCGGCATCACTCGCGCCCAGAACCCGCAGACGAGCTGATCCGGCTCCATGCCCAGCGTCGCCGAACACTACGAACGCATCCTCTCGCCGGTGTACGCCTGGATGGCAGGCGGCGCGGAGAATGCACTCGCCGCCGGCAAAGCCGAGATCGACGCCCTGAACCTCGCTCTCCCCGCCGGCGCTCTCGCCATCGATCTCGGCGCGGGCTTCGGCATGCACGCGATTCCGTTGGCGCGCGCCGGAGCGCGCGTTGTCGCGATCGATAATTCGCCGCAGCTGCTCGATGAGCTCGAGCGGCTCGCCGGCGACCTGGCGATCACCACGGTGCGCGACGACCTGCTGTCTTTTCGCGCGCATGTCACCGGGAAGGCCGCGGTGATCCTCTGCATGGGCGACACGCTCACGCACCTGCCCGAACATACCAACGTGGATTTCCTGATCCAGGAAGTTGCCGAGTCGCTGGAGCGCGGCGGCCGTTTCGTACTCTCGTTCCGCGATTACAGCGAGCCGCTGCTCGACGAGCGGCGCTTCATCCCGGTACGCAGCGACGAGCGCCGCATCCTGATGTGTTTCCTGGAATACGAAGATGACAGCGTGGTCGTGCACGACATCCTGCACGAGCGCGCCGGCGACGCCTGGGACACGAAGGTGAGCAGTTATCGCAAGCTCAGGCTGTCACCTGATCAGGTAATCGCGAGCCTCGGGTCATTCGGCTTCGAGGCCCGCAAGGAACCAGGGATGCGCGGCATGGTGCGCATCGTCGCCGAGCTGCACTGATCAACTGTTCTCGAGGACGATGTCCCAGTGGGCCAGCAGCGCGTCGCGCTCGAGGTCGGGAGTGGGCGGCCCAAGGGTCACGATGAGACTGTTCCTGTCAGGACCCGAGCTCGCCAGCAACGGGTCGGTGTCGTTCTGCGGTTCGCCGGCGAAATACATCTGCGTCACCAGGCGATTCGATTTTCCCGTGATGCCGAAATGAATGTGTGGCGGACGGACGAACCCCTCGCCCGCGGGATACCCGGAAGGCTTGATGGTCTTGATGCGATACCGGCCGCCGGTATCGGTGACCAGGCGCGCGAATCCCTGGAAGTTGGGATCGAGGGGCGCGGGATTGTTGTCGCCCGGATGGTCATAGCGGCCGTGCGCGTTCGCCTGCCAGAGCTCGATGCCGATGCCCGGCAGAGGATCGCCGGCGGTATTCAGCACGCGGCCAGTCACGTAGATCACCTGGCCCCGCGCCCGCTCGCGATGACCCTGGATCAGGGTGAGATCCGTATCCGAGTCCGCCGGCTTGGTCAGTGGATAGAACGGGCCGAGTGCCTGGCGCGCCGTACGGCGCTGGGCGGCCGCCGCGCGGGTGAATGCCCCGGTGGCCGCGAGAATTCCGGCGGCGCCCGACAGCGCGAGCAGACGGCGACGGGTTCGCAGCATCGTCATGATTCGTCTCAGCACTCCACGGACACGACGTGTGCCTGGATCTTACCGTCGACCGCGGCAGTGCCGAAGCGTTCCAGCAGCGCCGCTTCGGCGGCATCCGTCGCCATGGAGAGTTTCGCGGGATCGCGCGCCTCGATTTCGTCGCGTAGCAGTGTGCCCTGGCAGTAGGCCATGGCTGGAATGCGCGCCGTCGCAGCAAGGCTGCGCTCCGCCAGCGTTACGACTTCCGGGACCGAGGAAAAGCCACCCGACGAAACATCGCGCCGGATCATTGCAATGTCGTGATACCCGTGTGGCACGCGTGCCATGAATCTTGGCGGATCGTCGGGAAAGATGCCGGCCAGCGCCTCGGTGACTGTCATCGCAAATTCATTTTCTTCGATGCGATCCCACACATTGAAGATGAATGTGCCGCCGCGCCGCAGCACGCGGCGAACCTCGGCGAAGGCGCGCGCCTTGTCGGCAAAGAACATGACGCCGAACTGGCACACCACCGCATCGAAGCTGGCCTTGTCGAAGGGCAGCTCGAGGGCATCGGCCTGGCGCCATTCGACCGGCCGGCTGGTACCCACCGACGCGGCAAGATCCAGCATGGGCTGGCTGAGATCGGTGGCGATAATGAACACGCTGCCGGGCAGCGCCATCGCGAGCCGGCGTGTCACGACGCCCGTGCCGGCTGCAAGTTCGAGCACATTGGTGATGGGCAACGCAGCCGCGCGTTGCGCCAGGTCGATGGCATAAGGCTCGAAGATCAGCGGCACGAGGTACTTGTCGTAAATATCCGGGATGGGCCCGGAATACTGCACTCCTCCTGCGCGGCTGCCGGTCATGGCTACTGGCCTTGCGGCGGCTCCCACAATTCGATCTTGTTGCCGTCGGGATCGACCACCCAGCCGAACTTGCCGTACTCGGACTCGTCCATCTTTCCTTCGACCTGGCAGCCCTCCTCGCGTAATGCCGCGAGCAGGGGTTCCAGCTTGTCGACGCGGTAATTCACCATGAACTGCGCCTGGCTCGGCGCGAAGTAGCCGGAGGACGCCTCGAAGATGTTCCACACCGTCGTACCGTGGCCATCCGGGTTGTGAGGCCCGGCCCAGCGAAATGCGGTGCCGCCCCAGGGCTCGATCTCGACGCCGAGATGCTTCTTGTACCAGTCGCGCATTTTCTGGGGGTCGGCCGACTTGATGAAGATGCCGCCAATCCCTGTGACCCTTTTCATTGCTGGAACCTCTTTACTACCGAATCGAGTGAACGATTGAAACGCGGCGGATCTTCGAGCATGGGGAAGTGCCCCGAATCGGGCAACACGAAGGCTTTCACGCCGTACTTGCCCAGCGATTCGTGATCGGTGGGCTCGCGATCGGAGTTGATGGCCACCACCGGTAGTTTGAGCCCGGTGAGATCCGCGGGCACACGTGCCGCATTCAGGAACGAGTTGTGCATGGCACTCAGAGCGATTGCGGGCGGCGCCGATGCCATGTCCTTCGCGACCCGATCAACGAGCTTCGGATCGGCATTCGGCGCGAACATGCCGCGCACGAAGCCGTTGGTCGTGCCGCGAAAATCCTTGCGGAATTTCGTGACGAAGGCATCCACCTCCGCTGCGCTGCGCGCCGGCCCGAGACTCTTGTAGTCATCCACCCAGACCAGGCCCACGACGCGCCCCGGTAGCTTCTTGGCAGCCTCGACGATGACGTCGCCGCCCATGGAATGACCCACCAGCACCACCTTCTGGAGTCCGAGACTATCTACCACCGCCGCGACGTCCGCACCGAACGCGCTCATGGTGTAATCCTTGCGACCCGTGCCGGACTCACCATGGCCCGCGAGATCGACCAGCACCAGCCGGTACTGGGGCGAGAGGTACTCGATCTGCTCCTTCCAGTAGCTGCGATCGCAGGACCAGCCGTGCACCAGCACCAGCGCCGGCTCACCCTGGCCGTGCACTTCGTAAGCGATCGGAACGCCGTCCGCGGATGGCACGGCGAGTGCGCCGGATTTGCCGGCCGCGTGACCCGGCGAAACCGCGCCGATGGCGAGCAGCGCGAACATCAGTTCTCGCATGACGGTTCCCTCGTGACGCCTGCGTTGAACGCTGGGCGGGAACCTAGGCGCGTTGCGGCCTCAAGTCAAAGCCCTAGAGGTGGCGCGTCTCGGCCGGCGGCTCCCACCACTTGTTGTCGCGGCCGTTGGCATAGTGCACCGGCGCCGCGACAATTTCTGCTGGATCGAGATCATCGAGGCAGGCCACCTTCACCGACACGTAAGCGCCGCCGATCTGGGGAATGTCGCCGGTCTCGAAGGAGCGCACGCCGCAGTGTTTGCAGAAGAGGTGCGAACCCTGTCCGCTGCCAAAGCGGTAGTCGCTGAGCGACTCCTTGCCGGACAGCAGCCGGAACGCATCGGGCTTGACCATCGCGCTCCAGTTGCGCGTCTTCATGCATATCGAGCAATTGCACTTGCCCGTGCCTTGCGTGAGATCGATGTCCGCTTCGAAGCGGACGGCACCGCAGTGGCAACTGCCCCGGTAAGTTTTCTTCATACGCGACTCCGGCGACACCTTCAGGGTGGCCGGTAGTCTGCTACGAAGTGCGGCGCGGAGGCGAGTTCCTGGCGGCGGGCCGGCGACTGCGCGTGTCCCGCAAGCGGGGCCGGTGGTTGGCGCGCAGGCCGCGCGGCGTGGCGGCACACAGGGCGCCGATGCGTTCACGCACGCCACGTACCAGAGGCGTACGGGAGGCAGGACGCACTACGGTGGGATGCTCGCCGCGGAATCGGCACGGCGCGCTGTTTTCATATTGAGCGACTGACATTGAATCCCCGGTTCATCGTTATCAGGCCGCGAGCGCGAGCTTTGCCGGCCGCGCGATCACGAACCCCTGTATGTAATCCACGCCCATCCTGCGGGCGGCGTCGAGCGCGGCGTTATCTTCTACCTGCTCGGCGATGATTTTGAAATTGAGCGTGCGCGCCAGCTTGATCATGGCGGTCACCATGGTCTGGCTGACGGAATCGGCGGCCAGGTTGCGGATGAACGAGCCATCCAGCTTGAGATAGTCGAGTTCGAGCGTCTTGAGGCTCGAGAACGAACCCACGCCCGAGCCGAAATCGTCGATGGTGAACTTGCAGCCCATGCCATGCAGCACGCCGATGAAGCGACGCGCGTGCTCGAGGTTGTTGATGACCGCGCTCTCCGCGATTTCGAAGCACACCTGGGCGGGCGCAACGCCGGTTCCGTCGAAGCACTCGACCACGAACTCGAGGAACTGCGGATCGCCGAGGGTCTGCCCGGAAATGTTGATGGCCACGCTGCGATCGCGCGCCAGCTGGAAGGCATTGCGCGACAGCGCGGTGAGAGTGGTCTGCACCACCCAGCGGTCCACCGAGGCCATGAGCCGGAATCGCTCCGCTGCCTGCACGAATTCGGCGGGTTGTATCTCCTGCCCCGTCTCGTCGAGCATCCGCAGCAGCACTTCCATCGACGGGCCTTCGGCGTCTCCGCTGTAGGTCGCCACGATCGGCTGGTAGTAGAGCGCGAAGCGCTCTTCCTTGATCGCACCCTGCAGTTTCTGCAGCCACTCGATTTCGCCGTTGTTGCGTGCCAGCGCCTCGTCGCGTGACGAATACACCGAGACGCGGCCGGCGCCTTCCTTCTTGGCGACATAGCAGGCCGAATCGGCCGCCGCCAGCAACTGTTCGACCGAGCCGGCTTCGCGGCCGATCTCGATGAGCCCGATGGACACGCCGATGTTGAATACGCGGTCGTGCCACACGAACTGGTATGCGGCCACTGCGCGGCACACGTCGTCGGCGATCTGGCGCGCCTTGTCGAGCGGGCAACCGACCAGCAGCAGGCCGAACTCGTCGCCGCCCAGGCGCGCCACCGTGTCCGAATCGCGCACCGCGTCGCGCAGCAGCTTGGCGACGTCGCGCAGCATGCTGTCGCCGGACAGGTGTCCGCTCGAATCGTTGACGATCTTGAATCGATCGAGGTCGAGGTAACACAACATGTGCGTCGCCTCGCCGCGCCGCGCGGCCTCGGCGGCTTCCTCGAGGCGTCGCTCGAATTCGCGCCGGTTCACGAGACCAGTCAGCGCATCGTGTGTCGCCTGGTACGACATCTGCCGATGCAGTCCACGCAGTTCGGTGACGTCGTGCAGCAGTACCACCGCGCCCGACAGCTCGCCGTTGTGATCGCGCAGTGGCGATGCGGCGAGTTCGATGGCGCGCTCCTCCCCCGTGGACTTGCCGAGCAGCACCGCGCGGCGTGTCAGTGCATGCGGATTGCCATTGCCGCCGCCCACGGCCTCCTTGACCGGATCGGTAAGCAGCTTGCGATCGTTCTGGTCGATCAGCCCGACGATCTCGTCGAGCTGGCGACCGGCAGCCTGCGCACGGCTGGTGCCGAGCAATTTTTCGGCCGCGGGATTCAGGTACACGAGCCGCCCGTCGACGTCCGTGGTCACGATGGCTTCGGCGAGCGATTGCAACGCGGACACCTGCACCGGCGGCGGCGCCGGTGGTGGTGGTGGCAGCGGCGGGGCCACCAGGGCGGCGCGCGCTGCGGCTTCCTTCTCGTCGATCTTGCCGCTGGCGATGGCGCGCAGTTTCCGGGTCGGAATGACTTCGACGCCGGTGATCAGCAGTGCCGGTGAACCTTCGAATTCGATGGGCGATGTAGTTAGCTCGAGCAGGCTCAGCTGTCCCTGCAGGCCGACCATCTCGACCTCGAAGCGTTCGGCGCCGTTGGCACCGACCAGCCGCCGGCGCAGGCTCTCGGCCACCAGGTCTGCGTACTCGGGCGCGACCAGGTCCGACAGCCTGCGATCGATGAGATCGACTCGATCGACGCCGACGAAACTCGCGAACTGGCTGTTGGCGTACAGGATCACGTCGCGGTGCACCAGCACCGCTTCATGGATGCGTTCGCCGAGTTCGGTGAACAGGCGCGGGCCGGATTTTTCGCGGCCCGAGGTACGCGCGGCGCGCATCAGCAGCTGGTTGACCGCGACGCCGAGCGCCTGCAGGTCGAGCTGTTCCTGGTCGATCTCGATGCGCTGCGGGAGACGTTCGCCGGACAGCGCACGCTGAACCGTGAGAGACAACTGTGTCACCGCCCGCAGATCGCGCCGTTGAAATACGAACAGCACGAGCAGCAGCGTGGCCACGAGTGCGAGCAGCACGCAGATCAACCCAAGAATCGACATCCCCAGCCTGGCCCTGTTGTTATTAGTGCAGCGATTTGTGCAGGGCATCCATGCCCGCGAGCAGCTTAGCCGAGCAAGGCAAGCGCCCACTGAACATTAACCATAAAGATATGCGATGTGCGGACTGGATCCACGCCGAAACGAGGCGCTTCATGGGCCTGTTTCGGGCAGAATAAGTAGCATCCCAACGCCGGAGATTTGCATGCAGACCGAATTCGCGCGCGGCCAGATGATCACGCAACAGGTGCGTGCATGGGACGTGCTCGATGCGCGCGTGCTCGATGCCATGCGCCGTACGCCGCGCGAGTTTTTCGTTCCCGAGCGTTACGCCGGAGTCGCTTTCGCGGACACCGACATCCCGCTCGTGCCGGGCCAGCACATGCTGGCGCCGAAAATTGTCGGACGCCTCCTCCAGGCGCTCGAACCTGCACCCGGCATGCGTGGCCTGGTGGTCGGTTGCGGCACCGGCTTCGTACCCGCCTGCCTTTCGGCGCTGGGCGCGAGCGTGCGCGCCATCGAAATCCGCCCGGAGCTCGCCCAGGCCGCTCAACGAAACCTCAAACGGTCCGGATTCGGACAGGTCGAGGTTGTCGCGGGTGACACTTTCAACTTGGATATCGGTCAGGGCTATGCGCTCATTGCGGTATGTGGCGCCCTGCCCTTGTACGACGAACGTTTCGCGCGTGCGTTGGCGGTGGGTGGGAAGTTATTCGTGGTGGTAGGCGCGAGCCTGCCACAGGAGGCTCTGTTGGTGACGCGCACCGGCGATCAGATCTGGGACAGCAAGTCGTTGTTTGAAACGGCCGTCGACCCGCTCGATCACGCGCCGTGGCCGGAGCGTTTTCAGTTCTGAATGGGGCCGGGGAAAGTGCGGGAAATTTCGGTCATTGAGCTCAAGGCGCGGCGCGATCGCGGGGAGAACCCGCTGGTCCTGGACGTGCGCGAAGACTGGGAAGTGCAACTTGCGTCTATTCCGGGCGTCGTACATGTGCCCATGAACCAGGTCCCGGTGCGGCTCGCGGAGTTTGCCCGCGAAGCCGAGACCATCGTCATGTGTCATGCGGGCGGGAGATCCATGCGGGTGGCGCAATATCTTTCCAACCAAGGATTTACCAACGTGGCCAACCTCGCGGGCGGCATTGCCGCCTGGAGTGACTCCGTGGATGCAACCGTTCCCCACTACTGACTCGTCTAAGCTTTTTGCTTTTCGCGATTGCCATTGCCCCCAGGGCAGGTGATATAGTGATATACAACACTAAAGAGGACTCTTATTAATGCGTCGCTTATTCGCCCTTGGGCTGGGATGCCTGGTATCCGTCACCGCGTCGAGCGAAGACTTGTTGACCATCTTTGACCAGGCCGTGGTCAACGATCCGCTGGTGCGGGAAGCCGAATTCACGCGCAAGGCCACGCGCGAAGCCAAACCACAGGCCTGGTCCCTGTACCTGCCGCAGATCGGCGGTCAGTGGACCAAGAGCAAGTCGGAAGAATCGACCAACAGTCTGTTCCCCCGCCTCGTCGAGACCGATCCGGATGATCCGAGCTCACCCATCGTGATCCAGCAGCAAGCCCAGGTCGGTACCTCCGAGCCCGAAGACGAGCGTTGGAACCTGCAGCTCACCCAGAGCATCTTCAACTGGGGTCAGCTCGTGGGCCTCAAGCAGGCTGGCCGCCTCGTTGCCCAGGCGGACGCCGACTACGGCGTGGCACAGCAGGATCTCGCGGTGCGCGTCGCCACGCGTTACTTCGACGTGCTCGCCGCGCAGGACAACGTCCAGGCTCAACAGGCATCGGTCGATGCCATTTCGCGCCAGCTCGAGCAGGCGGAGAAGCGCTTCGAAGTCGGGCTGATCGCCATCACCGACGTGCAGGAAGCGCGCGCCGCGCGCGACACCGCCGCCGCGGACCTCATCGCCTCCAAGCGCCAGCTGGCCACCGCGCAGGAGTTCCTGCGCGAGATCACCGACATGCAGTACGCGGTGCTGGCAACTCCGCGCGCCACCATGCCGCTGCAGATGCCCGAGCCCGCCGACCCGCAGAAATGGGTCGAGGCCTCGATGGATCAGAACCTGTCGCTGACCTCGAGCCGGCTCGGCGCCGACATCGCGCGCGATGACGTGCGCGTGGCCTTTGGGGGTCACCTGCCGCAGGTGGACCTCATAGTCGGCAAAGATCACTTCGAGCGCGCCGACGTACAGACATTCGATCCGATCCCGGATCGCGGCTTCCCCGGCGGCAGCGCTGCCTCCACTCAAAACCAGGACACCGACCAGTCGATCAGCCTGCAGGTCACCGTGCCCATCTGGACGAGCGGCGGCACACACTCGCGCGTGAAGCAGTCCGAGTTCCGCTGGCAGGCCGCCAAGCAGCGTCTCGAACGCGTCTCGCGCGAGACCGAGCGCACCGCTCGCGATGCCTACCTGGGCGTGAACTCGGAAATTTCGCGCGTCCAGGCGCTCAAGCAGGCGCTGGAATCCTCGGCGACGGCGCTGCGCGCCACCGAGGCGGGATACGACGTCGGCACGCGCACTGCGGTGGACGTGCTCGCCTCACGCCAGAATCTGGTGGCCGCGCAGACCGCTTACTCGCGCAGCCGCTACGACTACATGCTCAACGTGCTGCGCCTCAAGCAGGCGGCCGGCATCCTCGACCGAACAGCGCTCGAGGACATGAACGGCTGGCTCGAGACGCCGCCGCCGCCGGCAAATCCGCCCGCGGCCCCGGGTCAGCAGCCGGCGACCACGCCGCCGACGCAGTAGTTAGAGACTCCGGCCCGGCCGCGCCAGACCGGCGCGGCCGGGCGCTCCGGAACTACCCTCAGTCGAGGCGCGACTTCAGGATCTGCAGCTCGCGAATCAGCTCGTTGAGCTCGTGCACCGAGAGCTCGACCGGATCGCCACCCGCGGTGACCGCCTTCAGGCAGATCGACCTCGGCTGCGCGATCCAGAGACTGATGTCTCCGCCCGCAAGCTTCACGACGTCTTCTTTTTTGCTCATCGACCGACCCCCGTACTCAGGGAAGCAAAGGTTCGAGAAACTCCATCAGCCGCCGGACCGCGCCGCGATTGGCCTCGATCGCCTTGCGACCGTTGGCACCCATGCCGGTGCGCGCCGCCGGATCCGCCAGCAACTCGCCGATGGCTGCGGCAAGTGACGGCGCGTCTTCGACGATGCGTACCGCGCCGCATTCGACCAGCATCCGCGCGATGTCGGCCGAATTGAAATTGTTCGGGCCCGCCAGCACCGGCAGGCCGAGCGAAGCGGGTTCGAGCAGGTTGTGGCCGCCGATGGGAACCAGGCTGCCGCCGACGAACGCCACGTCCGCGGCGGCGTAGAAGGCCAGCAACTCGCCCAGCTTGTCGACCAGGAAGACTTCGGTGCTGCCGGCGGTCGGCGCGCCACTGGTGCGCGTCACGAAGTTCACGCCCTGCGCGCGCAGTGAATCGGCCACCTCGCCGAAGCGCGGTGGGTGACGCGGCACCAGTACCAGCAGGGCCTGCGCGTAACGCGCGCGCAGCTGGCGGTGCGCGGCGACGAGGATTTCTTCCTCACGCGCGTGGGTACTGCCGGCCACCCACACCGGCCGGTCCATGCCCAGCAGCCGGCGCAGCTCGGCGCCCTGCGATTCGATGTTCGGTGGCAGGCTGAAATCGAACTTGATGTTGCCCACCACGTGGGTGCGTTCGCTGCTGGCGCCAATGGAACGGAAACGCTCGGCGTCCTGCTCGCTCTGCGCTGCGATGAAGATGCCGTGCGACAGCGCCTGGCGGAACAGGCCCACGAGACGCCGGTAACTCTTCACCGAGCGCGGTGAAATGCGCGCGCTGGCCATCACCAGCGGAATCCCGAGACGGCCGCAGCGATGGTAGAGGTTCGGCCAGATCTCGGTTTCCAGGATCACCGCGAGCAACGGGTTCACGCGCTGAAAGAACCGCCGCACCGATCCCGGCAGGTCGATGGGCACGTAACGCACGTCGACACGTGAACCGAACACGGCTCGTGCCCGTGCACGGCCGGTCGCGGTGCCCGTGGTCACGACCAGCGGTACGTCCGGAAATCTCGCCAGCAGCGCATTCACCAGCGGCGCGGACGCCTGTACCTCGCCCACCGACACCGCGTGCACCCAGATGCTGCGGCCCCCCACGACCGGCGCGCCGAGCCCGAACCGCTGCGAAAAACCCTCCCGTTGGCTGCGATCGCGGAAGCCGCGCAGCGCCATGGCGCCGAGCACGACCGGCGCCAGTAGATAGGCTATGGCGATGTAGACGAAGCGCATCGCCGCGTCAGGTCAGCGAGGCTTGCGGCAGGCCCGCGGACTCACGGTAACCCGCGAGCAATGAGTGCCAGTCCTGATCGGTGAAGCTCTCGGGCGCCGCCAGCAGGGTCACCTTCTCGAGTGAACGGTACAGGCGCACCAGCGTGGTGTCTCCCCACCAGCCGCGCCGGCGCAACGTGCCGCGATCGAAGTCGATGAGATAGACCTGCTCGGGAGTCAGCAGGATGTTGTGAGCATTGAGATCGGCGTGATGAACGCCCGCGTCGTGGAAGCGCCGGATAGTGCGCCCGATGGCGATCCACTGCGTCAGCGGCAGCGGTCCCTTCGCGAGCCGCGCGGCCAGCGGTTCGCTGTTGTCGACGCGTTGAGTGATGAGATCGGCGCTGTAGAACATTCCCTTGCGCCGGTAACGTGCCGCGATGGGCACGGGCACCGGCAAGCCGGCGCGATGCAGGTGGTAGGTGAGATACCACTCGGAGAAGGAGCGGGTCTCCGACTCACCTCTCCACAGGTAAGCGTCCTTTGAAATCCTTGCAATCAGGCCGCCGCGGCGATAGTGCCGCAGCACGAAGCTGGAGTCTCCGGCCTTGATGAACCAGGTGGTGCCGCGACCGCGCGCCGTGCCTTCGATGGCGTCGTGCCGGCGCCAGTATTCGGGTTCGAAGAAATCCGCCGAGAAATTGCTCGTGCGCAGGGTGTCGTATAGCATCCGGCCGCCATCGATGGCGGCTTCGCTGACTTCCGCGCCGACGGGCCAGTGACGCTTCATTCACTTACATCCCTGGAGCCGCGTGCAGGCGACCGCTAACTTGCTGGCAACACCGCCCGAGAAAGTCTGCCTGCTGCGCCTGTCCGCCATTGGGGACTGCTGCCACGTGGTGCCCTTGCTGCACACCTTGCAGGATGCCTGGCCGCGCACACGCTTCACGTGGGTAATCGGCAAACTTGAAGCGAAGTTGATGAGCCTCATTCCGGATGTGGAGCTTATCACCCTCGACAAGGGTGCCGGCCTGGCGGCTTACAGCCGACTGCGAACCGAGATGCAACGGCGCGGTGGCTTCGACCTGCTGCTGCACCTGCAGTTGTCGATACGCGCCAGCATGGCTGCGGCGTTGATCCCGGCTCCGTTGAAACTCGGCTTCGACAAGGCGCGCGCGCGTGAGCTGCAATGGTTGTTCACCAACCGGCGCGTCGAGGCTCGCCAGAACGAACACGTGCTCGACAGCTTCACGGGATTCGCGGATGCGCTCGGTATCCCGCACAAACGCCCGCGCTGGGACATCCCCCTCCCCTCCACCGCCCTGGCCTACGCAGAACATCTCATCCCGCGCCGCCAACGCACGCTGGTGATCAGCGCCTGCTCCAGCCACCAGCTGCGCAACTGGTCGCCCGAGCGGTACGCGGCGGTCGCCGACTACGCGGCAAACAAACACGGCCTGCAGGTCATCCTGTGCGGCGGGCCCAGCACCGTCGAGCGCGAGATGGCGGAGGCCATCCTCAAGCATGCGCGCACACCAATTCTGAACCAGGTGGCCAAGGACACACTTCCGCAGCTCCTGGCGCTGCTGGCCCGCGCCACGGTGCTGCTGACGCCGGATTCGGGGCCCGCACACATGGCGACCATGGTGAACACGCCGGTGATCGGCCTGTATGCGGCCACCAACCCCGGGCGCAGCGGGCCCTATCTGTCGCGTCGCTGGTGCGTGGACGCCTACGATGCGGCGGCGCGGAAATTCCTGGGCAAGCCGGCGGCCGCGCTGCCCTGGACCACGAAAATCGAGCGGCCCGGCGTCATGGACCTGATCGAAGTGCCGGCGGTCACCAACAAGCTCGATGAACTGCTAGCCTTGGTGCCGGAGCGCAAACCATGAACTACCCCGCCAACGTCGTGAGCATCCATCCGTACTTCAAGGTGAACCCGGGTCAGCTGGCAGCCTTCAAGGCCTCATTTTCCGCATTCATCGAAAAGACCCGCACCGAAGCGGACAATCTCTTCTACGAATTCACCGTCAACGGCGACGAAGTGTTCTGCCGCGAGGCATATGTCGGGGCTGCGGGCGTGCTGAAGCATCTCGCCAATGTCGGCGAGCAACTCGCCGAGGCCTTCAAGATCGCGACGCTCACGCGGCTGGAAATTCACGGACCCGCGGCCGAGCTCGATCAATTGCGGGGACCACTCGCGCAAATGAATCCCGCCTGGTTCATCCTCGAGGCCGGCCTGCGCCGGTGATGCCATGAAAGACATCCTGGTACCGATTTCGCCCGGTGAAATGCTCGACAAGATCACCATCCTGCGCATCAAGGCAGCGCGCATGAGCGATCCCGCCAAGGTGGCGAACGTCAGGCATGAACTCTCGCTGCTGGAGAAGACCTGGAAGGAGTCGGGCGCCGCCGCGGTGAACCTCGGCACGGCAGAAGCCGAACTCACCCAGGTGAACGAGAAACTGTGGGTCATCGAAGACGAGATCCGCGACGAGGAACGCGCCAAGCGCTTCACCGAAAAATTCATCGAGCTGGCCCGTGCCGTGTACTTCACCAACGACGAACGCGCGGCGATCAAGAAGCGCGTCAACACCTTGCTGGGCTCGACCATCGTCGAAGAGAAGTCCTACCAGCAGTACTGAAATGAGGCGACGCGAAATCCTGCGACTGGGCGCCGGCGCGGCGCTGTGCGGCGCATTGCCTGGTTCGGTATTCGGAGCGCCGGCGGCGCCCGCGCTCAAGCCGATCACCGGCGACGTCAAACCCATCGGCCACGACGAGTACCTCGCGCGCATCGACAAGGCGCGCAAGCTCATGGGCAAGCAAGGCATCGGCGCCCTGCTCATCGAGCCCGGTGCCTCGATGGTGTATTTCACGGGCGTGCAGTGGTGGCGCAGCGAGCGCCTCACGGCCGCCGTGCTGCCGCGCGATGGCGACATCGCCATCGTCACGCCGCATTTCGAGGAACCCTCGGTGCGCGAAAGCCTGATGGTGCCCGCGGAAATCCGCGTCTGGAACGAGGATGAGAATCCCCTCGAGACGGTGGCGGGAATCCTGAACGATCGCAAGGTCACCGCCCCGGTCGGCATCGAGGAGACGGTGCGTTACTTCGCCATCGATGGCCTCATGCGCGTGCTGCCCGAAGTGCAGATCATGAGCGGCGCCGCAGTGGTGCGCGCCTGCCGCATGATCAAGACGCCCGCTGAAATCGCCCTCATGCAGAAGGCCGCGGACATCACCATCGCCGCCTACCGCAACGTCGCGCCCCGCATCGAGCGCGGCATGAATCCCGCCGACATCGGCGCCCTCATGAAAACCGCCCACGAATCACTCGGAGCCGCGCACGAGTTCGCACTCATCCTGCTGGGCGAAGCCAGCGCCTATCCACATGGCTCGGGCCAGCCACAATCCGTGCGCCCGGGTGAAGTGGTGCTCATGGACTGCGGTTGTACCGTCGAGGGTTACCAGTCCGACATCTCGCGCACTTTCGTGTTCGGAGAAGCGGGCGCCGAACAGCGCAAGGTGTGGAAACAGATGCGCGAGGGACAGCGCATCGCCATCGAAACCGCACGCGTGGGTGTTCCCGCCGGCATGGTCGACGATGCCGTGCGTGCGCAATACGTGAAATGGGGCTACGGCCCCGGTTACAAGCTGCCCGGCACCTCGCATCGTACCGGCCACGGCATCGGTCTCGACGGCCACGAGCCCGTGAACCTGGTGCACGGCGAGGTCACGCCGCTCGCGCCCGGCATGTGTTTCAGCAACGAGCCGGGGATCTATCTACCTGGAAAGTTCGGCATCCGCCTCGAGGACTGCTTCTACATGGGCGAGAAGCAACCGGTCTGGTTCTCGAAGCCGCCGGATACACTCGACAAGCCGTTCGGCTGAACGAATCACGGACGCCGCCGCTTCGGCGGCGTCAGGAGTGGGGCGTCAGCCCCTGGCCAAGCTGTACTCGGCGCCGCAGTACGGACACTTCGCCCAGCCAGTCTGCTCGATGGGTAGATAGACACGCGGGTGCGAGTTCCAGAGATACATCTCCGGCATCGGGCATGCGAGTGGCAGGTCGCCCTGGTCCACCTTGTATTCGTTCTGCGCGTTGGGCTGGATGAGCGGTTTCTGGGTGGCTGACATGGCGCGGATTATATAAGCGGATCCGCCATGGTGGCATCCCAGATCGCCGTCACGGACGTGCGGGTTTCCCGGAAATCCTCTCCCGGCACCACTGTTTCCCGGTTCTCCAGCGACAGGTGGTGGGAACGCTCGCGATACCTTCTATAGGCATCGGTGAGCACGTCCACGGTTGCCTGGGGCACCAGGTCGGCTGATGCCACCGATTCGAGCTGGCGAATGGTGTCCGCGAACATCACCACCGGGGGATGTGTGCCGGCGTGCAGCAGCGCCCAGTACTGCGCCAGGAACTCGATGTCGGCCGTGCCGCCCGCGTCCTGCTTGATGTCGAACTGACCGGAACCGGGTTTGGCGCGCGACAGCTCGCGTCGCATGCGCACGCGCATATCCCGGACTTCGACGCGCAGCGTGTCGCGCCGCACGCAACGCATGAGCAGGTCGACACGCACACGCTCGAACTCGGCGCGCAGGTCCAGGTCGCCGGCCACCGCACGCGCATGCAGCAGCGCCTGGTGTTCCCAGGTCCAGGCTTCCTTTTCCTGGTATTCGACGAAGGCGCCGATGCGCGTGATCAGCATTCCGCCCTTGCCCGAGGGGCGCAGTCGCACATCGACCTCGTAGAGCCGCCCCGCCGCCGAATGCATGGTCAGGATGTGCAGCACGCGTTGCGCAAAGCGGATGAAGAACACCTGGTTGTCGACAGGCCTGGCCGCGTCGGTTTCCGCCTGTTCGCTGCCCGAGTCGTGCAGGAACACCAGGTCCAGGTCCGAGGCGTATCCCAGCTCGAAGCCGCCTAACTTCCCATAGCCGACGGCGCAGATCTTCACCGTGCGCCTGCCCTTGCCCTCGCCGCCATTGTCCTTGAACTGCGGCCGGCCGAATTGCCCGGTCATCTGGATCCAGGCGAGCTGCATGGCCTGTTCGATGATGATTTCCGCAATCTCCGTCAGGTAGTCGCTGACCCGCATCAGCGGAATCTTTCCCGTGAGGTCGGCCATGGCCACGCGAAAGATCGCCGCGCGCTGGAACTGCCGCAGCATTTCCACCTGGCGCTCCGGTTCGTCATCCACCAGGTGCGTGAGGCGTGCGTGGACTTCGCGCTCCAGCTCGGCGCGCGGCGTCGGCAGGCCACCCGCGGATTCATCGAGCAACTCGTCGAGCAGCAGGGGGTGCGAGGCAATCTGCGCGGCGAGGAACTCCCCCAGGCCCGCGAGTTCCACGAGCTTGCGGCGCACGTGCGAGTTTTCGTTGAGCAGCGCGAAATAAGCCGAGCGTGAGCCTATCGCCTCCAGCACCTTGAGCACGCGGCGCAGGACATCGAGCTGCGATCCACCGCTCCAGGTCTTTACCTCCGCGATGGCCACCAGCAGGCGCGGCAGCAGCGTGTCGAGCCGCGCGCGCCCGGGTGCGTCGAGGCGGCGCAGTGCCGCTGCGCCACGAAATTCGAGCAGCAGCTTCGCCGCCGGTTCTGCCTCCATGAATCCGCGCGCCGTGAGCGCCGCGGTGAATTGTTCCGGCGGTGCGCCGCGCAGCCACGCTTCGGCGATGCCGTTGACACCCGGCACTTCCGCACTGGTCGCCTCGTGGCGCGCGAACATGACTTCCTGGAATGCGCGCGTCACCCGCGCGCGATGCAATTCGAGCTCGGGGGCACAGAGCTCCCAGCTGGCAAAGCCCATGGCCACGGCGATGCGTTCGCGGGTCAACGCGTCCTCGGGGAGCCGGTGCGTCTGCGCATCGGCAAGCATCTGCAGCCGGTTTTCGAGCCGGCGCAGGAAAAGATAGGCCGCCTCGAGTTCCTGCGCGACCCGCGCCGGCAACAGCTTGCCGCCGGCGAGCTGCGGGAGCACCGCCAGCAACGACGGCGTCTGCATGCGGCGGTCCTGCCCGCCGCGGATCAGCTGAAAGGCCTGCGCGATGAATTCGATCTCGCGGATGCCACCCGGCCCCAGCTTCACGTGATCGGCGAGATCGCGCCGCGCGACTTCCTTTTCGATGAGCCCCTTCATTTCGCGCAGCGATTCGAACACGCCGAAGTCGAGGTAACGCCGATAGACGAACGGCCGCACGCTTTCCGCGTGCAGGAGCTTGTAGCCGTCCGCGCCGGTGATGGCGCGCGCCTTGATCCAGGCGTAACGCTCCCAGTCGCGTCCATGCGTCTGCAGGTAGTTGTCGAGGAAGGCGCCGCTCACCGTCAGTGGCCCGCTGTCGCCGAACGGTCGCAGGCGCATGTCCACACGATGCACGAAGCCATCGCTGGTCCGCTCGCCGAGGATGCGAATGACCAGCCGGCCGAGGCGCGTGAAGAAATCTTCGTTGTCGATCTTGCGGGCACCCGAGGTCTCGCCCTTTTCCGGGAAGACGAAGATGAGATCGATGTCGGAGGAGAAATTGAGCTCGCCGCCGCCGAGTTTTCCCATGCCCAGCACGATGAGCGGCTGCGGCTCGCCGGCAGCGCTGCGCGGACTGCCGTAGACAGGCTCGAGCTCCCGCGTCGCATGGGTCACGGCTGCGGCGATGGCCGCATCCGCAAAGGCGCTGGTTTCGGCCAGCACGTCGGACACCGGGACCAGGCCCGCCAGGTCGCGCCAGGC
>Ga0190270_10000229_pt1 | contig 24556 bp, 22 predicted proteins | sample Popmic320T_FD_133748 | JGI IMG/M metagenome (GOLD analysis project Ga0190270, IMG submission 133748) | Populus adjacent soil microbial communities from riparian zone of Weber River, Utah, USA - 320 T | ecosystem: Environmental > Terrestrial > Soil > Riparian zone | place: USA: Utah | collected...
CCAACGATCGGCCGCACTTGCGCCCTGGCTGGAGTACTACAACACTCGACGCCGCCACAGCGCACTCGGCGGACTACCACCCGTCAGCCGCCTGTAACCAACGTGTCAGCCAAGTACATCTAGCGCCTTGATCCGATCGATTCGCTCCGCCGGCGTATACGTGTCGCGGCCCGGCGCCAGCTCGGACAGCAACAGCCGTACGTCTTCATCGATCACGTGCTCGAAGCTATGTCCGGCACCCCTCACCGACCACGTCTCCGGCCCCGATGTGTGGACGACCGCCCCGCCACGCCATCTGTGTACAACTGGCGCCGACGGTATGGTCTAGCGCCCGCCCCGAACCCAGGCGTAGCGGACATGCGGTCCCGACTCCGAGTGCTCCGACGGGTCCGCCGGTCCGGGGAAGTCGAACCACCGGCGCCAGTGCTCCTCGTCCATGGCGTCAGTCCACCAGACCTCGCTCTCGCCGATGCCGGGGCGCGGACCTGCGCCGGCGAGCCTGCTGACGGATCCCGGTCGCGTCAAGTTCACCCGGCGTCATACACTGGCGCCGACAGCGTTCGTGAACCCCTTCACAAATGCACAGGGTCCACGCTCGTGCCAAGCAGCGCAGCCCTGTCCCGCGAAGGATGAGCATGACCGCGAACACCGGAGAGGACCGGCAGGCCGACGTCATCGTCGTCGGCGCTGGACCCGGCGGTTCCGCGACGGCGTACTACCTGGCGCAGGCCGGAGTCGACGTCCTCCTCCTCGAAAAGACCGCGTTCCCGCGCGAGAAGGTGTGCGGCGACGGCTTGACCCCGCGGGCAGTACGCCAGCTGCTGCGCATGGGCATCGACGTCGAGACACCCGGCTGGATCAAGAACCAGGGCCTGCGGATCGTCGGAGGCGGCCACCAAATCCAGATGCCCTGGCCGGACCTCGCCGAATACCCGAGCTTTGGCCTCGTACGCACGCGGACCGACTTCGACGAGATCCTGGCCCGCCATGCCCAGAAAGCCGGGGCGCAACTGCGGGAGCGGACCGCCGTCACCGGCCCGGTGCTCGACGAGGCCACCGGCCGGATCGTCGGAGTACGGGCCCGGCCCGTCGATGACCAAGGCCGCAAGGTCGGCGACGAGACGACGTACTCGGCCCCGCTCATCATCGCCGCCGACGGCAACTCCGCCCGGCTGCCACTCGCGCTCGGACTCACCAAGCGCGACGACCGCCCGCTGGGCGTCGCGGTCCGGACCTACTACGAGAGCCCGCGCCACGACGACGACTGGCTCGAGTCGTGGCTGGAGCTCTGGGACGGCGAGCCCGGCAAGGGCAGCCTGCTGCCGGGGTACGGCTGGATCTTCGGCGTCGGCGACGGCACCTGCAACGTCGGGCTCGGCCTGCTCAACACGTCGGCCGCGTTCGGCAAGGTCGACTACAAGGAGCTGCTGCGTCGCTGGCTCGACCACACCCCGGAGGAGTGGGGCTTCCGCGAGCCCACCCGCACCCAGCCGATCCGGGGCGCCGCGCTGCCGATGGGCTTCAACCGCAAGCCGCACTACGCCCTGGGGCTGATGCTCGTCGGCGACTCGGGCGGCATGGTCAACCCGTTCAACGGCGAGGGCATCGCGTACGCGCTCGAAGCCGCCGAGATGGCCGCCGAGACGATCGTGCAGGCATACGGCCGCCCCGCCAGCCAACGGGAGCGAGCCCTCCGTGCCTACCCGGCGGCGCTGGACGCGAGGTATGGGGGCTACTACACGCTCGGTCGCGTCTTCGTCCGCCTCATCGGCAACCCGTCGGTGATGAAGGTGGCGACCCAGCACGGCCTGCATCACGACCGACTGATGCGGTTCACCCTCAAGCTTCTGGCCAACCTGACCGACCCGCGAGGCGGCGATGTGCCTGACCGGATCATCAACGCGATATCGAAGGTGACGCCAGCGGCGTGACCCCGCAAAACTCCAACCTGGCAGTGCTCATTAGTATGACGAGCCGGTCGAACCCCCGGTTCCAAATACCGCGGAGGGAGAAGGGAGCGCAACCGACGTGGACCTCTACGTCCCGATTCTCGCGCTCGGACTACTGGCCGGCGGATTCGCCGTCTTCTCGGTCGTCGCGAGCTGGCTGGCCGGACCCCGACGCTACAACCGCGCCAAGCTGGACTCGTACGAATGCGGCATCGAGCCGACACCGCAGCCGGTGGGCGGTGGCCGGTTCCCGGTCAAGTACTTCATCACCGCGATGATGTTCATCGTCTTCGACGTCGAGATCATCTTCCTGTATCCGTTCGCGGTGGCCTTCGACGAGCTCGCCTGGTTCGGCCTGGTCGAGATGATCCTGTTCGTCGGCACCGTCTTCCTGGCCTACGCGTACGTCTGGCGGCGCGGCGGCCTGGAGTGGGACTGAAGGCCTGAGAGGAGGTCGTCATGGGCATCGAAGAAAAACTCCCGAGCGGAGTCTTGCTGTCCACGGTCGAGGGCTTGGCGGGCTATTTCCGCAAGGCGTCGTTCTGGCCGGCCACGTTCGGCCTGGCGTGCTGCGCCATCGAGATGATGACCACCGGCGGGCCACGCTACGACCTCGCCCGGTTCGGCATGGAGGTCTTTCGCGCCTCGCCCCGCCAGGCCGACCTGATGATCGTCGCCGGCCGGGTGAGCAACAAGATGGCGCCCGTGCTGCGTCAGATCTACGACCAGATGGCCAACCCCAAGTGGGTCCTCGCGATGGGCGTGTGTGCCAGCTCCGGCGGCATGTTCAACAACTACGCCGTCGTCCAGGGCGTCGACCACGTCGTGCCGGTCGACATGTACCTGCCGGGCTGCCCGCCACGCCCGGAAATGCTGATCGACGCGATCCTCAAGCTGCACGACAAGGTAAAGACCACCCCGCTCGGTGAGGACCGGGTCGCCGCCGTCGAGGAGCAGGAGCACGCGGCTCTCACCGCCCCGACGACACTGGACATGAAAGGCCTGCTGCGGTGAGCGACAACGAACGCAGCGACCTGCCGGCGACCGAGGAGTCGACCAAGCTCGACATCGTCGACGTCCGCGAGGGCATGTTCGGCGCCGAGGGCACCGGCGACACCTCCGGGTACGGGCGGCTCAATCGTCCGATCGCGATGCCCGGCCCGTCCGCGCGACCCTACGGCGGCTGGTACGACGAGGTCGCTGACCGCCTCGACGCCGGGCTCGAGCGGCTCGCCGACGTCCCCGAGGGCGGCCCGATCGAGAAGGTTGTCGTCGACCGCGGCGAGATCACCTTCTACATCCGACGGAAGCATCTGCTCGATGTCGTCTGGGTGTTGCGTGACGACCCCGGCCTGCGGTTCGAGTTCTGCAGTGGCGTCTCCGGCGTCCACTACCCCGGCGAGCCCGGGCGGGAGCTGCATGCGGTCTATCACCTGCTGTCGATGACGCACAACCGGCGGATCCGGCTCGAGGTCGCGGCTCCGGACGACGACCCACACATCCCGTCGGTCGTGCCCGTCTACCCGACCGCCGACTGGCACGAGCGCGAGACCTACGACTTCTTCGGCATCATCTTCGACGGTCACCCGTCGCTGACCCGGATCGAGATGCCGGACGACTGGCCGGGTCACCCGCAGCGCAAGGACTACCCCCTCGGTGGCATCCCGGTCGAATACAAGGGCGCCACCATCCCGCCGCCGGACGAGCGGAGGCATTACCGCTGATGAGCGATCCGTACGCAGGCACTACCGAGACGACGACCGGCACGGTCTTCACCGTCACCGGCCAGGGCTGGGATTCCGTCGTCGCCGGCACCAGCGACTCGGAGGAGGAGCGGGTCGTCGTCAACATGGGCCCGCAGCACCCGTCGACCCACGGCGTGCTCCGGCTCATCCTCGAGCTCGACGGTGAGACGGTCACCGAGGCCCGCTGCGGCATCGGCTACCTGCACACCGGCATCGAGAAGAACATGGAATACCGCACCTGGACGCAGGGCGTCACGTTCTGCACCCGGATGGACTACCTGTCGCCGTTCTACAACGAGGCCGCCTACGTCATGGGCGTCGAGCGGCTCCTCGAGATCGACGACGACGTGCCCGAGAAGGCGCTCGTGATGCGGGTGCTCCTCATGGAGCTCAACCGGATCTCGTCGCACCTGGTCGCGATCGCCACGGGCGGCATGGAGATCGGCGCGCTGACCGTCATGACGATCGGTTTCCGCGAGCGCGAGTTGGTGCTCGACCTGTTCGAGACGATCACCGGACTCCGCATGAACCACGCGTTCATCCGGCCGGGCGGCATGGCGCAGGACATGCCCGACGGGTCGCTCGACCAGATCCGCGACTTCGTCAAGCTGATGAGGAAGCGGCTCCCCGAGTACGCGGACCTGTGCAACGCCAACCCGATCTTCAAGGGCCGGCTGGTCGACGTCGGCTACCTCGACCTCGCCGGCTGCCTCGCGCTCGGTGCATCCGGCCCCGTCCTGCGGGCCACCGGCTATCCGTGGGACCTGCGGCGCAACCAGCCGTACTGGGGTTATGAGGACTACGAGTTCGACGTCGTCACCTGGGACACCTCCGACTCCTACGGCCGGTTCCGGATCCGGCTGCAGGAGATGTGGGAGTCGCTGCGGATCGTCGAGCAGTGCGTCGACCGGCTCGCCGGACTCGAGGGCGCCCCGGTCATGGTCGAGGACAAGAAGGTCGCTTGGCCGGCGCAGCTGCAGATCGGCTCCGACGGCCTCGGCAACTCGGCCGAGCACATCAAGCACATCATGGGCGAGTCGATGGAGGCCCTGATCCACCACTTCAAGCTGGTGACCGAGGGGTTCCGGGTCCCGCCGGGTCAGGCCTACGGCGTCGTCGAGTCGCCACGGGGCGAGATGGCTTGCCATGTCGTCTCCGATGGCGGCACCCGACCGTTCCGCGCCCACTTCCGCGATCCGTCGTTCGTCAACCTGCAATGCACGTCGGTGATGTCCGAGGGCGGCATGGTCGCCGACGTCATCGTCGCGATCGCCAGCATCGACCCGGTGATGGGAGGTGTCGACCGGTGACCGAGCCCGTGGCGGACGCCGAGCAGTCCGACCAGGCCCACCTGTCGAAACAGACGCACACCGAGCTTCGCGAACTCGCTGCTCGCTATCCACAGTCCCGATCGGCTTTGTTGCCGATGCTGCATCTGGTGCAGTCGGCCCAGGGGTACGTGACGACCGAAGGCATCGAGGTGTGCGCCGACGTACTCGGCCTGACGGCGGCCGAGGTCGCGTCGGTGGCGACGTTCTACACGATGTACAAGCGGCGCCCGGTCGGCGACTACCACGTCGGCGTCTGCACCAACACGCTCTGCGCGATCATGGGTGGCGATGCGATCTTCGATCGGCTCAAGGATCACCTCGACGTCGGCAACGACGAGACCACCCCGGACGGCAAGGTCACGCTGGAGCACGTCGAGTGCAATGCGGCTTGCGACTACGCGCCGGTCGTGATGGTCAACTGGGAGTTCTTCGACAACCAGACGCCGGAGTCGGCCGTCGAGCTGGTCGAGGCACTTCGGTCCGGCACCCAGGTCCGGGCGACCCGCGGCGCTCGCGTGTGCACCTGGCGCGAGGCCGAGCGGGTCCTGGCCGGCTTCCCCGACGGCCGCGCCAACGAGGGACCGGCGGCCGGACCCGCGTCACTCGCCGGGCTCAAGCTCGCTCGGGAGCGCGGCTGGGAGGCGCCCAACGGCAACGGCGTTCCGACCCGGCGGCCGCGGACCGCCGTCGAGGCCGCCGAGCAGGCCGACACGCATCGGGCCGAGTCCGAGACCAAGGTCGACGAGTCCGACGCCGAGACGAAGGGGGGACCCGATGCCTGATCCGCTGACCCCCGTGATGAGCGCCCACTGGGACGCCGACCGGGCATGGACGCTGCGGGCGTACGAGCGCGCCGGTGGCTACGACGCTTTGCCGAAGGCGCTGCGGATGCAGCCGGGCGCGGTCATCGACCTGGTCAAGGAGTCCGGGTTGCGAGGCCGCGGCGGTGCCGGCTTCCCGACCGGCATGAAGTGGGGCTTCATCCCGCAGGACAACCCCAAGCCCAAATACCTCGTCGTCAACGCCGACGAGTCGGAGCCGGGCACCTGCAAGGACATCCCGCTGATGCTCGCCAACCCACACGCGTTGGTCGAGGGCGTCATCATCGGGTCCTACGCGATCGGCGCCAACACGGCCTTCATCTACGTCCGTGGTGAGGTCCTGCACGTCGTACGGCGGCTGCAGCATGCCGTCGAGGAGGCCTACCAAGCCGGTCATCTCGGCAAGAACATCAAGGGCTCCGGATACGACCTCGACATCATCGTGCACGCCGGCGCAGGCGCGTACATCTGCGGCGAGGAGACGGCGCTGCTCGACTCGCTCGAGGGTCGTCGGGGCCAGCCGCGGCTGCGGCCGCCGTTCCCCGCCGTCGCCGGTCTCTACGCCTGTCCGACTGTGGTCAACAACGTCGAGTCGATCGCGTCGGTGCCCTACATCGTGAGCCGCGGTGTCGACTGGTTCGAGTCGATGGGCACCGAGAAGTCCAAGGGTGTGACGCTCTACTCGCTGTCCGGCCACGTCACCAACCCCGGCCAGTACGAAGCGCCGCTCGGCATCACACTCGCGGAGCTCCTCGACCTCGCCGGTGGTGTCCGCGCCGGTCACCGCCTGAAGTTTTGGACGCCGGGCGGCTCGTCGACCCCGCTGCTGACGGCCGAGCACCTCGACGTGCCGCTCGACTACGAAGGCGTCGCCGAGGCCGGCTCGATGCTGGGCACCAAGGCGTTGCAGATCTTCGACGAGACGACCTGCGTCGTGCGGGCCGTGCTTCGGTGGACGGAGTTTTACAAGCACGAGTCGTGCGGCAAGTGCACGCCGTGCCGCGAAGGCACCTGGTGGCTGGTCCAGACGTTGCAGCGGCTCGAAAACGGCGAGGGTAGCGAGGCCGATCTCGACCTGCTGCTCGACCTGTGCGACAACATCGTGGGTCGGTCGTTCTGCGCGCTCGGTGACGGAGCGGCCGCGCCGATCACGTCGTCGATCGAGTTCTTCCGCCAGGAATACCTCGACCACCTGTCGAACGGCGGCTGCCCCTTCGACCCGGAGCTGTCCACCCTCTTCGCGGCCGCGGGAGCGTCGGCATGACAGAGCTGGTGACCACGGCGACCGGAGAGACGGTGCCGCGCGAAGATCTCGTCACCGTGACGATCGACGGCACCGAGGTCGGCGTGCCCAAAGGCACCCTGGTGATCCGGGCCGCCGAGCTGGTCGGCATCGACATCCCGCGCTTTTGCGACCACCCGCTGCTCGAGCCGGTCGGCGCCTGCCGGCAGTGCCTCGTCGAGGTGCCCGACGCCGGCAACGGCCGCCCGATCCCGAAGCCGCAGGCGTCGTGCACCCTCGCCGTCGCCGACGGGATGGTCGTGCGCACCCAGGAGACCTCCGACCTTGCCGCCAAGGCGCAGCACGGCAACATGGAGTTCCTGCTGATCAACCATCCGCTCGACTGCCCGATCTGCGACAAGGGCGGCGAGTGCCCGCTGCAAAACCAGGCGATGTCGCACGGGTACGGCGAGTCCCGCTTCACCGAGGCCAAGCGCACGTTCCCGAAGCCGATCAGCATCTCCGCGCAGGTGCTGCTCGACCGCGAACGCTGCGTCCTGTGTGCTCGATGCACCCGCTTCTCCGAGCAGATCGCCGGCGACCCGTTCATCGAGATGCTCGAGCGCGGCGCCCTGCAGCAGGTCGGCATCTACGAGAAGGAGCCGTTCGAGTCCTACTTCTCGGGCAACACGATCCAGATCTGCCCGGTCGGCGCGCTCACCAGTGCCGCCTATCGGTTCCGGGCCCGCCCGTTCGACCTGGTGTCGACGCCGTCGGTCTGCGAGCACTGTGCGGCCGGCTGCGCACTGCGCACCGACCACCGCCGTGGCAAGGTCATGCGCCGACTCGCGGGCGACGACCCCGAGGTCAACGAGGAGTGGAACTGCGACAAGGGTCGGTTCGCGTTCGGCTACACCGCCCTCGCCGACCGGCTCACGCACCCACTCGTACGTGACGACGACACTGGCGAGCTCCGGCCGGCATCATGGCCCGAGGCGCTCGCCGTCGCCGGACGTGGGCTCGCCGCGGCGCAGGGCCGGGTCGGCGTGCTCACCGGTGGTCGGCTGACGATCGAGGACGCCTACGCCTACGGCAAGTTCGCCCGCGCCGTCGTCGGCACCAACGACATCGACTTCCGAGCCCGTGCCCACTCCGGTGAAGAGGCCGACTTCCTCGCCGCGAGGGTGGCGGCCACCGGACTGACGGTGTCCTATGCCGATCTCGAGAAGGCGTCGACGGTCGTGCTCGCCGGCTTCGAGCCGGAGGACGAGTCGCCGATCGTCTTCCTCCGACTCCGCAAGGCCCAGCGGCAGTCGACAGCAGGCCCCGACGGCACTCGGATCTTCGCGGTCGCGAGCCACACCACACGCGGCCTGACCAAGCTCGACGGCCGGCTGATCCCGACGGCGCCGGGCGACGAGGCGGCGGCGCTCGCCAAGCTCACCGAAGACCCTCGGATCCGACTCACCGGCGACGACGTGATCCTCGTCGGCGAGCGCCTCGCCGGATCGAGCGGCGCGCTCAGTGCGGCCGTCGCGCTCGCCGACCGGACCGGGGCCAAGCTCGCCTGGGTCCCGCGGCGGGCCGGTGAACGCGGCGCGATCGACGCCGGCTGCCTGCCCGGCCTGCTGCCAGGCGGCCGCCCGGTGACCAACGCCTCGGCGCGCGCCGCGATGGCCGAGGCCTGGGGCGTCGACACCCTGCCGGCTGGCTCCGGACGCGACACCGACGGCATCCTCGACGCGGTCCGCGCCGGCGGGCTCAAGGCACTGGTCATCGGCGGAGTCGAGCCGGTCGACCTGCCCGATCCCGATGCGGCGGTCGCGACGATCGACCAGGCCGAGTTCGTCGTCAGCCTCGAGCTCCGGGCGAGCGAGGTCACCGAGCGAGCCGATGTGGTGCTCCCCGTGGCTGCTGTGGCCGAGCGGTCGGGGGCCTTCGTCGACTGGGAGGGGCGACTGCGTCCCTTCGACACGGTGCTCCCCGACGCCGGGACGCTGCCGGACCTGCGCGTTTTGGCCGGCATCGCCGAGGAGATGGACGCGTCGCTGGGCTTACGTACGGTCGACGCGGCCCGTGCCGAGCTCGCCTCGCTGGGCACCTGGGAGGGTGAGCGCACGCCGGCACCGGAGGTACAGGCCCTCGGCGCCGCCTCGACGACTGGCGGCGGTGCCATCCTGTCGACCTGGCGGCAGCTGCTCGACGACGGTCGGCTGCAAGATGGCGATCCCTACCTGGTGGCGACCGCCCGCGATCCGGTGGCGCGCCTGTCGCCGGTGACGATGCGGTCGCTCGGGGTCGCCGACGGTGACGAGGTGGTCCTTCGCACCGACGCCGGCGCCGTGGCGCTGCCGGTCGAGTCGGCGGACCTGCCCGACGACGTCGTGTGGGCGCCGCAAAACTCCGCCGGCCTGCCGCTCAATCGGCTCCTGCGAGCCGGCCAGGGTGACGTGGTTCGGCTCGAGAAGGGTGGCCCCTCATGAGCGGACACAGCATGATGCTCGCGGCCGCCGACGACACCACCTACGACGCGACGCTGGGCGTCTTCGGCGACGACCCCTGGTGGGTCGTGATCATCAAGGTCGTCGTGGTCTTCGTACTGCTCGTCTTGCTGACGCTGTTCAACATCTGGTTCGAGCGCCGTGTCGTGGCGCGGATGCAGCACCGCCTAGGCCCCAACGTGCACGGCCCGTTCGGCCTCCTCCAGAGCCTGGCCGACGGTATCAAGCTGGCGCTGAAGGAAGACATCGTGCCGACGGCGGCACACAAGGCGGTCTACATCTTGGCGCCGGTGATCTCGACGGTGCCGGCCTTCATCGCCTGGGCGGTGATCCCCTTCGGGCCGGTCGTCGACATCCCGTTCACCGACACGTCGACGCCGCTGCAGCTGACCGACTTGCCGGTCGGCGTCCTCTACATCCTGGCCGTCACGTCGGTCGGGGTCTACGGCATCGTGCTTGCCGGGTGGGCGTCGGGCTCGACGTACCCACTGCTCGGCGGCCTGCGATCGAGCGCGCAGATGATCTCGTACGAGGTCGCGATGGGCCTGTCGCTGGTCGCGGTGTTCATGTACGCCGGCACGATGTCGATGTCGGGCATCGTCGCCGCGCAGGCCGACAACGTGTGGTTCGCGCTGCCATTGCTGCCGTCGTTCTTGATCTACATGGTGTCGATGGTCGGCGAGACCAACCGGGCCCCGTTCGACCTGCCGGAGGCCGAGGGCGAGCTGGTCGCCGGCTTCGCGACCGAGTATGCGTCGCTGAAGTACGCGCTCTTCTTCCTCGCCGAATACGTCAACATGGTCACCGTCTCGGCACTCGCGACGACGCTGTTCCTCGGCGGTTGGCGAGCGCCGTGGCCGATCTCGCTGTGGGACGGCGCCAACGAGGGCTACCTGCCGGTGGTGTGGTTCCTCGGCAAGGTGATGACCCTCATCTTCGTCTTCATCTGGCTGCGCGGGACGCTGCCGCGGATGCGTTACGACCAGTTCATGAAGCTGGGCTGGAAGGTGCTGATCCCGGTCGCGCTGGTCTGGACGATGGGCGTCGCCTTCGTCCGGCTGATCCGGTCCGAGTCCGACCTCGACCAGCAGACGCTGATGATCGTCGCGGGCATCGCGGTGGCCGTGTTGTTGCTGACCGCCTTCATACCCGAGCGCAAGCCCGAGCCCGAGCCGGAGCCGGCCGCGTTCGACGCGTTCGCGGGTGGATACCCCGTCCCCCCCATGCCAGGTGAGCCAGGTGACCTTGGGCCTGAGGTCAAACACGTGGTGACGGTCCCTGACGAAGCTTCCGACGATCGGGAGGAGCGTGGCTGATGGCTAGTGTCAAGGAACAGTTCTGGGACCCGGTCGCGGGTTTCGGCGTCACCTTCCGGACCATGTTCAAGAAGGTGGTGACCGAGCAGTACCCCTTCGAGAAGAAGCCGACCGCGCCCCGGTTCCACGGCCGGCACCAGCTCAACCGATGGCCGGACGGGCTCGAGAAGTGTGTCGGCTGCGAGCTGTGCGCCTGGGCCTGCCCGGCCGACGCGATCTATGTCGAAGGTGCCGACAACACCGACGAGGAGCGCTTCTCGCCGGGCGAGCGCTACGGCCGCGTCTACCAGATCAACTACCTGCGATGCATCCTCTGCGGCCTGTGCATCGAGGCCTGCCCCACCCGCGCGCTGACGATGACCAACGAGTACGAGTTGGCCGACGACTCCCGCGAGGCCCTGATCTACGAGAAGTCCAGCCTGATGGCGCCGCTTCTGCCGGGCATGGAGGAGCCGCCGCACCCGATGCGGCTCGGTGACGACGAGGGCGACTACTACCGGGGGCTCGTCGAACCCGTGAGCGAGGGGGGCGGCACGTGATCGCGTTTTGGGTCCTCGCCCCGATCATGGTCGCGGCCGCGCTCGGCATGGTGTTCGCCCGCAAGGCGGTGCACGCGGCGCTGCTGCTGGCCGTCGTGATGATGTCGCTCGCGGTGCTGTATGCCGCCCAGGACGCGCCGTTCCTGTTCGCCGTGCAGATCATCGTCTACACCGGCGCGATCCTGATGCTGTTCTTGTTCGTGCTGATGTTGGTCGGCGTCGACTCGTCCGACTCGATCGTCGAGACGATCAAGGGCCAGCGGTTCGCGGCGGGCGTGATCGGGCTGCTGTTCGGCGTCACGGCGGCGATCGGAGTGGCCCAGACGTCGGTCGGCGCGATCGTCGGACTCGACGACGCCAACGCCGACGGCAACGTGCCCGGCATCGCGGTGCTGTTGTTCTCGAAGTACATCCTCGCCTTCGAGGTGACCAGCGCCCTGCTGATCACGGCAGCGATCGGCGCCATGGTGTTGGCGCACCGCGAGCGGCTGAGTCCGAAGCCGACGCAGCGCGATCTCGCGACGCAGCGGGTCAAGGACTGGGCCGAGCACGGCAAGCCGCTCGGGCCGCATCCGACGCCCGGCGTCTACGCACGACACAACGCGGTCGACACGCCGGCGCTGCTGCCGGACGGCTCGACCGCACCCACGTCGGTGTCGCGAGCGTTGCGGATCCGCGGCAACATCCGCGCCGTCGATCCGTCACTTGTGGTCGAAGACGATCCGTCACTTGTGGTCAGACGATCCGCCCCGTCACGGTCAGGTTCCCGTAGCGAGTCGGCGGATCGCTCGACCACAAGTGACGGATCGTCTACGTCGGCTGAGGAAGAGGGTGGTGCAGGATAATGGACGCGACGCCTTTCCTCACACTGTCGGCGCTGTTGTTCACGATCGGGGCGGTCGGCGTCTTGGTTCGCCGCAACGCGATCGTCGTGTTCATGTGCGTCGAGCTGATGCTCAACGCGACCAACCTCACCTTCGTCACGTTTTCCCGGGTGCACGGCAACCTCGACGGTCAGGTCGCGGCGTTCTTCGTCATGGTGGTGGCCGCCGCCGAGGTCGTTGTCGGTCTCGCGATCATCGTGTCGATCTTCCGTACCCGCCGATCGGCCTCGGTCGACGACGCCAGCCTGCTGAAGTACTAGGACGGAGTGAGTCGTGCCTGAGATGGCAAGTGCGGACGGCGTGTTCGCCCTGCTGTGGCTGCTGATCGCGCTACCGCTGGCGAGCTCGGCGGTGCTGCTGCTCGGGGGTCGACGGACCGACGCTTGGGGTCATCTCCTCGGCGCCGTGACGCCGCTGATCTCGTTCGGGTTGGGCCTCGTCATGTTCGTGACCCTGCTCGGCAGGGACGAGGAGGAGCGGTCGATCGGCCAGCACCTCTACACGTGGATGGAGGCCGGCAACTTCCACGTCGACATGGGTCTGCTTTATGACCCGCTGTCGGCGCTGTTCGTGTTGCTGATCACCGGTGTGGGCGGCATCATCCACGTCTACTCGATCGGCTACATGGCCCACGATGAGCGGCGTCGCCGGTTTTTCGGTTACATGAACCTGTTCGTCGCGGCGATGCTGCTGCTCGTCCTCGCCGACAACTACCTCGCACTGTTCCTCGGCTGGGAGGGCGTCGGTCTCGCGTCCTACCTGCTAATCGGATTCTGGCTGCACAAGAACTCCGCGGCGGTCGCGGCCAAGAAGGCGTTCATCGTCAACCGGGTCGGCGACCTGGGGCTGGCCATCGGCATCATGCTGATGTTCGCGACCTTCGGCGATATCTCGTTCGCGGGTGTCGCCTCCGGCATCGGCGACGCGTCGACCGGCACGCAGACCGCGATCGGCCTGCTGCTGCTCCTCGGCGCTTGCGGCAAGTCCGCCCAGGTGCCCCTGCAGAGCTGGCTCCTGGACGCGATGGAAGGCCCGACTCCGGTGTCGGCCCTGATCCATGCCGCGACGATGGTGACGGCCGGTGTCTATCTCATCGTGCGGTCCGGCTTCATCTACGAAACCACCGACACCGCATCGACGGCCGTCGTTATCGTCGGCATCGTGACCGTCCTGTTCGGGGCGATCATCGGTTGCGCCAAGGACGACATCAAGAAGGCGCTCGCCGGGTCGACCATGAGCCAGATCGGCTACATGATGTTGGCCGCCGGGCTCGGTCCGGCCGGATACGCGTTTGCGATCTTCCACCTGCTGACCCACGGCTTCTTCAAGGCCGACCTGTTCCTCGGCGCCGGCTCGGTCATGCACGCGATGAACGACGAGGTCGACATGCGCCGCTACGGCGGGCTGCGCAAGTTCCTACCGATCACGTTCGGCACGTTTGGGATCGGCTACCTCGCGATCATCGGGTTCCCGGGTCTCGCCGGCTTCTGGAGCAAGGACAAGATCATCGAGGTCGCCTTCGCCGACAATACGATCGTGGGCCTCGCCGCCCTCCTCGGCGCCGGTATCACCGCGTTCTACATGACGCGCGTCATGCTGATGACTTGGGAGGGCGAGAAGCGATGGGCCGAAAACGCCGATCCGCATGAGTCGCCCAGGGTCATGACGGTGCCGCTGATGATCCTGGCCGCACTCAGCGCCTTCGGCGGTCTCTTGCTGGCCGGTGACTGGATCGTCGACTTCCTCGAACCGGTCGTCGGTCCGGAGGAGCACCAGGAGCTGCCGATGCCGGCCCTGCTGCTGACGTTTATCGTCCTCGCCGTGGTCGCCGTCGGCGTGGCGTTGTCGTGGACGATGTACGGCACGCGGGAGGTGCCCGTGACGGCGCCGCGTGGCTCGGTGCTGACCCGGGCGGCCCGCGCCGATCTCTACGGTGACGCCTTCAACGAGGCGGTCTTCATGCGTCCCGGCCAGTACCTCACCCGGTCGCTGGTCTACATCGACAACCGAGGCATCGACGGTTTGGTCAACGGCACGGCCGCGTTGATCGGCGGCTCGTCGGGCCGGATCCGGCGGATCCAGACCGGCATGGTCCGCTCCTATGCCTTGGCCGTTTTCGGCGGCGCTGTGATCGTCGTCCTGGGGATTTTGGCGGTGAACCTGACATGAGCGACTTCCCCTGGTTGACCGTCATCGCCGCGGCTCCGTTGGTCGGCGCGGTCCTGGTGATGGCGCTTCCGCGTGGCCGTGTTGACTTGCCCAAGCAGGCGGCGCTCGGCATCTCGCTGGTCCCGCTGGTCCTGGCCGTCCTCATGGCCGCCGACTACGACTCGGGCGGCGGCTTCCAGTTCACCGAGGTGCACACCTGGATCGAGGAGTTCGGCGCGCACTACGCGCTCGGCGTCGACGGCATCGGGCTCAGCCTGATCCTCATGACGGTGGTGCTGACCCCGATCGTCATCCTGGCGTCGTGGCATGACGGCGACGCCGGACGGTGGAGCTCCAACGCCTTCTTCGCCTGGATGCTCGCGCTCGAAGGCCTCGCGATCGGTGTCTTCGCCGCGACCGACGTGTTCTTGTTCTACGTCCTGTTCGAGGCCACGCTGATCCCGATCTACTTCCTGATCGGCGGGTACGGCGGACCGCAGCGTTCGTACGCGGCCGTGAAGTTCCTGCTGTACTCGCTGTTCGGCGGCCTGCTGATGCTGGCGTCGGTGGTCGGCCTGTACGCGGTGTCGGCCGACTCCGAGTTCGGCTCGACCTACCTGCTGTCCGAGCTGTCCCAGGTGCCGATCGACGAATCGACCGGGCGGTGGCTGTTCCTCGGCTTCATGGCGGCGTTCGCGATCAAGGCGCCGATGTGGCCGGTCCACACCTGGCTGCCGGACGCCGCGAGCGAGGCGACGCCGGGCACATCGGTGCTCCTGGTGAGCGTGCTCGACAAGATCGGCACGTTCGGCATGATCCGGTTCTGCCTGCAGCTGTTCCCGGAGGCCTCCGAATGGGCCAACCCGGTGATCATCACGCTGGCGATCATCTCGATCATCTACGGCGCGCTGCTCGCGATCGGCCAAGACGACATCCGACGGCTGATCGCCTACACGTCGATCTCGCACTTCGGCTTCATCGTGATGGGCATCTTCGCGTTCACCAGCCAGTCGGCGGCGGGGGCGACGCTCTACATGGTCAACCACGGGGTGGCGACGGCGGCGCTGTTCTTGGTGACCGGGTTCATGATCCAACGGCGCGGGTCGAAGCGCATCTCCGACTTCGGCGGCGTGCAAAAGGTCGCGCCGTTGTTGTCCGGGGTGTTCCTCCTCGCCGGTCTGGCGAGCCTGTCGCTGCCCGGCCTGGCGCCGTTCGTCAGCGAGTTCCTGGTGTTGGTCGGCACGTTCACGTTCTCCAAGACCGCGGCCGTGTTCGCGGCGTCCGGAGTCGTGCTCGGGGCGATCTACATCCTGCTGATGTACCAGCGCACTATGACCGGCCCGTTGCGCGAAGACAATGCCAAGATCACCGATCTCAACCGCCGCGAGGTCGCCGCGATGGCGCCGCTGATGGCGTTGCTGATCGGGCTCGGGGTCGCGCCGCAGCCGCTGCTCGACGTGATCAACCCCGCGGTCGAGAGCACGCTGTCGTTCGTCGACGCGCCGCAGCCTGAGCCGGACGTCCCCGTGGTCGAACAACAGAGCGTCGAAGGGAGCCAGGAATGACGACCTCCCTAGTCGCTGAGGTGACCTTCGACAAGCCGACGATCGAGTACGGCTCGATCTACCCGATCCTGATCGTCTTCGGCGCGGCCTGTCTCGGTGTCGTGCTCGAGGCCGTCGTGCCCCGGGCGTACCGGTACGTCGTCCAGGTCGCGTTGAGCCTGGGGGCGCTCGTCGTGGCCCTCGCCGGCACGATCCTGATCGCGGCCGACCTCGACCCGGTCAACGGCAGCGATTCGGCTCGCGGGCTAATCGCGGTCGACGGAGCGCTGGCCGTCGACGGGCCGACGATCTTCATGTGGGGTGTGCTGCTGGCCCTGTCGGTGATCTCGGTGATGCTGATGGCCGAGCGCCGGCTCGAAGGCGGCGTCACGTCGTTTGCGGGCCAGGCCGCCGCGCTGCCCGGCACCGAGGCCGAGCGCGAGGTGTCGACGCGCGGCATCGAGCACACCGAGGTCTTTCCGCTCGCGTTGTTCGCGGTCGGCGGCATGATGCTGTTTCCGGCGTCCAACGACCTGCTGACGATGTTCGTCGCGCTCGAAGTGCTCAGCCTTCCGCTCTACCTGCTGTGCGGCCTGGCGCGTCGGCGCCGGCTGATCAGTCAGGAAGCGGCGATGAAGTACTTCCTGCTCGGCGCGTTTTCGTCGGCCTTCTTCCTGTACGGCATCGCGCTGGTCTACGGCTACGCCGGCACGTTCACCCTCGCCGGCATCGACCAGGCCGTCAGCGACCGGGTCGGCGGCCAAAACCTGTTGCTGGCCGGCATGGGCCTGATCGCGGTCGGCTTGCTGTTCAAGGTCTCGGCGGCGCCGTTCCACGCCTGGACGCCCGACGTCTACCAGGGCGCGCCGACGTCGATCACGGCGTTCATGGCGGCCGGCACGAAGCTGGCCGCGTTCGGCGCGCTGCTCCGCGTGTTCTACGTCGGCTTCGGCGGTGCGCAGTGGGACTGGCGCCCGATCATCTGGATCGTCGCAGGCCTCACGATGCTGGTCGGCGCGATCATCGCGCTGACCCAGACCGACATCAAGCGGATGCTCGCGTACTCCTCGATCGCCCATGCCGGCTTCCTCCTGGTCGGTTTCGCCGGTGCGTTCGGCGGCGACGGTGTGACCAGCCTGCAGAGCGTCCTCTTCTACCTCACGGCGTACGGCTTCTCGACCGTCGGCGCGTTCGCGGTCGTCACGATGGTCCGCGACTCCGGCGGCGAGGCGACGCACCTGTCGCGGTGGGCCGGCCTCGGCAAGACGTCGCCGGTGCTCGCCGGAGTGTTCGCGTTCTTCCTGCTGGCCTTCGCCGGCATCCCGCTGACCAGCGGGTTCATCGGCAAGTGGGCGGTGTTCAGCGCCGCCTGGTCCGGTGGCGCATGGGCGCTCGTCGTGATCGGCGTCGTGATGAGCGCGATCGCCGCGTTCTTCTATGTTCGTGTCATCGTGTTGATGTACTTCTCCGATCCGGTCGGTGAGGGACCGAGCGTCGCCGTGCCGAGCGCGCTGACCGCGGCTGCCGTGACCGTGGCCGTGATCGTCACGCTGGTGCTCGGCGTCCTGCCCGGCCCGGTGCTGGAGCTGGCCCAAAACGCAGGAGCCTTCGTCCGTTGAACACCGCCACCTCGTTGGGCATACCCGACGTCGACGCCGAGCTCGAGGCGCGACTGCGGCTCCGTTTGGACGAGGTGGAGGACGCTCTCGCAGGGGCGGTGGACGCTGACTGGCCGTTTGTCACCGAGGCGGCCCAGCATCTGCTCGAAGCCGGCGGCAAGCGCTTTCGACCGTTGCTGGTGCTGCTGGCGGCGGAGTTCGGCGACCGCGACGCGGCGGGCGTGCTGCCGGCGGCCCAGGTCGTCGAGCTCACCCATGTCGCGACGCTCTATCACGACGACGTCATGGACGAAGCCCTGCTGCGCCGCGGGGCGCCGAGCGCCAATGCCCGATGGGACAACAACGTCGCGATCCTCGTCGGCGACTACCTGTTCGCGCAGGCGTCGATCATCGTGGCCACGCTCGGCCCGGAGGCGGTCGACATCCAGGCCCGGACCTTCGGCCGGCTCGTGCAAGGCCAGATCCGCGAGACACTCGGCCCGGCCGACGGCGAGGAGCGCCTGGCGCACTACCTGTCGGTCGTGGCCGACAAGACCGGCTCGCTGATCGCGACGTCGGTCCGGTTCGGGGCCAAGTGCTCCGGTGCCCCGGCCGAGATCGACGCGGCGCTGACCGACTACGGCGAGCGCATCGGCAGCTGCTTCCAGCTCTCCGACGACATCATCGACGTCGTGAGCGAGGCCGGCGACCTCGGCAAAACCCCGGGGACCGACTTGCGCGAGGGAGTGCCGACGTTGCCGGCCCTGCTGGCCCTCGCATCGACGGATCCGGCCGATGCTCGCCTCCACGAGTTGCTCCGGACCGACCTGACCGACGACGCGCTGCATGCCGAGGCGCTCGGGCTGCTGCGGCGGCATCCGGCCGTCGACGAGGCGCGGGGCTTCGTCCAGGCGCGGGCCGACGAAGCCCGGGCGATGCTGGCCCCGCTGCCGGACATCCCGGCCCGAGCCGCTCTCGAGGCACTGTGCGACCTCGTCGTCTCGCGCTCGGCCTGACGCCGACCCCTCTCCCGCGAGTGGCGCACCGTCGTCGTCCCGTGTCCCGGTTTGTCCATGACCGTGCGCCACTCGGCGTGCCGTTGGTCAGCCCCGCGCGACGATGCGGTGGGCCTTGCGGCGCACCGGCTCTGCGAGCTCGATGCCACTGTCGAGGACGCGACGCATGACGGTCGACGGCGGCCGATCGAAGTAGCCGCCGATCGTGAGCTCGTGATCGGGCCGCCGTTCGATCGCGATGGCATCGCCAGCCGTGACCGTCCCGGGCTCGATGACCTTGAGGTAGGCCCCGACCCGGCCGGCGGCCACGAAACGCTTGTGGAACTCGGGATCGCCCATCCGGAAGGAGAGGTTCTCGCAGGGAGTACGCGGCATCCGGACCTCGACAAGGACGCCGGAGGAGCCGCCGATCCGCCAGCGTTCGCCGATCCGCGCGCCGGTGACGTCGAGGCCCTCGGTCTGGAGGTTGTCGCCGAACAGCCCCGGTGGGATGTCGCGATCGAGTTCGTCTGCCCACCATGCCGCGTCCTCACTGGCGTAGGCGTACAACGCCTTGTCCGGTCCGCCGTGATGCTTGGTGTCGCACTGCCGGTCGCCATGGAGGCCGAGCTCGCCGACCGCGACCGGGCCGTCGACCGGCCTTTTGTCGATGGCGGTCTCGCGACCCGCTCCCGGCTGGATCGTATGGACGACGTTGACGGTCAGGAGTCTCGGCGCAGGCTCGATCATGGCGAATCCTCCGGACTCAGGCCGACTCCGCGACCCACTGCATCGGGTCGCCCGCGCCGAGGTCGGTGATGCCGAGGTCGTGCAGTGCTCCCGCGACGAGCGTCTGTCGGTGCGCGGCGAAGGTCAAGACATGGGCGACCATGCCCCCGAACGTGAAGACCTCGACCGAGTCGCTGCCGGGGCACAGCAGTGCGTCGCCGAGCCGACCCTGGTCGCAGGCCTCGCGTACCTCGGACAGGAAGGTCGGACCGACCTCGCCCAGCCGGGCCCGCATGTGCAGGATGCTCTCGCCCTGCTCGACCGAGAAGTCGTATTCGCGGTTCTCGATCGCGGCGCCCCACATGTCCAGCTGGCCGACCAGCCGAGACAGCAGGGAGCGCAGCGTCGGGTCGTCGTCGATGCCCTCCACCGAGATCTCGATGGGGGCGTCGAGCTGTTCGTCGGACAGCCCGCCGGCTCGATCGAGCATCTGGCCGATCAGCCAGACATGGTGTTCGACCATGCGTACGAGGAGATCCATCGACTGCACCTTCTCTCGACCGGGCAGGCGCAGGCTGCCGGGCGGTTGGAAGTGGACGCCGTTCGGCGAGTCGAGAGCAAACCGGGTCGGCTCGCGACGCCACAGCTTCGGCGACAGGCCGTAGGCCCGAGTGAACGCACGGGTAAACGCCTCATGCGACGAATAGCCGGCCTCGACCGCGACGTCGAGGATCGTCGCCCGAGTCGTCACCAGCCGGAACGCGGACCGCTCGAGCAGCACCCGTCGCCGAAATCGTGCCGGCGATTCCCCGGCGGTCGCCGCGATGACCCGGTCGAAGTGAAACCTCGACAGCCGTGCCCGCCCCGCGAGCTCAGTCGCCGTGACCTCGTGGTCGTCGAGGACCTCCGACAGCACGCCGACGAAGGCGGCGAAGGTGTCGGTCGACGCGGTCATGACCCCATTCTGAGGGCTCCGACCGGGCCGAACTTGATCGATCTTGCGGGCGGTCTGCTCGTGCGGCGCGGGGTCAGTGGCCCACGCGCGCTCCGTCGATGCGGTAGGAGCAGATCACCGCCGGCCGCGGGAAGCGGTCGGTGTGGGGCCACGTGCTGGCCGGCTCCTCGAACGTGGCGCCGTCGATCTCACCGGGGTGTTGCACCGCGTTGAAGACGGTCAGGCCGTCCGACGAGATCAGCGGCCCGCAGGTCTCGGCGCCGAGCGGCACGGTGAGGAACTGCAGGACCTGGCCACGATTGGCGCCCTCGGTCGGCACCGCGAACATGCCGTCGTTGGAGCCGAGCACGTTGCCGTCGGTCGAGATCCAGAGGTTGCCCGCCGGGTCGAACGCCACGTTGTCCGGGCACGAGATCGGACTCACCCGGTCCTTGGGATAACCGCCGAAGTACGTCTCGGCCGCCTCGGGATCGCCGCAGACGAGGAAGAGCAGCCAGCCGAAGCCCGTTGCGCCGGCGTCGTTGTCGTCCTCGGAGAGCTCGAGGACGTAGCCGTTGCGGTTGCCGGACGCCTCGACCAGCGGGCCGCCGAGCTCGTCTCGCACATGGCTGCTCGCCAGGGGATTGGCCTCGTCGACCGGGAACTTCGCGCCCCGGTCGGAGTTGTTGGTCAGCGCCGCGTACACCTTGCCAGTGACCGGGTTGGCCTCCATGTCCTCCGGCCGGTCCATCCGGGTGGCTCCGATCTTGTCGGCCGCGAGGCGCGTGTCGATCAGGACGTCGGCGACCGACATGCCTTCGACGTACGACTCGGTGTCCGTGGTGAGTGCGATCCACTCGCCGGTGCCGTCGTACTCGCCGTCGGCCTCGCCGTCGCCGGTGAACCTCGCGACGTACAGAGTGCCGGTCTCGAGCAGCGTCATGTTGTGTCGCTTGGCGGCCGCGCCGGATCCGGGACGGTACTTCTTCGCCGAGACGAACTTGTAGATGTAGTCGCCGCGCTCGTCGTCCCCCAGGTAGACGGCGACCTGTCCGCCCGTGGTGATGCGGGGGTTGGCGCCCTCATGCTTCAAGCGACCCAGCATCGTGTGCTTGACCGGTGTCGACTTCGGGGCGAAGGGGTCGATCTCGATGACCCAGCCGAACCGGAACACTTCGTGCGGCTCGGTCGTCAGGTCGAAGCGGCTGTCGATGTCGCTCCAACCCCGTCCTTCACCGGCGATGCCGTAGCGGGCGTAGCTCTCGGCGTACGCCGGGTCGAGGTCGCCGGACGCGTCGAAGTACCCGTTGAAGTTCTCCTCGCAGGTGAGGACGGTGCCCCAGGGAGTCATGCCGCCGGCGCAGTTGTTGACCATGCCGAGCACCTTGGTGCCCGTGCTGTCGGCCGACGTCTTCATCCGCTTGTCGCCGGCCGCCGGGCCCTCGATCGCGAACGGTGTCGTCGCCGTGAGGCGCCGGTTGAACTTCGTCTTGTTCGGGCGGACCCGACGCCACGATCCTTCGCGGGCGCCGCGGACGATCTCGACGATGGACATCCCGTGGGCCTGCATGGCGATCTCGAGGATGGTCTGGTCGGAGTAGCGGCCGGCCGGAAACATCAGCACTTCGTCGGTGTATTCGTGGTTCACCGTCAGGACGAGGCGATCGGCGTCGGTCGGGTGCGCGAATGCGCCGACGTAGTCGCAGTTGTAACCGAATTGCCCGGCCTGGGCCTTCGGCGTTTGGTGATAGGCGTCGAATTCCGGTGCGTCGGCGAGTACGCGATCGCCCCAGCTCGCGACGACGTCGTAGTCGTATCCGACGGGGACCGTGACGTTGTCGCGCTTGTTGGGCTCGACGGGCGCGAAGGTGAGGGCAGCGGCCCGGCGGCCGGCGCCGGAAGTCGCGGGAGCAGCGGAAGCGGCCGACGAGGTGAGCCACGGTGCGAGCGCGGCGCCCGCCGACACGGTGGCGCCGGCGGCGAGAATCGTGCGTCGGGCGACCGCATTGGCGAGGAGAGCCCGGATGTGAGGATTGCCCGACTGATTCGGATCCGGGTGGTCGCATTGATTGGCGCAGCGATATTTACAGGTCATCGCACTGCGCGAGCCATGCGGTCCTGATGTGCCGATCAGCGGCAAGAAGTGAGGGGTCATCGAGCGAGCTCCCGCGGGATGGAACGAGTCGGTCGGCCCAACGCTATGGGCCTCAAACGAGTAATGCGTGACCATAGAGTGAACGGCCGGCGCGGCGGTACCGTCGTGTTTCGACACACGGTAAGCCGGCATGTACGCATTGTGGTTGTTATGTGGGCAACCTGGGGTCTCCGGATCGGCGTTGCTGCTTTGAGGGAGGCAGCAACGTCGAGTCGGCGCCCACCTGCCTCAATTTGGTCCCGAGAAATCAAGGACTAACGTCCCTAGGTATTCAGTGGCTACCTAGAGTTAACTTTCCGTTCAGTCGCGGACCACAAATAGCGGGTGCAACGGGGCGGCCTCGCGACAGGGAGCATCACATGAGGGTGGATTTTGTTTGCCCTGGTGACACGGGGTGGTCGCAGGGATCGGTGCTACGGGGCATGCAGGAGAGAGTCGAACGTTCAACGGTGATGCGGGCGGGGGTCGTGTCATGAGGTTGGTGCTGTGTGACGCGCACCGGCTGCTGATCGAGGCACTGTCGGCTGCTTTGTCGACGCGCGGGTGGACGATCGAGGCGGCCGTTTCGACGCCGTCCGACGCCGTCCGGGCCGTCGATCTACACGAGCCGGACATGTTGGTGATCGACGTGGCGTTTCCGGACGATGCCGGGCTCGACGCCATCCGGACGGTCGTCGAGACCTACCCGGAGACCAAGGTCGTCGTCCTCACCGGAAGCGACGAGCCGGAGCTCGTACGCGAGGCGCTGGACATCGGCGTCGCTGGCTATACCCGCAAGGACCAGAGCATTCAGGCGATCGGCGACGTCCTCCAGCGGGTCGACAGCGGCCGACTGACGGTCGATGCCTCGCTGCTGCGGCATCTTGCGGGCAAGCCTGCGGTGACTCGAACGTCGCCGAGCGCGTTGTTCAGCTCGCTGACTCCGCGTGAGCAGCGGGTCCTGAAGCTTCTCGTCGACGGCCGCAACACGGCCGACATCGTGATGCGGCTCCGGATCTCCGACAGCACGGCGCGTACGCATGTGCAAAGCATTCTGTCGAAGCTCGGCGTCCACTCGAGGTTGCAGGCGGTCGCGCTCCTTCACGGTGAAGTCGCGAGACAGACCCAGCGCGACGAGGCCGCGACGCGGCGAATGAGTCGAGTGCCTTCGGCCGCAGGGGCCCGCCTGGGCATTAGCGGGGCCTAGCGGTGGAGCGGATCGCCCATAACGGCGTCGAGCCGTCCTCGTTGGACGCGCCCGCATGTGCCGATGTCATCGGGGTCGCGTTGTTGCATCCCAAGCAGGCTCTGGTCGACGCGCTGGAGGTCTTGCTCGCCCCGCAACCGGACATCGAGGTCGTGGCGGCCCATACCGACCTCGACTGGATCCGGCTGGCGGTGTCCGCCGGCGACGTCAACGTCTTGCTGATCGACGGAAACGACCATGCCGACGATCCCCCGGTCATCGAGGAGCTGCGGAGTGCTTCGGCCGGCCTCGGTGTCGTCGTCATCGCCGACGCCGACGAGAGCGCGACGCTGTCCGAAGCGGTGCGCGCCGGCGTCCGCGGCTGGGTTGGCCGGGATGCGTCGGTCGACGATCTCGTCCAGGTCATCAGGGGCGTCCATCGCGGCGAGACCTGGTTCCCGCCGGCCGTCGCGACGAAGCTGTTGGACTCCTTGCTCGGCGAGGAACGGTTGCGACGCCAGGCGTGGGGAGAGCTGGAGTCTCTGTCCAGCCGGGAGCTCGAGGTGCTGCGCTGCCTCATGAACGGGCTGACCCGCCAGCAGATCGCCGAGCGGTTTGTCTTGTCGCCGCACACCGTCCGCACCCACGTCAACAACCTGCTCCGCAAGCTCAACGTGCACAGCACACTGGCGGCCGTTTCGATCGCTCGCCAGGCGGGTCTGAGCGAGGGCGAAAAGGACTAGCTCGTGTGGCGTAGTCGATCTCACCACTTCAGCTGATTCGGCTCCGGAGGATCGTCCCTAGATTCGCAAGTATCCAGCAACCGTGTGACATGTACCGAGGGACCATATGGAGATCGACAGCGTGCCGTTTTCGCGTCCGGTGATCGTTCCGGAAGCCATCGAGGCGGCGCAGCGCGTTCTCGGGTCTGGGTGGGTCACAACCGGGCCGGAGTGCGAAGCGTTCGAGCGCGAGTTCGC
>Ga0190270_10000230_pt1 | contig 24451 bp, 26 predicted proteins | sample Popmic320T_FD_133748 | JGI IMG/M metagenome (GOLD analysis project Ga0190270, IMG submission 133748) | Populus adjacent soil microbial communities from riparian zone of Weber River, Utah, USA - 320 T | ecosystem: Environmental > Terrestrial > Soil > Riparian zone | place: USA: Utah | collected...
AGCGCGGGCTCGAATGTCGCTGGTCCAACCATCAAAACTACTAAGGACATGCCAATCGTTCAGCCACCGTCGTTCGATGCCCTCAATCTCGTTCCTTTTCAAATTAGTCCGCACTTTCTTGATGCCGATCCGAATTCAACCCATATGGGAGAAACGCAGGCAGAGCGAATTCTGCAATTCCTCGAAGAAAACGACACGCCAGTGGCTGGCCTTCGAGAAGGGGCCATGGTGAGAGCAGAAAACGGTTCACACGTCCTCAAAGGATCTTCGGGTGCGCGGATTTTTCGCAAAGGGCATGAACCGGTCGAAACCAAGCCGGGCGAGAAACTGGATCATCTATTCGGATAGAGCGGTTTTCGATGAAACCTGATGGAACATTGGTGCTCACGGGTCGTGACGTTGCGGCACTGCTGACGATCGAGGAATGCATGGCGGCAGTCGAACATGCGTTCAAGATTTATGGCGAAGGCAAAACCTCACCGCCCGGAATCCTGGGAGTACACGCTCGAGAAGGCGGTTTTCACATTAAGGCTGGCTTGCTCGAACTCCGTCGCTCGTATTTTGCCGCCAAGGTCAATGCAAACTTTCCGGAAAATGCGAAACGGTTTGGCCAGCCTACAATTCAAGGTGTAGTGGTTTTGTGTGACGGCGAGAATGGTTATCCGCTCGCCCTCATGGATTCAATTGAGATCACGATTCAACGGACCGGAGCAGCGACAGGCATCGCTGCGAAATACCTCGCTCGCTCGAATTCGAAGACAGCGACCATCTGCGGCTGCGGCAATCAGGGACGAGTATCGCTTCGTGCGCTTACAAAAGTACTTCCCATCGAAAAGGCTTGGGTTTGGGACCGCGACCAGGACCAGGCTCAAGGGTTGGCCAATGAGCTAGCAATACATTTGGGAATTGATATTGAGGTTGTGTCCGAGCTTCAAACAGCGGTCGCACAAAGTGATGTAGTCGTTACTTGCACGCCTTCGAAGCAAGCCTTCCTAAAGGGGGACTTCGTTAAGCGAGGGACGTTCATAGCTGCTGTTGGCTCGGATAATCCAGAGAAGCAGGAAGTAGAACCGGTCCTGCTGAGCGGGAACAAACTCGTGGTTGACGTGCTCGAACAATGCGCCACCATTGGAGAGCTTCATCACGCTGTTGATGCCGGAGCTATTACATGCGACGACGTTTACGGAGAACTAGGTGAAGTGGTAGCTGGAGTCAAAGCCGGCCGAACCACCCCCGACGAGATCATAATATTCGATTCGACGGGAATGGCATTGCAAGACGTGGTTACGGCTGCAGCAGTGTATGAGAAGGCAGTAAGCGAGCAAGCCGGCACAGTGATCGATTTCGCTCATTAGTAAATAGAGGTTGGTGGATAAATGGATCACGGGCCAGGGATTGCACTTAGCCGCACCGCTACCTATTGGCTCAGCCGCTGCTTTCTGGATTCTACAGCGCTTCTCTTCGTGACCGGCAGGAAGGCCGCTCCGGTGGAAGAGCGATACGCAGCATAAACACATCGGTAACCGGATGCGGCAATAGGGAGGATCTAACCGACCATGGAAGGCTTACTCAAAGACATTCGCTACTCTATTCGTGGCCTCCGCAAACGACCGGGTTTCACATCACTCGTCGTGCTGGTCTTGGCGTTTGCGATCGCCGCCAACAGCTCGATCTTCAGTATCGTAAACGCAGTGATATTGAAGCCTTTGTCTTTCAAAGAACCTGATCAGTTGGTGTGGATTTGGGCGACACGCAAAAACGTCAATCGAGCGTTTTTCTCAATTCCCAATTTCATCGATACGCGCGATCAGAACCAGACGCTGGCGGAAGTTGCGCCACTTGCCATTTGGCCGGCAAACCTGACCGGCCAGGGCGAAGCGGAACGATTGCCGGGAGTGCGGATTACGGCTAACGCGTTGCAGATGCTTGGCGTCCAAGCGGCCGCAGGGCGCGCATTAGTGCCCGAAGATGACAATCCAAAAAGCGCTCGCGTGGTTATGCTGAGCTACAGCTTATGGCAAAGGCGTTTTGGCGGCACGAGCGAAGCGCTGGGCAAAACCCTCACGCTCAACGGCGATCCTTACACAGTAATTGGAATCCTGCCGCCGCGTTTTGTCATTCCCAATGCCGAGACTGAAATCATGATCCCGTTAAGGATGGACCAGGACGCGAGGCGGACGGAGCGAGGCTCGAATTTTCTACGAGTATTAGCCCGGCTCAAGCCGGGCGTTACTCCGGCAAACGCTCAGGCGGACCTTACCACAATTAGCAATCGGCTGCGGGATCTGTATCCCGATCACAACGGCAATCTGACGGCACCGCGTGTACTGGCATTGCAGGATGAAGTCGTCGGCAGTTATCGCGAGGGGCTCTGGTTGATACTTACGGCAGTGCTCATGGTGTTGCTGATTGCCTGCGCAAATCTCGCGAGTTTTCAGTTGGCCCGGGCGGCGTCACGTCACAAAGAGATGGCCATTCGCGCCGCGTTGGGCGCCAGGCGCCTGGTGTTGATGCGGCAGCTGATAACTGAAAGTATGCTGCTCGCGACACTAGGCGGGGGCCTGGGTACCCTGCTGTCCTTCTGGGCCAAGGATCTTTTGCTGGCGGTGAGTCCGGCCGACTTCCCGCGTGCGGCAGTAAATATCGACGGGCGTGTATTGCTCTTCTCGCTCCTGCTCACCTTGTTTTCAGGATTCGCTTTGGGGATCGTTCCGGCCATTCAACACACCAAAAGCGATCTTAACTCCGACCTGAAGGAAGGCGGACGCGACGCTGTGGGTGTAACCAGGAATCGGGTTCGCAGTTTGTTGGTCGTGGTTGAGATTGCGCTCTCACTGATGCTGCTGGTTGGAGCCGGCTTGCTGCTCAAGAGCTTCGCGCGGCTGCGTGACGTAAGTCCGGGCTTCGATGCTAACAATGTTCTGGCCGTGCGTTTTTCTTTGCCCTCCGCGCGCTACTCAAGTGGCGCATCCGTCAAGCTTTTCTATGACAAGATTTCGTCGCGCATTTCTGTATTGCCTGGAGTAGAAGGGGTAAGCGCCGCCAGCGCCCTGCCCCTGAGCGGACTGATTGCGCGCACCACATTCACGATTGCCGGTCAGCCACCGGCTAACGCCAATGAAGTACCGTTCGCGCAACATCGCTGGGTTGGCCCAGCCTATTTTCAGACTATGAAAATCCCGCTGGTACGCGGACGCGACCTCAGCGATCGCGATGGGGATAACTCGCCGCGTGTCATCGTCATCGATCAAGCTTTGCAGCGGCGATACTTCGGCAATCAGGAACCGTTGGGCAAACATGTGCTCATCGACATGGGTGATGGCAATCCCGCCAGCGACTACGAAGTTGTGGGTATTGTCGAAGACGTCAAGCACATGGGTTTGACTGACGAATCCACGCCGACGCTCTATGGTCCAATTCCGCAGGCTCCTAAATCCGCAGTGCCATTTATGGCGAATAATCTCAGCCTGGTCGTGCGAACCGGAGTTGATGCCGAGGTACTGAGTGCATCCGTGCGCAAGGAACTGCGCAATCTTGACGCGGATGTGGCGACAGCCGGGGTCAGACCGATGGGCCAGTTTCTAGCTGCGTCCGTGGCCGCGCGCAAATTCAATCTGGAGTTGTTGGTAGTCTTTGCGACAACGGCGTTGCTGCTGGCTGCCGTCGGCCTGTATGCGGTGATCGCTTATCTCGTTTCGCAACGGACGCGAGAGATTGGCATTCGTTTGGCCCTTGGCGCTGCGCCTCGCGACATCCTGCGTTTGATGATCGGTCAAGGAATGAAATTGACAGCCATAGGAGTAGCCATCGGGTTTGTTGGCGCCATAGCGGTTACACGTCTAATGAGCAGCCTGTTGTTTTCAGTAGCGCCAACCGATCTTGTGACCTTTGCTGTTTCCGCTATCGCCCTAACCTTCGTCGCGTTGCTGGCTTGCTTTCTTCCGGCGCGCCGGGCAACGAAAGTCGATCCCCTGGTGGCACTGAGGCACGAGTAACGTCACGAATTCTGTGACGACGAGGGAACAGCATTTACCTATTAGCAGACCACGGGGGCAGGATTGACTTGAAAACACTCTCAAGACGACGAGTAATTTCGACTCTGGCGACCGGAGGCGCGGGGCTGGCGCTGACAGAAGTGGAAGAAATGCGCGTTCGCAAGTGAGCGCATTCTCCAGTCAGATGGGAGCGCAAAAGAGGAGGCCCGGATCATGCAGGCTTTACTTACTGATCAAGTGCGATTGCTGGCACTTGTTGGGGTGTGTGGTCTCTTGTGGTCGCTGGAATCGATTGCCCCGCTTTACCATTATCAGAAAGGCCGCGTACGACATGCCTTTCCGAATGTCGCACTCGCGGTGCTGTTAGTTCTGACGAATTTGGCGTTGTCGTTTTCATCGGCTTACTGGGCGGGGTTCACCGTTCGTTACGGCCTCGGTCTATTCCCCTTCCTCGGTATCTCCGTTTGGGCACAGGCAGTCCTGGGGATCGTGGTGCTGGACCTCTTCGGTTACTTCTCACATGTCCTGCTACATAAATCGTGGCTCGGTTGGCAATTTCATCGCGGGCATCATTCAGAAAGTTTAGTCGACGTAATAACTGCCTTTCGCCAGCACCCGGGCGAAACTGTCTGGCGACTATTATGTCAACTAACTGCAATCGTCGTATTCGGCATTCCACTCTGGATTGTTATTAATGGACTGGACGGCTTTGATATTAAGGAAAGGCAAACGCTGCGAGGACTCTTGAAAATGCCATTCGTGAGCTATAGGCGCGGCTGATCTTCTTGATGAGGGGGTTCATGAGATTTCCCAGGAAACCGAAAGTAAAACAAACCCTAACAGCCGGAGCGTTTCCTTTGGCGAGGCTCTACGCTTTTGGGTCAAGCTGGGCTTTATAAGTTTCGGCGGACCGGCCGGACAGATCGCGATCATGCACCGCGAACTTGTTGAGCGGCGTAGGTGGATTTCTGAGGAGCGATTTCTCCACGCCTTAAACTACTGCATGCTGCTGCCCGGACCTGAAGCGCAGCAACTTGCGATTTACATCGGCTGGCTACTGCACCGCACGTGGGGCGGCATCGTCGCCGGCGCATTCTTCGTGATCCCTTCCATTTTCGTCCTGCTGGCGCTGTCCTACATCTATGCTGCTTATGGGAACGTGCAAGCGGTGGCAGGCGTTCTTTCAGGTTTCAAGCCAATTGTCGTGGCAATCGTAGTCGAAGCGGTTATCAAGATCGGCGGAAAGGCGTTGAAGCGATGGGCCCACTTGGTGATAGCCGCGGCCTCGTTCATTTCGATATACCTCCTTCACATTCCTTTCCCGATCATAGTGCTCGCGGCCGCCATCGTTGGTCTACTTGGCGCCCGATACATGCCAGACGTCTTTGCTGCCGCTCCGCCAACAACGAAAGAAGCTGACAGGAAAACTGAAGGTGGAGGCGAACTCACCGAAGCACTCCCGCTCGTCATCGATGACCACGCACCGCCGCCGGCGCACACTCTTCCGAACAGGATACGTACTTTCAAAATCCTTGCTGTCGGTATCGCTCTTTGGATATTGCCCCTCATGGCACTGATTGGCTGGCGCGGATGGGGAAGTCTGCACGCGCAGGAATACCGTTTCTTTACCCAAGCGGCACTCGTCACGTTCGGCGGCGCATATGCCGTGCTCGCTTATGTGACTCAAGCCGCTGCCGGCTCTTTCGGTTGGATTACTAAAACGCAGGCAGTGGACGGACTGGCTCTGGCCGAGACCACGCCTGGACCACTAATCATGGTGCTTCAGTTTATTGGTTTCATGGCCGGTTGGAATAACCCTCAGGGCATGGCCCAGACATCAAGTGCAGTAACGGGTGCGCTGGTCACGACCTACGTAACCTTTCTGCCGTGTTTCCTCTTTATCTTTCTCGGCGCACCTTACATTGAAATTTTGCGCGGAAACAAGAATCTAACCGGGGCGCTCTCCGGTGTTACTTCAGCTGTTGTTGGTGTGATTCTCAACTTGGCGATCGTGTTCGGGGCGGCTGTCATTCTTCCGCAAGGATTTTTTGGCAGCGTCGACTGGTTCGCAGCGGTGATGAGCTTTGCTGCATTCGTCGCTCTATATCGGTTCAAGGCCGAAGTGCTCTGGGTGGTGCTGGCGGGCGGTCTGATCGGTCTCGGGAAGACATTAGTACTGAAGTAGACTCCGGATGCAAAACCTTGACAGCGTTTAGCTGGGAGGCATAGAGTGCGGCTATTGTTGGTAAGAGTATGGTGGAATTAGAGTGCGCGGAGCATCTCGTAACCGCTTGCACTGGACAACACTCACGACAAACCCAGGTAATGATCCCAGTCCTAATGTTAGAGATGATTTGAGTTAATTCGCCACCTTCGAGGTCGACCTTCTCTTTGAAGTCGTTTCCATAAACCGAATTTCAGATGGCTCACGCCCATTCTTAAACGGAGAACCTCATCATGCCAATGAATTTTGATGCAATCGTAATCGGAACCGGTTTCGGCGGGACGATTGCCGCCACGAAACTGGCCGCCAAGGGTAAAAAAGTGATGATGCTCGAGCGCGGTACCTGGTGGGTAACGCCAGCCAAGATTGGTAAGGCGCCGCCGAGCACGCGCCCGTCCGTCCCTGCCTGGGCGAAGACACAACAGCCACCGCAGCCAGTTCAATATTGGACACGGCCGGATCACAGGGACGGCATGCTCGATTTTTTTGCCGCTATCCGCAACCGATCCAACAAGGATGGCCTTTACCAGTATTCGATGTTCAAGCAGGCGGATATTCTGACAGCCAGCGGTGTCGGTGGTGGCTCATTGATTTATTCAAACGTCACACTGCGTCCCCAGGCCGACGTATTGCGAGGCATCGGGCTTGAACTCGTAGATGCAGATTATCAAGCCGCTTATAAGTGGATGGAAGACTTTCGCGGCAGGCTCAATCACATAGTCACCAAAATTCCACTGCCCGGTCGGGACGTGACGAATTTGACCACCGACGATTATCTCTATCTCGACAGGGCGCGCGTGCTGCGCGATGCAGCCAAACTCTCAGCAACTAAACTTGGCATCGAGCTTCCATGGGCCCCGCTCGATCTTTCGCTCATCGAGTATGATCCACACCGTCCCGATGGCGGCGATGCAGCGAAGGTCGGAACTTTCTGCCAGCGCGAGGGTCGCTGCATCCTGGGTTGTCTGCCGTCCGCGCGCCATACCTTCAGCAAGACGCTCTACACAAAGTTACTTTCGGATCCGACCAAAGGAGTGACCCTTTCGCCTCTGTCTGAGGTGAGAGACATCAAACAGATACCGGGCGGCTATGAAGTAAACTACCGGGATCATCGCGACGACAATAAGAAGACTGTCTCCGCGCCATTGGTTTTTCTCGCCGGGGGCACCCTGGGAACGACCGAAATCTTACTGCGTTCCCGCGACAAGGGTGGACTTAAACTCACCCCTAAAATCGGCACCCACTTCTCAACGAATGGCGACTTCGGAGCGTTCTGTGTGGGGACGACGAAGCCGGTCCACAGCACACGCGGCCCCATAAACACGTCGGGCATTCACGCCAAGTTCGATGGCCTTCATATACACGTCGAGGATGCCGGAATTCCAGCGATGTTCGCGGCGGTTGCCAGCACCACCCTCGGCGTGCTCGACAACTTTGCGCAACGCGCAGCACTCAAAGCCAAAATGAAGTTTGCCTTTTCAACGATGGCACTGCCCGACCTGCGCGGCTTCTTACCGTCTTTGCCGAATACCTATGACCCCACCAGTTTCCAGTCTGAGGCTGAGATGGTGGCCAACATTTTCTTCTTCAATGTTATGGGCCAAGACGACGCCAGCGGCAAATTCACTCTGGACAACGATAACCTAAAGCTCGACTGGGATAAGAAGATCGGCGAGACACCTATCTTTGGAAAAATCGAAACGCTGCTCAAGTCACTTTCGGAGTCGATGGGTGGTCGCTACGTACCCTTTCCGTTTTGGAAGGGCCTCGGCAACAAAAAACTAACGGTGACACATCCGCTTGGCGGTTGCCCTATAGCGCCGACCAGTTTCGATGGCGTGGTAGACGACCTCGGGCGGGTATTCGACGGAAACAAACCGGCCGGGTCTAAGGACGTGTATCCCGGTCTATATGTCGTGGACGGCTCCGCAATACCAGGAGCACTCGCCATCAATCCAACGTTAACGATCGCAGCGCAGGCACTAAAGGCAGTCAACGCAGCGCTGCCTTAATCTTTCTGGGGTCACCTCAGATCGAGGAAAAAAAAGGGCTGCATTCCTTCAAGTAAAGGAAGTATTGGATTTGCGCACAATGCAAATCGGATCAGACAAGTTGCTTGTCAATACGGACGTTCATATGCAGTACGGGTTAACGACTGATGAATTAGAAGCGTTAATCGACAAAATCAAAAAGAATCCGAGAAAAAGTATCTTCAATTCGATATGTGCAAGTGGAACTCAAAACGCCGGAGTAATGCCCGCCCTTCTGAATTTATCTTATTACGGCTATGATTTGAGAAGAAATGCTTACAGTTCTATATATAGTCGTTGTTTTTCTTCTGGTCTTCGCTAACGGCTTCTTTGTGGCCTCGGAGTTTGCACTTGTAGGCGTACGCCGTTCCCGCATACAGACCCTTGCCGACTCAGGAAGTATCAGCGCGCGCCGACTGCTGACGCTGGTCGATAATCTGAATGCGTATATCTCCGCCACGCAACTGGGTATCACGATGGCGTCCTTGGCTTTGGGATGGATCGGGGAACCGGTTTTCGCACACATACTCGAAGCGCCACTTCGTGGACGAGTTTCTGATGTAACGTTACACACGATCTCCTTCACCATAGCGTTTGCCATAATCACTTTCCTGCACATCGTCTTGGGAGAGCTCGCGCCCAAGACGCTAGCGTTGGAGCGAGCTGAGAAGGTCGCTCTGGCTATTTCATGGCCCATGCAAGCTTTCTATCGGATCTTTCAATGGCCCATACGTTTGCTTGATTGGGCAGGTACGCGGACGGTGCGGCTATTCGGGTTGCATCCAACTCAGGAGCACGCTTCCGTTTACAGTGAAGAAGAATTGCGCCATTTGATAGACGTTTCCAGAAAGAGTGGTCACCTAGAACCTCAAGAACAGGAACTGATGTATGGGGTCTTCGAATTCTCTGACGCAGAGGTGAGAGAAGCGATGGTGCCTCGCTTGCAGGTTGAAGCACTTCCCGTGACCGCCACGCTCGAAGAAACCAGGACTGCATTTCTCTCCACCGGTTATTCTCGCCTTCCGGTTTACGGCGAACGATTCGATGAGGTAGTGGGCCTACTATTTAGGAAAGATCTGGACATGGGCCGAGCACTCGCCGAAGCATTCGACCTTGGAAAACTGGCTAGGCCTCCCGTGTTCGTGCCGGCGACCGCTTCGCTGGGCCAGGCACTTAAGCAAATGCAAACATCGCGTGTCCACTTCTGTTTTGTGGTTGATGAGCATGGCGGGATGGAGGGAATTCTCACCCTAGAAGATTTGCTTGAAGAGATTGTGGGCGAAATCAATGACGAATATGATGAAGAGACTCGCTCGCAGATTAGAAAAGAGGGCGAAATATATGTTTTGGACGGTATGCTGGCCGTGCGAGACGCCAACCAACACCTCGACTTGGAGCTTCCTGTAGACGGTAGTTATACGACGATCGCGGGGTTTCTGTTAGCCAGAGCTGGGCGATTATTAAAGCCGGGCGAAAGAGTTGAGGATGAAGCCGGAATTTTTGAGGTCGAGCGAGTTGATAAACGACGCATTAGCCGCGTACGATTTTTGCCTGCCGCCGCGAAGGAAAAGAAGTCTCACAAATTCGTAAAGCCCCTTACGTTTCTTGGAGTGACTTCATTGGCGATGAAGACCGCCTATTCGTTGGAGCCATTGCCTCTCAGCATTTGTCTTTAGCAGCTTGCTGACAGATTTGGGCGATGAGGGAACCACTGTTCGCGGAATACGAGTCATCTCACTAACCTTGAAAGAAAAACAGCCGAGCTTTAATTTAAGATTCAGTAAGTGTTCGACTATTGCAATAGTCGGATCGCCGCCCTATACTCCCGCACTCTCCTTTCGTTGCCCCAAGGCAGGAACAGCCCCCTGGATAATCTGATAGTCGGAATTAATACTTTACGCAATTTTATGCCTGGACTTGTCTCGCGAGCTCATCGTTTGGCGTGCCCTGCGACGCACAAATCGTCGGAGAGCTCTATGCCGTTTATGCTTTCAAAAAGCCCGCGATTGTTGCGTTTGCCATACCGCTATGCCGTGTGGCCTGCGTTCGCCGGGTTCATCTTTTTTCTGCTTAGCGCCACCTCTTATGCGCACGGCGTTGCCGAAGGTGACAAGGGTTACATCCAGGAGATCACTGGAGTAAATATCATGCCCTTCGTCTATCTTGGAGCGAAGCACATGTTCACGGGGTACGACCACATTCTCTTCCTGTTAGGTGTGATCTTCTTCCTGTACAAGCTGAAGCACATTGGCGTGTATGTCAGCCTCTTCGCCATCGGTCATTCTTCGACGATGCTGCTGGGCGTCTACTTTGGCACAAATATCAGCAGCTATTTGATCGACGCGATCATCGGTTTATCGGTCGTCTATAAAGCGCTCGACAACATCGGCGCCTACCAACGTTGGTTTGGGGTGCAGCCGAATACCAAAGTAATGACTCTCGTTTTCGGCCTCTTCCACGGCTTCGGCCTGGCGACGAAAATTCAGGAGTATGAACTTTCCCGGGACGGCTTGATTCCCAACATGCTTGCATTCAACGTGGGCGTTGAAATCGGTCAATTGTTGGCGCTCGCCACCATCTTGATTGTGATGAGCTACTGGCGCCGGACCGAAAGCTTTCTGCGTCATGCCTATACTGCAAATGTAATCATGATGATCGCAGGCTTTATGCTTATTGGATACCAACTGACAGGCTATTTTGTCTCTTAACTTCAAGGAATAATGCGAGGAACATTGCATGTACAATAGCGACCTACCTAACCGCGCCGAATTGCCAAGCAGCAAGCAGCTGCTGCGTTCCACAGTCACCGCCATCCTTGTTGCTACGGTTCTCCTCGTTACGGTGGTCTTGCCGAGCGAGTACGGTATTGACCCGAGCCGCATAGGTCGCGTTCTGGGGCTGACAGAAATGGGTGAGATAAAAACGGGGTTGGCCGCCGAGGCCGAAAAGGACCGAGCAGCTCAGGCTTCCCAACCTCCTGCTGAGCCGGCATCTGCCGCGCCTGTCCGATCTGCTGAGAAGCCTGTGAGCAGTCCAAAAAAGGATGAGATAACCGTTACCTTGAAGCCGGGCGAAGGTGCCGAAGTTAAGCTGCAAATGGCGAAGGGCGCAAAGGCCAGTTATGAATGGGCCAGCACCGGCCGCGTTAACCACGATACTCACGGCGACAACTCAACCGGGGCCAAGCATAGCTTTAGCAAGGGCAGAGAGGTTGAGCGCGACGCTGGTGAATTGGTCGCACCCTTTGACGGTAATCACGGGTGGTTTTGGCGAAATCGTACCGATGGCGAGGTGACCGTCACGTTGAAGGTTTCAGGCGAGTACCAGAGCGTTAAGCGGGTGGCATAGAAAGCCCGCAGAAACCGGGCCGCCCCACAGGCTACCAAGTGCGGTACCGTTCGCTTTCACGTTGAACGCTGCGAATCACATCGGCCTCTTCCTCTGCGCCGCGATTGAATGGCTGATGGAGAAACACTCGCCTACCGATTGAAGCAGATGTGGTGGTTGTTTCGGTCGCAGAAGTGTGGCTCCCGCCGCCGGCCCGCGACGAGGTTCTTGACGATACTTTTCCGCTTCAGATTCCTGCCGGCCTCAAACGAGCGCGCGCTCACGCGGCCCAGATTGTAAACCAGGCGCAGGAGTTGGCGGCGAGTGGCAGCAAGCGTGTGGCTCAGATCTTTCCCCGCTGGCAGGTTGGTCACAGGGCTGTGGCCGGATCGCCTGCACATGAGATTTTGAATCTTGCCCAGGAATGGGAGCCCCATCTTATCGTTGTCGGGTCGCATGGCCGCACGGCGGCGGGAAGGTTTGTGTTGGGTAGCGTGTCACAAAAAGTGTTAACTGAAGCCCAAACTTCAGTGCGCATTGCTCGGCAGACGACCGGAACAGGAGCGTCAGCTATACGCGTGGTCGTCGGGGTTGACGGCTCCGCTGGCGCTAATAGTGCCCTGCGAACGGTTGCAGCGCGCGGTTGGTCGGAGGGTAGCGAAGTCCGGATCATCGTAGCGGAAGATACATTGGCAGCTAACTCGGCTTATCGCTTATTCCCGCCTATCGATGAATTGATTGACGAGGTAAACGAAGCCGAGCGGACGACGGCAGAAGGGATTGCAGAGGAAGCGGTAAAAGTATTACGCGCAGAACTGGAAAATAAGAGCGTCACCGTATCATCGGCAGTCGTCACAGGCGATCCAAAGCAAGTGCTTGTCCGACACGCCGAAGAGTTTGGGGCCGATTGCATCTTCACAGGTGCGACTGGTTTCAGCAATCCCATCGAACGCTTCCTTGTAGGGAGTGTGTCGGCGGCAGTGGCGGCACGCGCGCACTGTTCGGTGGAAGTCGTTCGCGCCCGGCGAGATTTCAAATCCGACCGCGATGACTAATGCATTACCGGCGACAACAGATGGAACAGGCGTCGAGTTATTCGCTGATGACCACTCGAAAATAGATACATTGATTGGAGACTTGTTATCGGCGCTTGAGGAAGACAAATCCAAAGCCTTAGCCCGCCTCGATCTATTGTGGGCTCGACTGGCTGTAAAGTCTGGCCCCAATACTGGAGAGTACGGTTACGTACCGACGAGCGTAAATAGAGTGCGTATGGTTATCCGCATTGCAAGCAGGGGGCCGAGGAGGGGTCTACCTCGACTAGATTCAACCTCGGCCAATTATTACCGACAGGAAGTAACTCTTCCATTCGATCAATCTCGTAACTGCAGGCAAAACGGACGTAGATGACCATCCCCCAGACTCACATTCTCTACATTGAGGATCACGAAGACACTCGGGAGCTCATAACGCTTGTCTTGTCGAAGTCTAACCACAAGGTCACCACAGCGTCGCGAATTGAGGACGCGTTAAAACTCGCGCGGGCACAGCAGTTTGATCTTTACCTACTTGACTCATGGCTTCCAGACGGCACAGGAATCGACCTTTGTAAACAACTTCGCGAATTCGACCAGAGAACTCCGATCATGTTTCTTTCAGGTTTAGCGTACGCGGCGGACAAACAAGCGGCGATTGACCACGGCGCTCAACGTTACCTCGTTAAGCCGGCCGATATTCGATTGGTGAGCAAAGAAGTAAATGCGCTAATCGGTATCACAAGCAAACATGATCCGGCGGAACTGTTCACGGGAGTCATTCCGCTTTGCGCCTGAACACTGAGGGGCATGGAGGTCAGGGTGTCTCTCGGCCCTGGAGATCGTGGCTCCAAAAGCATTAATCACCGTAGTTCAGACCTCATGCCGCGATTTAATCAATGCGCGCTAGTGCGGAGATCCAAACAACAGTGGCGACAGAGTTCGGAATTGCGACCCTCCAAAGGAGGTTCCGGCCGCGCTGTGCTAAGATGTGATTCCGCTACGAAATCCGACGGCAAAGGATCACAGACATGGTTCCTTCACCTCCTCCCGCGCGCTCTAACATGAACAGAATTTTAGCCGCGATCAACGAAGCGGATTACCCAAGCATCTTCTCCCAGTTGGAGCCCGTCTCATTCGCTCAGGGCGAAGTTATCTACGAAGCCGAGAGCCCGATTAATTACGTCTACTTTCCGGAGACCTCTGTATTTTCAATGCTCAGCACCATGGAGGACGGTCGAACTGTAGAGGTTGGTCCCGTCGGACATGAAGGCCTGGTAGGACTGCGTATCTTTCTTGGAGCGGAGACCTCGGCGGATCATGTCATCGTTCATGTTGCGGGCAATGCTAAGAGACTGCGTTCGGGGCTACTCAAAGCAGCCGCAGTTGAACGCGGGGCAATGGCTGAAAAGTTATTACGGTACACGCAAATGTTGTTGGCTATGACAGCGCGTTCGGGAGCTTGCAACAAGTTGCACAGCACGGAACAGCAACTAGCCCGCTGGCTGCTCATGATGCGCGACTACACAGGCGACGAGTTAGCTTTAACTCAGGAGCTTATCGCGCTCACGTTGGGAGTCCGGCGCGCTGGGGTTACTGAATCGGCTAATGGTTTTCGAAATGCGGGAGTAATCGATTACCGGCGCGGGCATATTCAGATCGTTGATCAGCGGCGGTTGGCAGCATTAGCCTGCGAATGCTACGCGGCTGTGAAAAAAGAGTATGACGACTTATATGCTGATTTGGCTCAGCCTTCACGGGGATAAGGTCTGCGCATCAGACTCGCGAAGTGTCGCTAACGTACAGAACTCCCCTCCCTCCAATTGTAAACTCCTGTCAACTTTCGGTCTGTTTTAGTTACCCCAAATCAACTTCTCTCCAGTCTCCGCTTACGGTTTACCAGGTTGCACTTTAACGAAGCCCAAACCACACTTGCCGTTTAGCCTGCCGTTTAGATAGGGCACTTGTGCCCGCCGTGGCGGACAAGTCAGCGCTGTAAACGGTCCAAGTAGAAACACAGCTTAAACAGCAAACGCGCCCTACGCCGGCACGCAACAAGCGAAGACGGCTTCCTCGCAATTCTTTTACGAGATTAATCTCTTTGAGGAGCGAGACTAACGATAAATGCGCCGAGACCTTGGATTGGGTTTGTTATGCCAGTCTCTGGTGATAATCTTTGCAAAATGGAAACACCTGCGCCAGTAATTGCACGGGCGGAATGATGAACAGTTTCGGCAAAGACTCTCTCTCTTAGGTACCCATAACATTTACGAAGAACTTAAAGGAGAAAAGAATGGAACGCAAAACCGCATCCGATTATCCGCAGGAGTTGTTAGACCTGTTTCACGAATACCAGCACGGCGACATCGACCGGCGCACATTCCTCGATCGTTCCGTGAAGTTTGCAGTCGGCGGCCTGACTGTCGCGGCGATCTTTGAAAGCCTGAGACCCAACTACGCCTGGGCGCAGCAGGTGCCGGCGGACGATAAGCGAATAAAGGTCGGCTACGAAGTCGTGCAATCCCCAGACGGTAACGGCTCGATCAAGGGGTACCTGGCTCGTCCTGCGAAAGGGAAAAAGCACCCGGTGGTGCTGGTCATTCACGAGAACCGCGGACTCAATCCTTATATCGAAGACGTAGGGCGGCGCCTTGCGCTGGCGAACTTCACCAGCTTTGCGCCCGATGGATTGACGTCGGTCGGCGGCTATCCGGGCAGCGACGAGGCAGGCGCCGTCGCCTTTCGCAAGGTGGACGGAAAGAAGATGACTGAAGATTTCGTCGCGGCGGCCAAGTGGCTTAAAGCGCGTCCCGATTCAACCCGCAAACTGGGCGCAGTTGGATTCTGTTTCGGCGGCGGGATGGTGAATCAATTGGCCGTGCGGCTGGGTCCTGATCTAAATGCCGGCGTTGCGTTCTATGGCCGCCAGGCAGGCGTAGAGGATGTTCCAAAAATTTCCGCCCCACTGCTGTTTAATTACGCGGGCAACGACCAACGCATCAATGATGGCAGGACAGCTTACGAGGCGGCGTTGATGGAGAACAAGAAGGTGTACGCATCGTACATGTACGAGGGCAAACAGCACGGCTTCCACAACGACACGACGCCGCGCTATGACGAAGCCTCTGCCAAACTAGCATGGACGCGCACCCTCGAATGGTTCAACAAGCACCTGCGATAGGTCGGAGTGGTTGGGTTAAGCTGGCTTCATAAGTTTCGGTAGACCGGGTGTCGCAATGGCTGCACCTACCGAATCAGTTCCCTTCAACTGGTTTACGCGAAGTCACGCTTGTTGTCTTCTAAAAACGCCACGTTTGCGTGTCGTCGTCTAACGCACAGCACCCAGTACGTACCTCTTCTCAAATCTCTTTCCATATGTGTGTTGCCGCACGGACGCGTGGCATTTTCTGTCCCATATTCATTCAAAGGCTAATTGCTCGACCAAATATTCCACGTGAGTCACGCTTTAACGTCTGACCCGGTTGGGACCTTGATTCATTAGCAAAAAACGGGTATCTATGAAAGCATTATTATGATCAAAGGGGATTCGACCAACCCGCTCATCCTGGTAGTGGAGGATGTCCACGAGACACTCGACGGCATTGAAAAGCTGCTGAAGGTGGACCGCTACCGCGTCACATTGGCCCGAGATGAACAGGACGCGATTGAGAGCGCCCGGCGAGAGCCGCCCAACCTGATTCTGGTGAGTTTGGGCGGATTAGCACGCGAAGTTATTGTGAGCGCGCGTCGCATCCGTGAAAGAGCGGAGTTGGGAGAGGACGTGCCGGTGGTCGTCTTTTGCATTGAAGAGATCCCGGAGGGCGATGAAGTTGCGATCGGTGAAAATGTACACGTCACACGTCCTGACAACTTCAATCAACTGCGAAGTCTCCTCACTCGGCTCCTGCAACTGGTTCCAACACCCGCTTAAAAAACGGAGTTTATAACTTACCCGACACAGGGGGAGTTAGGAACGGCCCTAGCGAGATTGTAGGGGCGTCCCTCCGTGGGCACCCTGTCTTTCCCCAGCGCGGGCCGCCCACGGAGAGACGCCCTACAATTTGTCTCACCCTATGTGTGTTAGCGCACAGATGAGAAATCACGGCTCGTCTAAATTCTAATCTTCCGTTCAAGTAATCGCCCCAACCAGTCGCCAATCCTGCCTAAAGATAGGAGCGTTACGTTGTGTCTTTCAATATACAGTGGGCTGACACGCACGACTGCTTTGCAAACCGCTCATCTTCCGACGCCGCCGATCGGGTGGTGCTAACGGTGTTGGACCACCTGGGCGCGCGACCTGAACTACGGCAAGTCCTCCAACTAAATGGTTATCGTGTTATTGACACGGACAATGGGCAGGATGCGGCGAAAAGCGCTTTTCAAACGCATCCCGATCTCCTCGTGGTCGATATGGATGTGCCGTTACTTTATGAATTGGTGGCCGCGCGCCAGATCCTCAAGCACGCCAGGGTGGGACCGATGCCGGTGGTGATCGTTACCCATGAAGACATAGTAGATCCAGCGCCGATGATGGAGGTGGGCGCCAGTCGTCACGAGTATGTCACGCGACTTTCGGACTATCAGGAGCTACAACCTCTTCTCGATTACCTGTTGCCGGTGATGCCGTCAACCGATTACGCCGGCGCCAGGGAAAGATCCATTTCCGAAACGGCGGGACAGAATTCGTTTGACACACCGGCAGCGAGCGCGCCAGAACATCATCGACATCGAGATACTGCCGCGTTGAGTCCGAATATGAAGCCGGGTGAACCAGTTCATCGGGCCTTCCCGAATGACTCTCTATGAGTGCTCGCTCGCCTTTCAGGCTTGTCAGCTCGTCTTTGATCAGTGTCAAGTTGGGTGTGTCTACAATAACCATCAGGTCACCTGTGGCCATACTGCCTTTTTGCCTGCCCCCGAACGCGCCGGCCGCTTTCGCTTCCTTCCCGTCGAAACTCGCCTTTGTGCGCCAAGCTTTGGCCCAATCTCGGCCTTGCCACTTAGCAGCGCGTCCTTGAATAAACTGTCGAAGCCGGGTAGCAATTCGATGTGACGTTGTTGTTGAAATTCCTCGACCCACGAACCAACGGCCGCCGACCATCTGTTTGGATCTTCCGCAGAATTGTCCTTTGAAGTGATCTCAGGAACATTACGTTCCTGTTCCTTGATAATTTTGACTGATCGCGTTCTATTCATGCGTTGCCTGTGATGTGTATATGAGTAGGTGGTAGCCGGGTCGGGTTTGTTTTCGCGATCTGCAGCGACTAGGCGGCTATCGTTTGCGGCTTAAAAACGAACTCGTTGATTCTTCCAAGCAGGCTTTCGATATCGGGTTTACTGACGTAGGCATTGGCTCCGGCATCTAACCCCTTCTGCTTGTCCGTTTCATAAGCTGCGCCTGAGAAGAAGAGGATGGGCGTGTGCGCGTCCAGGTCGCGGACCCGGCGACACAACTCAAAGCCATCGAGATCGGGCAATGTTGAGTCCAGCAAGTAAAGATCGAAGCGTTCGGCCTGAATCGACGAGAGGGCTTCAGCAGCAGTTCCAACCGACTTGGCTTCGATAAATGCCATCTTCAATAACAGACCTAACATCTCACGAGAGTCTTCATTATCGTCGACGTAAAGGACACGTGGTCGGGGGTCAGATGGCAACGGTGTTTCCTAACTTTAAAGGTGTAAAGGATTCCGGATGAGGTTAAAACATCTAAAACGATTGATCTGTGCGCCAACACACATATAAAAACATAATGTGTGTCTTTTCAGGTAGCACAGACATTCCTGTCTTCTTTGCGAAATAGACCTGTCAAAGGGTAACAACACTCAACAGCGTAAAACAGACAGGAATGTCTGTCCTACTTGCTTTGTGTGATGGCGCACAGACTACGAGTTTGATGAGCTGTACTTTGGCTGTAGTCACTATTCTTACATCACCGAAGACAGTCGTAAGACTGCGAATAGAAAGAAAATGCAATGTCCTTCATGGATCTGATGACGATCGGAATGTTCATTTCAAATCGACAGACAAGTTCGGCGTTGTCGTTTGCCTCGTGGATAGTGCTCGGTTTGCTGACTGGCTTCATCGCCAGCGTACTTCTTAACAAGACAGGGCACGGCCGAGGTCGCGACTGCTTGATGGGTATTGTCGGGGCCGTTATCGGCGGTTTTCTATCTAATCTTATTGGAAGGCCAAGTGAAGGCGGTCCGGATTTCTATAGCTTCATTGTGGCCGTAGTCGGCGCGGCTGTATTCATGTTCGTTTATCATGCCCTGTTTCGCCAGGGCCGTTTTCTTCAAATGAGGTAAGCATCGTAGTTGATTGCGACCACAAGTGAAGTTTTGTTCTCAACGTAAAAGTCCTCAAGGAGTAAGTTTATGATCGAAGACCCGAAACAAAATGTGGACCCGAGCGATGTGCAATTCAAGAAAGGCGTTGAAGCCGGACTGAATTCCGCAAAGGACACAAAGAATTGGAAGGCCGGTAATTTGTTAGGCCAGGAGCTTAAAGATGAAGCTGAAAACACAGAACCAGCGCCGGCCCTTCCGAGAGCTGCTGATAGATCCTCAACGCCGCTTTTTGTGAGCCTTAGTACGCAAGGAAATCAGGGAAATGCGCAGGATGAGAAGGATGAAACGGAAGAATAGCCAGCCCGAAGCAGGCGAAGGAACTGTTCGAGGTTAAGCGACCGGTGCAGCATGTGACGCTACTATTTGCCAGGAGTGTTCCTCCTGTTTCTCCAGGACATTTGTATAGTTGTATTTCCCGCTTATGTCTCGACCTCTGTATTGCCCTTTCATCGTGAAGCGCCCGGCCATCACAGCCGTTTCCCCGTAGATTCTGACTGTCATATCTTCGGTAGAGAGCGACTCAAACGCCAGGTTCCCGGACTTAATGTCTGCAAGCGCCTGTTCTTTGTTACTGAATTGAGCAAAGGGAAACGTAAAGATGAAGCCTTCAGTCCAGACACGGTCAAACAACTCCGGGTCACCCTGCAGGTAGGCCGCAACCCACCCACGTTCCAGGTCCTTAAACTCCTCGTTAATCTCGAGATTGCGATTTACTTTCTTACCCACTGCGCCTCCAGTGTGCTCAACAATTTCTGAACCTAAAACCGTTATGCGAATTGCAAACTGTTCTCCTAGACCTTGTCTGAAGAACATAGGCCTTGCCAACGCCTATGAAGTCAGTACCACCTCGCGGTAGCGGGTGGCTTCTCTTACATTGCCAATTGTCAATTTCCGGCAGGATCCACCTACCTTGGCGCACTCGCTCGGATTGTGATCTCCGTACCGCTGGGGAGCTCGAAGTTGTCTTTGCCCTGAACATAAACCGAGCCGGCCCCACCAGCGTTGATCAGGGTGACGCCTTTCCGGGCGATCCGATGTCGAAAGGTAATTGCTAAAGCAGAGCTAAGACATCATATCAATCGAGGGGAAAGGAGGTCTGTGCGCTCGCACACATAGGGGAACTGGATCGATCAGTGGTTAGACATACTTCACGATTGCCCTCATGTTCGTCCAGGACATGATCACCTGAGCCTTACCGCGTTCGCCCATAAGCCAAGCCCTCAGCTAAGACTCGAAGAGCGCAGTGTGGAAAAGCTCGGTGTTTTCCTGAACACGGTGGGCTCACGTTTCCAAGTTTTATGAGGAAAAGGCGCTACTCAACAGCTGGTCACGTGCTTCAGATTGTCGTTGTGCAATTATTTTCTGTAAAGTCTCAGGAAGCGTCAGAAGACCCTCAGGCTTGGTTACGTAGGCGCGTGCGCCGCACTGCATAGCCTTCTTTTTGTCGGCATCAAAAGCGGCAGCCGAGTAGAACACGACAGGCAAATCAGGGTTGACCTCGCGTAGCTTGTGGCACACCTCGATCCCTGTCATATCGGGCATCCGATAATCAAGCAGGACAATATCGAAGGGCAATTCCTTGGCGAGAGCAAGGGTTTCCCGGCCTGTGGGGACAGCTACTACCTCAAAACCGCCTCTAGACAAAATCAGAGAGGTAACTTCGCGGGAATCGGCATTATCCTCCGCTAAGAGAATTCGGTGCGGCATGGGGGAACCTCCTCACGGGTTGGCAATTTTCCGTCCTAACATCGCAGGGTACCTGCGGAAGTCCTAGCCAAGCAGTCTATCAAATTCGTCTTTCACCACCCGATAACATTCGCAGACCGTCTCTTCCAGTTTCTCCCGGTCCAGGATAGTAATACGACCGCGCACGTAACTTATCGCTCCCGAATCCTGCAGTCGCCCGGCCGCCACAGTGACGCCCTCGCGCCGCACGCCCAACATATCCGCAATCAATTCCTGCGTCATGATCAATTCATCTGAAGGAATCCGATCGTGGCTCAGCAGCAGCCAACGGCAAAGTTGCTGCTCGACGGAATGAAGACGGTTGCAAACCGCCGTCTGTGATATTTGAGTGATTAATGCTTGGGTATAACGCAGGAGCAACTGTTGGAATTTCCCGCCTAGCGCGAATTCATCTTTTAGAACCCTTGCCTTCATACGGATGGCGCTTCCGGCGCTCTGTACGACAGCCCGGTTCGGCATAGTGCCGCCACCCATGAAGAGCGCAATCCCAACCACGCCATCATTACCAGTTAACCCCATCTCAGCGCTGGTGCCGTTTTCCATGGTGTATAGCAAAGATACGATTGAATCCGTAGGGAAAAAAACATAATCCAACTGTCCGCCGAATTCATATACAACCTGGCCGAGTGAAAACGACACTTCCTGCATTTGGGGAACCAGGCGTTGATACTCCTCAGGCGGAAGTGCGGCGAGCAGCCGATTTGCGACGGGCTCATTAAGTCTGGGGTTTAACGACATACGTGCTCTCTAAGTTTGCGACTCAAATAGAGGGCGACAAGAAAAACCAGGGGCATGGATGAGATCAATCTTCAAGTTGGGCTTGAATAATACGTGCAAAGCATAACATGAGGTCCCCGGGCTTGGAAATTCTGCATGCGCTATGTAGTACTTATGTACTATATGCTTCCTTTGACATACATCACTCAGAAGCGTAAGGTTGAATCGAACCGAGACCAGCTAACTCCATTCTCAGCTCTTCTGGACCCGCCAGATCGTCTGAAACCTACAGCTCAACTACCAAAAGTCCAGGGTGCTTACCTTCGCGGTTAATTTTGTAATTATTTGGCCGTTCGAAACGAAAGTAAGAAGCGCATTCCACTTCCCTACTCCATTGGCCCCAGGCTTTGGTAGACAACCAAAAGGAGACCGAAAGAAGTTATGACGACGAATATTCAACCACTGCACGACCGGGTGATTGTGAAACGGATTGATGAAGGCGAGCAGGTTCGCGGCGGCATCATCATTCCCGACTCTGCAAAGGAGAAACCACAGGAAGGCGAAGTGATCGCTGCCGGCCTTGGCAAGTACAAGGAAGACGGCACACGTCAACCACTCGACGTTAAAGCAGGTGACCGCGTGTTGTTTGGCAAGTACAGCAGCTCGGAGATCAAGATCGATGGTGAAGAGCTATTGATCATGCGCGAGGACGAAATTCTTGGAATCATCCAACGCGCGGGTGCGGCTGCCGGCGGCAAGAAGAGCAAGTAAATTTTCATGTAACGCAAACTGTTAGTTTGCGGACGGTTGGATACACGAATCGTCGCCTCCAACCAACGATACGCAAACTAACAGTTTGCGTTACAAAATCAGGAGAAAGAAAAAGATTATGGCAAAGCAAATAACTCAAGGTGAAGAGTCTCGTGCGGCGATTCTACGCGGCGTGAATCAGCTCGCTGACGCAGTGAAAATCACGCTGGGGCCGAAAGGTCGTAACGTTGTTCTCGACAAGAAATATGGCAGCCCGACGATCACGAAAGATGGTGTCACTGTTGCGAAAGAGATCGACCTGAAAGATCCCACGGAAAACATGGGCGCACAGATGGTGCGTGAGGTAGCGTCGCGGACCAGTGACGTAGCCGGCGACGGCACCACTACTGCCACCGTGCTGGCCCAGGCCATTTTCCGCGAGGGCGTGAAAACCGTGGCCGCCGGCGCCAACCCTATGGCTTTGAAGCGTGGCATCGACAAAGCAGTCGAGCGTGCAACTAAAGAGATTAAGAAAATGTCGAAGCCAGTCACCGGGGAAATGATTGCTCAGGTCGGCACGATCTCGGCGAATGGCGAAAACACGATCGGCGAATTAATTGCCGAAGCGATGGGCAAGGTCGGTAAAGACGGCGTCATTACTGTTGAAGATTCCAAAACCATGGAAACGGCGCTGGAAGTGGTTGAGGGAATGCAGTTTGATCGAGGCTACCTTTCGCCCTACTTCGTTACCGACGCGGAAACGATGAAGGTCGTGCTCGACAATCCAGTAATTCTCCTCAGCGAGAAAAAGATTTCCTCGATGAGAGACATGCTGCCAATTCTCGAGCAGGTGGCGAAACTCGGTAAACCCATTCTGATCATCGCGGAAGATGTCGAAGGCGAGGCTCTGGCAACGCTCGTGGTAAATAAACTGCGCGGCACAATCAACGTGGCGGCGGTGAAAGCGCCGGGCTTCGGAGATCGCCGTAAGGCAATGCTGGAAGATATTGCAGTCCTTACCGGCGGCAAAGTCATTAGCGAAGACCTCGGCATCAAACTCGAGAACGTTAAGGTCGAAGACCTGGGCAGCGCCAGGCGTGTGACTATCGACAAAGAGAACACCACTATCATCGATGGCCGCGGCGATACAAAGGATCTGCAAGGTCGCGTGAAGACTTTGAAGTCTCAAATCGAAGACACTTCTTCCGACTATGACCGTGAAAAACTTCAGGAGCGACTGGCAAAACTGGTTGGCGGCGTTGCGATAATTCGCGTCGGCGCAGCCACGGAAACGGAGCTCAAGGAAAAGAAAGCGCGCGTTGAAGACGCGATGCACGCCACCCGCGCGGCCGTGGAAGAGGGTATTGTTCCGGGCGGCGGTGTAGTTCTCATTCGAGCCGCGAAGGCGTTGGACAAATTCAAACTCTTCGAGACCGATGAGGACGGCGACGGCATCGGGGATGAGGACGAACAGATTGGCGTCAACATCGTCAAGCGCGCTTTGGAAGAGCCACTACGTCAGATCGTGGCAAACGCAGGCAAGGAAGGCGCGGTGATTGTCGAGAAGGTTCGCCAGGAAAAGAATCCGAACATAGGCTACAACGCGGCCACCGAGAAGTTTGAAGATCTTGTGGCTGCCGGTGTTATCGATCCCGCCAAAGTCACGCGTTGCGCATTACAAAACGCCGCGTCGATCGCAGGCTTGATGCTCACAACTGAGGCTCTGATATCTGAGATTCAGAGTGACAACAAGAACGGCGGAATGTCGGACGGCATGGGGATGTAATGGATCTGCTGAATGTTAAAGTCAGAGATAGATCCAAAATGCCATCCGGGCACAGTTGGAAGAGAATGGGTGGGCTGCCGGCGAGCCCACCCATTCAAGTCTTCAAATTACTAGAAAGCAAACCGATGCCAAACATGATGGACCAGAGGACGGCTCTCTCCAGCCGTGCAGCCAAGCTCCGTTGGCTCCAGACGCATCGGGTGTTGTGGGAAGGTTTCCTACCGGACGACCGCCAAAACTGGCGCGAGATCATAAAGCTGATGAAAGCCGCCGGCCTGGTTGCTCAAACTACTTATCCGTTCGACGTGAATCTACCCAGCTTGATCGCCGACGCGCACAGTCTGTAATCCTTACTTTCCTCAACCTTCGTGTGATGAAGTCAGTACCACCTTGTATGTTGAAGCGTGCAAGTTATAGCCTGACGGACGCGAGCATAGACCGTCGAGTTCAAGGCGCAACAGAACGTTACCACCTTGGTGCTGAGAGCCCGTCCGC
>Ga0190270_10000231_pt1 | contig 24379 bp, 50 predicted proteins | sample Popmic320T_FD_133748 | JGI IMG/M metagenome (GOLD analysis project Ga0190270, IMG submission 133748) | Populus adjacent soil microbial communities from riparian zone of Weber River, Utah, USA - 320 T | ecosystem: Environmental > Terrestrial > Soil > Riparian zone | place: USA: Utah | collected...
GCACCGCGGACGGCACCGGGGCCAGCCACGATGAACGACAGGTCCGGCTCTTCCTCCTGGAGATACGTCCAGTCAGTGAGGATCTGCATCGACAGGAACTTCCCGAGGCCGGGGGTAGACCGCAGCACGGCGAACCGCTCGTCTTGGGTGGCCGCGCTGAAGAACTCCTCGGCCTTCTCCTGCACGAAGTGACGGACAACGCGCAGCGCCCCGGCGACCTTGTCGTTCGTAGTCCCCGGCTCCGGCACGATGATGTACGCCCCGCTGAAGACCGGGTTGCCTGCCTTTCGGTACTGGTCGAGGCACGCGAACAGGACGGCGGTCTGGTGGACAAAGTCGTCGGCGGTCGGGTAGTGATCCATCACTTCCCGCATCTCAATCCACGTTGCCGGTCTGTTCGTCATGCGGTAGAAGACCAGTCGGGCGATCACAGTCGTGGGGTCGTCACCCTGCAATTCGAACACGAACTGCGAGCCGGGGTCAAGGACGCGGAACATGTTGGTAAACTTCCGGTTCGCCAGCACCGGGTCTGCGGTCCACGGCTGGGGCTCGTTGTTCTGGCGAGCGAGCCAGATCTGGTGCCGCTCCACCACCATCACCCGGTACAGACTCATCATCTCTTCGCTCACGCTAATGTCCCGCCTTGAACCAGTCGCGAGCGGGCGGTCCGCTGGTCAGGGGGAACGGCACCTCCCGGAACTTCGTGGTGAAACACTCCTCGGCCTCCTTCTTCAACGCCTCGTGGTTGTCCACGGGGAACGAGAACACGACGGCGTCGTGGACGGTGATCTTGAGGTAGCGCAGCAGTCCCGCTTCGCGGCACCGTATCATGCCGTCCACCAGCAACTCGCGGGTGCCGTTCTGCCCGTACAGAGCGGGCGACTGTGTGTACTCGCGCCCCGGCTCCAAGTAGAGCACGCCGCCCCACGCATTCGTCAGGGTGCCGGTCTTCCCCTCATCGCGGGACCGCTCCATCCACTTCGCAACGGAGGGGTAGGTCTTGGCGAACTTCTTGATCACGTCGTAGCCCTGATTCAGCGTGATACCCACCGTCTCGCTCACACGCTTCCCGCCCGCACCGTACGGGATGCTGTGAGTGACCGGCTTGGCCCGCTGCCGGTGGTCTTTCGGGTCAGCGTCGTACCCGGCACCGAAGCACCACCTCGCCGTCTGCGCGTGCGCGTCGAACGCCGGGTCAGTCATGTCTTTCAGGTAGCGCCGGTCCCCGCTGTACGCCGCGACCACGCGAGCGTCGGCTGCGGCGAAGTCCATCTCGTACAGGACGTGGTCGTCACCGTCGGGCACGAAGTACGCCTTCTCGATCGCGCCGGGGCCATGCGCTGTCCAGACCGACAGGCCGGGGTTGGATACGCTGAACCGCCGTGACCGCTGGAGCGATGTGATCTCTGGGTGGACGAAGCCGTCGCTGTGCGTGTTCTCGAGCGCGAGGTGCGCTAGCGACCGCTGGCCCAGCAACTCACCCAGCGCCTCGCCCAGCGCCTCGTTCTCGGTGCCCTCGGTTACGCTCCTGATCGCGTCACCGGACAAGGACGGTGCGCCCTTCTTCGTCTTGGGGAGCCTCTTCGCGCTAGGGCCAAGGATCTCGAGGATTGCCGCCTTCCCCGCGTTGCTTCGCCATGGCTGCTTCCCCTGCGTCGGGAAGCCGTAGTCCATCACGAGGTCAACGAGCAACGCGTCCTTGCGGCGCTGGAGTTGGGACACCCGTGCCTCGGCCACCGCCCGGTCCACGCGGAACCCGTTGCGGCTGATCTGAGCATTGATCGCCGCCACTCCCTGCTCACGCCACTCGTAGTCGGTCGGTTGCGCGACGCTGAACATGGCTCGCGCCAACTCCCGGTTCGCCACCACGTCCTGTCGCGCATAGTCCTCGTACTCCTCGTTGATAGGGATTTCGCCAATCGCGCACTTGTGCCGCTTCGCCATCTCCTTCAGGTCGCCATGCTTGCCGGGGATGCCGAAGGTGAAGCAGGTGTTCTCCAGCGAGTGGAACGCCAGCGCCGACCCCGGCGAGTTAGAGAGTTGGACCACGCCTCGAGAGTTGAGGAAGCGGTCGGGCGCGGGGGTCACGCACGTTGCGTGGACAAGGGTGTCGAAGACGGGCAGGTTGAGCGCCTCGTCGCCCATCAAGTAGGACAGGTCGTAGGTGTGAATCTGGTGGCCGATGATCAGCCGCGCAGACCGGATCGCGTCGATCACTTCGTCGAAGTCTTGGGTGAGCACCACGTCGCTCTCGCCCCATGCGTACTGACCCAGCCGGAAGAAGTCACGGGGGGCCATGTTCCAGCGATGCTCGGAGCCGTGCGTCTCGGTGTCTAGGATGAGCACGTCGTCATCGAACATGTGAAGGTCCAGCCCGTGCGCCTGCTTCAGCGCGAACTGGACGTAATACTGCGCGTTCGGGTAGCCGATCTGCTTGCGGAACCCCTGCTTCCCATCGGGGCCAACGGGCACCCAGATTGTGTCGAAGAACTGCTTCGGACCGAGGGTGCGTACAGCGGCATTCTGGTCGAGCAGGTCGAACGCCAGATCAGCGTCGCCGTCGGTGTACTTGATTCGCAGCGGCCTGCCGAGAGCGGCGGCGGCTGCCTCTCTGATAGCGGACTTGGCCGCGTCCGGGAACTCGGCCCGGTTCACCGTAATGCGGTCCACTACTCTCCTCTCACATACGGAAAGGCGTAGCCACCGAGGAATTCACCAGTATCGGGGTCATCCACCCGTTCGTAGGCACACTCGCTGACAAGGACGACCGGCGGAGTGGCGGTGAGAATGCATCGCAACCCGTCGTAGGGGCCACCGATCAATCGGATGTCCACTGCTCTCCTCTCTAAACAGGAAGAGCGGCCGAGGCGGGGGAGAAAGGCTCACCTGCTGGTTCTTCCCCGGCAGGGTGTCGGTGGGGGGCAACTCCCCACTCGACAGAACGACCCCGCCTCGGCCGCGGTCTATGTTACCCGGCTTTACGTCAGATCAGGTCGTCCTCGTCGACCTCCACCTCCGCGAAGTCCTCCTCGGCCGATGCCGCCTTGGCACCGAAGGACTCGTCGTCACGGGCCTTCATGATGTTGTTCAGGAAGAACGAGACACCCTTCGACTCGTTGTCGTAGGCGAACGACGTGACGCTGACGTACGCCCAGCAGCCCGAGTAGATCTCCTCGTTGTCGAGGATGGGCTGCCGGTCGCTGTCGACCAGACCCACCTTCTTCTTGGACCGGGCGTTGAGCAGGAAGTGCCCCTCGTTCTCCGGGTACTTGTCGAGGTCAGTGTCGTCACCGTCCTGAAACGCGATCTTGAGGTTGCGCGGGATCTTGCCGCCCCACTTCGCGCCCTTGCCGTACTGCTTGGCCTCCTCGATCGCCTCTTCGATCTGCGTGATGAGGGCCTTGTCCTTCTTCGGGACCAGGACGCTGGTGCGGAACACGCCCTCGTCGTCCGGGAGGAAGCAGAACGTGAGCCGCACGGGCTTCTTGGTCACTACCTTCGCCATCAGGCTTCTCCTTCATTCGGGATCGACGCGAAGTCTCTCTGCGCGTCGTGGACAGCATCGGCATCTGGCCGTGGGTCACTGTCCTGGGCAAGGGACAGGCGTCCCTCGCTCTTGACCAGCATGTCGCCCAAGACACGCTGGAGTTCTTCGGCCCCGACCAACTTGTCCAGTTGGCCGAGGGTGGCAATCTTCATGCGGGATACATCGTCCACCCCGTACCCCTCGTCGATGAGGCGACCAATGGCCGTCTTCTCGTTGACGATCTCGCGACGCCCACCGCTCCGTACGACCTTGTAGCCCGGGACACTGCCCGCCTCCTCGTAGGCCCGCTTCAACGCGGCGTCCTCGACGTCGGTGATCCACTTCTTCAGCGCCGACGTGCGGGAGAAGGCATCGGCCAACTCGTCGCCGTCCAGGATGTCCGGGTCGCCGAAGTCCTGCGCCAGCATGAACCGCGCACGCGGGGCACAATCACCGGCGATGGGGCAGAACCGGCAGGCAGTCTCGCTGGGGCCGAACGGTGCGTCCTCGGTCAGTGCGAGTTCTCCGACGAGCCGGGTAGCGTCCCGCCACTTCAAGAGTTCCGCCCGTGTGAGGGTCTCCTCAGACAGGTTGTTCATCCGAGGCTGCCAGATCGTGTTCGTGATCTCGTGGACGGTGAGCGGGTCCTCGATCAGTGTCTCGAGCGCACCCACCCCGTATAGGCGAGCCTGACTGTTCCCGATCGCCGACACCTTGATGCCTGCGCCGTACTTGATGTCGATCACACGGACACGCCCGCTGGGGTACACGATGATCGCGTCCGCGGTCCCCCAACAGCCCGGGATCCCCGTGTCCACGATGACTTCAAGGAAGAGTTGCGCCCCCTCCTCTTCGGCGAGGTACTCCTCCAGCAGAGCGATCCACTGCTCTACGTAGCGGAGTTGGTCGTCCACCCACTCGTCCTCAGTCTCGAGTGCCCACTCCAGACGGTCCAAGGCGTAGTCACCCGGCTCCTTGACCAAGATTCGCCGTGACGCCTCGATCTCGCAGAGCGTGTGGAAGTCCGTACCCTCACGGGCGTACACGCTTTCGACCTGCGAGGGGAGATCACGGCACATCCGAACCGAGGCTGGGCACTGAATCCACCTGCCGCTAGCACTCGGACTGAGGATCGCATGGCCGTTGTCTCCTCCCATGACTACCCCTCGTCCAAGAACTTGATGGTGTCGTCCACGTCGGTGCCCACCACCACGCGCACGTCCCCAGAGAAGTGGGGGATGGTGGGGGGATCCAGATGCTCGAGAACCCCCACTGTCGCCTCCGGGTTGGGGAGGTCCACGCTGATGACGATGAGCGCCCTCATGTCACACGCTCATCTACGTAGACCACGTTGAGGTCGGTGTGGGGCTCGCGCGAAGTGTTCTTCCACTCTTCCCCGCCAAACCAGATGTCAACACCGAACACCGCACCCAGCACGAGGATGGCGTGCTCGGCGTCACCCTTATTGACGTAGACCTCCGTGGTCGCGACGGGTTCGCCGTTACTGGCGACAATGCGGAGATGGTGGCCCGCGTCCGTGGTGACGACCTCGATCCTAGATTTCGTCATATCAGGTCCTCCAAGTCCTGCTCCACGTACTTGGCGAACTGCATCTCGAGGACCGCCCGCCACTGGTTCCCGTACGTCTCGTAGAACTCCTTGATCTCGTCACGCGACGCCAGCCGGTCGAGCCGCGCCTCGTCGTTGATCACGGCGATCTGCTCACGGTGGGCATCCGTGAACTCATCGCGGAGGTAGACGGCTACCTTCACGAGAGCGCCTTGAAGAACTCGCGGACGTTGTCGGCGTTCAGTTCGCGGACCCGGCTTGCGCCAGCGGCGTCCAGCGCCTCGCGCACCTGCGCGGCCTCGCCGCCCGACACCATCTCGGTCGCCTTCTTGATCGCCAGCGCCAGGAGGTCCTCGTCGTCCATGACGTCGTAGTCGTCCTCGCCGGCCTCGTCGGCGTCCTCCTCGACCGGCTCCTCCGCCATCTCCTCGGGCTCCGGCTCCGGCTCCGGCTTGCGCCGCGTCCGACGGGTGGCGGGCTTCTCCTCCGGCTCGGGCTCCGGCTCCGTCTCGGAGTCCTGCTCCTCCGTGAAGGTCTCTCCCGGCTCGCCGAGGGTGAAGGAACCACCGGCCAGCAGCCCCAGAACCTGACGGTCGAGGTCGCTGATCTCTTCGGCGGTGTTGATCGAGATGTGCATCAGTTCTCCTTGAAGTAGTCGACAACGGACTGTCGTACCGGGGTGTCGTTGCCCGCGCCATCGCCCGGCCCCACAATCAGGGCCGTGCCGACGAGGACAACCCCCGCACCCAAGATTCGCTGCGCGAACAGGGTGGCGAGGGGATTGGGGGGAAGGCCCGTGAGCAGGCCCTCCTCGTTGACGTAGACCGTTGCCACCCTGCCGAACACGCCCTCGATGTAGCCGCCCACGACGGCCTGAAAGCCGCCGAGACTCTGCTCGATCTCGGTGACGCGGTGGGTGCCGTCGGGGTCTACGATCAGTGCTCTGATGGTTGCCATCTGGCTTCGCCTTTCTCGGTTCCGCCGGGGATGCCCCCCGGCGCGTTGCCTTGTGCCTAGCCTAGCGGGCGGGTTATCAACGCACAAGGGGTTTGAATCTCTCATTGCGCCTACGCCCACCATAGATCCTCGTACAGGTCGATGTCCAGAGAGGTCTTGCGAGAAGCGGATGCGAGCGCCCTCTTCCACTGCACGTTGACGTCTGTGCGGTGCTCCATTCCGCGCCATCCCGCCTTCTGAACGACCTTCACGAAGCCCGGGAAGTTCATGGCGAGTTCCAAGGCGTCCTGGGCCATGAGGTCGTTCGTTCGGTAGCCCCCGACGCCTCCCGGCGACTGAGACTCACGCTGGTCAATGACGTGCGTGGTCAAGACTGCGTTCTCGTAGCCCGAGGTCAACACCTGGAGCGTGTAGTCGAAGTCCTCGAAGACGCACGACCGATACTCCCACCCGTTCGCCCGCGCCACCGGCAGATTGAGGCCGTGGAGCATACACTGGCGAGTCGCGACTTCTACCGGGGGTGTGGAGCGGTTGGCCCCGCCCCGCTGCCGTACTCCGACGAGCGGAACCTCGCGCAGCAGCGTGAAGATCCGGTCAAACATCTCGTCGATCTCGTCAGGGCTCTCGGGCTGGCGGAACTTCGTCGGGTCGTCCTGCCGACGCACCGCGAACCGTAGGTCATCGTCCATCTGCACCATGTAGTCGCCCGGATGGTTGTCCATGAGCCACCGACGTACCGCACCGAGTTCTCCCTGCGCGGGGCAGGGCACGATCGTGACCCCGTACGCCTCGTAGTCCGCTACGTCGCCGGGGTGAACGACCAGCGCCGTCCGCTCCAGGATCTTCGCCCCCTCCAGGCTCTCCAGTGTCATCAGGTAGTCCCGCTTGTACGTCGGTACGTAGACCAACGGCTCAGTCGTCTGCCAGTTCAATGTCCCCCGCCTCCAGTTCTAGAATCAACGTGCTGGTGGCGAGTTCACGCTGCTCTTCGCTCAGCCCCAACGCATCCATCACACGCTCCAGCGCGTTGCTGATCATGTCGAGTTGCCGCGCCTCGATCTCGACCCGTGCCTGATCCATCCGGTCGGTGTGATCCAGGCCCATCACGCGGGCACGGCGTTCGGTGATCTTGAGGGCCGTCTCGACGTGCTTCCAGGAGCCTTGCTTGATGCCCGTCTCCAGCGCCTGCATCAGCATTCGCTGGGTCGCCAACTCCTCCTCGATGAACTGCGCGTAGGACTTCTGGCGGTTCTCCTGCCACTTGATGCGGATCCGCTCCAGGTCACTCTTCACGATGCCGACGCTGACCCCTAGCCGCTCAGCAATCTTCTCAGGGCTGAACCCCAGCAGCGTCAGTTCGGCTACGAACTCCAGCCGGTCGTTGTTACTCCCCATTCTTGATCCGCGCCTTTCTCTGAACACCGTCACCGACTGGCTTTTCTTCGTGTTCTACGTCGTCCATATTGACGAGCGCTTCCCACACCGACTCTTCGTACTTCTCCCGATCACGGTAGGCAGGCCTCAACTTCTGCCACGTTACCCACTCGCCGTTCGCTCGGAGCAGACCGGCACGAGCGTTATTCGCGAGTTTCGCCAACCTCGCGTCAAGAATCTCTTCGTTGATCTGCTCGTCGCTCTCCCTAGCCGCCATCTTCTTCCGGTACGTGACCTCATGTACGGCCCGCTCGCACTCCAACTGGACCCGCTTGGACGCAGCCAAGATCATGTCCGCAATCTCGACGTGCAGATCCTCAATAACGGTAGACTCGTGGAGAAAAGCGACGCCTGCCGCTACCTTGAGGCGAAGCAGGTTCATGTGGCCGTGTCGGCTCAACTCCCCACCGTGCATGTCTTCCTGGCTGACCTTGAACCTGTGGTCGAGGAGTTCCTCCAGAAGCCATTTCGGGTAGTGAACGATCTGTTCACCCAAATCGAATGCGAAGAGGAAGGCGTCGCTCCAACCGATCTCACCGGGCCACGGGGGAGAGACCGTCCAATGCACCGCGTTCTTCGGATCCGTGACCTGCACCCAGACGAATCGTTGCGGCATACCCGCATCGCGTCCCCTCAGCAGAACACCCGCCCGTGTAGGTTGGACACCGATCAAGAACTGAGCGCTGTACGATCCAGCGGGCAACGATCGCTGCCGCTCCTTCGTGGCGTTCTGGCTCCCCGTGAACCCGCCAGTCAGCAAGGTCCGCATCTCACCGAACAGGGTGCTTCCGGCGTCCTGCGACAACGCCCCGAGAGTGTCGATCTCGTCCGTGATGAAGATGCGGCGTGGATCGTTGATCAGGACGTTCTTACCCTCATCAGCATCCCACCTCATGAACGACTGGAGCAACCCCTGTCCGGTGGACGGAATGCCGGTGATCGCGTCCTGATTGCAACCCAGGAGTTTCTCGCTGGCTGCGATCAACTCCGACTTACCCTGTCCGCTAGCCCCCACCAGAGTCACTCCAAGGTTGAGCGCAGACCGGGAACGGGTGTACCCATCTTCGTTACCGGGAAGACAGACCCCAACAGGGACTTCCGCGAGAATGCGAACGATCACTGCCGTCAACAGCGCCATTCGACTTTGGTTATCAGAGTCTGCGGCCTGCGCGATGTGCTTGAGGCGCGGGGTCTTATCCCACAAGTCGGTTTCTAGGTCGATGTTCTCGAAGTCTGCCTGCGCCATCTTCGTCGGCGTAGTCTCAGGCAGGGTGGGGCCGGACTCGTCGGCGTACTCCCGGGCCTTGCGGAGACTGGCGTTGAACTCGGATCGCTCGTACCGCTCGTCGGCGGGCACCCTCTGGGCTGCGGTCCACAACGCGTCCAGCACGGTGTCCTCTTCAAGCGCCCCCGCATCGCAGAACCGGATGAGTAGAGGCATCAGGTGGAACACCGCTTCGTTCCTGCCGGCGAAGTCTTCTCGCTCGTAGACATGCTCAACCTGATCACAGGCTTGGGCCAAGATCTCGAGCGCCCGGTCCTTGTGCTCCTGGGAAGCCGTCAGACGCCCGCTGCCGGTCGCGCGACGGGCGGGTGGCGGGTTACCCTGCCCGTTGCCTGCGGGAGCGTCAGAGGGGCCGTGCTGCCCGTCCAGCCACTCGTCTACGGGTAGGTAGGGTGCCCGCGGGTTGGCCGACACCCAGAAGTACTCATCCGGGTTGTTGGTGGACGGCCCCCACATGAATCTCTCGGCCTGCGCGGTGGTCACATCGAACCGCTTACCGTCCAGCCGGTTCATCACCGTCCAGGCGATCTCCTTGTACTCCTTCGCGTTGACACCCCTGCTCAGCGGGATGACCAGCCGGTAGCGGTGCGCCAGGATGGAGTGTCTCCACGTCGAGTGGATCAGGTAGGGTACGTCCAGAAACTCAAGGGCCACGTCGAGCGGGAACTGCTCGTGCGCGTAGTCCGCGTCCAGTGTGAGCAGGTGCCGCTCCTCCACCGTGCGGATAGTGCGCCGTCCGTTCTCGAGGGTGCCGCCGACGTAGGGCAGCACCTCCTTCTTCGCAGCGGGCATGTCCGGGCGAAGCCATTGAACGAAGGACGACCACGACTGGTCATGGATGGGGGACCAGTTCGCGGTCGTCTTCGTTCGCCCTGTAGACCAACTGAGGGTCGGGGCGTCGGGGGCGGGTACGGACATCGTCTTCACTTGGCCGTGATGCCCTCGACGTATGCCGTCGCCGCTTCAACGCTCTGGAACGCCACGCCTATCTCGTTGGTGACGAGACCGTCCCCGATGATCACCGTACAGCGGTCATCCCCGTTGAGCATGACAATGGAGTACAGCGTGCCCCGGCATTCCAGGCCTCGGTACACCACACTGTCTTCCCACATCCCTAAGAACCACGGAAAGCGGTCTGTCACGACGAGCCTGATGTTGTTGCCGTCCCCGTCGTCGTACGCCTGCTCGATGATCTTGCGGTTTCCGATGCTGAGATACGGACGGCGGGCCAGGAGACTGTCGACACACTCCCGCAACCCGCCCTTGACCAACGCATCCTGTACCCGCTGCCACTCTTCTTCTGTCATAGGTGTCATCCGAGATCCCCTTGGCTGTCGAGCAGTTTCTCTGCGAGTGAGACACAGAGCGCTGCGACTTGGATGGCTTCCGCCACTGCTTCGTCCACGGCAGTGGACGCGAACAACTCCGATACCTCCTCCCGGATCAAGTGCATCCAGGTGGGCGTCCCGTTGTCGTTCTCGTACTGGCCGTAGTCGGCACGGAACGCAGCCTCGATCTGGTTCGCGTTCGCGTCGCTGTACGGGAGCAGCCACGGGTAGACCGTCGCACCATCCCCGAACCCCAGCGCGAGAGTTTCGTTCACCTCGCCGTACTGCGCGTCCTGTCTGGTGCGCTCTTCGCGGACCATGCGCAACAGGCGGTCACGGCGCGACGTGGCCCCGCTCATGCGGACTTGTCGGCGTTGTGGTCGAGCACCATCTCCAGACTGGACACGTGGGCCGCGTTCTCTTCGGTCAGGCTCGCGTTCTCGCGGCGCAGACGTGTGATGGTCTGCTCCTGCTCCTCGATCTTGGCGTCGCTCTCGATCAGGTCCTGCCGCTGGCGTGCGGCGTACCCCATCACTATGCCGAGAACTACCAGTGTGATGACAAAAGCAATAGTCATGATCTACCCTTCTCGTGGAACGCCGGGAGACCATCCCCCGGCGCGTTGCCAACGGCCAGCCTAGCCGTTGGCTAGTCCATACGCTACGGCTAGCCGTCTGTCATTTGCGGCGGAGTAGCCATTCCTCGACAGAGCGGATGGGGAGGTCCAGCACACCGGCCACACTCGTCTCGATGTGAGCCCCCCGGCTCGCCCACCAGCCCTCCATCACGGCCACTCCCTCGCACTCCAGGATGATGCGAATGTCCTCCCGGATGAGGTCGCGGTAGTCCATGCCGGGGTGGCCGATCTCCGCGGGGTTGTCCACCTTGTACCCCGCGTCGCGCAGGCGGGCGGCTTCCCGGTTGAACGCGGGATGGTTGTACTCCTCGTAGCCAGACATCGGCCCCGACAGGTAGAGCCTGATCGGCTCCGGCCGTGTCTCCGAGACCCGTGCGCCTTCGTATCCAGTCATCGCTTTCGCTTTCCTCTCTCGAGCACCATCATCAGTGCGTCCTGTCGGGTGATGCGTCCTTGAACCACGTCCAGCACTTCCTCATCTACCGTATCACGGGCGATGATGTGGTGGACGGCGACTGCGGGGCTGGGCTGGCCTTGTCGTACCAGTCGCCCGGTTCCCTGCGTATAGTATTCACTGGACCAGTCCATCGCGTACCAGATCAACAGGCTGCCGCCGTGCTGGAGATTGAGGCCGTGGCCCGCGGACGCGGGGTGCGCGAGGAGGATGGGGATGTTGCCCTTGTTCCATCGCTCGACGGAGTGCGGGGTCTTGATGTCCACCGCGCCGTCCAGGTGGAGCAGCCTGCGCCGGTCCTCCTGGAATCGGTAGAAGATCAGCGCGGGGGCACCCTGCGCGTCTTCGAGAATCTCTTGCACGATCTCCATGCGGATCATGTGGTGGTGCGTGATGTCGGCTTGGTCCGACTCCTCTGCGCCCACCAGTCCGCTGTGATACATGAAGCCTGCCGCTATCTGGCTCAACTTGTTCGTCTTCGCGGCGGCGTGCTCCACGCTGGCGAGAGTCTCTCCCGCAATCTCCGCCACGAAGTGCACGTTCATGTCGTCGTATGCCTTCTGCACCTTCCGCGGAAGGTCGAAGCGGTGGTAGACGTCGTTCTGCACGGGCATCTTCACGTGGCTCTTGTCGATGGACATACACAGGTCCCGCACCGCGTTCTGGATGACGATGTCGGCCTTGGGTCGCAGCGTCCAGTTGGCGATGATTCCGTTCGGCAGGCGCAGCCCCGGCGCGAAGTACTTCGTTCGGTACGCGGTGAGCGTACGCTCGAGCCGTGCGCCCCTGTCCAGGAGGAACACCTGCGGCCAGAGGTCGATCAGGCTGTTCGGCGTGGGCGTGCCGGTGAGACCCCACACGTAGGGCATGTCCTTCACCAGCCGGTTCGCGTGTCTCCACCGCTGCGACCCACGGTTCTTGAATCCCGACAACTCGTCGATGATGACGGTGCGGTACTTCGGCTTCTTCCGGCTGACGAGGTCACCGCCGAAAGTGTCTCGCGTGATGAAGTGCATGTCGGTGTCTTCCTGGAGCCGCTGCTTCCGCTGCTCAGGTCCACCGCGAATCAACGAGTACGTGAGGTCGGGCCTCCACTTGGCAATCTCCTCGGGCCACACCTCCTCGGTCACACGCTTGGGCGCGATCACCAGCGCGGGCAGGTGAACCGAGGTGAGGGCCGACAACGAGATCGCCGTTTTCCCTAATCCGGGGACCAGGAACAGGCCCGCCCGTGGGTGCGCGTGGAGGTGCCCCACGGCGTCCCTCTGGTACGGGTGCAGCCGCTCGTCCAGCGGGTGGTGCGGGACGGCGGCTACATCCAGCGCAAGTTGCAGCGCATCCATCGGGTCGATCAGGGGTTCCTTCACGGCGGACGTGTACTCTATCACCAGTAGGTCCCTTGCGGATTGCGGTCGGTCATCATGCCGACGATGTCGATGGGGACCAGCGCGGCCATCTTCGGGTGCTGGTCAAGGAACGCCTCGAGGATCTCCTTGGCAGGCCAGCCCAGCATCCCACAATGAGACCAGAGCGCACCCCATCCGCGGTAGTCCAGCGGCCCGACCATCCGGAGGAACGCCTTCGCCTTCGCGCTCGAGACCTCGACGGTGACCGGCTCCCCGCCCCGGCTCTGCGGCCTCGGGCCTTGGAGGATCTGCCCGTAGCCCTTCGGCCGGTGGAGGCGGGACTGCATCGACCCGAGCCAGATGCGCGGCTGCATCGGGTTGTACGACCAGAGCGTCAGGTCCACAATGATCGCCTGGTCGTCGTACGGGTGTCCCATCACGACCCAGGAGTGTTGACCCCCGACGCCGAGGCACGCACCACGGGCGACGCGGAGGCTGGGGCCACCCTCGCCCAGCAGGCCCGAGCGGATCAGGTGCCAGGACACGGAGTGGCAGTCCTGCACGAAGTCCTCGAAGTCCTGGTAGAACGCTGGTCCCTTGTCGCACATCGCCTTGACGATGGCTTCCTCGGTCAGGTGCTCAGGCTTCACTGTGCATCCTCGTTCGGTGGTGGCTGAGCCCGCGCTGCGTGCCGAACGACTTGTCGCAGTCGTCGCAGGGGAACTCGTCGGTCGTGGCCTTCTTCCGCTTGCGCCGGTTCATCACGGGGCGGGCCTCCTGCAAGAACGATCCGCCGAGGCACTCATCGCAGATGTCTATCTCCCGCCGCTCGTCGCGCACGGAGAAGGTCATCGCGCTGCTCCCCTCAGTCTCTTCCTGGATCTCTTCCAGGCAGACGTCACAGGTGACTACGATGCTAACCCTTCTCACAGTCACACTCACCTTCCGTATGTTCATTTATCCCGTAGTCGCAGTTCCGACAGACCGCGAACCGTCTCGGGTCGCCATCCTCGTCCAGGCATCCCGGCTCCACGTAGACAACGTCGTACTCGCCGCAGTGTAGGCATCTCATCACAGGTTCCTCACTCTCAGTGCGGCCCGCTCCTCGCGGGTCATGCGTCCCTCGCCGGGCCGGACATACCCCACCGGGTAGACCATGCTGCTCCGGGTGATGTACCCCTCAGTGTCCAAGTGCTGGTCCTTCAGCGCGCCGCAGCGGACACACTGCAACGTGCGGACAATCTCGTCGTCGAGGCGCTTCGCGGTGTGCGGGGTCCACGAGTGCTGGAGATCCCGGCACAGGAGTTGCTCGTCGGTAGGCTGCCATGGATGATTACGTGGTGTGAAGCGCGGCTTTCTCTTCCGGCTCATTCGGTGATCCTATCTGCGTAGTGGACAAAGGTGTCCGTCTTCTCGTCATAGTCGGTGCCGATCCACTCGGCCCAGCCCTTCTCGATCCTTTCGTTGACCTCCTCTCGGGTTGTCGGGTTGTACGTCTGGCCGTCCGGCCCCTGGAGGCGGTACACGTTCTGGCTCATGGTCGGTACCACCTGGAGAACTTCGCGTCCTGCACGAATCCGGCCTCCTCCAGGAGCCGGCGACGGAGCACGGACTTGCGTCCGGTCAGTACGTTCAGGGGCGGCGGCTTGTCCAGCAGCAGGTTGATCGCCGTGGGGCTGGGTGCCTTGTTCGGTTCACGGCGGAGGCATTCTTCAAAGGCCCATCTGAACCGGGCCTCCTCTCCCCCGGTCTGCCGCCTCCGCAGGTTCTCGGGCATGGTTCTCATGTCTTCTCCTCTGTGTAGCGGTCCATCGGGTGAGTCCCGTTGAGGATGTACTCCGCAAGGTCCACGAGGTCCGTGGTGTCGGGCGGGGTGGTAGCCCCGAAAGGACCCGTGCTCCTGCGCCCCACGGAGGAAGCCTGCTGGAGTGCCTCCACTCGTGCGATCTGCTTGTCGCTGAGCTTTGATGTGTGTTCAGTGCTCATCACTGTCCTAACTCTCGGTGACCGAAAAGATTAGCGTTCTGCGCGGCGGACTTGCCCGCGTCGGCTGCTCCGCCGTGCCAGTTGTCCGTCCTACTCCCCCTCCAGGAACCCTTCACGCCCTGACGCTTGAACTCGTACTCCACGTAGTCCGAGACCTCGATGGCCTTCTCCCGCAGCGCGAGTTCCGTGCTGACGGTGCCGTCACCTATGGCGAGCGTCTCCCCCACCGCCTTCTCGGTCTGCTTCACGGCAGCGTGCAGGCGGCGATGGATCTCGTACGCGAAGTTCTGGCAGAACGTGATCCGTGCGCTGATGCTCGCCACTCCGGAGGCCTTGTGCTCAGGCGTCTTGAGGTAGGCGTCGCTCTCCTCGAACATCATGGGAGTCACACGGTTGATCATGAGCTCCGTCAGGTGGACGTCCTCGGCGTACCCGTAGAACGTCATGTACGACGACTTCCCGCGGATGGAGCAGTGTGCCCCGTGCGCCCGTGCGATCGCGCTGCCCAACTCCACCGCGAGATTGCGGTAGGTCGCGCTGCCCAGCGCGGTCAAGGAGAACAACTCGCTGGTGATGGGTCGCTCGTCGTTGCGGTGCCCGTCGGCGTCGGCCTGCTTCTTCCGGATGAGGGCGAGGTCGATGGAGTGCTGCGCGGCCAGCCGCTCGGCCTTCTCCAGGAAGGTCTTCCGCTCCTCGGCGGTGCGCCCCTTGCCCTCCGCATGGGTGATCAGCGTGCTCACCTTGTCGGTGATGCTGTCACCCTTCTCGCTCATGGTCAGTCCGACCTGCGCGTAGCAGTCGGCCAGCAGGTCGGCGTCCCACCCCATCGCGGTCAGGCAGTCCAGCATCGCCTGCCGGAATGCCGGTCCGTGACCCGCACTCGGTGAGATGTGGTGCGCGAACTCGTGGATCGCCGTGGCGGTCTTCAGCGCCCAGACCCCGCCCTTGGCGTACGGCGGGATGAAGACCGTGCGGGTGGCCGTGTCGTAGTGAGCCTGAAGCGCGCCCTTCCGCGGCTTCACGGCGGGCGGGCTCACGTCGGCCATGTCGGCCTCCTTGAACCGCTCCGCCAGGATGTAGTAGAACGGCCAGATCTGATACCAGTCGCCGAACTTGACGCGGGCCTGAGGCTCCCGGTTCTCCCAGAGGTCCTCGGCCGCATACACCGAGATCGCTTGATCGGTGGTCACGACACATCGACCCATCGCATCGCGGTCACGAGCAGGTTATCGTAGTCACCGCTCATGCTCTCCTACAGGTACTCCTTGATCTCCTCGTCGGAGACGCCGTGACGCTTGAGCGCGGCGGACACCGCCCCCATGATCGTGTAGGCGTTGCCGTCTTGTCCACTGAGTTGCACGTGGACGTCCGGGTACTTGATCTCCATCAGTCTTCCTCTTCTTCCGGTTCTATTGTGATCTTGTCAAAGCACCACTCGCAGTACCCGGTGATCCCGATCTCCGCCATGCCGTCGTGGCTGTAGACGTGGCCCTCGATCAACGGCTCGTAGTGGGGTGCGAAGAACGGGTAGTTCTTGCACATCGGGCAGGGCCGTCCTATCTTGAACTCGTTGGACCCCTCCCGCACCAGCGTCAGCAGTTCGATCCTGCGCTCTCGCGTGGTGGTGCTGGTCTTGAACTCCTGCTGAAGGGCCAACTTGCCCTCGTCGCTCAGGTCCTGAAAGTAACTCACTTCGGCTCCTGTCCGGGCATGTATCGCGTCACGTAGTACCCGCACTCCGGGCACTCGTCACCGATCAGCACACCGTCTCCGTCGATGGTCTTGAGCACGAGCCGGGTGCCGCACTCCTCACAGGTGGTGTTTCTCCACAACATCACAGCGCTCCGATCTCAATCATGGCGGAAACCCACTCGCTCAGGTTGCCACCGGGGTTCTCGGCGAGCCAGTCGTCCGCCTCCCGGATCTCCTCGGCGGTGGGCCTGCGGTCCAGGTAGTAGAACAGGTCGTTCGCGGTGTTGCTCATAGTGCGTCCTCCTCGGAGACAATGTCGAACCCGTTCTCGCCGCACCACAACGGGTTCGGGCCGGGGAAGTTGGAAGCGCCGTGCTCGTGCGCGGCGGTAAGGCTGTCGTAAGCCTGACCGCAGCCCCGGCAGACCAGGAACTGTTTCTCGTCCGGGACAGGTGTGACCACGACGCCGCCGATGTCGTTGATCGAGTACTCATCGAAGCCGAGAGCATCGACTATCACCCGCTTCGCCTCATAGGAGGTCTGCGCCGTCACGGGGATGGTCACCACGTAGCGGTTCACTCGATCACCCCGACGTCGTACGCGCTGTCCCAGCCTGCGTCGGCCAGCATCTCGATCGCTGCGTCCTTGGGGGACATCCCACTGTCGTACGCTGACCAGTAGTCCCAGTCCTCCAGGTCGTCGTAGGAGACCAGCACCCGCCGCTGAACTGCGCGGTTGAGCGCTTGCAGCCAGATGGCGAAGTACACGTCGTCGGTGTGGTGGCGCTCCATGAGAGCATCACCCTTCTCCTCGACCACCTTCTTGAGACGCGGCCCCGGCAGGTTCTGGATCCACGGGTTGTCGGACATCAGGCCCCCCAGACGCGGCGGGCAGCAGCGATGCGGGCCTGGACGAGCAGGGCCACGCCCGCCCGAGTGTTGTGGTACGCGAAGGTGGAGCCATCCACCAGGACTTCATAGGACATGAGATGTTAGCCTTTCTCTCAGAACGCCGAGGCCGACCCCCGGCGCGTTGCCTGTACGGCTAGCCTAGCAGCCGTGATAGTCACTAGGCTACGGTTACGGTCAAGTGATTAGTCGTCGCAGGGGCACGTCCCGTTGACACTGCGCGCCTGGAAGCACGAGCCGCAGATGTTGGAGGCGGACGTGTCGTACTTCCCGGTGATCGACTCGTCCGCAATGCGATCCAGCACCCACTGAGGAGGCGGGCGGTGTCCCTCGTACCCGGCCTGCTCCGCGTAGAACGCGGGACTCTTGGCGAGGAGAGCGTGGTAGTTCCCCATCTCAGTTCGCCGCCAGGAACCGACCGCGGACGGGCACCTCGTCGGTGGTCCACTCGTAGCGGCGTCCGTCAGTCAACGTACCGATGTGCCACCCAGAGTGACCGACGGGGTGGCTGCACTTCACGCGATCCGGCGGGGTGGTGTACCCGGTCGCGATGAGGATGGGGCGCTTGCACTCGTTCATGTCTAGCCTTCCGCTATCGGCATCCCCCGGTGGGCTGCCTATGGCTAGCCTAGTGGGTGGGACGTCGCTACGGCTAGCCTATGCATCCAGTGATTTGGCCCACTCCCGCACGGCCTCTGGCGAGGCGAGGACGAAGACCTCAAAGCCGAGTCGGCGCAACCGAGCATGGACAACAGTCTGGTGCGGCTTGACTGTTCCGGTCGGGGACTTGGTCTCAACGAAGCAGATCCTCCCACCCGGCATGAGGACGATCCGGTCCGGCAGGCCGCTGACCGAGGGGAGGAACTTGATCGCCCAACCAGATTTCTTCTTCACGGCAATGCGGAGCGTCGACTCGACGCGACTCTCCTTCATCAGGACACCGCCAGCGGGGAGCCGGGGCGGACGTCGTACCAGCGACGGCACTCCTTGCAGAAGTGATCGCCCTCGGTGTGACCGCCGAGGCAGCGATGCTTGTGACCGGGGTCGTCCGCAGACCACATCTCCACCCGGCACCGGGAGCGATAGACCTTCGCGCCGGGGCACGGCTTGAACGCCCCCGGCTCGTTCTCGTACCCGTCCACCCGACATTCCGTGCAGGACCAGATGAGGGTGCCCAAGATCTTGCGTTCGTACCAGTCGTGGGACTCGTGGAGTTCTTGCTCCTCGTCACTCACGGTGTCCGCCCACACCGTCGGCAGGGAGTGCGAGCGCGAATGATACGGCACTTCTCACACTGGTCTCGGTTGGCCGCGAAGGGCCACATCCCGTGCGGATCGATACACCCGACGTTGGGGCGATCGTGACCCCGCACGAGGCAGACGAGTCGCTTCACTTCATCCTCCTTAGGATCTCAATCTCCACTCGGTCACGCTGGCCGCGGAGGATCGGGGCAGCAGCCGTCCGCTCTCGGTCGGCGACGTGCAGCCGGTGGGTCAGCGCGGCGAAGGTCCGGAGCAGCCCGACGTCGGACGTGTGGCGCAGCGCCACCTCGGCCTCGTCCTCTGCCGGGTGGGAGAGTGGAGGGTACCGGTGCTCACCCCCGTGATCCTGATAGCGGAGGCACTGACCACTTGATCCGTTCGACCGAGTCTGGCACCGCACCCGTCCGTGTGGGTCGCGCTCACTCCACAACTCAATCATCGTCGTCACTGTCCTTGCGTGTCGTGATCTCGACGACCAGCGCCCGCGCCTGCTCTTCGGTGAACCCGTCCTCCATCAAGCCGGCGACCATCGCACGGAAGATCTCCCTCATGCTGTCGATGGACTCAGCCAGCGCCTCGAAGTCAATCCCCATCGGGGTCCGCCTCCGTCTCCACATACCCTCCCCCGATCATGGTGAGCGGGTGGCCCTTCACTCCGGGGCAGTCGCCGTGGGACTCATGCGCGGTGCGCTTCCCGCACGGCCACGCAAACGCTCTCAGAGGCTCGCGCGCTGGCGCGTGGGCAGTTGGGCCACCCCCAGCCTGCGCGACCGTCTGAGAGCCGCTCTGAGGCTCCGAGGGGGTCGCTACGGGCTGCGGCTGGCCTAGCGTACCCTCGGCCTCGCGCCGCGCTTTGATGATGTCGGCCTTGCTCTGCGCGGTGTCCATCAGACCGTCACCTCCTCGTGGGCTCCGGCGGGGCAGGGACGGTCGCACCACGAGCACCGCCACGGAGTCCCGAACCCGTTGCGCTCGCAGTCCACACACTCGTGCTCGTCGTCCTCGCACTCCTCAGGCTCGTCGTACTCCACGTTGCACTCGCCGTTCTCGTGGTCACAGAGCCGGTGCTCCTGGCCCGGGATGCTGGTGTCGAACGCTCCCGGTTCGTCGTACCACTGACGCTCGCACGGGTCCTGCGGGGTGTGTCCGCACGCCGGGAAATCCTCACAGTAGGCCATCAGTCCTTCTCCCACCTGTTCTTGTCGGTCCACCGCTGCGGGTAGCGTCCGCTCTTCCGGCCCGCCTCCAACTCCGCTCTCTTGTACGACTCGTAGATGCCAGAGCCGATGGCCGTGAGGATGATGCCGCCGATAAGCGACCACGCCAACTTCTCCATCAGTCTGTCTCCTCTCGTCCTTGCTGCTTCTCCCTCCAGGATCGCTTGCCGCCTGCTCCATACGGCTTGTCCTGCTGAGCATCGCAACGCAGACAGTGACGAGTGGTCACCAGCACACCTTCGGCATCAATGTCGAGACCGGTGGCTTTCCACGTGTGAATGTCCCCACCCTCAGAGCACAGAGTGTTGGGCTTGCCGCTCATCAGTCCTCCTCCTCTAATTGCGTCCAGCCCTCGTGGCCGGATATCTGGTGGTGACGACCCATCCCTCCCGGGGAACTGATCAGGTCACATTCGCTGCACTGACGACGTATGCGAGATACTGCGTCGCCTACTTTCTTCATGTTCGCACGACGTACGGCCCTGATTGGATCGCCGTACGCCGGGTCGTCCTGCATCCGTTGTGCCATCGTCTTCGCCCCGCGAACGCTGGCCTCTCGCATCCGTTCAGCGAACTCGGGGTCTGCCTGCATCATCTCAGCCTTCAGCGTCCCGACGTACGTACCCCGCTCCACCATCGCAGCCTGAAACACTGGATCGCTTCTACGGATCTGGCGTGCGATGTCGTTCTCGATGTCGAACTGGATGTGACACGTCCGGCACATCGGCGCGTAGTCCGCGGAGTCTTCCGAGTACGGAGTGGTCCCGTCTGCCGACCGCAGTTCCCGTTCGCCTGCCGAGTGCTGATATGCCCAGTCCTCGGCAGGCTCACCGCAGTCGCATGTGAACTCGCTCGCTGAGCCGATGGTGTTTCGCAGCATCTGGTGGACTGCGGAGTACGTCATCATGTGTCGTTCCCCTCGTACGGCTCCTCCAGGTTCACGTACTCCCATGACGTGGGCACCCAGATCCGGACGAGGGCCTTGCCCCGGCCCTGACGCTCGTTCCTCAGGGCGGTGCTCCGGTCCCGGACGATCCAGGGCTTCGCCTCCGGATCACTGAGCTCATCGGCTCGCTCCGTCGCGTACTGGACGAGTTCGGTGGTGTACGGATATATGCGATGATGAAGTGAGCGCGGCGGCTGCTCCTTCGGCATCTCTTCGTCAGTCATCGGTCGTCTCCTTTCTCTGTAAGCGGAGCGGGCCTTTCCCGCTCCTCGTGCCCCGCCCGACCATGACGTCGGCGCTGCCTGGAGCAGCCACGGGGCGACCTTTCAGTCGTCATAACCCTCGCAGGTCACGTTCGGCCGGGCGCAGTACAGAGCCTGGAGTCGGTGGGCGCGTCGGTGGGTGATCTCCTTGGGGATGTAGCCTCCGTGATATCGGGTGAGGATCAGGGACAGGCCGTCCCCGTTGCCCTGGTGCCTCGCGTCCCAGACGCATCGGTAGGTGTAGCACTTCCTGTCCGTGGGAGCCCACGGGAGCCCGCGTGGGAACACCGGGTCCGGCGTGGTCGCCGTCGCTGCCGTCGGTGCGAGCACGGCTGCGGTGAGCGCCAGGACCATCGCTGCCAATGTCTTCTTCATATCGGTTCTCCTCTGTGCTGGCCCTCGCTGATCGGGGGCCTCGTGCCCGCTCCGGGCTTGAACCGGAGTGCCTGCCTGTCGGGCTTCCATGTCAGGACTCGACGAACCGAGCGTTCCGGACGGGGAGCGGGTCTCCGGCGCAGGTCCCTCCGCCGGTCCACTCGTAGAACCCATCCCCGCCGAACGGGTTCGGTGAGCGGTGAGGTCCGCGGTGCCCCGCGTCCAACTCGCAGGTCGCCCCGTAGGGATCGCTGCCCCCGAGCGTCACGCTGGACCCACACATCCGCTCCATCTTGGCGACCCACTCCTCGTACGTCATGGGAGCACCTCCTCGTCGTTCCACAGGCCGATCTGGTAGGCGATGTCCTCGCCGTTGTCCACGGCCGAGTGGCAGAGCCGCTGGGCGATGGCCTGCGCCTCCGTCCAGTGGATGGTGGCTCCGTCGTGGACAGCGGTGGTGACGGCGACCTCGAGAGCGTGAGCAATCGCTCCGTAGGTCTTGTAGGCGTGTCCGCCTGGAAGAGCGTTCGCCTCGTGGCGCAGCGTGTTCAACGCCTCGATCGTGGCCAACTCGGCCGGTGAGAACTCGATCACGACCGGGCCTCCTTGACGAGATCGAACCCGACCTGCGGGGTCGGCACCCGGAGGGTGTGGTCGCCACCGCGGAACTGGAGCTCCCAGCCGGAGTCCGGGTGCGGGAAGATCTGGGCAAGGCCATCGTCGGTGGCGTAGTAGATCTCTTCGCCGGGAAGAGCCTTGCCGTGGAGCGTCCAGCCCTCGGGGGCCGGAACGATCTGGTCGAGATACATGGTTCCTCTTTTCACTGCGGCTGGGGCTGATCCCCTGCCTGGAGTGCCCGCCCCGGACTCGCACCGGGGATGTCGCTAGGTTCGGGCTGCCTGAACCTCAGGCGTGGCTGCGGACGATCTTGGCGAGAACCGACACCGCGTCCTTCTGCGGCTTCTCGCTCGCCGCGGCCTTCTCGGCGACGACCAGCGCCGCCTCCAGGGCCTCCGGGATCGGGGTGCCCTCCGCGATGGCGAGGTCCGCGGCGTACTCCACGACCGCGGGGGTCGTGCCGTCCACCCAGCCGACCTTCCCGCCCGGCGTCTTCCACGCGAGGTGCGTGATCAACTGAAGCGCCGACTTCAGTTCGCCGTTGTCCTTGGCGAGCGAGCGGGCCGACTTCAGGGCGTCCGCGAAGTTGTCCGCCTCGCGGTACGACGGGACGTTGGGCTCCTTCGGGGCCTTGGGCTCCGCCGTCTTCTTGGCCTCCGCCGTCTTGGCGGGAGCCTTAGCCTTGGCCGGAGCCTTCGCCGCCGTCTTCGTTCCAGTGGTGGTCATGTCATTCTCCTTGTGATATCTGGCCTCCCCCTGTGGGCTGCCTGCTAGGCAAGCGTAGCACAGGGATGAGCGGACAGGGTAGCGTTTGGGTCAACTGATTTGCAAGCCCTTGCGCGTATGTAGTTGTGAGGACCGGAACAAGGGGTGTAGAAGACTGTCTCCGAGGGGTTAGGCGGCGGGGCGAGGAAGATCCCGTTTCCGGGGTGACGGGCGGAGGTAGGATCCTCGTTGTAGGGGCTGGCGTGCCTAACATGGGAAGAGGCGTTTCGGGGCGTACCTGCACGACAGAAGAAGGTCCTGGCAGGTACAGGTACGCAGGTACGAACAGGGGTTGTGTTGTACCTGCACGAAGAAGAAGAGTCGTTGCCTAGCGTGCTGTTAGTGGAACTAATGCTAGCCGGAAGAGATTTCTATTCATCTAAGCCCGTGTAACCGAGACCGATCCTCTCATTCCATCTTCTCGCGTAGGTACAACACAACTGACGTTCGTACCTGCGTACCTGTACCTGCGCGACGTCGGTACGAGCCCACCCGCTAGGCAGCGAGTGTACCTGCACCGACGGCGTACGAAAGGCGTACGATCCGCCTAGCAGGCGGCACGTACGAGGAGGCTCCGCGGCCCTTCGGCGCGACGCCGAGAGCGATCGTCGGCGGAGCCTCTTCGCCGCCTTGCAGACGAGGATCGCTCTCGCTCTTGCAGAGCCCGATCCTCGTCCTTGCAGGTACGCAGGTACGCCGGATGTACCTGCGTACCTGCGCGACGGGAAGCGTGCGCCAAACGCAATTCCACACCCGTACACCCGTACGCCGAGAGCGATCACCGCTGTCCTGGACAGCGAGGAGCCGCGGAGCGGCCCGCCGACGAGGATCGGGCTCGGCCGCGAGGAAGATCGTCCCGCCCCGCAGGGCGGACGATCATCGCTTGACGAGGATCGTCCGGCCCCCGGTGGGCGGACAGGCCCGCTCCTCCCCCAGGAGCGGGCCTGTCGGTCAGAAGGCGGAGTTCCTGGCGTCCGCCTGCCGGTCGCTCCACACGTCGATCTCGCAGGAGCGGAGGCTCTCGATCGCCTCCTCCGCGGTGGAGCAGTCCTTCAGCCGGTCGGCGAGCATCTCGTCGTCGTAGCACTCCACGATGACGTCCCAGCCTCCGTCCTCGTAGTGCTCCAGGGCGTGAGCCTTGACGGCTTCAATGATCTCCTTCATGCGTTCTGTCCTTCCAGGACGAGTTGATGTTCGTGGCAGACCATGTAGGTCGCGTGGAGCGGGATTTCTAGGCCGGTCTCGAGGACCCACTTTCCGTCTGGGAACGAGATCTCCCACTCGCAGAGGACGGCTCCCTCGGGGTGCCGACATTCGCCGGGATGGCAGAAGGGGAGGCCCTGCCGGACGCGGTCTCCCGCAGTCCGGAAGCAGCCCTTGACCATCGCTTCGTTGTCCATCAGGAGTTCCACCAGTGGACAATCTGCGCGAAGTTCGACTCGAGCCGAGCACCGAACACTCGGATCCAGTCGGCGAGGTCGACCTCCTTGTCGGTACGAGCCTCCAGCAACTCCTCGGGTCCGTACGACGGGCACGACTCGTTGTAGTCGTTCCACTTCCAAGGCTCGTCGGTACGAACTCGGTATCCGACTCCCTCCGGCCCCTGGACCATCAGCATCTCCCCATCGGGCCGTACGAACAGAGCGTACGACTCGTACGGGCCGGTGATCTGCTCATCGGCGATCACCCGCCCGACTATTCCGCGGTTCCTCACTGGAACCCTCCTTCCGGCGACCCCCGGTGGGCTGCCTACGGCTAGCCTAGCAGGCGGGGGTCCGCCACGGGGCGTTTCCGGTCCACAGATGTGGCCGC
>Ga0190270_10000232_pt1 | contig 24331 bp, 30 predicted proteins | sample Popmic320T_FD_133748 | JGI IMG/M metagenome (GOLD analysis project Ga0190270, IMG submission 133748) | Populus adjacent soil microbial communities from riparian zone of Weber River, Utah, USA - 320 T | ecosystem: Environmental > Terrestrial > Soil > Riparian zone | place: USA: Utah | collected...
AAGAATCCAGCGCGGCCGACTCTCACCCGCACATCGACACTTCGGATCAGCCACTTCCCGGACCCGCGAACCCGACGCTACAACCACACCAGCGACCCCGGAAGACCACCGATCAACAACCCCTCACAGCCACCCGTTGACAACAAAGGGGAGCCGGTATGACGCACTGATCCGGCGCATGGATCGCTCGGCGTGAGAGCAGTTGCCCCCTCGACCTGACACATCGTCCGGCCTAGTCGTCTCGGCCGCGCTGCTGAGACGCCTAACACGAGTCCGACCTGCCGGCTGTCTCTAGTGATCGGGTGCGATGGCCGGCGCAGCGCCGGTGGCGTCAACTGCCGCCGAGACCTGCTTGACGGGCTTTGACGATCGCTGCCGACCGGTCGGACACCTGCAGTTTGGTGAAGATGTTCGAGACGTGGTTTGCGCACCGTTTTGAGGCTGATCATCAGCTCGTGCGCGATCGTCGCGTTGCCCTTGCCCGCAGCGACCATCTCGAGCACCTCACGCTCACGGCCGGTGAGCGACGGGAACGACGCCGCGGTCGACCCGGCACCGCTCGCGAAATGCGCGATCACGCGTTGGGCGATCTCGGGACCGAAGATAGCCTCACCCGAGGCGGCGGCGCGGATCGAGCGGACGATCTCATCCTGCTCGGCGCCCTTGAGGAGGTAGCCCTGGGCACCGGCTCGCATCGCCGCGAACACTGAGTCGTCGTCCTCGAACATGGTGAGTACGACGACCGCCGGCGCCGGCGTGCCACGGCTCAGCCGGCGGGTCGCCTCGATGCCGTCCAGGTCAGGCATCCGCAAGTCCATCAGGACGACGTCTGGGGAGAGCTGCTCGGCGAGCTCGACGGCCTGTAGCCCCGTCTCGGCCTCGCCAACGATCTCGACGTCGTCGACGTCGCGCAGCATCAGCTCCAGCCCACGCCGGAACGCGGGATGGTCGTCAGCGACGAGTAGCTTGGTCACGTGTCGGCCTCCACGCTCTCATCCTCTCCCAGGCGTTGCTCGAGCGGGAGTACGGCGCGCACGTCGAGGCCACCTTCGGGGCGACTGGAGATCGTGCAGCTGCCGCCGAGCTCGGTCGCACGTTCCTGCATTGACGTCCATCCGGTGCCGCACTCGGTCGCGCGGTGGGTGCCGCGCCCGTTGTCGGCAACGGTGAGCTCGAACGAGCCGTTCACGGCGATGCCGACGCGGCACCGGCTGGCACCGGCATGCCGGGCGACGTTGGTCATCGCCTCTGATGCGATGCGGAACGCCGCGACCTCGACGGCCGCGGGCAGCGCGGGCATCGGGTCCGGTCCGGCCACCTCGATTACGAGCTCGCCGGATAGCGCCGCAGCTCGCTGCCGGATCGCGCCGAGCAGGCCGACCTCGTCGATCGCGGGCGGCCGCAGGTCGTCGACAAGGCGCCTTACCTCCGCGATCGCGTCCTTGACCTCGTCGCGTGCCTCGGCCAGCAATCCGGTGCCCTCGGCATTGTCGGCCCGCGACTGTGCCGCGTTGAGCTTGAGCACGATCGCGGCCAGCGACGGGCCGACCCCGTCGTGCAGATCCCGGCGCAGGCGGCGGCGCTGCACAGCGTTCGGCCCGCGGACGCTCGCGGTGCCAACAGCTGTGAGCCGATGAGTTTCGGCCCGCGGCAAGGTCTATCCAGTCATGACGATGACGACAAGAGTGTTGAGTGTGTCGGTGCCGGTGGCCGATCAGGACGCCGCGTTGCAGTTCTACACCGAGGTGCTGGGGTGCGAGCTACGCACCGATGTGGGGGTGTGGCCGGGTGCGCGGCTGGTTGAGGTTGTACCGCCGGGCTCGGCGGTCTCTCTGGTGCTGTTGCCGCCGGACAGCGAGATTCCGGTCGCGATCCGGTTGGGTACCTCTGATGCTCAGCAGGCCTACGACAATGTCCGCCGGGCCGGGGTCACGCTGCACAGTGAGGGGTTGATCCGGTTGGAGGGAATTCCCGCAATGTTCTCCTTCACCGACCCGGACGGCAACGGCCTGGTCTATCTGGAGGATGCCGACGAGAGCGGGCCACACGAGGAGGAGCGATGAGCAACGCTGTGCTGTACATGTCGATGTCGGTCGACGGATTCATCGCCGGACCCAACGACGGACCGGGCAACGGGCTCGGTGATGGCGGGAACTGCCTACATGAGTGGTTCGGGATGGACCCCGAGGGCAGCCATAACGACGCCGTCGCCCGCCTGTCGGGTGTGAACCGCGAGGTCATGGACGAGCTGATGGCCACCGGAGCGGTGGTCACCGGCCGGCGGACGTTCGAACACGCGGGCGGCTGGGGAGGTGACCACCACGACGGCGTGCCGATCTTCGTCCTGACTCGCCGACAGTCGGACGCCACGATGCTATGGCCCGCGGTGACCTACGTCAGCGACGTGAGCGACGCGGTGCACATGGCGAAGGAAGCTGCCGGCGACAAGGACGTGCTGGTCCACGGCGCGGTCACCGCGCAGCTGGCGCTGACCGCGGGGGCGCTGGACGAGCTGCACATCCATCTGGTTCCGGTGTTGCTCGGGCAGGGCCACCGGCTGTTCGAGAACATGCCGCCGGAGCACATCGAGTTGGAACTCACCCGTGCCTTCGATGGGCCAGGCGTGCAGCACCTGCGCTACCGGGTGCGGCAGACGAGGTGAGCCGAAATGGCGCTGCTCTGGCTGTCGATGACCGTGTCGATGGACGGCTACGTTCCGCCCGTTCAACTTGCTCGACCCGACGCCATGACCGGAGGCTGAGTGGGTGGGCAAGTAGATTGCGACTTGCGGCGCATTGTTGACCGCCGCTGGGTAGAGGGTCCAACCAGGGGATGGTCCGACGTGTCACGAGTCGCGACACGAAATGGTGTCAACCGAGGGTGTTGCGGGCCGACAGCGAGGACTGGAACAGGACTCCCGCCGCCTTAAGCCGACCCGAGTCAACGGGGAAGGTGCGCTATAGATCAACGGTTGGCGGCTCGAATCTCCGAGCGCGCCGCGCTGACCTAGACTCCGCACCTTAGCCACGGTGACGCCGGCCGTCGGTCCATCGCCACTGCGTCGGCAGGCTCGCCGGGTCTTGGCTCTCGTCGTCTGGGTCATACCCGACGAGGTGTCCGAACCGGCCGGACGGCCAAAGGGCGACCGCGAGATGAAACCAGGACGTGTCGATGTGCAGACGCGGCGGCGGGCGACCATACCGCCAGTCGTGCGGGCTCAGCAGGCAGCAATGGATCGACCACCGCCGTCCCATGCCGATTATCCTCAACCCATCCGAGAACTTCGACTGCCGGACGCTTGACCCTACGCATAGATGGAAGTAAGATTCCGGTTATGCGTAGTGAGGCGCCGGTGTTGATGCCGATCTTCCGCTCCCGGCATCAGGCTGACCTGCTGGCCTGGCTACTGCTTCACCCAGACCACGAGTACACGACCACCGAGCTGGCCGCTCGGCTCGAGGTGCCGTTGACGACGTTGCACCGAGAGGTCCAGCGCCTGGTGGATGCCGAGCTGCTCCGGGCGCGCTCGGTTGGCCGCGCCCGCCTGCTGCGGTCTAACCCGGACCATCGGGCGACTGCGGCGTTGACCCGGCTGCTCGAGGTCACTTTCGGTCCGCACCCGGTTGTCGAGGACGAGTTCTCGAAGGTGACTGGCGTCGACGAAGTTCTGATCTTCGGGTCGTGGGCGGCCCGCTACCACGGCACCCCCGGCCGGGTCCCGGCCGATCTTGATGTCCTCGTGATCGGCAACCCCGAGCGTGCCGACGTCTACGACGCAGCCGACCGCGCCCAGGAACGACTCGGCATGGAGGTCAACCCGGTGATCCGAAGCCGCCGTCAGTGGGATGCGGCCGCAGACGCCCTGACCCAGGAGGTCAAGACGGCCCCCACGCTCGTGGTCATCGACCGCGGTGAGGACGCCGCGTGAACCGCTGGACGCCAGGCGAAGCCGAGATCGAAAAGCAGCTCCGCGGCGGCGACCTCCAGCAGGTCACCGGTGGCCGATCCAACGGAGCTGCCCTGCTGGACAAGGCCCAGCGCACACTCGACACTGCCAGATCGATCGCACAGGCCGACCCGAACAGCGCCTACACCCTCACGTATGACGCCGCCCGTCATGCCGGCACTGCGCTTTTGGCGCAACAGGGCCTCCGTCCGACGTCGCGCGGGGGCCACTACGCGCTTGAGCGCGCGCTCAGAGGCCAGTTCGGGCAGGGATTCCGCGCCTTCGGCACGATGCGCCGGCGCCGCAACGAGCTCGAATACCCAGATCTTCCAGACGAGTCCGCCAGCGCCGATGAAGCCCGACAGGCGCTCGACGACGCGCAGGCGCTCATTGATGCGGCCGCAAAGCTGTTGCCGACCCTTGGGATCTTCTGACGACCCGCAGACCCCGCTCGTCGGTGCCAAACGGCTGAGGGATGTCGTGGTCACGGCGAACACGATTCGGACACGACGACCGAACTTGGCGGACTGCAGGTCGGCGAGCGCGGCGTGACACGGGTCGTGACACGAAATGGTGTCAATCAGGGGTGTTGCAGGTCGCCAGAGAGGGCGGGAGACGGACTCCTGCCGCCTGAAGTTGGCCGGTGTAGGTGGGGACGGGTGCGCTACGGATCAGAAGGTTGGGGGTTCGAATCCCTCCGAGCGCGCCACCTGACCTGCATAAATGCTAGTTGCGTACGGCCCGGCGGGAGGGTCGTGGCATGAAGTCCAGCGCCACGGGCCTGCCTGGGGTGCCGCGACTTGACCGTGTCAGGGGCGCGGCCACGACTCAGGTTGACTCGACACGCGCATTGCTGTCGCGCCGCGACCGAGTGCTGATGCCCAGCAGCCGATACATGGGACAGAAACTCACCTCAGCGGTCACCGCCAGGACTCCTGCGATCACGAGGAGGACGACACCGGCGGTCGAGGAGAAGCCAGCCCCTGCCTCGACGGCGACCGCCCAGCGGCAGTGGCGCCGTGCAGGATGCGGTCGGTGTTGGATTCGTTACGTCTCATCAGAACCTCCATGAATGTCCCCGGCGGTCACCGAGGTGCGGGTGTCTGGTCAAAGGCGTGCCAATCCCAAGAAGGGATACCACCCACTTGATGCAGGTTGAGTCGAGGACCGCTTATGCGAGTGAGAGGAACAGCTTTTCCATCTTCTTGACGTCCACGCTGTCGATGTCGTCGCCGGCGGCCAGGCACTGCTGCAGGCCGGTAGCGACGATGGCGAAGCCGGCCCGGTCCAGTGCACGGGAGACTGCCGCGAGCTGGGTGACGACGTCTTCGCAGTCACGCCCTGTCTCGAGCATGCGCAGGACGCCGTCGAGCTGTCCGCGAGCGCGCTTGATGCGGTTGATGACCGAGGTCATCTCGGTCGGATCGAGCTCCATCAGTTGTCCCCTTCTGCGTCGGATTCCAGGGCAGCCAGCGCTGCGGTGAGTCGTTGCCTGGCGTCGGTCGCGACGGTGCGCAGGGCGTCGTGCTTAGTGATTCCGATCATCGCGTCCGGGTCGAACGCCTCCACGACCGTGGTGGCATCATCGAGCGCGCGGACCACGACGTTGCAGGGCAACACCGCGGCAATGGAGGGCTCGGCGGTCAACGCCTCGTAGGCCAGCGCCGGCCGGCAGGCGCCGAGGATGACCTGCGGTGCGACGTCGACGTCGAGCCTGGCCTCCAGGGTGGCTTTCAGGTCGATCTCGGTGAGGATCCCGAACCCCTGATCGGCGAGCGCGGCGCGGACTGCCTCGACGGCGCCGGCGTAAGGCTGGGTCAGCTGTGTCGTGAGGGTGTAGCCGGTCATCAGGCGCTCCGCTTGTGCTCGGCAAGCGCGGCCTCCACATCGAGACCTCGGACGGCGGTGATGAGCTCCTCGAACGCCGCCGCGGGGACGGCTCCGGGCTGGGAGAACACCAGGGTGCCGCCTTTGAACGCCATCAGCGTCGGGATGGAGGTGATCTGCGCGGACGCTGCCAGTACCTGCTCGGCCTCAGTGTCGACCTTGCCGAACACGATGTCGGGGTGCGCGTTGGACGCCTTCTCGAACACCGGGGCGAACATAAGGCACGGGCCGCACCAGGACGCCCAGAAGTCGACGAAGACGATCTCGTTGCTGTCCACGGTGCTCTCGAAGTTCGCCGCACCCAGCTTGATGGTGGCCATCGGTGGTCCTTCCTCGTTCTCGTACCGCCCCGATCAGGGGTTCACCCAGCTAACCCAGCATACCCCCCTCGGTATTCCACACGGCCTTCAGAAGCGTGAGGTGCCCATCACCTGCGAGGGCCACCTTGGCGGCTTGAGGAATACCCCCGGGGGTGTGTACGTTGAGCCAAACGAATACCCCGTCGGGTATCGGGTACCAGCGGAGTGAAGGGATACCAGACAATGAGTGCGGCCACCCCAGGGGTCGACGTCGACTGCCTCGCGCTTGCTCGATCCGACAGCGCGACGGTGGTGGACGTGCGTGAGCCGGTCGAATACCTGGAAGGCCACGTGCCGGGCTCGGCGCTGGTCCGATGGGGCAGTTGGCCGCACGGCTCGGGGAGCTGGACAAGACCCGACGTGTGTACCTGGTCTGCGCTTCGGGGAACCGCAGCGCTGCGATGGCCGATCTGCTGCTCGCGGCTGGGTACGACGCCTACTTCGTGGCCGGCGGCACCGCTGCCTGGGTGCGGTCCGGGCGTCCGGTAGAGACCGGCGCTCCCCGTCCCAGCTGAGCCGCGACTTTCCTCAACACGAAACGACAGGAGAGCCTCGTTGATGAGCACCGACCTGACGATCATTCCGATTGAGACGCCCTCGCTCGGCGACCGCAGCTACGTGGTGCACGACGGTGAGGTGGCCTTGGTGGTCGACCCGCAGCGCGACATCGACCGCGTCCTGGCAGTCGTTGAAGAGCACAGGGTGCGGCTGACCGACGTCTTCGAGACCCACATCCATAACGACTACATCACCGGAGGCCTCGCGCTGGCCCAGCGCACCGGCGCGGCCTACCACGTCAACGCCGAGGACGAGGTTTCCTTCGAGCGCACTCCGATCCGTGACGGCCGGACCGTGGAGGTGGGCCCCCGGATGCGGATGACCGCGCTGTCCACCCCGGGTCACACCTTCACCCACCTCTCCTACGCGCTGACCGACACGCAGGCCGACGCCGGCATCGACGGCTCGATCGGCGTGTTCTCCGGCGGTTCGCTGCTGTATGGCGCCAGCGGTCGCCCCGACCTGCTGGGCGAGGAGCACACCGACGCCCTGGTTCGCCAGCAGCACGCATCCGCCCACAAGCTGGCCGAGCTCCTGCCCGACCAGGCGGACGTCCTCCCCACCCACGGTTTCGGGTCCTTCTGCGCCGCGACCCAGTCCGATGCCACCGAGTCCACGATCGGGCAGGAGAAGCAGTCCAACCCGGTGCTCACCCAGGACGAGGAGACCTACGTCCGCGAGCTCCTCGACGGGCTCGGCGCCTACCCGGCGTACTACGCTCACATGAGCCCCGCAAATGCCTCCGGGCCGTCCGAGCCCGACCTCACCCCACCGGCGGCGGCCGATCCCGGTGAGCTGGGCCGACGCATCGAGGCCGGCGAATGGGTCGTCGACCTGCGCAACCGCACCGCGTTCGCCGCCGGCCACGCGCCCGGCACCCTCAACTTCGGCCTCGACGGAGCCTTCGCGACCTACCTAGGGTGGCTGATCACCTGGGGCACCGCGGTCACGCTGCTCGGCGACACCGCCGACGAGGTCGCCGAGGCCCAGCGCGAGCTCGTCCGCATCGGCATCGACCGGCCCGCCGCGCAGGCCACCGGCGGGCCCAAGGACTGGACCGACGACGAGCTCGCGTCCTTCCCGACCGGCACCTTCGCCGAACTCGAGCAGGTCCGCCGCCACCGCCCGGTGGTAATTCTGGACGTGCGCCGTGCCGACGAGCACGACAAGGCCCGGATCAAGGGTGCGGTCAACATCCCCATACACGAGTTGCCTTGCCGCGTCGAGGAGGTCCCCGACGGTGAGTTGTGGGTGCACTGCGCGAGCGGCTACCGCGCCAGTATCGCCTCATCGTTCCTTGACGCTGCCGGTTGTCGCCTGGTCGCGATCGACGACAGTTTCGAGAACGCCGAGAAGGTCGGGCTGCACCTCGTCGGCCCCGACGCCTGATCACGCCGGACTGTGACACTCCTACTGGCGGTCGCCGCGGGCACGCTCATCGGGCTTAGCCTGGGCGCGCTCGGCGGCGGTGGCTCCATCCTCGCCATCCCGGTCCTGGTCTACCTGCTCGGGCAAGATGCCGGGCAGGCCACCACCGGCTCGCTGGTGGTCGTCGGCGCTACCTCACTGATCGGTGCCGCCACCGCCCACTGGGCCGGCAACGTGATGCTCGGGCGAGGCGTCACCTTTGGCGTCGTCGCGGTCGGCGGCGCGGCCGCGGGCGCGAAGGCGTCCGCCCACGTGACCGACTCCGTTCTACTGGCCGCGTTCGCCGCCTTGATGCTGCTCGTCGGCGGGTTGATGGCCTTCCGGCAGGTCCGGCACGCCCGCCGGCCTTCCGGCGGGCAGCAGAGCGAACCGGGTGGCTCCGGGCCGCAGGTACCGACGCTGGACGACCCAATCATCGCCTTCGGGGAGGGCTTCATGTGTGACTGCCCCCGTGCGGTCAAGATGCTGGTTGCGGCCACCGCCGTCGGGCTGCTCACCGGGTTCCTCGGTGTCGGCGGCGGCTTCCTTGTCGTCCCGGCCCTCGTCCTCGCGCTGGCAATGCCGATGACTTACGCCGCAGGAACGTCACTTGTCGTCATCACCCTGACCAGCGTGGCCGCCCTCGCCGTGCGCGCCGGCGTCGGGGTCACGCCCGACTGGGCGCTCGTCGCCGCGCTGACCGCCGCCTCGGCGGCCGGGGGCGTGGCCGGTGCCCGGCTCGCCGCCCGCGTCGACACCTCCAAGCTCTCCGCAGCGTTCACGGTCCTGGTGCTGGGCGTCGCCGCCTACACCGCCACCCAGGCACTCCCCGCACTCATCTGAAACCCAACTCCGCCGTCCACCCCAAAACCCTCCACGAACGGATCACGCCATGACGTCGACGCCCACCCGCCGCCACGCCCGGACCTCCTCGGGGGACTCCCGCCCCGCACCCGGCTTCCGGACCGGTCCGTTGGGTCGGCTCGGCATCTGGGTCACCGACCACGCCAAGCTCGTCACCGGCGTATGGCTGCTGCTCCTCATCGGACTCGGAGCCTTCGCACCCCAGGTCGAGCACAACCTCTCCGGCGCGGGCTGGCAGGCCGACGGCTCCGAATCCGTTGCCGCCCGTGAGCTGGCCCAGGAGCACTTCGGCGGCAACGCCAGCTCGGCCATCCAGGTCGTCCTCCAGTCCAGCGACGGCCCCGTCACCGACGGCGAGGGCGCCGAGGTCCTCGCCGAGGTGACCGAGATCCTCCGGGACGAGCCGCGGATCGCCGACGTCGTGCAGCCGGTGCCGGGCGCCACCCTCAGCCAGGACGGCAGCACCGCCATCGTCCTTGCCGGCGCCGGAGCCGACACCGACGAGATGGTGCGCGTCGCCACCGACCTCAAGCAGCCGCTCCAAGACCTCTCGGTCGACCGGGTGCAAGTGAACTCGACCGGCTCTTCGCTGCTCTGGTCGGACTTCAACGAGGCCAACCTCGAGGCAATGCTGAAGTCAGAGATGGTGTCGTGGCCAGTCACCATGGCGATCTTGGTTCTCGCCTTCGGCGCCCTTGTGGCTGCCGGTCTGCCACTGATCCTCACCCTGGCCGGTCTGGTCGCCTCCGCGGGCTCCCTGGTGTTGATCAACGAGCTCGTCCCGGTTTCCATCTGGGCGATGAACTTCGCGATGATGTTTGCCCTGGCCCTGGGCATCGACTACGCACTGTTCCTCGTGGTCCGCTACCGCGCCGCCCGGATGGGGACCCACGAGTCGAAGCGGCAGGCGATCGCCGAGACGATGGACACCGCGGGCAAGGCCGTCCTGCTGTCCGGTCTCACCGTGCTGGTCTCGCTGTCCGCGGTGATGCTGGTGCCCTCCCCATCGTTCCGGTCCATGGCCGGCGGGATCATGCTCTCGGTGATCTTCGTCCTGGGCGCGACCCTCACCCTGCTGCCGCTGGTGCTGTTCAAGCTGGACAACAAGGTCAACGAGTTCGCACTGCCCTGGGTGCACACCGGCGAACACCGCTCGGCGAAGTTCGCCGCCTGGGGCGAGCGGCTCTGGAAGCGCCCGGTCGCCTGGGGCCTGACCTCCCTGGTCATCCTGCTCGCGCTGGCCGCGCCCGTCCTGGGACTGAACACCGCGATGCCGTCGATCAAGGTGCTGCCCGAGGACGCCTCCGCCCGCATCGGCTACGACGTCGTCCAGGACAAGTTCGGTGAAGGTGCCCCCGGCACCCTGCAGGTCGTGACCGACAGCACCGACGCCCGCGCCGCGGCCGAGGTAGTCCACGGCGATGACGGCATCGTCGCAGCGATGCCGCCGATGCCCGCCGCCGACGGCTCTGGCTACGTGATGATCCAGGCCGTCCCCAGCGCCGACCCCTCCGACCCGAGGCTCGATGCCACCGTCGACCGGCTGCGCGCCGACCTTCCGGACTCCGCCCTCGTCGGCGGTGCTGCCGTGGAAAACCTCGACCTCAAGGCCCAGCTCGACGCGTCCACTCCGCTGGTGATCGGCGTGGTGCTGGGACTCGGTTTTCTGTTGCTTCTGGTCGCGCTGCAGGCGCCGCTGATCTCGCTGCTCGGCACCTTGGCCAGCCTGCTCTCCACCGCGGCTGCCTTCGGTGTCGCGGCGCTGGTCTTCCAGGAAGGCATCGGCGCAGACCTTTTAGGCTTCGAGCCTCAGGGGTTCCTCGATGCCTGGGCACCGGTGTTTTTCTTCGCGCTGATCTTCGCCATCGCCATGGACTACACGGTGTTCCTGCTGGCCAGCGCCAAGGAGCACTACGAGCGCTCGGGTGACCCGAAAGAAGCGATGGTCGGCTCGCTGGCCCACTCCGGGCGCGTCATCTCCGCCGCTGGCGCGGTCATGGTCGCGGTCTTCTTCACCTTCGCGCTCTCCGGACCGCTGCCGCCCAAGGAGATGGGCATCGTGCTCGGTGTCGCCGTCCTGCTCGACGCGGCCCTCGTCCGCCTCGTGCTGTTGCCGGTGATGCTGCGGCTCACCGGCAGGGCCGCCTGGTACACCCCCACATGGCTGAAGAAGGTGCTCCCCAACATCACCTTCGCCCACGACTAATCCCCCAACACCACCCGCGGACTGGAGCGACACCATGTGCCGAGCTACCCGATGCAAGACCTGCGGCAAGGCCACCTGGGCCGGCTGCGGCCGACACGTCAACCAGGTCAGAGCCACCGTGCCGCCCGACCAGTGGTGCGATGGCCACCCCAAAGGTGAGCACCCCGGCGGTGGGTTCCTCAGCCGGCTCCTCCGTCGGCGTTGAGCCCACCTCCCAGCATCCACACCTTCGAGGGGCCGAGCCTCCCCAAGGTCGGCGCGATCGTAAGTGCTGTCGGACGCCTTCGGCCACCGACCTACCTCACCAACGGCTTGGTTGAGAACAACCGACCTCGGGTACTGACTGCCTACATCCGTCTGGGTCGCGTTGCAGCTGTCCGTCGGAGCTTCGCCGCCCTGAACCAGCCCACATTCCAACGAGTTCAGCGCAGGGACCTATAGGTGTCGGGTTCCCAACTGGTTGTCCTGGCTGCTGCCACTGATCCAGCCGGGCTGTTGCCGGCGCGAGAGCAGATGGCGTTGTCGCTGGGCTGGCACATTGTGCTTGCGTGCTTCGGGGTGGCGTTCCCGACGATGATCTTCGTCGTCCATCGCCGCGGGATCGTGCGTCATCGCCGCTACGACGAGTCGGCCGTCGACCTGATGCGGTTCATCCAGGGTGCCCAACGGTACGGCCTGCGCCTGGCTGACATCCGCGAGCTGGTCGAGCTTCGGTGCTCTGGTGAGTGCCCATGCGAGGCCGCCGCCACCCTGCTCCGGGGCAGCTGGCGCAGATCGAGGAGCAGATCGTCCAACTGACGGCGCTGCGCTCGGAGCTGGCCGAGTTCGTGACCCGCATCCCGTCCAAGGACTGCCCCGACCCCACACCGGGCACCTGGCGACCCCGAAGGGAGGTGTCGTGATGTGCAAGTACTGCGGACTCCCCTGTGACGACTGCACCTGCGACGTTTGCTGCTGCGAATAATCAGCCGAGGATGGCCTGTGCGAGGACGAGGCCGGTGTATCCGGCGCCGAGACCGGCGCTGATGCTGCCCGCCACGTTGAGCAGTGCGAGTGCGCGGGCGTTGACCTGGACGAGACGCACCACCTCGTAGCCGAAGCTCGAATAGGTCGTGAGTGCGCCACACAGGCCGGTGCCGGTCAGGGCCATGACAGCACTCGAGGTGGGCAGGCCGGCGATGACGCCGAGGATGAACGATCCGGCGATGTTGACGGTGAAGGTGCCCCAGGGAAACACCGAGTCGTGGCGGGCCTGGATGGCACGGTCCACCAGATATCGCAACGGACCACCGATCGCTGCGCCGAGCGCGACGAGTAGGAAGCTCACGAGCCGACCACCTACCCGCGCTCGGCGTAGCTGGGCATGTCGCCAGCATCATCCGCGAGTTGGCGCTGTGTGGTTCGACGGTCGATCATCCGGCGGGTCAGGGTGGCGGTGACCCAGACCGCGCCGAGGGCCGCCACGGGCATCGCGACTAGATAGAGCAGGGCAACGCGGGGTGCGCTGGCATCGACGGCCAGGCTGACGTCAACCACGTAAGTGGAGAACGTGGTGAACCCGCCGAGGACACCGACGCCCAGGAACGGGCGCAGCAACCGGCGAGTGGTCCACACGTGCTCGACCAGCACCATCAGGACGCCGATCAAGGCACAGCCTGCCACGTTGATGCCAAAGGTGGCCCAGGCGAACTCGCGGGCCGCGTGCGGGAAGGCAAGGTCCAGGCCGTGCCGGGCGGCCGCGCCCATCGTGGCCCCGATCGCGATGACCACCAGAACCGGGATCGGGCGGTCTTCAAACTCGCGTCGCTGCGTCGGGATGTGGAGATCGACATCAGGGTCGACCGCTTCGTTTGCGGGGTTCATGGCATCGGGCATGACGGGTCCTCCTACCAGCTGTATTTCCACTAGGAGGGACCGTTGGCGATCGCGTTGTCGCGCTTCTCCGGCTCATGGCCAGACGGCGGGCCCCACCGCCCTCCCACGGCTCACGTGGGCGTCGCCCAGCGTAGCGAACACCACCCGGGCCCAAGTTCATCACCGTGAAGGAAGTGACCAACCTCATGCTGCTCCCCGGCCAGTCCTGGCCCTGCTCCCGTAGCGGGACTTTCCGGCAAACGGTGTAGCTGGCCCCCGACACGCCGAGTCGGTTGGCTTGGCGGGGAAGGACAAGTGATGACGGACACGATCGAGCCCGACCAAGCGACGTCCGGTAGACAGCAGCGACGGGCTTGCCGCATCGCCGTGGTGTTCCGAGGTGCTCGGCGCGCACGGCGCGAACGCCACGCGTGGCATGGTTCGTGGCATGAAATGCCGTCAACTAGAGGTGTTGGACTTCACCGGAGAGGCCGGGAGGCGAACTCCTGACGCCTTGAGTTGACCGGTGTAGGTGGGGACGGGTGCGCTACGGATCAGAAGGTTGGGGGTTCGAATCCCTCCGAGCGCGCCACCTCTGACCAGCGCGAACGTCAATTTCGAAGCCAGTAAGAGGCTCGTCGTGGTGCCGTACGTGGTGCGAAACCGCTGAGCGAGCGGTCCATCTACCTGAAGGAGACCATCCCCCCGGGGCCCAAGGCTCAGTCCCAGGCGGAAAGGCGCTGACTCGTCTACCCAGTCAGGTCGATGAGGACCGGCACCCCGAACGTCTGCCACGGTCGACCGGCTTCTCAGCCGCCATCTCAAGATGGTCGAGAGATCGACCCTGCGGGAACACGACTGCGATCCTCACTCGAAACGAACCTGCAGCCCGGCGGAGCCCGACTGCCCTCACTGCCGGCGCGTGTGCAAACGTACGTCTGCAAACCCTCGGCAAGTCGGGCATCAGACAGGCGCGCTGGCCAGTGCCGTGCGCTGGGGCGGGAGTGGCGTCAACCCGGCCGAGCCTGTGAAACGACCTGAACGCGAACGTCTGTCCGGTGCTCGATTTCCGCCACCCGAACGGACCTGACGCAAGGTACCTGCCATCGAGCCCGAGTGTCAGCAGCAGGCTCGCGGTGGTTGTCTAACTCGCGGTTGTCGTGGTGCTGCGGGCTGGAAGACTCCCGTAGAGGTTCAGACATTCGTGCTTCTTGCGCCAGCGCCGTCGTTGGCCCGCGGCCGAATCCTCGTCGGGCGAATCACACTGCCGCCGATAACGCACGTTCTTGCAAACCACGAAGAACTCGTGATCCGCAGAGAATCCACGGGCGATCTCCATGAATGTTTCGTCGTGGACCAGCTGGTCTAGGGCCGAAATCAGTGCGAGGTACGCAGGGTCACAACAGATCGGTAGCTGCCACCTGTGGCGATGTCGTTGCGCCAGGGCTTCATAGAAGTTCTCCAACGGATTACGGACCGCATAACAGATCCACCGCCAGTACGCATGCATCTCGGGTTTAAGGCGATCGAATTGCCCGTCGGCACGAAGCATCAGGTCCGCAGTCTCGAGCAGCGGAGGACTAGCCAGAACCCCAAGGTCGAAGCTCAGCCAAGCGTTGCGTACCTCGCGCTCGCCCTGGAGGAGACCGAGCGACCGAGTCACGCGGTACGCGAGCAACGCAAGCAGCACCGTCGTCAGAAATTGAAAGAAGGCGATCAAGTCCGAGGCTTCCACAGCCACCTCCATAACCATTCAGGCCGGCCTCAATTTGGCCTAGCCCCTTCTCCCTGTCCCGAGAAAGCCCACTCGTCCGAGGCTGGCCCGAGCTGATTCGCCGACGGCAGGGCCAAAAGACCCTGCGGGCTGTCGGACATCGTGGACCTACTGCATGGCCCCGACCGTCCCGTATGCACAGCGATGCGCGATCCTCGCTGACCGTGGGCGAGGTCAATGCCATCCGCGAGGGTGGTGCGTCGGGAACTGGGGCATTCTCATCCGACGCCAAGGGCGGCTAGCAGGTGGTACAGGGAGCCGTATCCGGCGGCGCCTGCGGTGCGGGCCGGATCGGGTGTCGCTCGTTCACTGTAGGGCTTGGCCTGCTCGTCCATGTCGGCATCCAGGTCTGAAACGCTGGCGGACGACACTGACCAACCAAGCGGCGCCGCGATCGAGGGTTGCGGCGTCTGGTGGATGACGAACACGGGCCTGGTGGCCAGCGGATAGTCGAGCAGGTCGAGGCACTCGAGTCGGGTATCGGTGGTGGTCGCCGCGGTGCCGGGTACCGGAGGGGTACATAACGCCGCCCTGGCCAGCACGCGCGACCTTGCCAGCGCCGTGTTGGCCGAGACCTTGTGGTCCCGGGCGTTGTGGTTGCCGACCGGAGGGATCAGGATCTCGGGGATCGGCTTCGAAGCCCAGCCCCAGTCGCCGGCCTGCTGAGGCGGCGCTTCCTCGTTGTCTCCGACGCTCTCGGATGCCAGCTCGCGGTCGGTGACGGAGTAGTCGCCGCCCGTGCCGTTCTCAAGGAACACGACCACAGGCATGATCAGCTCGCCCTCTCCATCCGCGAGCACGCCGTCGTTGTGGATTTGTACCAGGGGAACCCATAGTGGGCCGAGCGCGTTGATCGTGCCGAGCCCGGTGTTGTCCGTGTAACCGCCATCGATCAGCTGAGTCGGATCCAGCTCGTTACAGCTGCCCACGACGCCGGAAGGCGTCAGGTACGGGAACCGGCTTGCCAATAGTCCCGCGGTCATCGCCGGAAGGTTGCCAAGGCAGTGCTTCCCGACCGTCGCCTCGTCAGCATCCGGCCCTTCGCTGTACAAGGCAAACGCGTCCCAGCTGTGCCGGCCCGCGTCGCTGTTGCCGCAGCTCGGCCACTTGCCGGTATTGATCTCTTGGTGGAGGTCGACCTGGCTGAGCAGTGCCCGGCAGCCGTCCCTGGCCGCCGACGAGGTCAGGATCAGCTGGCCCGTCAACGCGTCCGGTACGACGTGATCCTCGGCGTCGGCGACCTCGGGGAGGAAAGGCGTGTGGATGGTCTCCATGCCCGGCTCTCCTTCCCATGCAGTCTCCATGAGTCCGGCACGATCGAGGAGAGCTCGCTCGCTCGAACGGTGCGGCAGGACGGGAGCCGAGAACCTAATGCCCGCGGCCGATGCCAGTAGATCGCCCGAGGCCAGCGACACGGACGCGACTGACAGCGCCTCGGGCCCGGACATCGCCTTGGTGGCGTCCAGTGGATCCGGATCGAAACGTGCGAGAGTGAGGCCCAGTGCGCCACCTGACGCACCTGCCGAGAACAGGGCGCTGTGGCGGGCACATTCGTCGCCGGCCGAGCCGATCCGCTGCAGTGCGGAGGCGGTCCAGTACGTCGCACGGATCCCGCCGCCTTCGGCGGTGTACATGACCATGGGTCGGACGCTGATGCCTGGGTGACCTGCGTAGGGGACGCGTCATCCTGGTCCATCCAAAGATCGAACGCCTCTTCCAGGCCCGGCCGCTCGGGGATCGATCCTGAACCCACGACCGGGTGTACGTCGGTCCGGCTGCCGAACATCGCGGTCGCGGCCACGGTGATCGCCAGGAGGGAGATCACGGGAGTGGCGCGAAACCTGCGGAACACTCGAGTGTCCGAATCGTCTGCCCATGCCTGGCCAGTCACAAAGTGCCGTACCCACTGGGGCCGCAGCACGACCCGGAAGAGCTGGACGAACTCAGGCGGCTGACGGCCTTGGGCGTACGCCATGATCTGGCCGAGCATGAGCGTCAGCGTGCCGAGGGCGAGCGTCGCCACGGCCAGCGCGCCAAAGCCTGCTCCGAACGCCTCGTATGCGAACCAGCGAGGAAAAGCCGCGAGCAGTACGAAGATGGCGATCCACACCGCGAGCAGCCCCGCGGACAGTAGCTCGCGCAAGTTCGGAAGCCACCCGTCATCCGCCTCGACGACGCTCGCGCCTTCGCCTGGCTTGAGGATCGCCGCCGCCCATGGGGGCACGGCAGGATGTGGCGGGAGACCGTGCAGCCAGGTCAACACTGCGAAGGAGAAGAGCCACGGCAGTATGGTGAAAGCGAGCCCGACCAGCAGGGGGAACCATGGTGGCGCCCACGGGTCCACCACGTTCCCGCCCACGACCAGCGATCCACCCGGGTCCAGGTCGAGCAGACCGATCCAGGACAACACGGTTTCGCCCGTGAACGCTCTGATCAACCCCAGCCCGGTCAATGACAACGCGGCGACGGTGAGGACGTCCCCAACTGCCATCACGTCCCGTGCGTACGCGATGTCGCGAGGGGGGAGCACCTCGAGGGCTTGGTAGCCCCTCCCGCGCATGAGTAGCGAGACGGCCATGATGACGAACGGGACGGCGCAGAAGATGCCCAGTCGAAGGCCGAACACCTCTCCATCGAGGACGAACGCCACCAACAGCGCAAGAATGATAAGCAGAACGGGACCGGCCAGCCAGAACATCAGGCCCTGACGTCGAGGTACCGGCAACCCTCCGTCGGACGGGGGATCGTAGTAGGGCCAACAGGTCCCCGAGCCAATCACTCGCCGGTACGCCCAGTTGGCCCGCAGTCTGCCCAGGATGAAGATCGTCGGCAGAACGACCAACCCAAACACCAATCCGGCGGCGATCCAGTGCCACGCCCCGGTCCGGTTGTCGAGCCAGGCTCGCTGGACGTCGGGGAGCTGGTCGAAGAGATTGTTTACGCCGGCCAGGGGCAACACCGCCAGCACCGCGATCGGCAGGAAAGCGAGCAGGCTGAAGCGTTGGATTGACAGGGCGCTGCGGATCGCACGGAATCGTGCAGCCACGAGGTCGCCGGACCGCACCGCCGCGACGACCGCCGCGAGAGCCAGGCCACCGATCAGAAGCCACTTGATCGCCGCGAGGGCAGCGAGACCATATGTGGCCACCGGTGAGACAGGGTCGCCGACGTCCCGCGCGCAAACCCCCACCGCAAACCACGCCGCATCCTCCGCAAGGTCGACTAAGGCGAGTGCCCAGACGAGCCTGCCGGTCCAGTGCCGAGGTGCCCCAGGTGCCCTGCCCGAGATCGTGTCGATCAGTTTCACCAGCGCATACCGGTACAGGAAGATGAAGATCACATCGAGAAGCAGGTAGGCGATCAACAGTTGCTTCCAGTCCGCCACCTGCGTTTCGGAGAACACGTCACGCCGATGGTCGGCGAACCTCCACGCCATCGGCCCGCCGAGCTCGTTGAACGTTGCGTGCCCGCCGCCCTCCCGGGTGAGGAACTGACCGGACAGGTTACTGACCTCGTGCAGGGCCAGCCACAGCGCAGCGAGCGCCGCGACCAGCGCCCCGGGTCTCTTGAAGTTGACCGGCGTTGGGGGGTCTGGCGGGACCGAAGAGGGCGGCGCCGGCGCGGCGTCAGAGCCGGAGAAAGCGAGATCATCGGTCATGATCGCCTCCTTGAAACCCGCGGCGCTCCCACCAGCTTCGAGGAGCTGCGACTCGTCCGGATATCGGTAAACGTCCCAAGATCTGCGACCCCACGGCCCCATTGCTAGCGTGCCGAAAGTCCCAAATTGATCGCCGATGACCGCCTGGAGCCAGAGTCGATGGTCTGGGGTTCGAATCCCTCCGAGCGCACCACTGACTCGCGGAAACGTCAGTCCGAGCCCTCCGTCGAGGAACAGTCGAGTTGTCCGCTCTGGAAAGCCGTTGTGGACGGGCCGGACCGTTCGGTGACCGCCTGATGGCCTGGTCCCACCCGCATGACAGGTGGATCGGGCCGACAGTCAAGCCGCGCCTAGCGCTCGCCGAGAGCCTTGAGAAGTGCGTCGTAGGTCGAGTCCAGATCCGTGCTCTTGATGCGGATCAGGGCGTCGTCTCCGGCGGCCATGGCTTCGAAGGCGGCATGCTCTCGTTCGAACGCTGCATCGCCACCTTGGGCGGCGACCTCGGCAAGGACGAAACGAGCCCACGCGTCATGCCCCGCATCTCGACCGCGTGAGTGAAGCCGTTTCGCGGCGGCGTACGGCTCGATCTCGAGCAGGATGCCGACGTACTCGGCCCCGGCCTCCTCGGCCGCGGCGCGGAAGCGGTCGATCTGGTCGCGTCTCATGACCAGCTGCGGGAGCACCACGTCGTAGCCGGTGGACAGATAGGCGGTGATCAGCGCCAATGCTGCAGTACGGATCCGCGCCGCAGCCTCGGGGTCGGACTCCCAGCCGCCGATCAGCGTGCGCAGGCGGTCGATGTCGCACAGCAAGGTGCCGGGGTGCTCCGCGGAGTATCGATGGGCCAGTGTCGTCTTCCCTCCAGCTTTCGGGCCGTTGAGGTGGATGAGCCGCGGCACACGTCGAACTTAGCTGACCGAGGTAGTCCTCGGCTTGGCTCGTCGGCCGGCGGGCCCCTGGCCGATGGCCCGTCAGGTGCTGGTCGCGATGCCGATCAACGCCGTCAGCAGGGGCGCCGCGATCACCACCGTCGTCTCGAACGACCGCCACGATCCACCGCCGCCGGTAAGGGTTGCGAGGTCATTGCGGCGTTGGATCTGATCCGACAGCGTCGGATCGGCCGGATCGGGCAGGGGCGCGAACTCGTCGATTATCCGCTGCGCCCGCGCGTCGATCGCCGTCGTGGCGAGGCCGTAGAACGCCCCGAGCATGACGGCGAAGATGAGGCCGTAGAGCAACACCTGCTCGGGCGGCACCGGAAGGTCGGGATCGAAGGCGAGCAGAGCGCGGCGACGCAGCCCGGTGGTGATCACGAGCAACGTCAGGAAGGCGCCGAAGGTCGTGAGGAGGCGCCGCAGGTCTGCGCGGAGTTGAATGATCAGCCGCACTCGACAACGTCCGGACTCGTCCCAGTGGCTGTCGTCAGCGGCGATCCAGCGAAGGGCCAGGAACGTGGCGAGCCCCGGTGTCATGCACAGCCCGGCGAACAACGTGATCGGTCTGGTCTGGATCGCGAGATCTTTGTCGATGGACGCTTCCGCTCCCGATGCGCCGAGAAAGAGGCCGGCGAACACCGAGGCCTGGATCAGGAGGACGATCACCGCCCACGACGCCACCGTCGTACGTTCGATCTGGCGGCTCAATCGGACCACCCGTACAAGCCAGAACGCGAAGAACATGCCGGCCGCGAGAGCGAACCCGCCCAGTGCACCGAGAAGCGCGACCCACATGTCGAACTGAACGACGCCTTCCAGACGATCCGCCGCGCCAGTGTTGCCGACGTAGGCAACAGTGCCGGCGTACCCAGCGATGAAAAGGACGAAGCCAGCCGCTGGAGCCCATCGCGGCGAGCCATCGGCACTGGCTCGCTCCGCCCGACAGCCATCCGACAGGTCAGACACCGTCACGCACCCTCCGGAGGCTCCGACCGCTCATCACTCAGCCTGGTCGTGCCCGTGATCCTCAGGCGTCAATGCCGGCGGTTTCGCCGACGCTAGCGCCTCCTCGACGCGGTGGGATGGGCCCAAGGTCCCCCTAAGGTGGGGGCAGCGCGCGGAGCGACCCGGTGGCGACGAGGCTGACGTCTCCGGCAACGGTGACCCGATTGATGGCGTCTGGCGAACCGTGGACGGTCGCGATGATGGTGCTCGGTCGACCGACGAAACGGCCCTGCGCGAGTGCGATCGGTGTGTCGACTGCGGCTCGGACGTGCCGCACGAGGTAGGCAGCGACACAGCCGGCCGCGCTTCCGGTGGCGATGTCCTCGACCGAGCCGTCGTTCTCCCAGTGCCTGCCTTCGACGGCAGCCGGGTCGAGGACATAGGCATACTGGGCGCCCATCCGGTCCAGGAACCCTGCTAGGTCGGCATGCGTGACCGATGCTCGAGCCAACGCCGCCCCACGTACCGGAACGATCAGGTACCTGAGACCGGTCGACACGATCTCGAGGGGCAGGGTGTCATCGAGGTCGGACTCCTCCAGGCCGAACGCGGCGGCCACCGCCGGTCGGTCAATGGCGGCGGTTTGGTCGATCCAGTCGGGTTGTCCCTGGTCCAACAGCGCGGACACCTGACCTGGCGTCTCGCGGCGCGTCGTCACACGCACTGTCTGGGCGCGGAGCGCGATCGTCCACAGGCGCTCCTCGTCGGTCGACGCCTCGGCGAGATCGTGTAGTACGGCCGCCGCGCCGAGCACCGGATGGCCCGCGAAGTCGAGCTCCTGAGTCAGGTCGAAGACCCGGGCTTCGACCGCCGACGTGGCCGATCTGGTGACGAAGATGGTTTCGAAGTGCCGGAGCTCCTGGGTGATCCTGAGCATTTGGGACGTGGTCAGCTCCGGCGGGTCGACGAAGACCGCAACGCTGTTTCCCGCGTATGGAACGTTGGAGAAGACATCGACGTGGTGGTAGTCGGTCACGAGGCGAGCGTATGTCCCCCTTCGCCGACCCGTCGGGCGCCCTCGAAGCAGGACGAGCGACGTGCCGATTCGGTCGAGTACGACGCGTCGCGTACAGTGAACAGATCGAGGGGCATGTCGTACGCGGAGTCCGTCTGCGGCGCCCTTGGGAGCAGCATTGACCGCCGGTCGGCTTGGGGCCGGAGATGGGGTATTGGCATCTCCATGGCATTGGTTCAGACGGTCGACCCCACCGACAGCTCGGCAGGTGACGGCCAGTCCGAGCCGCCGCCCCCACAGCCACATCTCCCCGCGATCTTGCGCCACATTGCCCTGAGCCTGCTGATCGCCTGCTTCATGCCGGCCCTGTTGTTCTACGTGTGTATGGCGACCATCAATGTGTGGGTGGCGCTCGTCGCGGCGCTGGCCTGGTGCTACGGAGTCAGCGCATGGCGGATGGCCACCAAGCGGCAACGGTCGGGTCTGCTCATGTTGACGGTGGCGGTTCTGACAGCCCGGACGGCGTTCGCGTTGGCGAGCGGCGACACCTTCCTCTACTTCTTGCAGCCGGCCGTCACCGATGTCCTGGTGGCCGCGGTGTTCTTCGCCTCGCTCGCCACGACTCGCCCGGTCGTGGCTCGGCTGGCATCGGATTTCTTTCCGATGACCGCCGACGTCGCCAGGCGGCCACGGATCCGACGTCTGTTTTGGCACCTCACCCTCCTGTGGGCCGTGGTGTGCCTCGGCAAGGCCTCGGTAACGGTGTCGTTGCTCGTGTCGCAATCGACCATGACCTTTGTCGTGGTCAAGAGCATCTGCCTCCTCTCGATCACAATCTTGGCTGTCACGGCCACGGTCATGGCCGCGGTGTGGGTTGCGCGCAAGGAAGGACTGTTGATGACCGCGTGACGGTCTGCATCGCCGACAAGTATTTTTGATTGATATTCCGAAGGGGTCGAAATTCCGTACTCGACCGATTAGGGAAATCAGTGGGCGTGTGACACGGTTGGGATGAACGGTCCTTAGAAACTCTGTGTACGTGGTTACTCTTCACGCTCGCCGATTCCTGCGGGCGTACGGCTTTTGTCGAGCCCCCACCAGTCGTGGATCGACAAGCCGTCAAGGCTAGGAGGAGTCCATGACACAGGGAACTGTCAAGTGGTTCAACCCGATCAAGGGCATTGGTTTCCTCAGCGTCGACGGCGGTGAACACGACGTATTCGTCCGCTTCTCGGCAATCGAGACCGACGATGCTCGCAGTCTTGACGAAAATCGGCGCGTGGAATTCGACATCATCCAAGATGAGCGAACCAGGCAAGCCGCCCGTGTTCGATATATCTGACCACGAGTCAAACTCGCGAACGAGCGGCGGCAGGACCGTTGCTACGTGACAACAAGGGCGGTGCCGGACCTCACGCAGGCAACGGTGTCGCCCTCGTCAGCCGTCGCCCGAACCGAGGATAGGCCGGGCTGTGCGACGATGACGCGGCGCTCCTACGGTTGGCTGAGATCGTCGCGACCTTCGACCACATCGCCCGCGAGATCTGCCAACCGGCGGTTGGACGACCGCGCTGCGCGGCGAAGTCGCTCGAAGGCGGTACCCATCTCGACACCATCGCGCTCGGCGAGCACCCCCTTGGCCTGTTCGATCACGATCCTGCTGTTGAGGGCGGTCTGCAGTTGGGTGGCCAACTCCTCGCGGCTGCGGGTGGCTCGCTCTTGCAGGATCGCGATGGTCGAGACATCGGCCAGTGCCTGAGCCACGCGCAGGTCGTCGTCTAGGACATCGGCGGGCTGGGCCCAGAAGAGATTGAGAGCACCGATTGTGTCGTCCTGCCACCGCAAGGGGAGGGCGTGCACCGTCTCGTAGCCAGCGGCCCCGGCTGCGGCGGCGAAATGCGGCCACCGGTGGCTTCCTGCGCTCAGTCGCTCGGCGCGCGTGGCCTGCCCCTCGAGGTAGCAGTCGAGGCACGGTCCTTCGTCGGTCTGCAGCTCGAACAACTCGAGCAACCGGACCTGCTCGTTGGACGACGCGGCGAGGCGGAGCCGTCCCCTTTGATCGCCGAGCACGATGCCAGCCGCGTCGACCTGGAGCAGTTCGACGCAGCGCTCAGTCAGCAGATGGAGCAGGTCGATCACGTCGTAGTCGTCGACAAGGGAATCCGCGAGCTCGACGAACGTCTTGGCCAGGCGATCGGTGTCCATGTCACCTATTTTTCCAGGGGATGGGGTGCCGCGCATTCAGCCGTCGAGCCGGGTCCGTCGGTTGACGATGTCGTGGGACAGTTCGGCGATGGACCGACCGTCGGCGTAGGCGGCGGCGCACAAGCGCGCGAAAGCGTCGAGAACGTCGAGTTGGAGCTGGACGGTGAGCATGCCAGTGGCCTGATGGACCTCGGCACGGAACCTGCTGTCGTCCGCAATGATCCACACGAGGGCATCCGGCGACCCGATCTCGGGGGCGTCCAACAGCACAATCGCTGCGGCGTCGGCCACCGCGACCGCGGCCGAGCGGTCCGTGGTCGGAAGGGCGCCCGGACTTCGGCGGTATAGCCCGAGTACGCCAAGCGATGTCGCGCCGACTTGGACCGGCCAGGCGTACGCCGCGCCAGCGCCCAGCCCAACAGCGGCGGGCGAGAACCATGGCCAGCGGATCGCACCCGAGTCCTTGAGATCGTCCTCGAGTGCTGGCCCGGCGGTCCGTGCAACATCGACGCATGGACCTTCACCGAGCGCCAACTGCAGGTCATCGAGCTGGTCGGTCGTCCGATCGGTCGCGTGAACAGTCATCCGGTGCGGTCCGTCGGCGATCAGCTGCAGGCTAGCCCCGGAGACGTCGAGGCTGGAGACGCACAGCTCACACAGGCGGGCTACGCGAGAACTGACCGTGTCGCCGGCCGTGAGCAGATGCTCCGACCAGCCT
>Ga0190270_10000233_pt1 | contig 24330 bp, 35 predicted proteins | sample Popmic320T_FD_133748 | JGI IMG/M metagenome (GOLD analysis project Ga0190270, IMG submission 133748) | Populus adjacent soil microbial communities from riparian zone of Weber River, Utah, USA - 320 T | ecosystem: Environmental > Terrestrial > Soil > Riparian zone | place: USA: Utah | collected...
CAGATGCTGTTGGACGAGGCGAACAGCCGTGACTGGTGCTCGGAGTACGACGACTTCGTGGACTCAGTGAACGGCCGCACGACGTACCTCGACCTGATCCACCGAGCCAAGGAGTATACGGCCGACATCAGTGTGCCGATCAAGTTCACGGTGAGTTCTAGTGACGACGAGCACGACATCGCGACCAACATCGCCCGAGCGATGGCGTACTACATGGCCCACAACAACATGGGCGATTGGGCGTTCGAGGTGAACGGCGAGGGCACGTCCGAGAACGTGGACGAGGCCTGAGATATCCAACTTGGATAGCGGAGTTGCCCCCCGGTGTTGAGCCGGGGGGCTTCGCCGCGCTACAACCAACGGAGAACCCCATGACACTCACATTCCCCAGGGTGCGTCGCGCCCACGACCTACCGGAGCTACGAGCCTGGCTCGTCCACCAATGGCGAGAGGGCACGACGCTCGCCAGGGTCGTCTCCGACGCACAGTGGATACAACGTGACCTGCCCAGCGCCGAGCTGTGGTGGGTCGAGGAAGAGACGTGCCACCTGTTGGCCGACTCTGCGCCCACGCTCCCCGCCGACCTCACGCTGGACATGCACGACATGCCAGCGGCGGCGGGCTTCGCCGTGTTCGCCCACGACCTCGCAGGCATCGACTCCGACCCCGAGGAGGCCAACCTCGACGGCATGGTGCGGGTGTCAGCGATCATGTGGGGGCCGGTCCATGTCCCGCTCGGTTCTGGTCGAGAGGTGGTGCCAGCGCTCGGCATCGGCACCTGGTCGCGGTCGGTGCTCGAAGACGGACTGAGTGGGGATGAGCTGCGTCGGGCTGGCCCGACGCTGTTCGCTCTCACCGAAGAGCGTGACCGACACATGATGCGGCCAGACGGCCGAGGCAACTTCTCGGCCATGCTGCACGGCGACGTGTACTGCTACCTCGGCCGGTCCGACTGGCTGCCCGGCTGCGGACCCGACGAGATCAACGACGGTGACCCGTACGCCAAGTCCGAGGTGGCCCAACGCTCGAAGGCCGAGGATCGCCGTCTGTTGGCGTGCTTGTGGCAGCTGGCCAAGACCCCCATCGTCTCGATGGAGGTGCAGCACCCGCCGAGAGCGGCGGCTCGCCGTGCTCAGCGAGCGGGCTACGACCCAACCGTCCGGGTGCTGACGCTGGGCCGTCGCCAGTACGAGCCGAGCGCCGAGCCTGTCAAGCACAGCGTGGACTGGCAGCACTCTTGGATTGTGCGACCGCACTGGCGGTGGCAGGCCCACGGCCAGGGGCGCAAGGAGCGCAAGCTGATCCTGGTCGGGCCGTATCGCAAGGGACCAGCCGACAAGCCGTTGCTCGGAGCAGAGCGGGTGTGGCGCGTCGTGCCACCGAAGGGAGGCTGACATCCATCGCTGCCGAAGTCTGCGACTTCGGAGTTGGATACGCGCGCGGCCTTGACATGACGAGTTACAGTCCTCCCTGCAGCGACCCGTTGGGGGTAACGCGAGACAGGAGGATATGTATCCGTGGCACGTCAGAAGTCACTCGTCCGTCCAGTCAAGAACCCGGAAATCTTCGCTCAGTGCCGATCACTCGGCCACGAGTGGAGACACCGGGGACCAGTCACAGAAGACCATGAGGAAGTCAGGCGTCCACACGGGATCGTGTGGGGCACCGTGGGTCTGCGGAGCCAATGCGCCGACTGCAAGACAGACCGGATCAAGTGGATCACTCGCTCAGGCGAGGTCATCACCCGGTACACCTACCCGGACGGGTACTCGCTGCATGGCGACGACCGTCTCTCATCACAGCAGTGGCGCTCGCAGTTCGTCACTCGTCTCTTCGAGTCGAGCCTGGCACCTGCGGCTACTGCCTGAACCAAGGACAACCAATGAAGCAGATCATCGCCCTCCTGGCGAATGGAACAGTGAAGTACGCCATCTACGACGACGGCTCCGAAGAGCTGACGCAGTTCGCGGAGGTGCTCGCCCCGAGCACCTTCGGTCTGGAAGAGGCAGCCACCCTCGGCATCAACCTGGCGACAGTCGTCGGGCTGCACAAGGCCAAGCCGCTGATGAAAGCACCCGAGACAGCGCCCAGGGTCAACGAGCCACCCGCCTTGCCATCGGCTGGGCCAGGCAAGGGCCGGGGCCGACCGACGAACGCGGCGCTGCGAGCTGACGGCAGGCCCCGCCAGCGGGCATTTCCGGCACCGAAGTACAGCGGGGGTTACATCCCGGCCGACATGGTGATCGGCATCATCAACGAGCATCCCGAGGGCATCACCATTCCCGAGATCGGGGAGATCATCCATCAACGCACGGGTGAGGGGTACGAGTGGAGTCGGATCTCTACGAACAACCGACTCACAGTGATGCGGGCGAAGTCCAAGAGCCAGGGCATCCCGATGCCAGTCCGCGAGGAACGCAAGCTCGTCCCGGCCACCGGGACCGTTGCCCCCTTGCTCTTCCCACTGCAGCAGGAACGCCACGCCCCCCTGGTCACAGGACCCATGCAGGGCGAGCTACAATCCCCGGAGCAGGCATGAGCGTCGGCCTGGCCGTGCTCATCGGATGGATTGTCATCGGCCTCATCGTCGGTGGCTAGGAGCAGTGTCTGCGCCGTAGGGCGCAGCGGAAGGAAGGAGTGATGGAACATCGACTGGTCATGCGGACCGAGGTCCTCGACCAGACCAGCAAGGCAGTGATGCAAGCGTTCACTGCGACGAAGGCGAGGTACAAGCGGCTGGGAGCCGGGAGCAAAGCAGCCCGGAACGCATCCGAAGAACTGAACCTGCTCGCAGAAGCCATGCAAGACCTGACCAAAGCCCAGCTCGAAGAGGTTTGGGCCGAGACATGAGCATGAAGACCGCCCGACTACCCAACGGAAGGACCATCGGCAGCGGAGCCAGCTTTGTGGCGAAGCAGGGCCGACACTTCCAGCGGCTGGTCCTGCGGACAGCCGGTGTCACCCGCCAGGGGGAGACATGGCTGGCCGCGGAAGACGACCACGGGCGGATGCACTACTGCATGGCACGCGACGTGACATGCGTCCACATGGAAGGAGATACCAGTGAGCAGTGACCTCCGGGCGGCGGTCGCTCCCGTACTCGGCTGGTTGGAGGGGCTACCCCCCGAACAGCGAGCGAAGACCGCGCATGAGATGTGGGGGCAGCTCATCGAGATACAAGCCCAACTCGCCCGGGTGCGCCGATCAGGCGTCCGGGAGATGCGGGTCGATCACACCCTCGGGCAAATCGGGGAACTACTCGGGATCAGCATCACGAGGGTCAAGCAGATCGAGGCAGGAATGGACAGAAAGGAGGTCACCAACAGCGGATAGAACCGGAACCGGCTCCGAATAGAACCGGTCCCGGCCCAGCTCACGGCGGAATAGAACCGTGGAGCTGAGGGGAATTGAACCCCTGATCCATTCGGATTCCCCAGCTCTTCGAGCAGGGGGACGAATAGAACCGAACGAACCCTCGTTCGACAGGGAATAGAACCGAAGTGCCGCACCCGGAGGGTGTGGCGAACGAAGGAATGTGAGTGAGCAGTGAGAGATATTCAACTTGGATATGAGTTGGTCGAGAGGTTTCTCGATCATCGGATGAACGTCGAAGAGAACAGTCCGACAACGATTGCGTCGTACCGCAGGACGTTGTTCAAGCTGTCGAACTGGTTGGACGGGGCCAACCTGACTGACATCACCTACAACGACCTGGACGATTTCGTGAATCGCCCGGTGCGAGCGGGTGATGGGACGACGGCCACAAAGCGTCCGGCAAGCAACACGTCCCGTCGCCAGCTGATGACGATCAAGGCGTTCTGGCGTTGGCTGATCGACGTGGAAGAGATTCCGGTGTCGAAGGACTCGAAGCGCATCCGCCGCAAGAAGGCACAGATTCCTGATGGGGTTCCGACCCCGGTGGATGACGCGACGTGGAACCTGGTGTGGGATTCGGACTTGGACCCGGATGACCGCATCTGGTTGGGTATGGCCTACTTCTGTGGGTTCCGCCGCTTCGAGCTGTTGTGGATCGCCCCGGAAGAGGTGCTGGTCGATGAGCGTGTGTTCGACTTCTTGCGGAAGGGGAAGCGGACGAGCGCACGCAAGCGTCATCGTCTCCCGTACGGCGAGATCATCGAGGAACATCTGCGGCCCCGGATGCACACGATTGGGATGCACCGGATTGACGAGTGGTTGGAGCTGGTCGAGTGGCTGGCTACGTCGCGCCGTGGCGAGAAGTTCCTGTCGCCGTTGACGGTGGGCGAAGAGGTGGCCTTGGACCGGAACACGACGGTGTGGATGCCGGTGGAGCGGGACAACGGACGGATCAACCGTCGCCTCGAACAGCTGTTGGTCGGGGTCGGGTTGGAGCGCAACGCGTTCCGGCCGCACGATCTGCGGGATTCGGCGGCGACCAACCTGTACCGAGCGGGCACCGATCTGCTGCGGATGGCGTGGCTGATGAACCACGACAAGCTGGACACGACTCGGGGCTACGCCCAGGTGTCAGCGGTGTACGAGGCCGAGCGCAGCCGCAACCTGCACGGCAAGCAAGGCGACGAGTGGGCCAAGCAAGGAGACGACAGCCGGTAGTAGGCTTGCCATGTTGGGGTCAGTGAGTTCCTCCTAGCCGTGGCGCACTGACCTCCGCAGCGAGAACGGGACCCCCGGGGCTTCGGCCCCGGGGGTTTCGTCGCGTCCAGGCCCAAGTTTCCGCAGGCCCTCTCCCTTGCAGGGCACCCTACACGTTCACCTCCAACACTCGCACGTTTGTAGTTGCGATGATTACAGTCCGGGTGCTGGTGGTACGTAGGGGCCACCTCGCAGACCGATGACAGGAGATCGCGTGGCTAGGACGCTGACCGCTTCTGAGCGTGAGGACGCCATCGTTGCGGCGTACCTCGCAGGGGAGACCATCAACAGCATCAAGAAGGGCTACAACGTTGGCTCGACGGTGCTCTACGACATCCTGCGCCGATCCGGCAAGGTCCCGTTGCGTTCTCAGCGCAGGTCGGGGGGCGACGACCGGACCGACGCGATGATCGCCGGGCTGCACGACCTCGTGGAGTACCAGGCGAAGCAGCTCGTCGCGTTGCGGCGCGAGCTGGACGCCGAGCGTCGAGCCAGGCGCAACCGCAACGGCGACCGCCGACGCGCCGTGTAGGCCCATCGCTGAGGGCGATGGCGATCCAACTTGGATAATTCCAATCGCTAATAGTCCCGAAGTTTCTTCGGGCGCTTCGCGCGACGGGCTGTATCAAGTGAGGGGCTGATGTCCCGAGAAGCCCCGAACGATCTCCGGTCTACTCACCACCCTCCGGGCGACCGGAGCGAAGCCCGAGTCGCCCCCATCCCTACTCCGTACGGGATGTGGACGCTCGGTCTTCCCCAAGTGCCCCTTGCGTTGGGGTAGGGCGGGGTACAAACTGCGTGCGGTCTGTGGGGGGACCACGGGTGCCAAAGACCCAGCACTCGTTGGGAGGGACGATGACGGACGATGTATGGGGGCAGCTGTATGACCCCTCCGATCCGGTCCACCAGAGCCTCGCGCGAATGTCCGGGTTCCACGACGACCCGCGACCCGAGACACTGGCCGAGTACATGGATCACCTGCGGTTGTACCTGGACACGAAACGTCGCATCGGTCAGGCCGGGATGGAGCTGCTGGGACCACGCAAGGTCCACGACCGCCGCTTGAAGTGGAAGCTGATGGCCGAGCACCTCCGGGACGAACGGTCGTGGGTCAGCATCGAGGTCGAGGTGGGGCTGCACCACATCGAGCAGTGCTACGTGATCTCCAACGGTCACGAGACTCCGTTGATCGGGTGGGACGAGGACCTGCAGATCGAGTGCGAGCACGACATCCGCGACGGCATGTCGGCCTACCGGGTGGCCCGGGTCTACGACCTGCCCGAACATCAGGCCCGCGCCCTGGTGCGCCTGTTCCGGGGACCGGACTGATCGGTCCGAAGAAATCTCGGGCGCTTCGCGAAACCGGGTGGACCATGAGTGAATGGTGGTTGACGACGAGGGGTCGGTCTGGTTCCGCCAGAGCTGGCTCGACCAGGTTGACCGCTGTCCCGAGCGGGGCCGACTCCATCTCGTAGAACCTGAGTTCAACGCCGCGACCAACGACGCGGCGATGATCGGGACCGGCGCGCACGCTGCCATCGCCGCCGTGCTCCAAGGCAAGGCCGAACCCGAAGAGGTCGGGCCGTTGGCCTACAACCTGACGATCAAGTTCTGCGAGCGCGCCGACGTGCGATGGGTCAACTGGACCCTTCCTGGCCAACTTGCTGACTTGGCTCGGCGCTGCGCGCAGGGGTGGGTGACCGACATCCTGCCGAGCATCGAACGGGGCGGGCTGGTCGAGCAGGAGTTCAAGGTCCCCCTGTTCGAGTACCGGGGCAGGACCGTTGGGATCACCGGGACGATGGACTACGTGCAGCCCAACGGGGTCATCGTGGACTGGAAGACGGCGAGTCGGAAGTTCACGCAGAAAGAGAAGCAGCGCACCGCGATCCAGCCCACCGTCTACTCCGTCGCTGCAGTGCATGGGGGGCTGGACCGTCCGTTCGAGTACCCGGTGACGTTCCGCTTCGGCGTCATGGTCCGCGGTGACCCGCGGGCAGCCGAGCCGAAGATCACCACGCAGATCGTGGACGTTCAACGAGTCCACGCCCACGAGGGGTGGCTGCTCGACAAGATCGAGAGCTACTTGGACCTGGCCGACGCCCTCGGTGTGATGCGGCGCTGGCCTCGCAACGAGGACCACTACCTGTGCAACGCCACCTGGTGCCCGTGGTGGTCCGTCTGTAAGGGCGCACGCCTCAGCACCGACCAGGACCTCTGGTCAGCCTGAACCTAAACCCCGTTCGGAGGGACCAATGGATTTCCGCGACCGTTCGATCATCACCCAAGTGGCCTTCAAGGGGGCCATCGACTTGGCCAAGGGACAGCTCGACCTCGCCACTGCCGAGGGCACCTCGCAGTTCGAGGTGGTCTTCGAGTACCTGACCAACAGTCTGTTCGGCCAGATCGGTGACCCTGAGGAACAGGCAGCCAAGGTGATCCAGGCTCACTTCCCCGGGGCTGTCCAGGTGCCGATGCAGCAACAGCCGCAGAACCCGCAGCCCCAGCCGCAACCGCAGATGATGCAACCGCAGATGCAGCAGTCCGTGCCCTTCGCCCCGGCCCCGGGGCAGCTGGTTGTGAAGGGTGCTCAGTTCGGTCCGCTCCCGGACTGGCTGTTCGAGCAGGCCGCGGCCAAGGGGGTGGTCGAGGTGTACGACAACCGTGCCACGGTGGGCACCTCTCGTCGTCCGTGGTTTAAGTCCACGAGCGGAGGTGAGAACGCTCCCGCCTTCTGGCCTCCGCGGTGACCGAGCTGCTCACCCCCGTCGAAGTGGCGGCGGGGTGGCAGCTGGTCGAGTCCACGGCGTCCCTGCAACACGTCCGTCCTCTGGCCGACGCCGCCCGTCGAGTCATCACCGAGGCGCAGTCCGGTCGGGTGCAGCTGGGCTTTCAGCCCTTCGACAACGAGATGCGGGGCATGTCACCCGGCCACCTGGCCTTCATCACCGGCTACGCCCACTCAGCCAAGACGTTGCTCATGTTGAACATGGTCGTCCACAACGCCGGGCGTCGGATCGCGCTGTTCACCCCGGACGAACCGGCACCGCTCGTGCTCGTCAAGTTGGCGTCGATGGTCTTCGAGATACCGGTGGCCGAGTTGGAGCGACGCGTCGCCAACTACGACCCCGAGGGTCTGCGCCTGGTCCATGAGACGGTGGACTACTTCCCCAACCTGTTGATCTTCGACCGCCCGATCTCGGCCCGGATCATGCGGGCCTGCTACGAGGAAGCCCGGGAGGTGTGGTCCGAGGACGCCGACCTGGTGGTGCTCGACTACCTCGATCTCCTGCAGGCCGGTGACCTGTCGGGCCGCGCCGACGCGGTGAAAGCATTCGCCTCCGACTTCGAGGTGCCCCTCGTCGTTCTGCACCAGACCTCGCGTTCCGCGGGGTCCAAGGGGCAGACGATGAGGATCGACTCGGGGAACTTCGGGGGTGAAACCTGGGCCACGTTCCAGCTCGGGGTACGACGGAAACGGGCAGCCATCGAAGCGGAGATCGAAGACCTCACGCATCGGGCTGACCGACCGCAATGGGTCGTGGACCGGATCGCCTTTCTCACTCACGAGCGACTGGTCCACGAGTACACGGTCACCGTCAACCTGACGAAGAACAAGCGGCCCGGGGGCCGACTGGTGGGGGAGGTGGACTTCGAGCTGGACCATGCGACAGGCGCGCTACGGCCCCTCGGTGGCGATCTCCCCCGCCAGTACCTACGACACCACTCGCACCTGCGGGTGGTGGAGGACGACGAACGAGAAGCGAGGTGGTGATGGCTGGACCCCGACACGTACCCGACTGGCTGCGGAAGCGGTGCCGCCGTTGTGGCGAGGGGATGGTGACCCACGACCCCGAGTCCGACGTGTGCGAAGAATGCTGGAACAACCTGGGCCAGATGTCCTTCGAGATCGAGGAAGAGGATGTGGACGCCGACCAGCACGACGTAAGGAGGGGATGGTGAAGGACGCGCAGTGCGCCCGGTGCGGCGTCCTGCTCGCGGTGTCCGACGACTTCGATCTGGACGAGGACATGACCGTGTGCAACCAGTGCGACTACGAGATGGCCCGGGATCAGGGCGAGGCACCGTGGATGATCGACACCCCTCCGCTGTGAGTATCCAACTTGGATATCTGCACTGAGTTCTTCATCTACCTGTTCCGGGGACGGGGCGATGCCTACGGGGCGTGGCATGGAGAGTCGATTCGTGCCCCGCTGACCCCTCAACACTTCCACCGTCACCTGACCAGCCCGGACCCGGCCGACTGGATCGGGGTCTACAACGTGATCGGGGACCGGTGCTCGTGGGGCTGCATCGACATCGACACCGACGACTACGGGCTGGCCCGCAACCTCCGGGCGGCACTGCACTACAAGGGCGTCCCGGCGTGGGTCGAGCAGACCACCCGGGGCTACCACGTATGGGTGTTCCCCCAGGAGGCTCTGGTCAGTGCGAAGACGATGAAGAAGGCGCTGACCGCGGCGTGCCGGGCCATCGACTACAGCCCGAAGGAAGTGTTCCCCAAGCAGATGCGGGTGCGGGGCGACGGGCTGGGGAACTACGTGCGGCTGCCGTTCAACGGGTACTGCGCTCGATCACCGGACGTGCGGCTGTTCGAGGACGTGGACCCGGCCGGGCCACTCTCGGACTTCCTCCGGGAGATGCACCGTCTCCGTGCGCCCACACCTCTGCTCGAAGGGCTGGCCGCGCTGCTCCCTGATCCACAGCGTGTGGACATCTCTGTGGACTTTCAGGCCGGGCTGGAAATCGAAGAGGCCGTGGCCAACATCGGGGGGCTGGCCTACCGCATCTGGCGGGACGGCCCACTGATGGGCAGTGATCGATCCACCACCCTCGTTCACCTGGCCCGATTGATGGCCGAGCGCGACGTGCCACCCGACCAAGCCGCCGCCGTCCTGTCGTCAGCCGACGAGCGGTGGGGCAAGCGGTTCATCGACCGGGGCGAATCCGGCCTGGCGATCATGCGCCGGATTGTGGACAAGGCGTACAGCGAACGATGAAGTGCGTCAGCTGCGGTCAGGAGACGGGGGACCGGCACTTTCGCTGCTGGCACTGTCGCCGTAGTGGGTTGTCGGCCCGGCTACTCGATGACTACGACGAGTGGAAAGCGAACAAGACGAACGGAGTCTGCACCTGCGCCAACCCCCGGCCCGAACCACTCGGCGGGATATGGAGCGGGCTGGCCCTGCGGCAATGCTCACGGTGTGGGAAGAAGGTCACCTCATGACGGTGCAGCAACGCCTGGTCTGGACCCCGAGAGCCAAGGCCCGGCCCCGCACGACGTGGGGCAACGGGGGGTACCGGACCTACACCCCGGAGCCGACGAAGCAGGCCGAGAAGGACCTGGCGGCACAGTGGGTCGGCAAGCCCATCGAAGGCCCCATCGAAGTGGTCATCCTGCTGGCCGATACGTTCGTGGAGGTCACCGTGATCCCGTGCGAACCCCCATCGTGCCGTTTGTTGAAGCGTGGTGACATCGACAACTACGCCAAGCTCGTCATGGACGCGCTGAACAAGGTCGCCTGGGATGACGACCGACAGATCGGTCGGCTGTACGTCTACAAGCTGTGACCGCGGGTCACGTTCCGAGCCTGCGGCCCGAAGGAGGAGGGCGATGATCCCTCAACGTTTCCGAGCGAACTGCGTGGACTGCGGGATGGAGCTGGACATCCGCCGCCCCGGTGTCTACGCCCACACGTCAGGGTGGGTGAAGAACCGGAGCCAGGGTGGCGGCAACGCCATCGCCCTGCCGGTCAAGAGCGGGTCGTACGCCTGCGAGTCGTGCATCGACCTCGCCTCCCACCCCGGCAAAGATTTACAGGCCGCCCTGTTCTGAATCCCGACCTACCCTGGTGGAGCGAATGGCCGTGGAGATTCCCACCGTCTTCGCGGAGTGGTCCACCACCACAACGCTGACCTTCGGGCCACGCTATTCCACCGGCACCGAGGCGATGATGGGGACCTTGCCCGGGTACGACCCGGACCCCTCGCTGTACGAGCTGCAGACATTGCGGGAGGCTGTCGTGGATTGCCTCGACCAGCTCGGTGCCGAGGACCGGTTCGTGATCGAAGCCCTGTGGTTCGAGGGGATCACGGTCCGTGCCCTGGCCGAGCGGCTGGGCATCCACAAGTCGCGGACCCATCGGATTGCACAGCGGGCTGTCAACCGGCTTGGCCAGGTTTGCCAATGCCACCCGACTATCGTGGGCCACCTACGGCTAGGAGGTGCCTCATGAACGGCTTGGATCGGATACCCCCGCTGAGCATGGACGACATGCGGTGCTGGATCATCGCCATCGCGTCGGTCATCACCGACGAGCTGGGCGACGAGGTTGGGGCGAAGCTGTTCGAGCGGGCCAGCGAGGTCCGCGAACTGCAGCGTTCCGCCAACAACTAGCCCGCCGTGCTCGCTCTACGTCTGTTCACCTGGATGGTGATCCTCTTCAACTGGATCATCCTGTTGTGGCTGTACTGGTTGCTGAAACGGAGTGCTCGCCTGGCCGAGCGAGCCTCGAACGACGCCAACCATTGGGCCGTCCTCGCCGTGTTCACGCAGATGAAGCTGCAAGAGGTGGCCCCAGGAACCACGGTTCCGGTCCCACCCGACACGGTGGCCTGGATGGAAGCCCAGGCGTTGCACAACATGGTCTACGGAGATGGGGGTTGACGTATGCGACGACTACTAGTCGTCGCCGCGGTGATGGCGGGACTGCTCAGCTCGGCGGGGGCTGACGCTCACCACGACAACGACGACCCGATGACCCGGCGACAATGGGTCAACGCCGTGATGCGGCACACCAACGGCGTCACCCGCACCGAGGCCCGTCACATTTGGCGGCACCCGAAGCTGCGTCGATCTATGCCTGTAGCGTCCCACACGACCTGGCGAGGCGAGTCATGGACGAACCCTGCGGTCACCACGCGAGGCGCAGTGGGGGGCTGCCATGTTTCGACCACCCATTGGGAGTACGGGTACGGGATCAGGATGATGGGCGCAACGCCGGTCCCGTTCCGCGACCCGCTGTTCCGCTACACCCTTCACCGGACATGGAACTTCGACGGGTGGCGAGTTCGTCCCGTCCAACAATGGGACACCGACTACATCGTCCCGTTCGCCAATCTGCGCTGGAACTTCGACGGCGCGTTCGACATCGAGAACTTCTACGTGCAAGTCGGTGACTCGGCCCAAGCCACCCACATGCACAGCCGTAAAGGCAAGTTCTCGTCAATCGTCCAGCTCGGCGCGGGCCGGACCGATATCCCGCGATCAATTCTGGCCAAGTGGCATGGCGGCTGGGAGACACCGGGACACAGCGCACACTCCTGCGAGGACAACTGATGTTCAGCGGCGACGAATGGTTCGTACTGTTGGTGGTTGCGCTGGTGATCGTCGGCGTCGTGGCTGTCGTGAGAGCGGGGAGACGTGGGAACTGAACCGCTGGACGATTCCCTTGCCGATCTTGCCGTCACGATCAACCACGAGCACGACCTTGCCTATCGCTCAGCCCTCGACACGCTCGAACACGCGATCCGCTGTGGCCAGGGTTTGATCGAGGCACGCGCGATGATCCCCGATGGGCGTTGGGGCCAATGGATGAAAGACAATCTCAACGTGAGTCCGCACGCGGCGACGCGGTACATGCGGATAGCTACCCACGCCGACCGACTACTCACCGGCGACAGGCAACCGAAGTCAATCAACGCCGCGATCACCTACCTGCGCGACATTGACGCACCAGCCATCACGACCGGGCGCAACGGTCGTCGTCCCACATTCGATGTCGATGAGGCGAAGCGGCTCCGCAAGCTAGGGATGACCTACGTGGACATCGGGGATGCGGTTGGCGTGTCCGATGTCGCCGTGTGGCGGCAACTCACACCGGGCGCGACGCGCAGGGCGATCACGTACACGAACCGGGCGCGAACTCAGCGCCGGGCCGAACGTCGCGCTCTCATCGAGAAGGAGCTTACGCAGAGGGTCGCCCGCGTCGGCGGTGCTCCTGCCGATGCCTACGCCTTTCTCCGCAAGTGCGCGATCGCGCTCGATCGGGCACTGGCTGATGCGGATACTGATGAGATGCGTCGGACGCTGCGTGACGCGCTTGCCTACACGCATCGGGCGGAGGATGCGATCACCCGTGCTCTCGGCATCGAACGGGGGAGGCGTCATCTTGGCTGAGAATCGAAGCGAACCGCTGTTCAATCACGCTCGACGTGAACGACTCATCCGCTTCCTGCTCGATGAGGGACTGGCCGAAGAACGGGAGGGCTACGGTCACGCAACCGCCGAACGGGTGGCCGACTCCGTGATCGAATGGCTCGAAGGTGAGATGCGCGATGCAGAGTGAACGCATCGAACCGCTGGACGATTCCCACCGGCACGACGACTGCACCGCCGCCCACAACTGCGGCGAGCACCCCGAGTGGCCGTTCGAGCCGATGACCGACGAGGAATGGGAACCGTTCGCCGCGGCGACCGGCATCGAACCGCTGAATGATTCCCGGCAAGAGTTCGTGGAGGCGATGGTTCGCTACGTCAAGACCCATGAACGGTGGAGCGAGTTGAGCAAGGAGGATGCTGTGCGGGAGACCTTGCTCGTCCTGACGGGCGACATCGGCGCGGCGCAAGGATTCCTCAACGCGATCGGTGTGAAGGTCGATCTGTACGGCGATGCCTGATCGAGACATCGAACCGCTGAACGATCACGAGATCATCAAGTCCGTGCTGGTCCGCAGCCTGACCTTGAATGAGGGGTGTTGCGGAACCCCGGAGTGGCGAGGACGGCTGTGCCCGTACCACCAGGGCGTGATGGACGGGGCCGAAATGGCCCTGCTGCAGCTCCGACTAGAGAGCAAGCCACCCGAGGCTGACAAGCGCCAGTCCTGACGCCACGAGGGCAGAGTCGAACGCCCGAGCGGCGAAGCGGATCACTGCCGCCACCACGAGCAGGACCGTGGCGATCAGGAAGAGGATGTCGGCCCAATCCAGTTCCCGTTCGACAACTTGTGCGAGCAGACTCATCGCTTCCCTTTCGTCCCGTAGCGGGAGTTGCGTTTCACGGCGGCGTTGGCCTGTCGGACGGCGCTACCCGGACTCGCCCCTTTGGCCTTCGTTGATTGGTAGACGTGATCCCACTGCCGTTTCAGCTTGGGTGTGGTCGCCTTCTTCGTGAACTTGCGTGCTGGCACCGTTCCTCCTTCGGGCTTCCAGAAGGCTTCTGATCTGGTCGAACGAGATGACCCCCATGAGCACGCAACCGAAGATGATCGACGCCGTGGACGACGGCTGCTCGATCAGCGCGTCGAGGACGATCGCCAGACCGAGGACAAAGACGAGTACTCGGACCACGACGTGGATGGCGTTGCTCACTACTTCTTCGTGTTGTCGTGAATCTGTTTGAGCATCGTGTCGGTAGGGGGCGCAGTGCCGTCCTTCCAGCCACCGAGGAACTGGCGCACCGTGCCTTTGATTGTGTTCAGCGCTGACCACGCCTTGGTCCCACTAATGTCATGCGTCCACACCGCCGAGGCGATCTTCTTGGCGTCCTCATCCGAGATAGGCATGTCGACTTCCTCTCCCGACCCGCCTGCGGCGGCTCGACGGTTGCATTCGGCCTTCAAGTCATCGAGCGACCAGGTGCCCGACGACGTGACCGATTTCGGATACCAGCCGCCCTGAACCCCGGTGCAGGTGGCCGGGTCAACCTTCCGGTCGGGTGCGTACGCCTGGTGGTGGATCACATCCGTGGGGAGTAAGCCACATTTGCTAGTGACAACCAGTGAGGTGGCAAACGCCGCGTCAATGCACGCCTTCGAGTACGGCTCACCGACCCCGTTGTTCCCGATCTCGATTCCCACGGCGTACGTGTTCATCGAGTCCACCGGCACCGTGCCCCGCGACGTGTCGCGGGTACCGGACCCTTTGCCGTTCGTGTTGGTCGCCCCTGCGGCCATGACCCACACCTCGCCGTCGCGGGCGATGTACAGGTTGGCGGTCGGGTACGCGTCGTTGCTCGGGTTGAGCATGTAGGCCACGTCGTTGGCTGCCGAGCACCCGGTCGATGACGCGGTGTGGTGCCACATCACGCACCACGGCCGACCCGAGTCGTAGCCACCGCTGGACCGGCTACGGGTCTTCCAGCTGTCGCACTCGACCACACGCTGGCCAGCGCGACGTAGCTCGTCGGCCAGCCAGGTGAGGTAGTAACTACCCATCGGTGGCGACCAGCCTCAACAGAACGAACTCGATGTCTTCGAGCGCCTGGTTGGCCCGATGCTGCTGACGGGCGTTCAAGTCTCGCTCATCGAGCGCGGCTTGGACTCGTCGGATCAGCCCATCGAGCACGTCCCGAACGTGCTTGCCCGGTGGCAGTCGTGGCCCCCGGTCGAGCAGGGCGACTCGCAATGAGATGTTGCGGACCTGTTCGGGGATGGCGTCTTCGGGGTGCCAGGCATCCTCTGGTTCAGAGTCCCCAAAGTCAGAACGTTGAGCCTCGTCCACCCGCTCGCCTCTGCCTGCCCTGCGCTCGCTTGGCCTGGTTGTAGGCCTGGCGGATCGACCCCGCCTGACCGGGGAAGGGCTTGCTGGTGATGGCACCCGGCCGGGGTGGGCTGATCCCATAGCGCGCACGACCCTTGGCGGGGACCCTGCCCCGGCCGAGGTTGACGTTTCGAGGCATGGCTCCTCCCTTAGGCCGCGTTGAAGTGGAAGTCCTGCGGAGCGGACTTGAAGCCAAGGTTGTCGATCTCCACTGGCACCGTCGCCGGACCCCCAGCGGTAGACGGTTGGACACCGGTCGTCACCTCGGTGGCGCTGACGTACGTGGTCGGTTCCTTGCCGCCGTTGAACACGATCACGGATTTCGGGATGAAGTTCGAGCCGATCGCGGTCATCGTGAAGTTCGCTCCACCGACCACCGCGTTGTTCGGAGTGATGTCCGTGAGGACCGGGGTGTACATACCGGTCAGCTCGTCGCTCGGTGAACCGCCAGGTTCGGTCACGGTTCCGCTGTTGGCCGGGGGGGTGTGTGGACTGGTGCTGGTGCCTGGCTCGACCTCGCCAGTCGTCACCGCAGCCGTCCCGCCTGGCGGCTGGCCCGAGTTGATGACCGGCAGCCCGTAGTCGTACAGCGGGTGGACCATCAGATGCCCAGCCCGCCGCGAGCCTTGGCTCCTTCGGCCGGGTCACCGGGCGGGTTCACGGACGGGGACTCACTCCCGTCCACCGTGGTGGCGTTCTCCTTGGCGCTGCGCCGTTCCTCCAACACGCTGTCGTGACCGCGTGGGTCCTTCTCCGGGGCGTCAGCGGTCTTCTTGGTGGTGGCCATACATGAAGGGCGAACTGTCCCCCGTATCCAAGTTGGATATCAGCCTCGAAGTGCAGCCAGGGCTTCAAGCCGGTCCATCTCATCGAGCTGCCCGTAGTACGCCGATCCCTGCTGCCTGCGCCTTTCCGCCGCCATCACCTCGGGGGTCATCTGCTTGCCGGGGAACCCGAGGAAGTTCCACAACGCCTGTGTGGTGCGGCCCTCCCGCTCGGGGGTGGTGCCGACGAGCCGGTTGATCTGCGCCAGCGGCGGGATCAGGTCCCGCACGATGTCGGCGCTCTGTTGGGGGACTGCTGTGCCGCCGCCAGGAATCTGTTCGGTCTGGCCGAGCATCCCCAGCACCGGTTCCAACCAGCTCAGCTCGGTCCCGCCGAGCTGCTGGTAGCTCTTCCCGTACGGAGCGCCGTAGAAGAAGTTCTGCCCGGTGAGCGCTTGGGCCGGGTTCTTCAACAGCGGGTTCAGGTTCGACAGCATCTTCATCGAGCCGAACTCGCGCAGTGACTCCTGCATCTGGCTGGGACCGAACTCGGGAGCGAGCGCCACGCCCGGGGTGAGCCGGAACGCGCCCAGCTCCTTGAGGTACTTGGGCATCAGCGGGAAGCCCTGGCCCGAGTCCTCATCGAAGTTCTTGCGGAACTTCTCGTAGGTCAGGTAGGTCTTGGGCCGCAGCATCATCTGCTGCATCTGCAGCGGGACGTTGCGGCTCATGTAGGTCCAGAACGGGACCAGCTTCCGCATCTTGGCGTCGAACTCGGAGACGTGGCTGTAGTTGAAGTGGATGCGGTTGATCCGCTGCGTGGCCTCCGACACGGTGCCACCGTTCATCAACGTGTCCAACGCCAGCCCGGCTCGCACCCCGCCCTCGATGGCCTCGCCCACACGCCGGGTGAAGCGGACGGCCCGGTTCTGCATGACGGCCCGCTTCGCGCCCTTGGCCATCTGTCCGCTGGCGGCTGCGCCGACCTCGGCTGCGGAGAACCCGCCCCCGGCCCCGCTGCCGTACACGGCCCGCACCACGTCCTTGGCCTTGTCCTGGTACGCCTTCGGCAGCGTCTTCCACCATTCGCCTCGCGGGTTCTGACGGTACGCCGTCCAGAGCTTCACCCCGGCCCCCTGGTTGATGAGTGAGGCACCATCGGAGGTGTTCATGAACATGGCACCGAGCGCGTTGCGGACGTGGAAGCCCGGGGTCATCGTGGCGTACGTCTTGAAGAACTGCGTGTAGGTGTCGAACAGCTTGCCGACCGGGCCGGGCTTGGCCTTGATGATCTTCTCGTTGATCTCGTTGAACGCCCGCTGCACGGTGCGGTCGATGGCCAGGTCCCGCCCGGTGACCTGCGAGGTGAAGGCGGCGAAGTTGTCCTTGAACACCGTCCGCATGATGGGCACGCCCTTGCCGCTGGCAAGCATCTTGGACATCTGGTCGAGGTGCTGTGCCCGAGCGTCGAGGTCCTGCATCTTGGGCACGATGTCCGCAGTGGAGCGCAGCAGGTCGAGCGTGGTCTGGTCGGCCCCCGACGAGGCGGCGTCGGTCATGTCCTTCACGAGCTGCTCGTAGGCCGCGGTCGTGTTGACCTTGGCCGGGACCGACACACCCTGAACTCGTTTCACTCGTTGCTGGGCGGTCCTCACACCGCGCTCGATGGCCACCGCGTCGTTCAGCCGTTCGTCGGCCTGCCCGGCGAGAATCTTGTCGGTGTCACCGAGGGCGAACCACTCCTTGCCGAGCGCTTGGGTCCGGGCGTTGATCCGGGTCTGGATGCGATCCGACACCTGCTGCGCGTAGTCCCGGTTGCCGATCATGTTCTGCAGCGTCTGACGGTCGGCACCGAGCAGCTCGTTGTCCGCGATCTCCTTGGCCATCGTCTCGATGGGCTTGGCCAGTTTCGTCTCGGCCTCCCGGCCACCCCTCACGGTCGGTTCCAACGCCCCGATCTCGCCCGGGACCGCCAGCTCCCGCTCGTACTCCCCGGCCCGTTGCCGTGCCGCCATCTCACGGCGGGTGACAGCGGGCTGTCGGTTGGCCGACTGCGTGCGAGCCAACTGATCCAACTCGGCCTGGGCCTCGGGGGTGAGTGGCTGGCGCAACTCTGCGAGACGCTGATCCACCGTCTCCTGCGCGCCCCGGTAGCGCGCCCGCTCCCCGGCCAGCTCCTTGTACTTGCCGGGCTGGAAGTAGCTCGTCAGGTCCTGAGGTGTGGGCGCTTCTTCGAGCGCACCGCGTCGCGTCAGGAGATCGAACCAGTCCCCGGCCACCATGCCTTCGGTGCCACCGGCTCCACCGAGCCGGGCCACCCGCTGGTCCATCTCGCGCAGTGCCCGGGTCGTGCGGAGCGATTCGTCGCGGATCACTTCGAGCACCCGCGCCCTCGCTTCCGGGGGGATGCGCTCGAACAGGTCGGCCAGGAACTTGGCCCGCTGCTTCTGGCCTCGCCCGGCGATCATCGTGACGAGACGACCGGGACTGAGTGTCGCGCCCTTGCCCCGTCCACCGATGGCCCGCGGATGGATCGGACCCTGGGCTGCGCCCAGCCCGAGTCGCTTGGCCTCTGCTTGCGTGACCTCTGCACCGAGTGGCTCCAAGCCCTTGCCGCCCGCGAACAGTCGCTTCGGTTCGCCCGACAGTTCCTTCCACCGGGACCCGGTGAACCGTTGCAGCAACTCCCCGAATCCACGCGTCTCTTCGATCACCTTGTTGCGGGCGTAGGCATCGAGGTCGCTGACGATGGCCATCGTGTCGAACTTGCCGCCCAGGCCGATGTCTTCGACCTCGCCGCCGCGCAGGAAGGCTTCGACATCGGCCCCGCCCCCACCCTCTTCGGCCATCGCCTCGTCCACGAACTCTTGAATGTCGGTGTCTTCCAAACCTTCGGTGGTGCGACGACGCCCGCCGATGCCGAGCTGCTGGGCTGCCTCGTCGGCCTGCAGCTGTTGCAGCTCCTTGGTCATGATCTCGCCGGTCGCCTCGTTGATCCCTCCAAGTTCCTGGAACGAGCCGAGTCGGGCGAGCTGCTCGGGCGGGACATCGACCAGCTTGCCTTCGGTCATCAGCTTCAACATCTTCTGGATGTACGCCCGCTCTTGGCGGGCATCCATCACGTTGCGGGCCGCAGGCTCTAGGAACTGCGCGAAGAACTCGCCCAACGCTTCCCGAGCTTCCTTGCTCTGCGTCGTCGTGAGCGGCTTGCGCGCCGCCTTCAACGCGGTGCGTTGCTGATCCTTGAACATCCGTTCGCGCAAGGCAGCGCTGGACGACTCCCACGGCGGCTTCGCCGGGAGCTGCGCGTCGATGTCCCGAATGCGTTGCCGGTACAGCCTCGTCGCCTCGGTCTTGCTGATCGGCTTGCCGTCCTTGCCGACGAGACCACCCTTGGCCAACGCCTGCTCGTGTGCGGCCTTCGCTTCCGCCTTCTGCTGGTCGGCGCGTACCTTCGCCCGGTCGTACTCCTGTCGGCGCTGAGTGCCACCTTCTTGCTCGCGCTGCCACTGGCGCTCGACAATGCCCTCGATCTCGTCGTCGGTGTACTTGGGCACGAACTCGCCTTCGTCGGCACCGAGCCGCAACGCCAGGTTCTCCTTCGACGCCTTGGAAGCCAGCCGACCCTGTTCGTCCTCCATCACCGACCGGGCTGCCAACGCGAAGGTGGCTTCGCCGGGTTCGGCCCCGGTGTCGATGGCCCGCTTGTACCGCACCGCGAGGTCGTACAGCCGGGCCACCCGGTCGGACTGGTCGCGAACCTCGGCCTTGTCCATCGGGGAGCCAAGACCCTCCCACGTCTTTCGCCGTTCACCCGCCGCGGCTCGACGTGATTCGGCAATGCTCTCGTACCGTTCGCCCGGTGCCGTGGACTGCAACTCCTTGATCTCGTCGCGCAGGTCCTGGATCGCTTCCTGTCGGGCGGACAATGGCGGTGGGCCAAGTGCTTCCAGCTCCCGCTCCAACGAGCGGACGGACATCATCGCCCGCTCCCGTTGCGCGTGGGACGCAGCCCGACCTTCGGCGGCACGCGGGATCGGACGCCCTTGGGCGACGAGCTGCTGTTCGCGCTTCGTCAACGGACGGGCACCGAGCCGTCGCCGGGCCTGTTCGATCTTGGACTGCAGCTCGGCCCGCTTCGCCGCGTTCGGATCGGCGGCGACATGACGGGGCTGACGACGCTGCTGAGTGACCCGGCCTTGACGTTCCGGTACCCGTCTCGGCACCGTGCCTTCACGAGCGGCCGGGACCAGGGGCAGCTCATCGAGCCGTTGCTCGGCAATGAAGATGTCGTGACGGGCGTCGCGCTGTTCGGCCCTGGTCAACATCTCAGGCAGCTCGGCCTCGCGACGACTCAGCTCGGCTACCCGCTGTTCCAATTCCGCGATGTCACCCGACACCTTGCGGGACTGCTTCATGTTGACGACGCGCCCGCGCTGGGCACGGGTCTTGTCCAGCTCGGCCTGAACGGTGGCCCGCGTGCTCCTGACCCGCTCCCGCTCAGCTCGGGCGTAGATGTGGTCGTTCCACCGTTGCTCGGCATCGGCCAGCTCGGTCTGCCGTTGCGCTCGTACCTCAGCGTGCGGGTCCTCGACCTCGCGGGACCACGGCGCTTTCTCGTACCCGCCCCCACGCACCGGGCCTTCCACCGTCTCGGCGACTCCGCGGGACAGGGCATCCTCTTCGGCTTCCAGCGCGTTGAGTCGCGTCTGCGCGGTGTTGAGCCGGTCCGCGTGCTTCTTGGTGGCCGCAGGGGTCCGCGACGGGTCGCCCTGCATCCAGTCGTAGTCCTGCTCGGGTCGGAGCCTGGCCAGGTCTTCGCGTTCAGTCCACGGTCGAACCAGCTCGTCCAAGGTGAGCGACTCTTCGCGGATCGCGTCCTGCGCCCGTTGCGGTAGCAACGACATGACCTCGGCGTCGAGTGCCTGACCGCCACGCAGCTCGTCTAGGTTCAGCTCGCGACGGACAGCTCGGGCGTTGTCGGCACCGATCCGTTGGTTGGGACCGGCGATGTTCTCCAACGCCCCGAGGATGCGCTTCTGTCGTCCCGGGTCCTTGCCCAAGAACTTGATGTCGGCCTCGATCTCGCGGGTCGGTCGCGTCGGGGTGCCCGTGGCCACCTCGGCCAGTTGGGCGAGGAAGTCCTCGCGCTCGTGGCCCAACACTTCGACGGCTTGCTTCGCCTCGGCCTCGACCGCACGCGCCCGCTGGATCGGAACCTCGGCTGCCTCCTTGGCCTGCAGCGCCATCTTGCGGTTGAGCTTCGGTGCTCCCAGCGCGAGCAACGCCTCACGGTTCTGGACGGCGGGCTGTGCCCCCGCACGGGCCAGCTCGACATCGGTCCCAGCCTCGGCCAGCCGTGCGAGTGCAGCCTCCATGTCGGCAGGGGCAGGACTCATCGCCGGGCGCAGCTCGGCCATCCCTTGGGCACGGCGAGCGACATCGAGGTCACGGATGGCTTGGCCCTGCGCGCCGTACGCCGCCGTCTCGGGTGTGGCCAGCTCGATGCCGGGACCCTGACCGGGCATCGGGGGCATCGCTCCCAACGGCTCCTGGGCCAGACGCCGATCTCGCAGAGTCTGTTGCGTGCGCTTCAAGCTCTCGATCTTGTGACCGGCCTGCTTGCCCGAAGCCACGGCGTCCATCAGTGACTTGCGCCGGTCTTCGGCCATCCGCAACGCCATCTGGTAGGCCGGGTCCTCGGACTCCCGAATCCTGACCCGCAAGTTGTCAATGGCGTCATCGAGCTGGTTGATGTGGGCGGCGAGCACCTCGACCTGTCGAACGTCCGGGGTGCGCCCTCCTGCGATGTCGGCCACCTCGCCGGGGATGGTGGCTCGACGGGCTGCCGCCTCCGCTTGCGCGACCTCAGTCTCGGTGAGGCGACCCTCGGCGAGACGCTGCAGACGGTTGGCCCGTTCCAGCAACACCTCTTCGGCGGTGACGACCTTCTTGATTCGACGGGCACCGTGCTCGCCCAGCACACCCCGGTGCTCGCGTGCCCGGGAAGCCATGTCCTTGTACTGCGCGTTGCGCTTCTTGGCTTCCTTGCGCGCCCACTTGCGTTCGGCCCGAGTGGCGTCGTCCCACGCGATGCGCTTGTCGGAGGTGACCGCGCTCTTCGCTTGGACGGCCCCGCCCGCTTCGAGACGGAACTCCCGTGCCGCCTCCCCGGCGTCCCGGGCGTGGTCCTGCAGGAGACGGTTGAGCACTTCCTCCGGGTCGTCCTCGATGAGCTTCTTGCCGCCCAGCTCTTCGGGGAACGCATCGTGGAACTTCTGCTCGATGTCAGCGGCGGTGACCGGACGACCCGGCTCGAACGTGATCTCTTTGCCGTTGATCTTGTACGTCTTGCCCGGCTCCCACCGACGTTGCTGCAGACGACCGGACCCGCCACCGAGCAGGTCCATGCGGCCGTCGATCAGCGTGTCGGTGTCCCCGGTGGCGTTGCCCAGGAACTCGTTGAACTCGGGCTGGTTGTAGTGCGGAGCGAAGTTCTGTCGCTCCTTCAACGCGGTGACGCCGTACTCGGATGTGGACGAACCGAACAGTCCTTCGGTGACCTCCTTGAACGCCCGCGTCTCGGCGTTGTCCACTCCGGCTTCGACGGCGTGGTACACGTCGGACCGACCACGCAGCTTCTTCCCGGCGTCCACAACCGGACGGACCCACTTGCCCAAGAACTCGCCCTGCACGGCGTCGGCACTGTTCTGCGCGGCGTAGCCAGCGATGGCCCGGGTCGGCGTCATCTCGCCCTTGCGGGTCATCAGCCGCTCTACGAACGGACGCAGCTCCGGTGCCCGGGACGCGCCCATCCTCCGCGCTGCCGCCCCCATCTTCGTACCGGTGAACATCCCCCGAGTCCCGGCCAATACTCGCCCGCCGTAGGTGGCGGCGGGACCCGAGAACGGCAACCGCACGTTGGACGAAGGCAGACCGATCCGCAGCCCGGCCTTGCCCAGCCCGATTGATTCGCGCTGGGCCGCGGTGAGCGCGCTCTCGCCCAGCCGGGCCACCTTCTCGACAACCTCGTCGCCCAACCCCGCGGCTCGTTCCGCCAACGCCAGACGACCCCCGGCCCCGGCGAACTTGGTCGAACCGAGCGTGACGTACGAGAGCGGGTCGAGCGCCACATCCCCGGCGAAGCCCAGGAACCGGTTGCCCCACTTGCCTGCGTCCACACCAGCGCGTTCGAGCAGGGTGCCGAACCCGTAGGTCGGGTCCTCGACGTTCTTCCACCAGTCCTTGACCGACCAGTCGTCACCCCCGAGGGCTTCACCGACCTCTTCGATGCCCGAGACGACGGCCTTGCCCGGGTAGGCCAGGTACTGCAGCGGCTTCATCACCGCGCTCGCAATGTCCCCGAACCACCCCTGGTCCTCTTGTTGCGGCTGGGCCGGGGCGAACATCTGCGAGCGCTGTTCGAGCGCACCGATGTACGGGTTGGCCTGTCGTGCGGCGTCCTGGTACTGAGCGGCCTGGTACTGCTGGGCCTGCTGGAACTGCTGGGCCTGCTGGTTCATGTACGCCTGAACCGGGCCGAGCTGCACCGCGGGTGTGGGCGAAGCAGGTGGTGCGAACGCCTGACGTTGGGCGTAGAGCAGACCGGCAGGTGCAGGCATCAGATATCCAACTTGGATACGGCCATCACACGGTCCCCGACTGTGGTCATTAAAGCGGCAGTCCCTGTGCGCGCAGCCAGTTCATCCGGGTGTTCAACGCGTCGGCTTGTGGCGTGCGGTTCTGGTTGGCCAGGTAGTTCTGGACCATCGTGTTGTATTGGTTCTGGCTGCGCCGTTGGTAGTCCTGCAGATACTGAGACTGGTCCGACAGCCCGGTCAGCTGTTGAGCGATGGGGTTGGCCGATTGCTCCCAAGACGACGGTGCCTGATAGGCGGGTGCCCCGCCGTACTCGCCGTAGGGACCGCCCGCCGAGTACCCGGCGTACCCGGGCTGCTGCGGCTGCCGCTCGTACCCGCCGTAGCCCGACACCTGGCCACTGCCGCTGAATGGAGCACCGCCGCCGTAGCCCGAGGCCTGGCCACCGTTGCCGCCGCCGTACGGAGCGCTGGCGTACCTCGCCGGTACTTCCTCCTGCTGCTCCTGTTGGGCGGCCTTCACGCCACCGATGGGACCACTCACCGGACCCTTGTAGGTGATCGGACCCGAGACGCCGATGGGCCGACCGGCAGGCTCACCGGTCACCTGGGGCACGCGCTGCATGTCGGGTGACACCCGACCGACGAGATCGGCGGGCGGCACGTCGTCCCACGCGCCGAGTGTCGTGGCGGCGTTGACTGGACCGGTCCGTTCGGCTTGCTCGGCCAGGAAGCGGTTGCGGTCGAAACCCGTCGCCGCATACACCGGCTCCTG
>Ga0190270_10000234_pt1 | contig 24328 bp, 18 predicted proteins | sample Popmic320T_FD_133748 | JGI IMG/M metagenome (GOLD analysis project Ga0190270, IMG submission 133748) | Populus adjacent soil microbial communities from riparian zone of Weber River, Utah, USA - 320 T | ecosystem: Environmental > Terrestrial > Soil > Riparian zone | place: USA: Utah | collected...
CGTTGGAGTCGGTTTTGGTTTCAGCACGGGCGGTGGTGGCGGCTCACCCAGTGATGGGGCGATGCGGTCAATTGGCGCTGCAGGTCTCTGCGCAGGTGTCGGAGTTGGCGTAGGAGTCGGGGTAGATGTCGCGGTTCGGTTGACCGTTGTTTGGGAGGTGCGCGGCGGCGTCTGTACCGCACGCGGAGTTGGCGTCGGCGTCGGCTGTGTCATTGCGCTGCTGCGTCTGGGTCGCGAGTTCTGGCTGCGTGCTGCCAGCACGAGGGTGGATCCAAATAGAAAAACGCCGGCGACAACCGTTATCACGGTTGTAAAATTTCGATGTCTTCGGCCCACCAATAGGCCATTATTCTTACCTGTATATTGACCTTTAATCATCGTAGGTAATCAAGCTGAATAAAACCCTTAACAGATACCGCTAATCAGGGAGTGGTCAACCGCGATAAGTTTAACCTTTCAAGCCGACTCGCGCTAACTCTCCAGACGAGTTATAGGCGTGCGCAGACCCGCAATGCGGCGCACCTTAAGAAGATGTTTGGGAGAGTGAATGCGTTGGCTGCAGCCTGCTTTTGTAGGTTGAACTGTAGGGGCGTCCCTCCGTGGGCCCCGAGTCGCGCGAAAGAGGCGAGCAACTATCTCGTCAACAAAAGGAAGCAACCGTCGCGGTAATGAAGAGGGGCGGCCACGGAGTGCCGCCCCTACAATGTCGAAGTTAGGAGATCAACTTATCGAGAACCCGGAATCGCGTAATAACCTTCCTTTGATCTGACGAACAGTCGCGGCAGCCCACGTGGCGGTGTCACCTTCACTTTGATTTTTCGCCACTTCCCGTCGTTGTTGAAGTTAGACGGTTTGTAGCCAATCGAATATTGGTGCCGCAGCTCGAGCGCAATCTGCTCAAAGATGTCGTCCATCTCGGCTGCGCTTCGAGGGAAGAATGCCTTACCGCCGGAAACACTCGCCAGCTCGTCGAGGATGCCCTGGCCTTCCATGCCCAATGAACTCCCGGCGTCGCCGCCGCTAAGTATGCCGACGCCGTAAAGGACCACGTCTGATTCTTTCAGCAGCCGGCGCAGCTCGTTAAATGTGTAACGCGAATTATTATCCTGACCGTCGCTAATCAGGAGCAGCGCACGTTTCGGATGCGTGCCCCGCTGAACCTTCTCGACGCCCAGATAACAAGCGTCGTAAAGCGCGGTATTGTTTCGCGTCTGCACGAACGTCAGTTTGTCGAGGACGGAATTACCATCGCGCGTTTTATCCAAAAGCAGCTGCGCGCGGGAATTGAAAGCGATTAGGAAGTACTCATCGGAGTTATGACTGGTTTGGATGAACTTCGACAGAGCATCGCGCGCGCGCTTAATCTTATCGCCACCCATCGAGCCTGAAACGTCGAAGATCACGCCAACCGAGACGGGCGAGTCGTCGTCGCTAAAGAAAGTTATTTCCTGCGGCTTTTTCTCGTCGAGTACTGTAAACGCGCCTTTATTCAAACCGGATACGAAGCGACCGTATGTGTCGGTTACGGTAACCGTCAACGTAATCAAGTCGGTATTGGTGATCACCACGCCCTTGTCGATTTCGCCGGCCAGCTTTTTCTGCGCGTCAGCCGGTGCATCGTCTTTCGGAGGCGTGGGCTCGGCGGTTGGTCTTGCTTCGCCATCGGCCCTTGGCTGAGCAGTCGCCACGATTGAAGTCGTGGACAGGACAAAAATGATTGCCAGGCAGGCGAAGTAGACAGGAAATAGGGAAGGAATGGGGGTGCTGATCTTAACGGCGCGTACAGAAGGTAAGTTCATGTGACCCTCGCGTTCTCGCAAGCGTTCGACCCGGATTGTACTGACTAAGAAAAGGGGCTGTAAACCAAAGATGCTTCGAACACCATCAGTGATGCCCGCGCTTCGGTTTGTTTCTTAATCTACTTTCAGGAATGGCGGACGTGGGGAAACTTGGCCGTCGTTACTTCCATTCAGATTGTTTCAATGACTGGGATTGTAGGACAGGCAGGGGCTCAGGTAAAGCCAAAAGGGTGAGCGCCCCGAATCGACCACTACAGTTCAAGCCTGATCGGTTCCTGGAGCCGTCAAGGTGAACTGACCAGAAACACATCCCATGCCCATCTCCCTACCTGCGCACCTCCCGCATCTCGAACTTTTGCTCGATAGCGAAACTGGTTGCCATACTGGTCAGTCTTCTTGGACTCCTTGTATTCAAGCGAGATCGAATCGACATTGAGTGAAGCTAATGGGCAACAGGGATACAGAATTGTATCAACGCAAGAAAGAGGCAGGCCGCTACCAGGATCTGTACATGTATCATTCACGGAACCAATAATACGGCAGGAACCAGTGGAATCAGTACAACCGACAAAAACCGGCGATGGTCGATTTGGGTTTTCATTACATGTCCGATCACACGTATAAGTGCCCAGTTTGACATAGGAGCAATTGCCGTCGGTGCAGCACACATCAGGCTTAGGCAATCCTACCGTTCTTGAGTAATTGAAATGACTGCGCCACAAAAACTTTACCGGCGAGAAGTTCGCCGGTAAGAAAGAAGAAACGGATAGACGAGATGATTCTGGTATCTCTTTGGGCGGGGGACTGCAGTTTTTATTGAGGCTGAGCTTCTTATGAATATTGACAGGAGTCCCACCTGTATCCAAGAAACCCGTGCCATCGCCAAAATTTAATACTTGGAATATTATCTCGATAATCTTCGGTTCAGGTCTGCCTTCTTTCTCTCTTAAATGATCCCAGCCTTTAGCGCTGCTTTCGGGAATCTTAAAAACGTGTGTCTTCCCGGGTTGGATCGGAACGTCGTCAGAATTCGGAACAGTCGAAAACTCCATCAACTCCACTCTACCGTATCTAAGCCAAAACCCTACTTTGCTCCCGAGGAGACCCTTGACTTCTGGGAGCGTCACATACAAAGACAGGAAGTAAACTGGCTTTTCAGAAGTATTAGTTACCTCAACCTCTAAATCGTGTACCCACTTCTTACTATTCACGTTCTTTACTTTGATCTTCAGAGGTACACGATTGGGAATACCAATTCCGAGCTTTTTCTCCAGTCCTGGAGATACATTTTCTACTCCTGGCTTAGCAGGTTCTTGATCCGCTGCTTTGCTCGATGCTGTTTTGATTGAGATCAACAAACCGACGATTAGGGCGACCCCGATTCCGATCGCCGTCATCTTGATGGTGTTCGAGTGAGACAAAAACTTTTCAGGATACATCGTGACTCCTTCCGACAGGGTTTGAGAAGGGCTGTCTCTTAGGTAAGCCCAGATGAACAGCCTGGGAGGTCGGACCGGTGACTACGCCGTCACCTTGGAAAAAGTGATTTTCCGGTGAATCTTAACAGGAGTTCCGCCAGCGTCGTTAAAACCAGTGCCGTCACCAAAGTTTAGGCTCTGGAATATCAAGTGGATGCGCTTAGGTTCGGGCTTTCCCTCCCTTTCTTTTAAGGAATCCCATCCTTTGGCAATGCCTTCCGGAATCTTGAAAATATACTTTTCGCCCGACTGCAGCGGTTCATCATCAGATTGGATCGGCGTTGAAAAATCGATCAATTGTCCCCTGCCATAGGTCAAAACGAATCCTATCTTATGACCGCTTGAGCCTGTAATTTCGGGAAGAGTGATTCCAAAACCTAAAAAATAAATCGCCCTCTCGGAAGTATTAGTTACTTCGACCTCCAGATCGTGAACCCACCTCTTACTATTTAGATTCCTTATTTTGACTTTCAAAGGTAGGTGCGAAGGGATATTACTTAGTAATTTTTTCTCTTGCCCTGGAGGTACCGTCTCGATCCCTGGCGCAGCCGGCTCTTGTTCCGGGGATTGACTCGATGCTGTTCCGATGAAATTAGACAACGTACTGAGGACTAAGATCGTGATGCCGGTAGCCGTTAAGCGAAATATGTGTTTGTGGAAGAAAGATCTTTGAGAGTTCATAACAAGCTCCTTGAGGTGAGTGAAAGTGAGAGTAGCCTGTTTCGCAAACCGAGGGACTTGCGGAGATTAGCACTGCGGTTCCACAAGCGCAAGCAAATCATGACGCATAGATCAACATAAATGCAGAGTCTTTAGAGGAGAGGTAGATGCAAAAAACTTGGCAAGTCAATCTCGATCCTGAACCTGTGCTGTCACTTCTTTATCCCGCGCTCGACCGCGAAGAGTTGCCATTCACCCGGAACGCCGTTCAACCGGTGAGCACCCCGCTCTTCGAATGTAATTCCTGATCCGGCCACCAAATCCTTGACCGTGCTGGACACCAAAACTTCGTTCGGACCAGCTTTGTCTGCTACCTGTGCGCCAATCTCCGCGGCTATTCCACCGACCTTCCCATCTACCATGTCACACTCTCCGGTGTGCAGCCCGGCCCGCATATAGATGCCCAGGCGCGAGGCGTATTCGCTGATAGCGGTGGCACATCGGATTGCGCGCGCGGGCCCATCGAAGATTGCCAGAGGGCGATCGCCATCCATATCTATGTCGCGTCCTCTGAACCATTCGATCTCTTTGTGAGCGTGCGTCCTCAGACGATCGACGAGCTTACCCCAACCCTCTTGTTCCTGTTCTTTCGAGCTGACTATTTGCATGAAGAGGACGGTTGCCAACACCCGATCAGGCTCCAGCGTGTGGCGCACACCGGTCAGGAATTCTTCCACTTCATCGAGAATGCCATCCTGATCACCGACGAAAGGAAGATGATCGCTACCCGGCAATTCAACATACCTGGCGCCGGGAATTCTCTCCGCTACGTAACGACCCTCGTCCACTTTCAGGCACTGGTCGTCTTTGCGGTGAATCACCAAAGTCGGAACGCGAATTGACGGCAACACCGGTCGCACATCTATCTCAGCGTTCATCTGCGTTAACGCCAGCGCTGCGCCCGGACTCGCGCCCATCCGCAGATAGGTGGCCCACCACTGCCGAAACTGGGGATCGCCGGCCACGGTCGGTGCGCGCTCTTCCAGGCCAACAGGCCCGCCCCAGTGGTCGCGAATCTCCTCAAAAAACTCTTGACGATGTTCCGGGGTGGGAGCCCAGGGATAGTCGTCATCGCGAATCCGCTTGGCGTAGGTTCCGATCATGACGAGGGCCAGAGTCTTCTCAGGGTAAGTGGCGGCGAAGAGACTGCACATTGGACCACCCTCTGACACTCCGCAGAGCGCTGCCCGTTCAGAGCCAACCGCATCCATGACCGCGCGGACGTCGTCCATGCGTTGCTCTAACGTAGGCAGCTCATTGATAGGCACACGGTCGGATAGACCCGTACCACGTTTGTCGAAAAGGATAAGACGTGCGAAGGAGGCGAGGCGCAAAAGGAACCGCGCAAAACTGGGCTCACGCCAGAAGTACTCGAGATGAGAAACCCATCCCATTACGAAAACCAGGTCGAGCGGAGCGTCCCCAATAACCTGATAGGCGATATTTACGTCGCCGCTTCTGGCGTACATCGTCTCAGGCGGGCGCTCAAGCTCGTAACGCTGCGCGGTTGAAAGCTCACGCGTTGAGCCTGAAGGCAGATCAATGACTGGCGGCCGCTTCTCAACAGTTAGCCCTGTCGTGTTGTCACTTATTTCTTCATGGATAACGATCTTTGAGCGGGTGTGCTCGTGAATTAAGAAATCTTCATGCTGGTCCTGTACTTCACTGACATCACCTGCAAAGCGATAACCGCGTTTCGGCACGGTCTCGATCAGCTTCGCAGCCCCTGTATCCAGCACTTTCCTCAGAGTCGAAATATTCTGCGCGAGATTGTTCTCTTCCACGAAGCTGTCAGGCCAGACCTGCTTCATCAGCTCCTCTTTGTTGAGCACGTGGCCGCAGTTTTCCACCATAAACAACAACAGGTCAAAAGCCTTCGGCGTCAGCGGCACAGCTCCTTTTTCGTTGAACAAAACACGTTCGGTTACGTCTATCCGAAAGACGCCAAATACATAGAAGCGCTTGGCTTGAGCTTTCCTCATAGGCTTTCAGAAATCTTTGAAAACATTCTCAGGGAAACTTCAGATTTCCCTAAATACTCCTGTCGTGCATGGAGGTATCGTGCATCGCGGTAGGCCAGAGCCCGCAGTTAAAAGAAAGTCAAAAAGATTCACTGCCTGCTGCGCGCTTATCTTAATCCGAAATCCATTAGCTGGAAACATCTGGAAAGACCGGGACGATGCAAAAAACAACCGAAATCACCATTGAGACAGAACGGATTTTATTCGTAAGTCACCGCCATGATCGGGCAAGTCTCTGGTGTCACCATTGTTCCAGCAACGCGCCAATCGTGACCGTCGACGAAGCAGCGGCAGCAACTTCCAGGACGCCCATGGAGATTTTCAGGTTGCTGGAAGCCGGCCGGCTGCACTTCGCCGTTTCTCCAGAAGGTCGACATTTCATTTGTCCCAACTCTCTTGCGCTGGAAAGGGCGACAGATGTTGTTGAGGGCGCCGGAAATTCATTCAACAAATTGACTTAAAAATAAGGAGTTCGCATAAATGAAAATCACAGCATATGCAGCAATTTTTGCATTACTTTTAATCAGCCTGGCCACACCCTGGTCCATGAAGGCCCGTGTAGCCGGGCTTACCGCCCTGGGCTCTTACAAGGTTGTACTGGAAGACGGCTTCGCAAAGCAGCTCGAGTTTAACGCCACTGGAGACGAGCAAGGCGCCGCTTCGGGCCAGATGACCTTAAGAGACGAAGCTAAGGTCGTGGACCTGGATCCCGATAGCGAAGAGCGTTCTGAGGAATCGCCATCAGAATTCCACATGACCGCCGACCTTGATTCTTTAAAGATCGAGAACAATAGGGCGTTAGTGGGAGGAACTGTTCGGGAGTCCAGCCATCCCAGCTACGTCGGCAAATGGGTTCAGTTGGTTGTGGAAGATAACGGTGATGGCGGAGAGGTTCCCGACAAACTGACGTGGCGCTTTTGTCAGCCGGAGCCGGGTGGATGGATCCCTCAGGATGCCGAAGATCCGCGGGACGAGGGGGCGTGGTGGCGCTGGTGGGCCACAGATGCGGAACGGGAGGACGATAAAGGGGTGCAGTCCACGAATATTATTCCCGGTACCAGACAGGGTTGTGCAACCTTTTCGCTCTCGACTTATGACTTTCCGGAGGCAAAAGGCGAAGGCCAAATTCAAGTTCTGCCGTAAAACGACGCCGCCCGTTGTCGGTAGGCGCCGTTGTTTTTCTCGGTTCGCGTCATTGACCGATATCAAGCAGCAGTAAGGTTATCGCGCGCAAAGCAAATCTCTCTATTCGTTCCGAGTGGGCGAATAGAGAGATTTCGTTTTAGAAAGGGGTTTCACGCACTTAGTAAAACGGATCTGCATCCTGACAGATCCGCTTAAGTTTTAGAGTCTTGGGTCTCAGTTGTTCCATCGCAAGCAGGTGGTGCGGACCCTCACCAGGACGTATCAGGAACTTTCGGATCGAGTCATCGTGTAATGCAAGTGCCAATGCGCCGGTCAACTGTCCCGCAAGGCGCATGTTATACTTTCGCGCTAAATTGAACTGCATTCTTAATCTATGGCTGAGTTTATATGTCGACTGGGAACGCCAGCGGGCGAGGTTGTAACGCGTACCGTTGAAGCGCCGGGCGTCCACGAAGCACGCGCGCGTCTTGAGCGTGAGGGCTTCAGAGTTTTCAATGTTACGCCACCAAAAACAACTGGAGTTACCGCCTTAACGCGGCTCGGCGGCCGTGGCGGTCAACCGCGTGTAAAAGCAAACGACTTCCTCCTCTTCAACCAGCAACTTGCAGCGTTGGTCCGCGCCGGCATCCCTATTCTCCAGGCCATCGCTATGCTTCGTAAACGCGCTGCATCCGCCCGTCTGCGCGCGGTATTAGGTGACGTTGAAGAGCAGATTCGCGGGGGGGCTGCGTTGTCTCAGGCGTTTGCCGCGCAGGGAAATATCTTCCCCAGAATCTATACAGCTTCCATTTTGGCTGGCGAACGTTCGGGCGCGCTCGATGAAGTCTTGCTTCGTTATGTCACTTACATGCGACGCAACGTAGCGTTGCGCAGAAAGATTCGCGGAGCTCTCGCCTATCCACTCTTTCTGCTGTTTGCGTCGGCCTGCATGGTGATGTTCCTGACAGTCTACGTTGTACCCAAAATGGCGGATTTGTTTACCGGATTCGGCAATGAACTGCCAACGGTCACACAGATCGTAGTAGGCCTTTCAACCTGGTTGTCGGCGAACATCTTTTGGTTTGCACCAGTATTCATAGGTGGAACGGTGGCCCTGGTTATCTGGTCCCGCACCACCTCCGGTCGTATGAAGGTCGACGCATTTCTATTAAAAATCCCGCTGGTCGGAAATTTGGTGATTCAACTTTCGGTGGCCCAGGCCACCCGCTCATTGGCGACGTTGCTTGCGGGCGGTATCACCCTCGTTGAATCGTGGGAGATCGCCGCGGAGTCGATCACGAACCGGGAATTGCGCCGCCGCAGTTCGTCCATCCTGCCGATGATTCGGGAAGGACGGACTTTCACGGAAAGTCTTGAAGCGGCCAATTGGATGCCGCTGCTGGCCGTCGACATGGTTGGAATTGGTGAGCGCTCAGGCAGTTTGCGCGAGATGCTCGACGAGGTGGCGGTCTTCTACGATGCGGAATCAGAGGTGCGGCTTGAGCAGTTGACGACCACGCTTGAGCCTGCGATTCTTGTGGTAATGGGTGGAGTTGTGGTCACGATTTTGTTGGCTATTTATCTGCCTATTATTCAATCAATTTCCGGCGCCTCGGGAATTACCGGCCATCGATAGGCCGCGCATGTAACGCAGATCGGGGCAGTAGCCCGACCGTTAGGGAGGGCGATTACGTTGCGTTACGACGCCCTTCCTAACGGTCGGGCCAATGCCCCGGATGGGATTTGAATGAAACAGTTGACTGAAAATCCTGCACAGACCCCCCTAACGCAAGAGCCCTTCAAGCGTGACGCGACGGTTATTGACACGCCGTTGGCGGCCGGCGAACACGATCCACCCGAAGTGCGTGCGGCAAAGGACCTCGCGCGCCGCTATCGTCTGCAGTTTGTTGAATTGCTACCCGCCGATCAGGAATCGCCGATCGATTACGAGATCTTTCAGGAGATTCCGGTCGACCTGATGGTGCGTCATCAGTTTTTGCCGCTCAAACGAGATGAAAAGGGAATGCATCTCGCGATGGCGGATCCGAGTGACCTGGAACGTTTAGACGAACTCTCGAGTGCGCTGCGCGCGCGGATCGTTCCCTATGTCGCGACTGCCGGGGCAATTGAAGTGATCCTGCGCCGCGGAGATGCGACCCAACGAGTATTGCAGGAAGCTGCATCGGGTTTTCGTATCTCGCTGGTGAGGGAAACCGAAACGGGCGAAGAAGTGCTTGACCTCGATAGGTTGGCCACTGACTCCGAGATGTCGCCAATTATCAAACTGGTCGACACGATCATCTACAACGCGATGGAGTCGCGCGCGTCAGACATTCACATTGAAACGCGCGACACGGAGGTGCAGGTCAAATATCGAATTGACGGGGCGCTTTATGCGAAAGTCGATCCCATAGATCTTGCTTACCATCAGACATTGATCTCGCGCATCAAGGTGATGTCTGAACTCGACATCGCCGAGCGACGCGTGCCGCAGGATGGCCGCTTCCGTGTTCGTTACAAAGGACGCAATGTAGATTTCCGTGTATCGATCATGCCCACGATCCATGGCGAGGATGCCGTCATACGTATTCTCGACAAGGAACAGATCAACGAAGAGTTCAAAAACCTGAATCTGGATGTGGTTGGATTTGCCGAAGAAGACCTGCGTAAGTTTCGTCACTACATCGCGGAGCCCTACGGCATGGTGCTCGTTACCGGGCCTACTGGTTCAGGGAAAACCACTACGCTCTACGCAGCGCTCAACGAGATACGAAACGAAGAGGACAAAATTGTCACGATCGAAGATCCGGTCGAGTATCAGTTGCATGGCATCACTCAAATTCCAGTGAACGAGAAAAAGGGCCTTACGTTCGATCGAGGTCTACGTTCAATCCTGCGTCACGATCCCGACAAGATCATGGTCGGTGAAATCCGGGACACTGAAACGGCCCAGATCGCAATTCAGTCTGCACTAACCGGCCACCTGGTATTCACCACGGTCCACGCCAACAACGTGATCGATGTAATTGGACGATTTCTCAACATGGGTGTAGAACCCTACAACTTCGTTTCGTCTCTAAACTGTGTACTTGCGCAACGACTGATTCGGATGCTCTGTCCCTACTGCAAGCGTCAATATCACGCCAGGGAGGAAGAGCTACACGAGTCAGGCCTTAGAGTAGAAGAGCATCGGGAAACTCCTTTTTATCTAAACGTCGGTTGCGACGCCTGTAATCACACCGGCTATCGAGGTCGAACTGCTATTCATGAACTCCTGGATCTCTCCGACAATATTCGAGAGATGATCGTTGAGCGGCGTCCGGGTTCAGAAGTGCGCCGAGCGGCCGAGGCTGAAGGATTAAGGAGCCTGCGGGATTCGGCGCTGAAAAAGGTATTTGCGGGTGTTTCAACGCTGCATGAGATCAACCGCGTAACTTTCGTTGAAGAGATTAAGGCCGGCGCACGCTAGCACGCGGGTAAGTAAGACAGACATTCCTGTCTGTCGGCCATACCTCAGCTCAACGGTAGACAGGCACGAATGTCTATCCTACTTTGCGCAAGGGCTTTAAAGGAACTGGGGTTTTTCCAGCGCGTGTAAAGCAAATGAATTGCGACGATTTGCATCTTATCCACCTTAGCGGCATTATTAGCCCACGTATAGTCGGGCACCTCTACCAAGAGAGAAAAAAATGAGAATTAAAACCCAATCTCGCGTCCTCCTTTCATTGCTGCTCACCTTCAGTATTTTGGTGGTGCCAATAACGGCGCTGGCTAAGAAAGGTGAGAAGAATTTCAAACAGGGAATGCGCCACGAAGCTGCGCAGCAATGGGAAAAAGCCGCCCAGGAGTTTACCCTCGCGGTCGCTGCCGACCCGGCCAACGTGGAGTATCAACTCCATTTTAGAAGGGCGTGTTTCAATGCTTCGCAGTCGTACATGCAACAGGGTCGCACGCTGGCGGAACAGCGCGATTTCGTGGGGGCTTATAACGCCTTCAGGCAGGCCTATGGTTACGATCCTGTAAATGAATTGGCGGTCTCGGAAATGGAGCGCATGCTGCGTCTTCAAGCCGTCAAAGAAGGACGAAGCGGAGCCACCGGAACAAAGATTGGCGAAGTCCAGGATGGGACCGTCAACCCGGCCACTGCTCAGGAGGCCGGCGTGACGGGGTCTACGCGAACTGAGCAGATGCGCGTCATCAGTTATAAAGGTGACTTAAAGGATTTCATTCGCAGCCTTTCTGACCAACTCGGTCTCAACGTCATCTTCGACCGTCAATCGTTTGTTCAACCCAGAACGATAGACATCAATCTGAAAGAGGTCACCACTTCACAAGCGCTCGACTACATCTTTCTACAGGAAAGTTTGTTTTTCCAAAAACTCAGCCGCAAAACGATTCTGGTCGCCGATCAAACGCGTCGTCCTCAATATCAACAACTTGTTCTGCGTACTTTCTACCTGGCAAACAGTGAACCGGAAAAAGTGAAGAGTCTTGTCAGCCAGGCTATCCCTGCTTCCGTGGGACGGCCGCAAACCATCGTGGTTGCCGACAAGGATACGAACAGTTTGACCGTGCGCGATACCGCGGAAAATGTTCGCTTGATTGGCGAGTTGATCAAGAGCATCGACAAAGACCGCGCTGAAGTTGTGATGGATGTGAATATCTACGAAGTTTCGAAATCAAATTTCCTGCAGTTTGGAAATCAGGTCGGCACGCCTGGATCCAATGGCGTGTTTAGTATTGGCGGCAGCCCAGGATTTTCGCTACTTACTGATAACGCTGTAACTACTAGCCGTACGGCGGACGCCATAACGCGTGGAGTTAACGTAGCCGGCCTGGTCGGCGGAATTCCTACGGCGCTGGCCGCGGCCCTCGTGATTCCGCCTTCGGTTCTGACTGCTTTCAATAGCAAGAACAACACGAAGCTTATTGCCTCGACCCAGGTGCATGCCTTCAATGGTGAGGAATCAACCGCGCGTATTGGTCAACGTGTACCTGTGCAAACCGCGCAGGCTTATCCTTTTGGGGTTCAAACCGGCCAGCCGCAGACCGGAAGTACTTTTCCCAGCGGCGGCTTTCCGGTCATCAACTACGAGCCAACCGGACTGACGTTGAAATTCACGCCTCAGGTATTTCCGAATCAGGATGTGCAGGTAAAGATGTCGATCGAATCGAAAGATGTTCTGGGAGCGAGTACTCTTACGCCCACCTTCACCGAGCGGACTATTACCGGAACAGCGCGAGTCCAAAACAACAAGACGATGATGCTCGCCAGCGTGGCCCAGGATGTTCAGTCGGACGGACGCCAGGGCTTGCCGATACTTGGTCTGATTCCGGTTTTGGGACGTTTCTTTACATCGCCCACCAAGGACAATCGGCGCATTGACATCGTAATCGCCGTCACGCCGCGGGTGCTTCGTGCGCCAGCCGTCACGCCACGTGACGAAGAGATGCGTCCGAGCGGAACTCTGCAGTCGCCCACTACGGGCACGCTCGAAGCGATGCTGCGTGAAGTTGATCGCGAGGACCAGTTAGCCGCGGCAGAGGCGGCAAAACAGAACGCGATCGCGAAGGCGCGAACGGCGACCACCGAACCGGTCTGGACACTCCACACCAACGCTGAATCGAAGCAAGCCGCCGCAACCAGCACGGCCAACAATCCGACGCCGGTTAGCAACACGACTGTAAGTAAGGATGTGACTACAGCCGTTCAGCCGTTGCCGAGTGCAGTGCAGACATCCGCAAAGGACGCAACCGAGACTGAAGAGTCGCCCGCTTTTGTGCCGGCGCCGAAATCGCTGGTTAGCAGTGCTGCGGCTGCCAATGTGGCAACCGTAAACTCGAACCTCAAGGGTGATGGTCACGCCGTTCTGACGAGCCTGCCCAAGCCGGTAGAGGTCTCGATGACGCCAATAGCGTCTGCGCCAAAAACTGTGCGGATGTCATTGAGCCCGGCAGACGTGACGTTGAAAGCAGACGACACCTTGAATGTTGGCGAAACACGTCGCTTTGCTGTAGAGGTGAAAACCGGCGCCCAGTTGTCTTTTGCCATGCTGGCGCTGCGCTTTGATCCCAAGGTTATAAAGATTAAAAACATTACGCCGGGCAATATTCTGGCGAGCCAGGAAGGCAAACCCGCAGACGGTGTCAGTCAGTCAATCGATCTGTCCGGACTCTGTCTGATTTCCATTACTAATGCCAATGGGTTGTTTTCAGGTAGCGCTGGGAATCTGCTGTTCATCGAAGTCGAAGCTATTGCCTTCGGCGCTCCGGGACTTAATCTTGACAGAGCCGCGATGCATCTCGTGTCGAAAGACGCGCAAGGTGTTTCGCTTGAGCTAACTCCGATTCGTGAAACTCAAAAGCAGTAAGATGTTGAATTACCTGCAAGACTCAGCAACGAGCAGACAAGAGCGCGGCGATAAGGTGAGAGCGGTTAGGCTTCCCGGTCGCCGCGTATTTTTGTCGCCGCCTGATACGGGAGCAGTCGACGCTGCACCGAATGGCTGTGATTCTGTAAACAAGGTGCGCGGGTTCAGCCTGATTGAGCTGGTGATCACAGTCACAGTGCTGACGATTCTCACGCTCGGTGTGGTGCCGCTGATGCAAGTATCGGTGAAGCGTCAAAAGGAACAGCAACTTCGCGACGCCCTGCGCCAGATGCGTTCGGCGATCGATGATTTTCGTCGCGATACAGTCCAAATGCGATGTACCGGGTTAGGAACCGGAGGTGGACCGGCTGGTGGTCCGATCCAAAGTGGCGGTGCCCCGGCCCCAACTTATATCGATCCGCGCAGCAAGGTGGTGATATCGGATTGCACGATCTTTGGTGTGGATAATCCGGATCGGTATCCCCCAGACCTTCAAACACTTGTGACTGGAGTTAACGTAGTGCCGCGGGCAGCCGGAAATATGGGTGGGCAGGGACTACAAAGTACTGGTACCCAGATGAGCAATACCCAGAGTGTTCTGGATAGCCAGCTTTCTACCAAGAAGAAAGTATACCTGCGGGCGATTCCCGTCGATCCGATGACTAAGGAAGCTGATTGGGATTTGTGCTCTTGCTACGACGAACCCAAATGCGAATCCTGGGGAGGCGAAAACGTTTTCGACGTCCGCTCGAAATCTACAGCGACGGCGTTGAACGGAGAGAAGTACAGTGACTGGTAAACGACGAGAGGCAGGAAGAGGCGGGAGGCAGGAGGCAGGTAACACGAAGAGCCGCTTGCTGCAGCCTGCAGCCTGCCGTCTGCATTCGGGTTTCACGCTGCTGGAGCTGATGATCGTGATTACGATCATCATTATCCTGGCAGCGATCGCATTGCCGCAGTATCAGAGGACAATCAGGGCGACGCGTGAGGCGGTGCTGCGTAATGATCTTTACCAGATGCGTTCGCTGATCGATCAGTTTGGGGCCGACAAACAGAGACTTCCACAATCGCTCGATGAACTGGTTTCTGAGGGCTATATGCGTTCATTGCCTGTCGACCCATTCACAAATCAGACGGATTGGACTGTAACCTCGGGCGATGACCCGAGTTCCACCAGCGGTGAGCAAGGCATCGTTAACGTACACAGTGCCTCTGCCGATATTTCAACCGAAGGCACGCCCTATAGCGAATGGTAAGTTGATTTCCGATTGCCAATTGCCGTGGATATTACTGAGCCGAGCGCGGTAGCGCCGGATCCCGTAGGCCCCTCGGTGTACTCGGCTTTTTCTTAGAGTGACATTCATAGCCTGTGGCACCCGGCGCTGCCGCGCCCGGTTCCGTATCTGAAATTTAGAAAATGGCAAAACTCGTCTCTAAACTGATCAAACCCTGGTACCCGACAACAGCAATAGGGTTTGAAAAAGGACTGGCCACGATTGTGCAGCTCGAACGCCGCAAAGGAGGAGCTGCGAGTCTCAGGCGCGGCGCGACGGTTGTTTTACCCGATTCGCTAATTCAACCAGGCTTTGACGCGTCGAATGTTTCGGATCCTGGAGAACTGGCCAGGGCGGTCAACGAGTTGGCGACGAGCGCGGGGCTGCTGCGAGAGAAGCGTTGGTCCGTAACGTTGCCGGAAGCCGCTAGTCGTAGTTTGATCTTAACGCTTGAGTCGCGCCCTGCTTCAAGCGCGGAACTCGAGGAAGTGTTGACCTGGAAAATGGAGCGCGGTTTTTCGAGTCCACTCGAGGAACTTTCAATCTCCAGGCAACGGCTACCGCCCGATCCGCAGGGCAGAGATCGGTATATGGTCGTAGCCACCCACGCTTCAGTAGTTAAGGAATTCGAAGACATCTTACGTTCCCTCGGGTGGCGAGCCGGCCTAATCCTTCCGCGTCACATAGGTGAAGGGCTATGGCTTACGATGAATGGCGCGCCTGGAGATGCGCTATTGCTGAGTTCATCCGCAGACGGTTTTCTGGCGGTAGTGTTTCGCGGCAAGGAGCCGCTGATGATTCGCTCCATCACATGCGAAGGCGCTGAATGCGAAGACGAACTCTATCGGCTGCTGCTCTACTACCGCGATCGACGGAGCGGTGAAACAGGGAAGGCCAACCACTCACTAAATCGCGTGCTCGTAATCGGGGATACTTTCGAAAAGAACCGCGCCGTTGAGATCGTCAATGAAACCTTAGGAACCGACCTGCGGCCACTCGATGCTGAAGACCTTGGGCTCCAGCTGCCAACAAAGGAGCTCAACTTCGACGCTATTGCCGCCCCTGCGGGACTGGCCACGCTGTCATGGCAATAAGGGCCGTACAGAACCGGGCGCGGTAGCGCTGGATGGTTCGGCAGTGGTGATCTGGTACTTAGTGCTTTGTACTTTGATACTTATTACAGAACCATGCGGACTATCGCAGCAGGTTCAAAGTACCAAGCTCCAAGTACAAAGTTCAAAATAGCATCCGGCGCTAACCGCGCTCCGTTCTGCAACCCATTTGAAACCTCTTTGCTTCCACAAACGTAATACCCTGGCATCATGAACAGTGCTGCAACTCCCATTTCTTTGAATTTGGCCACCACGTCTGATCGCGAGTTAGTCGCTTCAGCAATCAAGGGTCTCGACGGAGGGTTTGAGGAACTCGTCAAACGCTACCAGCGTCCCATCTCGGCATATGTCTACCGCATGGTCGGGAATTACGAGTCTGCGTTGGATTTGACCCAGGAGATCTTTATCAAGATATATGGATCGCTTTCCAAGTATCGCCCTGAATTCAAATTCTCTACCTGGATATACAAGATCGCTCACAACGCAGCGATTGATCATTTGCGCCGTAACTCCGGAAGAGAACGCTCTCTACAAAACGGGACTGAAAGTGATTCGTACGATCTTCCCATCGAAAGCGAAGGACTCAGTCCTGAACAACAGAGTGAGCGAGCAGAGCGCAGGGCAGAGATTGAAACCGTGGTGCGTTCGCTTCCAACTCCCTATCGCGAGCTCATTGTTTTGCGGCATTCGCAGGACCTGACTTATGAAGAGATTGTGGAGGTCACCGGCTTGCCTCTGGGCACTGTCAAGAACCGCCTGTTTCGGGCGCGTGAAATGATGCGGCAGCAGTTTTTGTTTCGAGGAATTACAGGGATTTAAGGTACAGGCGCATAGAGTACAAGCTTTAGCTTGTGTGGTTGGGAACAAGCAACCTGCAGGTTGTACTCTCAACACTGTTAACCGGCGCATAGCATGGCGACCACCGAATACATCTGCAGCACTGAGAAGATCGCCGCTTTTATCGAAGGCGACCTCGAAACGGGTGACCGGCTGGCCCTGGAAACACATATCGCGCAATGCGCTCGCTGCACTTCCGAGTTGCAGGCGCAGCAGCTCTTCATGTGCGAATTGGAATCGGCCCTCGCTAATGCCGAAGATGTTTCAGTTCCCAGGAATTTTGCAAAGGTTGTCGCCGTCCGTGCTGAAAGCGACATGAGCGGACTTCGGAACGCCTCAGAGCATAAGAAGGCGTTGAGACTCTGCTTGATCCTGGCTTTAGCGGCGTTTGCCTTGCTTGGAGTTACCGCCACTAAGAGTGTTCTTGTTGACGCACAGTCAATAGTAAACAAGGGTTTCGCATTTTTCGGTTTGATGGGAAAGGCCGCTTACGATGCCTTAGTCGGCTTCGGGGTGGTTTTGCGAGTCCTAAGTAGCGGATTCATCTCCGATTCGCGGTTTGCGGGTTTGACTGCTCTCCTGTTTGTAGCTCTCGCCATCGGTCTGCTCACGCTCTTGATTTCTCGTTATCACCGAACGCGTCTGAGTGAATAGCGCGCGAATCGAAGCAAGAACTATCAACGTCATCAATGGTGAATGAATTCGTTTTTCCACCAGATTCCGATCTGCTCACCCGCCATCGGCTGAAGTATGCTTTCTCTTCGGCGATTCTACTGATCACTCTTGTGGTTGTCAGGGGAACAGCCCAGGCCCAAATTCCGGCTGAATCGTCTCCGACCCCTATTCAGACATCTTCCGTGACAACAGCTCAACCGTCTCCCTCGGAGAGCCCTTACGTAGTCGATGGTGTGCGAGACACGATGGCCTACTCGGTGGGGCGCTCTCTGAGAATCAACGGCACTGTTAAAGACGGAGCCATTGCTTTGGGAGGCGATGTGATTATCCAGGGTAATGTTGAAGGCGACGTAGCGGCCATTGGCGGGTCAGTGGTTCAAATGGCGGGTGCGCGAATTGGAGGCGATGTGATGGTGGTCGGTGGCGCTTATCGCCACGCAGATGAAAAGCCCATTCGTCGCGAAGGCGCGCAAACAATCATGTACGCAGGTTACGAACAGGAACTGCGAAACATCATGCGGAATCCCACAGACTTGCTTGCGCCAAGTTGGTCCGCAGCTTACCTGGGGTTCCGCCTGTTGGCTATCCTGTTTTGGTTCGTCGTCTCACTGGCGCTAACTGCCGCTATGCCAGGCACAATCAGCCGGGGAATCGAGCGGCTTCAGCTAAACAGCCTGCGTGTGGCCGTAATCGGATTTGTGGGAGCGCTGGTTATTGGCGTTCTGGTTCCCTCGCTTCATTATTTGCCATTTGCGATCGGACTAATATTGGGGCTAATGGCCCTACTCCTGATACTTATCGCCGGACTCTTCGGTCGAGTCATCATTTACGCAGCGACTGGACGGTGGCTGCAGCGCAAGTTTTTGAAGGCCGGCCGAAATTCTGAATCTGTGGCTCTACTGCTCGGCACTTCCTTCTGGATTACCCTCTCGTCACTGCCTTACGTCTGGCCCTTTGTGGTAGCCGTGGTTCTGGTTACCAGCTTGGGCCTGGCTCTGACCGCTCGTTACCGGGTTGGTTGGCGTAGGCAGGAAGCGTAGTTTCTTTAAATCTCCTCTAACCAAGTAGCAAAATACTTAAACGATTTGAGGCCTTCGCGCATCAAAAGCTTTCCGGTTTATTCCGGGTAGGCATATTTGTGCAACTTTTTGGAACATCGAGCGTGAATATTCAGCATGCGTGCGCTCGGATAGCCATATCACAGAGCAACTTAAGCAGAACATTCGTTGGTTTCTTTTCGTAAAATGCTGCGACCATTGGGAGAAGCCGGGATCTCCGGCAATAATCCGTCATTCCATCAAGCGGCCGCTCGTGTTTTTCTCATTTTCCAGGAGGAGTAATGAAAGCGCTTTTTCTCGTAATTGCGTCAGTTGGGGGTTTAATTTTTGCCGACTCCAGTGCTATTGCGCAGCCTACACAGTCTGCCCAGCCGGGCCCGGCAGCGGCGCAGGCCGGCGATCCAAACGTGACTGCAAAACATGCCATCGGTGAAATCAAGACAATTGACCCCGCCGCGAAACAATTAGTAATTAAAACCGATGCCGGAAACCTGGTGACTGTCACTTTGGCAGATTCAACAGTCTTCATGCGCCTTGCCCCCGGCGAGACCACGTTAACAAAGGCTGCCAAGATAGCGTTTACTGATCTGGGCGAGGGTGATCGGGTTTGGGCCAGAGGCAAAGTTGCCGAGGATCGTAAGTCCGTGCCCGCCACCTCCCTGATTGTGATGAACAAGGCGGACATCGCGAAGAAGCAGGAAGCAGAGCGCGCAGAATGGAAGAGACGCGGAATGCTGGGGCTGATCACCGCTATCAAGCCTGAGACAAAAGAGATCACCGTTTCGACTCGTACGCTGGCCGGGACGCAAGCTGCCGTCGTGATTCCGGTGTCTGAAAAAGTTGAAATGCGTCGTTATGCTCCGGATTCGATCAAATTTTCAGACGCCAAACCTGCGACCTTCGAAGAACTAAAGGTTGGCGATCAGGTTCGTGCCCTGGGCGATCGGAGTCCCGACGGGGCATCGTTTACCGCGGAAAAAGTTGTGACCGGGTCTTTTAAGTCAGTTGCGGGGGTTGTTACGGCCATCGATGCTGCGTCGGGCGAAGTGAAAATTAATGACCTGCAGACTAAACAGCCCTTGACGATCCTGATTAAGCAGGATGCCGTGCTGCGAAAGTTTCCTGCGGCTGGTGAGGGCGGAATGATGATGATGGGAGGCGGCGGAGGTCCTGCAAGACCAGCTCCGCCCGCCGGAGCGCAACCGGCAGCTCAGGGTCCCGGTGGTCCGGGCGGCCCGCGTCCGGGCGGGGGCATGAATATAAACGATTTGCTGGAACGGCTCCCTACTATCGCAGTGGCCGACGTGAAGGTGGGCGACACGATTATTGTTTCCAGTACAAAGGGTGCTGACCCAAGCCGCTTGACCGCGATTAGTCTTATTTCGGGTGCTGACACGCTGCTCAATATGTTAGCAGCAAGGCAGCCACAGACGAGCGGTCCAAGTGCGCCAAATCCATCGGCCGGGCTCGGTGGTGTTCAATTCGGCATTGGCTTGCCGTAAACATAAATGAGTTAGGAATAGATAAGGTCCAATTATGAACGTCTCCACAATTTTCCTTCGGCGCGGTTTGAGTATCTCCCTCGTCGTTTTGTTATCGATAGTGTTTGCGCTTGGCCAGCAAGGTCGGGGAACACTCCGCGGCGTGGTCAAAGATGAACTCGGTGGCACCGTCACGGGGGCAACAGTTACGCTCATCGATCAAAGTGGCGCGGTGAAGACCGCTACCACAAATGCTGAGGGTGCATATGTTTTCAGCGGGTTGGCCCCGGGAAAATATTCGGTGAGCGCCTCCGCACAGGGTTTTGCCGTAACTGACGAAGCCGAAGTGGATGTTGCCGCAGGGCAGAGGCCAACGCTTGACCTGACTCTGAAGGTTACGATTGAAGAGCAAAAAGTAACGGTTGCGGCGCAGACCCCTATCAGTACCGACGCCTCAGACAATGCCAACCAGACGTTAATCACGGGAAAAGATCTAGACGCCCTGCCGGATGACCCGGACGAGTTGGCCGCCGCACTACAAGCGCTGGCCGGACCTTCCATGGGTCCAAACGGTGGCCAAATTTTCGTCGACGGATTTTCCGGCGGCCGGATGCCGTCAAAAGATTCCATTCGCGAGATTCGTATCAACCAGAATCCATTCTCAGCCGAAAACGAACAGGCCTCTGGTCGTATAGAAATTCTCACGCGCCCTGGAACCGACAAACTTCGCGGCAGCACCTTCGTTAATTTCGAGGACGAGAGTCTGAATTCGCGTAATCCTTTTTCCGACCGCCGCACGCCGTACCAGATACGCTCGTTCGGTGGAAATCTCGGTGGTCCAATCATTCAGAAGAAAGCATCTTTCTTCGTCGACTTCGATCGGCGTGAGACTGATGACAATGAATTAGTGCGAGTTTCCCAACTGGATGCGAACCTGAATCGTTTCGACTCCGGATTTGGCGTCGTGGTACCCAGACGGCACCTGGGTTTCGGTCCGAGGTTTGACTACCAGATCAACCCAAACAACACTTTAGTAGCTCGTTACAATTACAACCGATCCAGTACGGAAAACGCCGGCGTGCGCGAATTCTCCCTTCCGGAGCGCGCCTTCAACACTTTGTTTACGAACCACACTCTGACTCTGACTGAGACGGCGGTCCTCAATGCCTCGATGATCAACGAGACGAGGTTCCAGTACTCGAAAAACACTAGTGAGAACATCGGGCCCAACGCCATTCCGGGCCTAAATGTAAGCGGCGCATTTTTCAGCGGCGACTCGCAGGTGGGCCAGGCCCTCAGTTCGAACAGCAGATGGGAATTGCAGAACTTCCTGGCTTGGCAGAAGGGAACCCACGCAATTAAGTTTGGCGGGAAGGTGCGAGGCGTGTCGCTCTCGGATACGAGCACGAATAACTTCGGTGGCACGTATGTCTTCAGCGGTGGTTTTGTTCCAACGTTGAACGCAAGCAACAACCCGATTACAAGTCAGCCCGTATTTGTTGACAGTCTTGAGCGCTACCGCCGTACTTTGTTGGGGCAACGGCTTGGCCGAACTGCGGAACAGATTCGCGCGATGGGCGGCGGCGCCTCTCAATTCAGCATCAACAGCGGCAGTGCTCAAGCTAGTGTCAGCCAGATAGACGGGGGAGTCTACGTGCAGGACGACTGGCGCTTTCGACCCAATCTTACCTTTGGTCTGGGGTTGCGCTACGAGAATCAAACGAACATTAACAGCAAGTTTAACTTCGGACCTCGGCTGTTCATGGCCTGGTCGCCAGGCGCCGCAAATTCCACGCGGCCGCCGACCATGGTGATCCGTGTTGGCGCCGGTGTTTTCTATAACAGATTTGGTGAAGGCAATACTCTCACTGCGAATCGGTTCAACGGCACAACTCAGCAACAGTTCTTCGTGACTGAGCGCCCCGTTTATCAAAACGTAAATGGCACGCTCCAGTTTGTGCCGCCTGTGGTACCTAGTCCGCTGGATGTTTTTCCAAACATACCTTCGGCAGCAAGTCTCAGCCTGACGCCGCGCTTGATCACCTGGCGTGTCGCTGACGATGTTCAAGCGCCCGCTGTTTATGTGGCCGGTGTGCAAATCGAGCGGCAGCTGCCGTATCGATTCACAATGTTTACCGGTTTCTATTCTGTTCACATTAACCACGTAGTAAGAGCTCGCGATATCAATGCTCCCTTACCCGGGTCGATTACTGCGCTGAACCCCAATGGCATACGTCCTCTGGGCAACATTGGCGACGTCTACCAGTATGAATCGAGTGGCCGGTTCGACCAGAACCAATGGTTTATCGGTTTCAATAATCGGTTCAACAGGACCATCCAGTTTTCAGCTAACTATTCTTTGAGTAAGACTCAGAACGATACCGATGGACAGGGAGGCGGTCTGTTCCCGGTCAATTCGTATGATTTCACCGGCGAATATGGCCGCGCCGCCTTTGACGTTCGTCACCGCTTTAACTTTTTTGGAACGATAAACCTGCCATGGCAGGTTACGGTGAACCCATTGGTTAATTACAGTTCGGGTCGGCCTTTTAACATCATCACAGGCCAGGACACGAATCTCGACCGGCAGTTTACTGAGCGGCCGTCGTTTGCGCCGGAAGGCGTCGATTGCGGCGCGAACCGTCCCGCCAATATCATTTGCACCCCCTTTGGCAATTTCAATCGCAATCCGGGACCAGGCGAACTGTTGATACCACGCAATTTTGGCGAAGGGCCGGGCTTCTTTGCCGTCAACATGCGAATTACTAAAACCTGGGCGTTTGGAAGCACGGCTTCGAGTCGCGCAACTGCTCAGAGAAATGCTCAGCAAAATACGCAGCAAGGTACGCAAGCTAATGCGGCCCGTGGGGGCGGACCGGGCGGACCTCCGCGAATTCCCAGTGGTGGCGGCGGACCGGGCGGCGGTGGTCCAGGAGGGGGTGGCGGACAGCGAGGTGGCGGTGGCCCAGGTGGCGGCGGGATTGGTGTTCCGGGAGGCGGTGGCGCGGAAGCGAAGCGCTATACCATGCAGTTTTCGGTTAACTTCCAGAACCTGTTTAATAAGGTCAATCTCGCCAACCCGACAGGCTCGTTATCGTCACCGTCTTTCGGTGAAAGCCTTTCGCTGCAAACGCAATTCGGTGGCTTCGGCGGCGGCAGCACCGGTGCCGGTAATCGTCGAGTCTCGGCGCAGGTCCGATTTAGTTTCTAGAAGGACTTGTAAGAAAGTTCAAGAGGGAGTTCAAATGAAGAAGCTATTTTTTTCCCTGGCCGTCATTGCAGTTGCTGCTCTCGGCGTTTTCGCCCAGGGCGACGCGAAACCAGTGGCCAGCATACCGGTGGTCGCGGTTACAGCCACCACTTTGCCCAGCGATCTTGCGAAGGCTGCACTAGCCGCGCAAGGCGGGGAGAAGTTCAAATCAATGAAGAGTCTCGTACTGCGAGGCTCAGTTGATCTCTATGCGCCAAACTCGACGCAGTCGATTCCGGGCGGCTTTATGATCGTAACTGCCGGTGACAAAGTCCGGGTTGAGATCGATGCTCGTCCGGCCGTGAGTTTCAAGCAGGTTTTCGACGGGCAACAATCATATAGTTCGCTTCCGGGCGTTGAAATGGCTCCTTTCAACCGCATTGGTCTTGCCCTGCTTAGCAGATACGACCAAACGGGCATCACGGTGACCGCGATCCCCGACAAGAAGAAGCAACGTGGGTTCCGCATTGCTGACGCTGACGGCTATACGACCGATTTCTACATTGATCCCGCTACTGGCCGGGTGATGAGTTTCATCGTTCCCCTGCAAGGCCAGACGTTCGGAGTTGAGAACAAGAAATTCAAAGAGGTCGACGGCGTGCTCGTGCCCTCCAGTTTCACCTGGCGGATGGAAATGCCCCAGGGCGCATTCTTCGCCGATTACAACGTCAAGGACATGAAACTCAACAACGCAATCGGCGACGACGTGTTTGTGATCCCAAACTAGAGAAGCATTCGGAACTTTGGCGAATCAGGGCTGCTCCTAAAGGGCGGCCCTTTTGCTATGGCCCGTAGTCTCTTTGAATGAGCCAGAATCTAAGCTATAAAGGCGTTCCGAATCTTTGTGGAGTCTGCCTCATAGATGAACCCAGTCGAAAACTTACCTCGAAGAGCTCTATGCTACTCGTAGTTCTGGCGGCGCCGTAAAAGAGACCTCGCATTATTCCGCCCTCAAAAATCTTCTGAACGAGGTGGGCAAAACGCTCAAGCCCAGGGTCCGTTGCATCATCAACATCCAAAACGCAGGTGCGGGGTTGCCGGACGGCGGCCTCTACGCGGCTGAACAATTCCAGAAGCGATCTGGAGGTGAACTCCGTGAAGGTCAGTTGCCCGCGCGCGGCGCCATC
>Ga0190270_10000235_pt1 | contig 24326 bp, 15 predicted proteins | sample Popmic320T_FD_133748 | JGI IMG/M metagenome (GOLD analysis project Ga0190270, IMG submission 133748) | Populus adjacent soil microbial communities from riparian zone of Weber River, Utah, USA - 320 T | ecosystem: Environmental > Terrestrial > Soil > Riparian zone | place: USA: Utah | collected...
GTTTGAGGCAAAATCCACCTTCTGCAGCGGCCCAACCAAGCCTGACGGCGACCCGCTGGAAGTCCCTCGAAAAATCCGTCAACTCTTCGGCTTTTTCTATCTTCGAGCGCTCCGCACTGGCGCCCGAGCACTAAGCCTAGAGCGCGGTTCATTGCTCGATATCATCTTGCAGCGACGGAAAATCCGCACTGGAATTTGGGAGAATGCGATTGAGCAGTTACGCAATCTGGACCCGCCGATTGACGAGGGAGCGGTAGACCTTGCACCCGTTCTTGATAATGTTGAGAAACGCCTTGCTCAATATATTCCTCTGACGGCTGAAGGAAGAGCAACGCAACTTTTCGTATCGCAGTTGAGGCGCGAACACTTGAGGAAGACGATAGCGTTCTTCTTGCGCACTTCAAATGACCAGGAGCCGGTCCCATTTCAAGAGGCAGGGCACCGGTACGCTGAACACCTTAGTACTTGCCTTACTTTCATTCCTTGCTGACATCAGAAAAGACAACATCATCTTCGCGATGGAAGAGCCCGAAATCGCTTTGCCTCCGCATACACAGCGGCGCATCGCGAATTATCTATTGAGCGGTGCCACCCAATGCTTTGTAACATCTCATTCACCTTACGTCATTGAGCGCTTTCAGCCTGAACAAGTACACATACTCAGGAGAGACGAAGAAGCGAATTTGACTGCCAACAAGCTTACGATTGGCACTACACTCAAAGGGAAAACCTATCGCAAATACGCACGTCGTGGCCTTGCAGAGGCAATGCTGGGACGTGGCGTTATCGTCTGTGAAGGACTGACTGAGAAAGACATAGTTTTGGCTGCTGCAGAAAAGATGGAAGACGCAAACCCGGACGACTGCTATCCGATCGACTTGTCAGGCGTGAGTGTTATCTCCGTCGATGGCGACGGCGCCTTGCCCGAATTCGGCGCATTCTTTATGGCACTGCAGATCACTGCGTATGCTTTATATGATCGTAAGGTTCGTACTCTGGCAGAACAGCAGAAGCTGAATGACTCGTTCGATTATCCTTGTGAGACTGCGTATGCGGGCTCGGAGTCGATGCTGGTCGAAGAAGTACCGCCCATAAGGCTTTTGGAGTTACTAACTGAACTAAGGGATTCGGGTCAAAAACCTCATTTGATTTTTCCCAGCGCCACGCCTTCAGATGATGAAGTGAAAACGCTAGCGAGATCTGTCCTCGAAAAGGACAAGGGAAGTGGTTACGCAGGACGGCTGATCGAACTGTGTCAGCCGCATGAATTGCCGCCGACTGTTACTGGATTTTTAAATGCGGTTTACCAGAATTTCAGAAGGCCGGAACCAGTACCTTCAATTGATCCTCCTGAACCTGGCGAGGTCGTTATGCCGTTTGACACAAATTCTAGCGCTCCAGAGGTTGAGCGCGAAGAGATATCGTGAGCTTTGACATTGATGAGAAACGACGAGCAGTGCTTGGTGCCAGCGGACACTGCCTTGTGATGGGTGGACCGGGAAGCGGGAAGACGACTCTAGCTCTGATGAAAGCCGTCAAGCGAATCGCAGACGGCTTATTGCCTGGACAATGTGTTCTCTTTCTAAGTTTCTCCCGCGCTGCCGTGGCTCGCATCGCAGACGCCGCGAAGGAGCACGTTTTTACGCACCAGAAGTCGGCCTTGTCTATTCAGACCTTTCACTCGTTTTTCTGGCAAATACTGCAAGGGTACGGCTACTTGCTTGGCAGTGCTCGATCCATCTCGATCGTGCTGGCACACGATGAGAAAGCGATGCGTGATGGAATCGAGAGGGACTCACCATCATGGCAGGCTTGGGAAGCATCTCGCCGGGACATGTTCCATACCCAAGGCCGTGTTTGCTTCGACCTTTTTGCACCATTGACTGCCGAGATTATGACCCGTGCTCAGACCGTACGAGATCGTGTAACGGCACGATACCCGCTGATCCTTGTTGATGAGGCTCAAGATACCGGGGACGAGCAATGGGAGTGTGTCAGGCTCCTAGCGGAGCGCTCTCAGGTCATATGTCTAGCCGATCCGGATCAGATGATTTACGACTTTCTTCCAGGGGTCGGACCGTCTCGGCTTGGTAACATCCGGGCCGCACTCGCGCCACTCGAAATTGATTTTGAAAGAGAGAACAACCGTAGCCCCGGAACTGAAATCGCAACCTTTGCACGAGACATTCTGTTGGGGAGAGTAAGAACCTCTGGTTATAAGGGGGTGTCTCGGCTAGGCTTTCGTTCAGCGACAAATGAGCGCGATAACGCCATTAGAACGAGTATCGGAATCATTTCTAAGCGCGTCAAAGCGGAGACGGGTCAGGCCGCGAAAAGCATCGCGCTAATTGCTTCATACAGCCATGGGGTGGCAATTATTTCTTCGGCATTACAGAGAGACAAGCCAATTCGCCATCGTGTTTTATTCGACGAGGCTTTCTCTCTCCTCGCAAGCAGGGCCGCAGCCTTTCTTTTGGAGCCTAAACATCAGGCCAATCTCGTCGACGACATCGCGACCCTTTTGGAACTCATCTCGGCGGCCTTTCGCGCGAAGGGCACAAAAACGGCATTGGCAAAATCCACTAATTTCACTAAGTACGCAGAACGTTGCCGTCTTAATAACCCTCCCAAGGTGAATATTGTTAAAGCTGCCGGTACCTTGGTTGAGACCGCTGTCAATCGGGATCTTACAGGCGATCCAGGTCGCGATTGGCTCCGCGTTAAGCAAGATATGAGGCAGGTAGGTGACGCTTCTTTCGCCGAGATAGCTTCGTCGCTCGACTATCTCGTTGCTTTCGCGCGCGGGAATCGGATAAGGGATAGCTTTTCGGCAATCTGGATGCAGCATGCAGCTTATGTCGGAGCTCGGGAAGCGTTAGACTCGGCCCTTGCCCAAGAGCAGCTGCTTTCCTCTAGTGATGAATTGCAGGGAATACACGTGATGAATGCGCATAAGTGCAAAGGCAAGCAGTTTGATGCTGTAGTGCTCTACCGCCAACAACATCATTCTCCTTTTGTCTGGCGGAGCGAAGCGGCACCCTATGCTGCGAGTCGGCGCTTATTGCACATGGCGATCACGCGAGCTAGATCACATGTGCTCATCCTTGATGAGCTTTTTTCAAAGTGCCCGATCATCGATCACTACAAGTTGAAATGAAGGAACCGGCTGAAATTAACAAATGGAAGCGCGACGTCTCTTGGCCCGTATCGAACAAGAGGGATGACAGAGCGCGGCCGGTAACGATCGGGCGAAGTTTGGAACAGTTATCCGTCGTTAAGTACCTGCATCTAGCTGCTTGATTATGAACTCAAGTCTTCGCAGTAGGTCGTCGTAAGTAATTATGTCAATAACGTTCTTGTACTTTCGTTTTACAACTTCAAAGTCTTGTCTTTGATCGTGGCCTAGATTGTTATCTCGCCCCATTATGATGATTCCGCCAGGATTTGTAATCTTGATAGAAAAATCAGCCGGGAGTTCTGATTTGTATTTGTCGGTAAGACTGGTTTCGCCAGCTCGGCCCCACTTATTCAGATAGAACACATACTTTTCTACTTGCATAACCGTGCCCGACAGCTCTCGAAGAGGTATGAAGTTATCCCTATAGTGATTGCTGGTGATTATGCACTTATCGAAGGGCTGTTTAATCTCAACGATATCGACGTTTCCAGAAGCGTCTATCAGAAGAATATCGATTTGACGGGTCACGTTCCTGTAGGTGTCCCTTACTGGAACCCCTTTCAGAGCTTTGATGTATTTAGGATTTAGAAGAAGAATAATTTGGAGTATTTCCGCTTGCCAAGCAGCTTCGTTGTACCCAGATTCTGCCTTGAGCATCGCGGACAATTTTTCATGGAGGAACTTGTACTTCCTGATTTCATCCTGCCTGAAAAGTCCCACTATGTCCTTCGTCTTCTTCTTCAGACGCTTATTGACATAGCTTCGAAAGAGATCTTCGGCATCGATTTCAGTATCTACGAAATCACGTACTACTGAACCTACGCGAGCCATAACGTAACGTTTTAACTCGAGTTCTCTTGGAAAATTGCGCACCATTGAGTCGAAGTCTTGCTCGGGAATGCTATCTGGCAGGTCTCCGCCTATGACTATCCGACCAGGTTTCAACGCGGCGATGATTCTAAAAATCGATACCTTTTTCTCTGCGGTGAAAGACTTGTACGTGAGCTGCACGTCCTTGTGAATGAGAAGATCGCAATCAATTCCAAGTATTTCGCGGTCGAAGACAAAATAATCTCCGTCGAGTGTTGCAACCTGAAAACTTACCGCTTCGGGTTCGTCGGAGTGCCCTTCGTCATCTTCATTGGGCGATACGACTTCGACAAGGTGCTTATGCTTGAGGTAAAACGTTCCTCTTATAGGAAGTGTTTGATCGTCTTCAAGTCGCGCAGGGATCCAAGATGCGCCATTCATAGGCTCATATCGTAGTAAGAGGATGCCGTTTGACTGCTCGAATTCGACCATCGCGACACCTTTCAGACGCCTAAGATATAGTAAAAATTAGCCAACCTGTGACAGCCATCAACGTGACTAAGATCTGACAATCGTATGCCTAAAAAGCGACGCGATCGTAGCAGTAGTATAGCGCTGAGGTGCGTCAACTAAGCGCATTCTTGGATGTTCTAGCGCAGATGAGCTTTGCGGCGAGAAATAAGCGGCGTCCGATGAAAATCATTATCGGCGGGAAAGGGGCTGGCTTGTTCCTGCGTTCTTGCGATCCTCAAAACACTAGTTGCTGTTACCGAGATTATTTACTCCATACATCTGTTTTGCCTCCTTGGTGTGCATGAACCATCAGGAATAGACTCCCACCGGGCTCTACCGAATTCATTAACATTGGCGCCCCGCTTCGCCGGATAGTTTCGCGAGTCAACTTTCAGTTGCACACAGGAAAAAGAGCGGGTTGGTACCGGCAGAGGCATGGATTGACATTTCGCTTAGTGACGTAATGATTATGGAAGAATCGCTTTGGATGCCGAACTACCAGATTATTCTGACGTTACTTACCCCGTGAAGCATCGGCTGCACGTCTTTCAAGTTGCTCGACTAGGCCGAGTAGTTCTTGTTCTGCCTTCTCACCCCGGCCGCATTTTTCGCGAATAATATCACTGACGATTTCTTTCGCGAGTACGGGATCGGTTTCGGGTCGACGCCGTAGAGTCTCAGGACAATCTCACGGTCGACTTCGTCCCACTCTTCTTCCGGACCGCAGAAGATCCTAAACAGCTTGTCTTTTTCATCAGGGTTCAGTTGTTGCGCTAATTGTGTCCAGTCTTCATTTGTCATAGGTTGTCGCTCCCTGCTCGAGCGGACGCCTCCCGCTGATTCTTTTCTGGTGCACTAAGCCAATTATTGCGTCGAAACGGATCTTACAAATGGCTAACTATTTGCTGATCGCGTAATTTTCGAAGGGCGGAAGTTCGGCGTTCAGATTCATTTAGGACTGTTGGATGGTTTGCCGATGAGGTGCATCGAGTTAAGGAATCGGCGGCAGGTTGATTTGTCTGCTTCACGACCGTAGATCTCTGAGCCACACTGCAAGGTGTAAACTTTGCCACGCCTGAATATCGTCCGCCTTATGTAATTGAGGCTTTCACCGGTTTTGGTGGCGGCATCCCAGATCTCAACTTCAAAGGCATTCTTTCCAATGCGCCGAGTGTCGACTACATGTCGTTTGTGCTCGCGATCATCGGCTAACAAGCTTTGTTCAACTTGATCGGTCCACTCGTTTGCTGACATTAGATTTGGATCCATAGGCAGTTGGCTGAAGTTTATGGAAAAGCGCATTCCGTTTTGGGTGTACAACCCGTAGCTTTGGAAGACGCTATCGGGGCCGGGTTCGTCGGCTTCCCGATTTGGCTTTTGCGGAAAAGACAATGTGAAATCGCCGTCCGGGCTTACAAAGACGTACCATTGATCGGCTCGTAGTCTTGGCAGTTTGCTTCTGGTTGTTTTTTGCGCAACAGTGGCTGGGAGCTGCATCAAGAGGAGGCTAGTTACTAACGCAACGGTGAGAATTCTCGCTTTCATTTTTCGTGCCTCATTTTTCGGAAATGGATTACCGGCTGAAACTCTGGTATTTTTCGATGGTCTTATTGAGCTTTGGCCAAACAAGTTCTCTGGCAAGATGAAGCTGACGTTTCCGTAACGGGGATGAGAAGCGCTGCTTGGAGCGTTTGCCCTTGAAGCGCTCTGAAGGACCAGACAATCAAGTCCTTGGGATAAAGTATTCTTTGACAAGTAGCGCCGCGACCAATGCGTCCAACGATCCAAAGAACTGACAGGTAATGAGCAGCGCCTGTATCTCAGGAATGAGATTTCAGGCAGTTCAAAGAAGCCCGCTCGCCACGCTCCCTATAGGGAGCAACAATAGCATATTCCAAGTACGCAGCCAAAGCGCCAGCCGGGAGCGCGATCCCGATGGAGGGCTGCTGTAGTGGGATCCTCGCGCCCCCAGACTCCCGGTCTGTCTGAGAAGCTGCGCGCTATTCGCGAAAGCTTCGGCCTGTCCCAGGCCCAAATGGTTGAACGTTTGAAGGATCAGAAACTGCCGGCGCCATTAAGAGTCTATGCAGGGAATATATCGCGGTTCGAACAAGGCCTTCGCGAGCCGCCGCTCCTGGTCTTATTGGCATACGCTCGAACAGCCGGAATCGCCTTGGAGAAACTGATTGATACCGATCTGAATCTGCCTGAGAATCTCACCAGGAACACAGAGCTCGGTAGACCACAAACCTCTCGACGCAGGGTTAACGCGAGATCCGCGAAGAAGAAATCCAAAACGACAACTAGGCCAAAGACCTCAACCCGCCAGCGTAGTTGATCGGTATCGATTCGTAGAATCGGCTCTAATCTGCAAGCAGCTAGGCAGAGACTCTGGAAGGGGCTCGGTTCGTTGTTGATGATTCAGCACACATGCCGTTTCGTAGGGTGGGTTAAAAAACATCAGCTAGTGCAGCCAGCGGGTACCGGGTGCGGTTAAAACCAGCAGCCATTGGATCCAGCGCGTTTCTACCATAATAAATCCTCAACAAATCCGATGAAAAAAACTCTCAGAGGGTTCGGCATACTGATTGCACTACTCCCCATAAGGAGTGGTCCCACTCTCCTTTCTCCTTCGTGAGAAAGCGTATAAGGCACACCATTTGAAGTGAAGACGCTTTCTTCCTAACCATGCAAGTCGCGTTATCACTTTGCCACTAACACCTGGAACCGCAACACCTTTAAAAATGGCTGACTCGATCCTAAATTCTAGTAGTTTCCACGAAGGTCTCCGCTCAGGGCTTGATGATGCCTACGTGATCCTTTGGCGAGAGGGTTTCAAGCTCTTAGTTGCCTGTTACTTCGCGCTTGGCTTTACCGATGAGGCGGAGGATCTTTGGTCCGAAACTTTCATCAAGCTGTATCAAACGAATTGCTCAACCTTTGATCCCCAAAAGGGTCGATTCCAGTCTTGGTTATTCACAGTTGGCAGGAGGGCTGCCTACGATCTGATGCGAAAACGAAGGCGGCGGGACGAAGTACCTCTCGATAGCTGCTTAGACTCACAACTTACTGACATCGGCCCTGACAAAAAAGAAGGCGGTTCGTTAGAGCTGCGAACATTAGCCAGACGCGCAAAAGCATCGCTCAGCGAAAATGATCGTATTATCCTTTCGCTCCGAGTTGAAGAAGGTCTGCCCTTCGAGTTGATAGCTGAGAAGCTTGGAATCTCAGCGTCGACCGCAGCAAAGAGAGCTTCCCGCGCGCTTAAAAGACTTTGGATTGCCTTTGAAAGGTTGAGTCCCAGTGAGTTACCAAGACGAATTAGACGACCTAAACGCAGACATCCTCCTCGAGCTATACCGAAGACATATAAAGAGCAAAGGCAAGGCACCCACGTTCGCTAGTCCCGCCAGTTTACTGTCATTGTTGAAAAAGACAGGCGTGCGGAAAGATGCGGAGGACTTACCTCTATCCTCATATCTTCGCAGAGTCCGAATAGACGCTGATGTTTCTTTAGAGGATATTGCTGCAGCGTTGGGTTTGCCATCCAATCTTCTTGGACAACTAGAGGCAAACTATTCTGTTCCTTGGACCGTGCCGCCTTCATTGGTGGCAGACGTAGCTTGCTTGTTTCGCCTCCATGTAAAAGCCGTAGAGGCACTCACACAGAACTCTTACCAGATCGCGTACTTTTCGGGCCACATGTCTGATCGGGAATTGTCGACTCAGTTGATGTCGAGCTGGCTAGCTGAAGTGCGATTAGAACTCGAGCGACGCGAAGCTAAAGACCTTGTGGACTAATCACGCCACCCCTCACACTCTTCAATGATTTTCTAAGAGCGACATATCAACGCCTCTCATTACTGTCAAACGCTTGATCTCTTCCTGCCCTGAACTCTGCCTGTCATATCCGCGCGTATTATGTCTGGGGAACAGATTCTGCGCTCTCCCCCTGTCATACCCGTACGTATTATGTTTAGGAGCGAATTCGTCGCTCTCCCGACGCTATTTCTCACTGACCAAATCCGAGGGTGTTCCTTGAACACGCCAAACACCTATTTGGATCCGTTGAGACACTTACTCGCGAACGGCGTAATTCGTATCAACAGGCTAAAGCCGATTAACCTGTAATCCCTTAACTCTCCAATGCTCCCAAACTCCAACCGAAAATGATTCACAGGAGGATCGAAATGACCACTCATCGCCGACCGCGCTCCGTCAAATCTTTGCACCAGCCAATTACTGATCAACCACAGGAAGCGAACAGCTTTGAAACCTCGAGTCTAGCTCAGGAGTTCCTAGTAAAAAGTTCTGTTGGCCCAGACGGGAAAGCCGTGGTCGAAAAGCTCCCCGTCGAGATTAACCACGATGTCTTTGACATCTATCTGGTCGAAGCAAAAGGGTAAGGCAAATGGCTAACGCCGGGGACACAACAGCAAACCATTCCGAAGACGCCGAGCCTGAACGGGCGCGGCGGCACCGACCCGAATTACATCCCTACCTGTTTTTTCATGACGTACCGTTTGGACGGGGACATTTATGCAAGGAGCCGCGATGAGCTTTAGAAAAATCAACAACGCCGGCCGCTGTATAAACATCGGCAAATATCCCAGCGACAAGATGCACATGAATATTTGGTCTGAGTCAATATTAGAAAGAGATTTGATTTACCGCCTCGAGTACGACTCGAATGTAATTTCCTACAGAGTGCAAGCCGTAAGAATTTTCTTTGAACTCGATGGTAAGAGGCGGCACTACACGCCCGATTTCTTATGCGAGCGTAGAACCGGACGCCCTCAAATAATCGAAGTTAAGCCAAAGAATAAACTCTCCGCTTGGTTTCTCCAGCTATACGGAATCATCACGCCAATTTGTGAGCGAGAAGGATTTGAGTTCGTTGTCTTCACGGAATTCGAGATCAGAATTCAGCCTTTTTTGGATAACATTAAACTTCTGTGGAAGTACGCTCGCGTACCTCTTTACCCGGCACACCAAGTTCTCTGTTACGAATTCTTCTCCTTAAGACAAGAAGCACCGCTCGGAGAACTCTCTGAGTTTTTTGTCCGCCGAGGAGTGCAGACACAGGTCGTACTTGCCCTTCTGTACCACGGGATTATCTCAACCGACCTCTCAATTCCACTTGGAGCCGATAGTCCTGTTACTTACCAATCCGGCTCAACCACAACCAATAAGGAGGCAGCATAATGTTGGGGCAACGACTACGAACGGGAATGCGACTAAAACTTGCTGGACAGGACTACTCACTTGAACAGCGCTTGCCGGATGGGAATCTTCAACTGAAACACACTGCCAGTGAGACCCGGATCGCCAAGCCGGAAAGCGAACTCGTATCTGCTTTGTTTGATGGTGACGCAGAACTGTTCGGTAGGAACGGTGAAGTTGACTACCTGCGGACCAGGCTCCTGCAATCAATCGTCAGTGATTTCGAGGCACTTGAATCCACTGATCTTCGAAAGATTGAAGCTCTGAGGCGAATCAAGTATGTAAAAGAAATCAAACGAAAAGGTATTACAGAATTTGGCAAAAACGCAGAGGCACTGGAACCACTGATAAAGGATCTTGCTCTTGCCATTAACGATCCAGAGCCTCCTACCTCTACGACACTCTGGCGTTGGCACAGACAATACGAAAAGTCTGGAGAAGACATTCGTGTTCTTGTTCCTGCGTACAAAGCTCGTGGAGCAGTGAACGACAATGACGGACGAAGGATCAGCAATGATCTAGACATTTGCCAGGCTGTCGACAAGCTAATTGAAGAGGTTATACGCGAACAGTATCTCCAGCTCACCCGCGCCACGGTCCAACAGACCTATGACATTATTGGAGCCCGAATTGCACAGGAAAACCAGTTACGCAATGAGGACAACAAGCTTCCTACACCCCACCGAAACACGCTTTATCGAATAATTAACAAACTGGATCCGTACGAGAAAGATAAAGCGCGTTACGGCAAACGCATCGCCGACCTTCGACACCGGGCAAACCAGCAAGGAGTGCGACCAACCCGACCTTTAGAACGAGTTGAAATCGACGATACTAAACTCGATCTCTTTGTAATCGATGAAAAGACTAATCTGCCGATCGGACGCCCAACATTATTTGTCTCAATCTGCGTCTTTACAAAGATGATTCTCGGCTACTACCTCAGCTTTCTAAAACCCAGTTACCTGTCAGTCATGCAGTGTTTGTTACACAGTATTTGTCCGAAGACATACGTGCGAGAGCGATACCCTGAGATTGTTCACTCGTGGGACGCTTATGGACTTCCCGAATTAATAGTCGTTGACAATGCTAGGCAGTATTACAGTGCTAGCTTCGACGAAGCCTGTCTTCAGCTTGGCATCATCACTCAATACGCGCCGGTAAAGACTCCGTACTACAAGCCCTCCATTGAGCGAATGTTTGGAACTCTGAATACCAGACTATTGCACCAGCTTCCTGGCACAACGTTTTCGAATGTTTCTGAAAAGTGGGATTACGATCCCAGGAAGCACGCTTTGATTTCGATGAGCGATCTCGAAAGGGTTATCCACAATTGGATTATTGACGTCTATCATCGAAGTCATCACCGCGGTATCGACGATGTTCCTGCTCGCCGCTGGGAAATCGGAACAAAGAACTTTCCTCCGGCTCTTCCTTACGCTGCTGCCGAACTCGAAGTTTTACTTGGCCATGTGGAACACCGCGTAATTTCTCCCTCTGGCATTGAGCTTTTCGGTTTGTATTACAACGACTCTTGTCTCTCGTCGCTGAGAGGTAGCAAAAAGAAGGGTGAAAAATTCAAGGTCAAGTACGATCCCACTGATATTTCACTGATCCACGTTTACGACAACAAGAATAACCGGTACTTACCGGTTCCTGCGGTTGACCAGGATTACACGAACGGCCTTACGTTGTGGCAGCACAAAGTCATCAAGAGAGAAGCACGCGCCAACGTCGAGGACTATGTGGATATCGTCGACTTATGCCTGGCAAAGGATCGGATTCAGAAAATGGTTGACGAGGGATTCAATACTCACAGCAAGAGCAGCTCAAATGTTAAAACCGCTCTTTGGGAGACACTGGGTAAGCCCCAGGGCCGACTTGAAACATCCCCTCCTACCGAGAGTGAACATTCAACGGCTTCGACCACTGAAGCGCGCTTAGTGCCTCCAGTTGGCTTAGGCGCAGACCTCCCTCGCTTGCGAAATGCCCTCCCAACGTCGACTTTGGCTGATGAAACGCCAACGGGTGAATCAGGCATTGAGATTTTGAACGCTAAGAGGGGGAACCCGAGGAAAACAACCTCAAAAGCCCCTAAGCGAGGAGACAGCATGACTTCTGCCAAGCAAAAACCGCCTACCACTGAGACAGACATAAATTCTTTTCTACAAGGACAAGTCGATTCGTTGCTTGAGGAAGATCTAGATCTTGAAGGATGGGACACAGGGCACGACTTGCCCACACGAAAAGGATGAAAGACAAAAGTGACAAATCTAAAAACGCTTCGCGGCTCAAACGGTTTGGAAAACTAAGCGAAGTTGAACGCTTTGCTTTGATAGAGAAGGTCTTTATCAGATACCCGAGGCTTAAGGCACTCTATACGAAGATCGACTTCTGCCGCACCTACTCCAAGATAGCGGCCGAGCCCGAATGCATGCTCATCACTGGCACGCAAGGCGCCGGCAAAACGACCTTGCTCCAATGGTACGCAGGGAGTTTCGAGATCCGCGAATTACCTGAAAAACGCGTAGTGCCGGTCTTAATGACGACCGTGCCAGCACCAGCCACAGTGAAAAATCTGGCTACCGAGATGCTTAAGTCTATTGGCGATCCCGCTGCAGATCGTGGAACGATCAGTTCCATAACGCTGAGGCTGAGGAAGTTTCTTATCGACTGTGAAGTGGAGCTTATCATTCTGGATGAGTTTCAACACTTTGATGATCGCAACTCAAGAGGCGTCCTCAAGACCGTTTCAGACTGGCTCAAGAACCTACTCAATCAAACAAAAGTCCCAATTGTTCTTGTGGGCATGCCTGGTTGTGAAAGTGTGCTCGATGCCAAGGGGAACGAACAACTCAAGCGTCGTTTCTCCAACCGCGAATTAATACAACCATTCAGTTGGGAAGGTCCAAAGGAGATACAAGAGTTTCGCCAACTCCTGAAAAAGATCGATGATGAAATGCCTCTTCTAAAAGATTCAAACCTTGCAGATGTAGCAACAGCATTTCTAATCTATAAGGCGACTGATGGCGTCATCAATTACGTAATGAAGCTATTGCGTCGAGCTTCTCGTATGGCAATCGAGCGGGGGGTAGAACAAATAAACCAATCAATTCTTGCTGAAGCATACGAAGAACTGCTAGCGAAAGAGTTCACGGATCGTCCAAATCCGTTTCTATTAACCTCGAATGGTACTAAGGCAAAGCGATCGGCGAACCGAGCTACTCATAAAATCGGCGCAGTTGGCAGACGAATGAAAGCACGCAAACGAAAAGTAAATTTGTCCGACGTACTAAGCACACGCTGACTCTCATTTTCGCAGACGCTACTCAAACCCTAACTGCGACTTGTAACGATGTCCGGAAGGACCAGATGCTCCAACCCAGGACTGCAAAGCAAAATCCTCATGCAACAAAGCTCAACTCTAACGTCCGATTCGAAGCCGAAAAACAAAGGCAGCAAACTCGTCATTTCCCCAGCCCCGCACGCTGATGAGAGTTTTATTGGCTATCTAATAAGACTAACAGATCTTAATCATTACGACGCTTCTACGTGGATCCTACAGCTAGCTAATCTTGGACACCGGTTACACAAAGTCGCGTTAGCGTTCGATAACCGTCTGGATCTCAAACTTTTAGCAAGCCTAATTGGTGTAGAAGAAACGAGAATAAGTGCTCTACTTTTCCTTCCCACTAAACGCAACAGACTAAAGTTTGGAGACTATTTTGTCTTTGGCCACGCTGTTCCTCGCCTTGTTATTAAGAGCCAATGGCATAAAGTTTGTTCACGATGTTTGATTGAGTTCGGATACATCAGAAAGATTTGGGATCTTGTTCCTGTTACTACCTGGTCCACTACACAAGTGCCTGCTGTTAGACGAATGCCCCAACTGCGGTGACCGTCTTCGATTTACCAGAAATCGCGTAAGTATTTGCCGCTGCGAATACGATTGGCGCAAGGCACGCATCACCAAAGTGAGCGACTCTGAGTTGGAATTAACAAAGAGAGTGCATTGGTTGTGCAATCTGCCGGAGAGTGCTGACGATTCAGCATTCCAGGCGCCAGAGAATCCATTAAATCAACTCAAGCTCAAGGACCTTTTCTCGGCCATATTTTTTGTTGCGAGCCAATTTCGATTAAGTACTCGTCTGAAATCCAAAAGAGTTTTGATAGCGAAGTTCGGCAACAGTTTGGGAAACACAGATATTCATCATCTTCTTTCTCGCGCCGTATTTGTGTTTCACAATTGGCCCGCGAATTACTTCAAGTTTCTGGATTGGCGAAAGAGGAACTTGCATTCAACCAGACGGAAGGGTGGGGTCTGGAAGGACTTTGGACCACTTGAGAGCGCACTCTATACGCGATTAACCGCAAGTAATTTTGATTTCCTGCGTCACGCATTTGAAGAATACATAACAACGACCTGGGATGGTGGCTACGTTCGCAAGTTTCGTCGACTGAACGGAAAGCAGGCTCACCGCAAGAAATTCGTATCCGTTGATGAAGCGCGAGAACTACTCAAGCTTGGCTCGGAAAAAATTCTTAGTTTGGTCCAGGATGGGAATCTAACGGCAAAAATCCGCAGTCATGGACGCGCCAGACTAATCCTCATCGACACCAAAAGCATAGATGAATTTAAGGCGTTACGTGGAGATCTTCTGGATAGGAAGCAAACGGCGAAGCGGCTCGGCATCAATAGTATTCAAACGAGAGCCTTGGGTGAAGCACACTTGCTTACGGAGTACGATGCGTTCGATGGTCGCAGCACCGTTTTCTACAGTCTTAACGAGACTGATGGACTAGTAGCCAAGCTGATAAACATGGTTCAGCCAGTGGGATCCAAGAAGACAGCTCAACCAATCAATTTTGCTAATGCTCTCTACAATCTTGCCTGTCATCATGACATAAGTGTGGCTGAATTCATTCAAGCAGTCCTTAGGGGTCAGATTAAGCCATGCGGCACTGTTAAGAAACCGGGATTGCGATCACTTCTTTTTCTTCGTCAAGACATAGTTAATTACCAGGAAGATATTTACAGTAAGCGATACCCGAATGTCCTAAATACATTAGAAGCCGCAGAGGCGTTGCGAACACATCCGAAGATTGTTCGGTTCTTGGTTAAGAATAACTTGCTCCACTCGCTGAGAGTTCGCTGGTGGCTTGCCATCCCCCAGGCGGCAGTTACTGATTTTTCATCAAAGTATGTGCTAACCCAAGCGGTAGCAAAAGAACTCAGGACATCCACGCGTCACATTACCAACATTCTAGAATTGGAAGGCATTCAGCCGATTCCATTTACCAAAGTTCATAACAAGCCGAGTTATTTTGTCTACAACAAAAGCGTTATCGACAACCTTAATCTTCACGACCTGATCGAGTCTAAAAGACAAGTCATAACTTTCCAGTCGCAGTTGCTGAACATAAGCGCGGCTGCTCAGTTTCTTCAAACCACTCCCGAAAAACTCTCCGCAATAATAGCCAATGGAGTTCTCGCGCCGCACGTAACCCCGCGACGAATGCACCCACAGAAAGATCACTTCACTCTGAGAAAACTTCGACGGCTAAAAGGGAAGGTAGACAGTTACGCCGGTTTAGTGTCAGTGCAGATTGCAGCGAAGATGTGTGCGATGTCTGCCAAAAGTTTCAACGCGCGATTTGTGGCTAAGGAACGGGTCGGTATCTTTCACGTCGACGGAGACCGCGCACGTTATTTTCTAAAGACGGAAGTCGAAAAGTTGGCTGACGAACTCAAGAATCTATTGAACCCTTCGGATGTGCGATCACTTCTTGAGTTGAGTGAAAGTCAACTTCTGAGATTAACCAACTCCAAAGTGCTCAAGCCAATCTATGGTCCAAATATAGATGGATCGAGAGTTAACCTGTTTCTTAAGAGTGAAGTTGAAGTCCTCCGTAGGCAAAGACAGTCCTTTAAACGAAAACGAGTGCGCGGTGGCGGCTCTGCTCGTTTTGGCATGCCGGCCGGCCCTCGACGACGACGGGTGATTGAGGCGATTGCACCACGCGTAACGCAATTGGTAAGGGGCGCGCTAGGCGACATGAACCGTATATCGGGCGGCAGCCTTCATAAACAGTTACTAAACGAAGGGTATGATGTTGGAATCAACTCAGTGTACGTGTGCCTACGAAATCTTCGACAATCCACAGGAAGCCAAGCTGCTGTTTGACTCCGGCTCTCGCTGTACGGGCAGCTAATAGCTGCAGGTCGTGCCCTCGCTTCTTCTTGGGCAGCCATAGATTTGTACGAATAGAGTCCATTGATGTATTTTGTTCGTGTTCGTTCCTCTCCGATCCTCGCTGATTCCAACAACTACAACTGAGAGGAGAGGCGACACTTGGACTAGGTTGTGTTCAGTAGGATTACTAAGGCGTACGGTAAATCATCGTTGACTGCTGGAAAACACACCTAGGTTCGCTTTGTAATTCTAAGTGGAGATCGCTAATGTCCCTAAAGCATCTTTCCACTGGCAAGAGCGCCCAATTCTTTCGGCCCAATTCTCGCCGACGCATTAGCAACACCGCCGCCGCACAAATTGTCAAAAGAATTTCGTCTGGCAAAAGCGGAAGAATCCAGGAGAAGAAAATTCGTGAAGCCACTACCGTCGATGGCGTGATGGTCCACATAACCTATGTTTGTTTTCCTATTGAGTCGGAACCGGCGTTTCTGTCTGGCTCAGGACTCCTAGAAACTCGATACGCATATTTACTTCTGGTTGAGGCTCCGGACACGATTGCAGTTTTCAAACACAGCGTGGAAGGCATGATGCAAGCGTTGGCTCCCTATGTCCTGCCTTGGAAATACGAAGAACTCGGAGGCGTTTACGCAACGGACAATCCTGCGTTTGAAAGGATTTCACTAAGGACCATGTCGCTAGGAGGTAATGTAGTCAGGCGCCGCAGCCTGGAAGCCGACAACCTGGCGGATTCAATGGCCATAGCGGGAGTCCACCGCTCCATACCAAACAGCTTTAGGACCCGCGGCAAGCAAGGCACGCACACTATTTCGCCTGGAAGCTCGCGAATATCACGTCGAGAAACTCGCGCTCTGTTACACGAGCTAATTAGATGGGTGATGACAACCGGTGCTGAACTGAAAGTGGCGGCCGGAAACTATCCTAAGACATTCCTTGCGGAGTTCTGCACCGCGGTTCCTCTGAATGAACTACCCGCCGGTGCGAAGCCCAATGCACTGTTGTTTGACTTCTCAGAGTTAAGAGCTAGTTGGGAAGACGCCCCAGCCGAATATGCGTTCGAACTACTGCGCTCTCCTCGTTCAAAGGAGGGTCACATTCTTTCTGGGAAGCAGATCCTCGCCTTATTTGCGATGGCTGAGCAGGTGCTGACCATCGATGGAGAAGATATCGTCTACACATCTCCGAGCGATAAGCCGCACATCATCGGACACATTCGAACGAACAAGAACAATATTGGTGTGAGGTCAGGATACCTTGAACGCGTTCTCCTGCGCAGGCTTGGTGAGACTAAACGACTTAGCACCTACGCGAACGAAGAGAGCAACTTTCTTATTACGTTCTCGGAGCCGGAGTATGGATATTCCGACCGTCAGTTATTCCGTGACATGAGCCTGCTCGGAAGTATCGACAGTATGCTTCGGATGTTCGAAGCTCAAGCAGCACTAGCAACGGTGACCGAAGAGAAAGCAGCTTCGAATACTGCATTTGAGAAGGATGGGATATTTCGATTCGTAGAAGACTCGGTTGTTCCAGTAGGCGCTCACCTCGTCTGTGACGACTTTGGCGATGAATGGGCAGATTATATTGCTGCCGACACGACTTCCAATCCTCCTCGTTTGCAGTTCATTCATTGCAAGCACGGAAAGAAATCAAGCAGCGCCAGCGCCCTGCATGAGGTTATTGGCCAAGCAATGAAAAATCTTTCTCGGATGTTTCGCGGGAGCGAGGCGTTCGCCACCAAGGTTGATAGCACGTGGAGTAAGAACTATCTAAAAACCAAAATTCCGAGAATCCGGCATGGCGCAACCGCAGGAGAAGTGAAGCAAGCCTTTACTACCGTGCTCGGTGATCCGAATACCGAAAGATTAGTGGTTCTCATGCTGTCGGGGATTTCTCTCAAACAACTTACCGAAGAGTTCGCAGCATTGAAAGCTGCGAGGGCAAGGCCGCATGTCTCTCAGTTGCTTTGGATTCTGGCCGAGTTTATCGCGGCATGTCGCGAGCATGGCGTCCGTCCGCATGTAATCTGCCAACCATGAGTGTAGTTGTTCGAACTATTAGAGATGAGAAAAAAGAGTTCCTCCTCCAAGCAAGCAATTGCCAATCTCTCCTTTTCCTCGGAGGTATTGCTTCAACAAGCTATGGCTGCCCTTTTGACTCGGATACCAGACGTCACAGGTGTGCAAATCGTCCAAGGTACTCAAGAAATGGGGAAAGACATAATCTTCAGTATCTCAGGAGGTTTTGGTGAACAGATTCTTTGTGCTTGCCTAGTAAAAAATAAAAGAATCACTGGCGACGTCAGCAAGAAACTTGGTGTCAGAACGCTTTATTTTCAAGCAGAACGAGTACTTGATTCGACACACACGAATAGCGTAGGCGTCGAAGTAAAAATTGAAAGGGTTTACGTTGTCACTCCTTATGAAATATCGCCCTCGACGGTATCGTCTATCAGCGCGAAGCTGAGAGAAAGAGGCGGCCAGATTGCCTTTATTGCAGGAACACAGCTCTTTGACCTGTTTAAGAAGTACTGGCCTGAATACCTGCATACCGAAGAGTCAAACATTCGACGATCATTTACAGAAAATACGAAAGTTATCCAAGATCCCTTCGGGAACCCGGAGGCATTCGGAATAGAAACCGTTCAAGACCGGCTTAAGCGAGAATTGTCCCAACGTGGGATTACGATCAGACAGCTTTCCGCGGCGAGCGGTATTTCGCAAAGTACTATCTCCCGTCTCCTGAATGGTAGGACTACACCCACCGCTGAAACTCTTGCGCGAATAACGTCAATTCTCAACCCACCACTTCGTAATGAAGGCTCTACCTCCGACCACAGGGGATTCGGAGCCGAAGTACTTAGAATACGCGTTGAGCGGGGTGTGTACAGATCAGAACTCGCACGAATGGCGGGCATCTCTGAAAGGACCCTTCAACGAATTGAACGAGGCAACAAGACGAGTCCAGTAAGTCGATCCCAAGTTACGACGGCGCTCAACAAACTTCGTTCACAAGGCAAGGGCAGCTCTCACAGTGTCGAATCCAGAAACGCATTTGCCGAAGCTGAAAGACGTATCAGAGTTGCCCGCCGGACGAAGATTACTGAACTGGATTTACAGATGCTTGGTTTACGTGAACTCCCCAAAAGTATTACGCAGCTTGAAAACCTTGAACGGCTCAATCTGAATGGCAACAACTTAAGCTCGCTGCAGTCGTTCCTGAAAGAATTAAGGCACCTTACTCAACTTGTTCTTACCGCGAATCCGCTTCGGGAATTGCCCAAAGTCGTTGCCAACTTGACTGGCTTGCAAGAACTTCAAATTGAGCATTGTAGTCTGACTGAACTCCCCGAATGGATCGGAAAGCTAACTCACCTTGAAAAAATCTACCTTGGCGGAAACAAACTGGTTGAATTACCGAACTCGATAGTAAATCTGACCTCGCTTAAGACCCTCGATGTCCGTGACAACATTTTGAAATTATTGCCGGGCCGCATCAGTGAATTGGGGCAAATGCAGTCCCTCTATCTCCAAGGCAATCGACTCAGAGCCTTGCCAAAGTCACTCCAACAGCTATCTACATTAACGGCTCTTCATCTCGAAGGAAATGACTTACTCGGATTGCCCCAAGAGATCCTGCAGCGTCGAAAAGAGCCCAACGTTATTCTCTCTTTCTACTTTCAGCTGCGTGAGGCATCTGAGCCGCTCAGAGAGGGGAAGCTCATTCTCCTTGGTCGCGGTGCAGCCGGGAAGACAAGCCTGGTCCAGCGTCTGGCATCGAATGTGTACCAAGAAAAACCGACCACGCACGGGCTTGCGATCACTGAGCTGCCGGCGAAGATTGGAGAACAGTCAGGGCGACTCCATGTATGGGATTTTGGTGGTCAAGAGATTCTCCATGGCACCCATCAGCTTTTCCTTACTCCTCAAGCTGTTTATTTGATCGTGCTAAGCGGCCGCGCCGGGACGCAAGATACGGAGGCCGAGTATTGGCTGCAAATGGTCGAGCTGTACGGCGATAACTCACCCACGATTGTTGTACTAAATCAGTTTGATGTTGTGCCGTTCGAAGTAAACCGCAGAAGACTACTGGAGAAGTATCCATTTATTCGAGCGTTTGTAGAGACCAGCTCAAAAAGCGGTCAAGGAATCGACGGCTTGCGCGCCGAAATTAACTCTGCGGTAGCTTCGATGAAGGGCTACGGAGCCGTTTTCCCGAGTAAGTGGTCACGGATCAGGGAACGGCTAATGCAGTCGAAGGATGATTTCATCTCATTTAGAGACTACAGGAATATTTGCGCTGAGTTCGGGGAGAACGGCGCAGCCGAACAAGAGGCGCTGGCTGGAGCTCTGAACGCACTGGGATTGGCGCTGACCTTCAAGAATGACGCACAACAATTCGACTTTCTGGTTTTGAATCCGCCTTGGATTGCTGACGCCTTTTACATGATCATCTCGAACCATGAGGTTATTCGCGAACGTGGTGAATTCCTAATCAAAGATCTAAGTCGTATCCTGCCGAAAGAATCACATCCGCCTCGAACACACAAGTTCATAGTTTCCTTAATGGAAAGAGCGGAGTTGTGCTTCCCAGTTAAGAGTGACAAGAGCGGACATTATCTAATCCCGCAGTTATTACCCATTGAAGAGCCAGCTTTGAAGGAAACCTTTTCGTCCGAAGCAGGTTTAGGCATTCGCTTCGATTATCAAATAATGCCAGAGGGATTACTTCCTCTCTTCATTACCCGTACGCACACAATGAGTGAGCCGGGCGAACGTTGGCGCACCGGTGTTGTGCTTCGCTTATCTAAGACTAGCGCCCTGGTTACGGCAAACATAGAAAAGCGCCAGGTGCTGGTGCGGTCGAATGGCGAACCGGGTTGGCCGGTACTCTCAGCGCTAATCCTGAAAAGCTTTGAACGAATTCATTCTGATCTTAAGCAGCACCAACCAACCACCTCCATTGCTGTTCCAAATCATGCTGGCTTGTGGGTCAGTCGTGAAGAGTTAGAGGTTCGGCTTCAGCACGGTGAACAGATAATGACCATAGCGGTTGGCAAGGAGTTGTTATCACTTAATGTACAGGATCTTTTGAGTGCCTATCGGTTACCTCAGGAGGACGCTGAGGACGCTGAGATCAGCAGTGAGGCTCTGATACGACCTCCGTTAAAAGTAATGATCAGCTATGGAGACGAGGATAGTGTATGGCTCGATCAAATTCATGAGGTCATCACAGAGTTGCAGCGACAGGGCGTAGTGGATGTTCTGGGCGATTCCGAAGTCAACTCTGGTGTGGCGTCAGAGGAGAGGGCGCGCAGATTTGAACAGGCTCAGCTTTATCTATTCCTGGTGAGCGACGACTTGCTCTACTCGGAGTACTTCCTTCGCAATGAACTACCAATCGCGCGCCGGCGAGCTATGGACGGTGAGGCTCTGTTGATGGCGATCATTGTTAGGGACTGCCAGTGGCAGGGATACTTCGGCAATTTTAAGGTACTGCCCAGCGACCTCCGTCCGCTAGATAAATGGCCAGACAAGAGTGAACCACTCGCTGAAATCGTGGCGACGCTACGAAAAGCGGCGCTAGCATTTCCACGTCCAGAAGTAGATAGTCCCTCAGGATCAGAAACTGCCGACGCTCTGGAACAAGCCGCGCGAGACTACTTGAAGAGCGGTCAGTATCAGGAAACCTGGCGTTCGCTTGAAGCTGCCATCAAAGATGATCCTTCACGCGAACAGCGCGTACGTGCTGAGTTTGGTTTCTTATTCAACTCCATCGGGCCTGAAGGAAAATTCGCCGATGGTTCGACAGAGACGTTGTCACGAGTGGAATGGTGTCGCTCAATCTGGCAAGTGCTTTCCGAGCGAAATTCCTTTCCGCTGGCAGACCGTCAAGCATACACGGCGCAACTTGAGGTTGCTGACGTTGAAGCGTCCGAGCCGGAAGTTGTCGCTGCCACCATCAAGCCGCAAACCGATACCGCCGAGCAAAAGGGAGATCAACTTGAGGAAGCTGTGGCGCGTTTGTTTCGTGCTTTTTTTCAAATTGGCGACGATCTTCCCTGGAAGATTCGTCAACAAAAGCGTGGGACCCAAGGTGGTTACGATCTGAGCATCGAGTGGAGCGGGACGTTTGAAGTTGCCGGCAATGCTTCGGTTAGATGTCACATCGAGTGCAAAAACTACAAAGAACAGATCACTCTTCGTGAAGTCGGCGAAAAATTACTCTCGGAGCCAAGACGCAATCCCGTAATCGAGCACTGGATTTTGATCAGCCCACGCTCAAATCCTTCCAATCCGCTCAATGACTTTTTGGAAAAACAGAGGGACGAAGGCACTTTTCCCTTCGACGTTCAGGTATGGTGTCCGGAAACTGGCATCGAGGAACTATTCAGTTTAGAGCCAGACGTCTACGATCGTTACTTTGAACCTCCTGGTGGCGAGCAACATCCGAGGCTTTGGGATGACGAAAGGAGAGAGGCGGTACGCGCGAAATGGCGGAGAAAGCTGGAACCGCCGTTGCGTGTTCCGCAAGGCTGGAGAGACTATCTGGAGAATCCAGATCTGTTATGCATTCACCAGGAAAAGCCGGCGGAGCTGGACGCGACTTACCTTAGCCATGTGCGTATGCCTTGCCGCAATTCAGCCGGAGCATTGCTGGAAAAACCACTAGAGGAATATGTAGATGAGTGGCTGGCGGCGCCAGATCCGCAGGTGTTATTCCTGCTCGGTGAATTTGGCGACGGGAAGAGCTTTTTCACTTACGCACTGGCCCGGCGGCTGGTCGCCGATTGGACTCCGAGATCAGGGCAGAGCTGGATACCGTTGCGTTTGGCACTGCGCACATTTCCAGGCAATCCTCGCGACTTTCTGCGGAATCGTTTGGAGACCTTCAATGCTACCGTCGGTGGCTGGCAGGATATCGGAAAAATTTCGGGCAGGTTGGTAATTCTCGATGGGTTCGATGAGATGTCGGTAGATCTCGATCCTGCGACCATCACCAAAAATATTAAGGCTCTGCTTGCTTGCCTGGATGAATTTCGTGATTGCAAGGTGTTAATCACATCACGCACCCATTTCTTCCACAACCGCAAAGATGCGCAACGGCTTATCGCGCGAGCGGGATCTGCGCCTATTTACTATCTCGCGCCAATCGGTCGTAATCAGGTCGTCGGAAACGTAGCTGAGGCGGTGAACGGCGTTCAGAAAAAAGAGCTGCTACAGCAGCTCGAAACCATGAATGATCCGATCGGCCTTGCAAGCAAGCCACTTTTTTTGGAGATGCTCAAGCAAGTTTTGGGAGCGAAGGATTTACCAGCAGATTTGGATATCATCACTCTCTATGAGCGTTATATCGACCTCTCGCTAAATCGAAAACAAGAGCTCCTGGACGATCCGGATCTTTCGCTTCCGCCATCAGAAATAGTCGCGAATCTCAAAGGTCTGCTCGGCATGATAGCTGTGCAGCTTCAGCAGCACGGCGACGATTATGTATTGTTGCGACAACTCACGATCGACTTGAAAGAGCCATTCGCACAGCTCTTGTGGAAGCTTAGCGGGCCTGACGCTCTCAGCGAAGATGCCGAAATAAGGGTGGGCGCACGTTCGCTTCTTGGACGCGTCATTAGACCGGATCTGACGGAAGAGTGGCCGGTGGACTTTTGCCATCGTTCAATGCGCGAGTATTTCGTGGCGATGCGGCTTTGCGAAGCAGTTCAGGCAGGGGTGGAGTCGGGAGCAGAGTTTCTACAAACGGTTCCACTTAATCATGAGATTCTGGAATTTGCAGCTGAGCGGTGGCGTAAGACCACTGTCGGCTCCGTGAAGGACAATTTGTTGGAGCTCATGAACGGAGCTGTTTCGTCGAGTCAACCTGGTCGGCTCGGCGGCTATGCCCTGACGCTTTTGTATCGAGTTGCGCCTGAGCTACCACGTACTTTTTCATGGAAAGAAAAGGTGTTCGACGGGGCAGATCTGGAGAACGCAGATTTGTCAGGCCTGGACTTCCGAGGCAGTTCGTTTCGTCATGCGAATCTTGCGAATGTGAAGTTCGAAGGAGCGAATTTTGAGTGCTGCGATCTCACTGGTGTGCGGCTCGAAGAGACGGCTCCAGTCTTGGCACTGGCGCGCGAGCCGTCGGGCGAACATTTGGTTGCGGTCTACCGAGATGGGGTGCTTAGGCAGTGGCATCTGAAACCAGGAAGTAGAACGCCTTCTCGAGTCTTGGGTAGATACACGGTAGAACCAGGATGCATGGTGGGCGTTCACGAGGCCGGGCAACCTTGGCTCAACAATGGTCGCCAATGGAGATTTTTCGTTCGTGACGCGAAGGGTGATTGGAGTCCGTTTGGGAATTTCACTATTAAGGAGTCTTTAAATGCAGTTCGTTCA
>Ga0190270_10000236_pt1 | contig 24294 bp, 27 predicted proteins | sample Popmic320T_FD_133748 | JGI IMG/M metagenome (GOLD analysis project Ga0190270, IMG submission 133748) | Populus adjacent soil microbial communities from riparian zone of Weber River, Utah, USA - 320 T | ecosystem: Environmental > Terrestrial > Soil > Riparian zone | place: USA: Utah | collected...
TCCCCTCCCGCAGCCTCAAGATCGCCGCCGCCGGCGCCGCAGCCGTCGTGCTCGGCGCGGGTGGCGGCGTGGCTGCCTACGAGGTCGCCTCCGGCACGGCGACCCAGACCGTCGTCCGCCAGGTGACGGTCACCAACTCTCAGCCGGCCGTGAACTCGGCGCTCAGCGTGAGCGCCCTCTACGACCGCGTCCACCAGGGCGTTGTCACGATCAAGGTGACCACGCCTCAGGGCCAGGCCCTCGGGTCAGGATTCGTGATCGACGGCGAAGGACACATCGTCACGAACGACCATGTCGTCGACGGCGCCAGCTCGATCTCGGTCGAGTTCTCGGATGGCTCGACCTACGACGCCCAGCTCGTCGGCACGGATGCCTCCACCGACATCGGCGTGATCAAGGTCGATGCCCCCAGCTCGGAGCTCACGCCGCTCCAGCTCGGCGATTCGAGCGCGCTCCAGGTCGGTGACGAGGTCGTCGCCATTGGCAGCCCGCTCGGCCTCAACGAAACGGTCACGAGCGGAATCGTGAGCGCCCTCAACAGGACGATCACGTCGCCGAACAACTTCTCCATCAACGATGCGATCCAGACGGATGCCGCGATCAACCACGGCAACTCCGGCGGCCCGCTTCTGGATCTCCAGGGCCAGGTGATCGGCATCAACTCGCAGATCGAGAGCGACTCCGGCGGGAACGACGGCATCGGCTTCGCCGTCCCGTCGAACACCGTCGAGTCGGTGGTCTCCCAGCTCATCGCCACCGGCAAGGTCCAGCACGCCTACCTCGGTGTCGGCATCGCCACGATCACCGATGCCCTGTCCTCCGAGCTCGGTCTGCCTGCCGGCGTGGAAGTCACGCAGGTGACCCCCGGCGGCCCCGCGGATGACGCCGGCCTCAAGGCGGCCGACGCAACCACCGTCGTCGGCGGCCAGGAGTTCCCGACCGGCGGCGACGTCATCACCGCGGTCAATGGAAAAGCCGTCTCCACCTCCGAGGAGCTCCAGAGCGTGATCGGCGCCATGAAGCCCGGCGACAGCGCCTCGATCACGTACTCGCGCGACGGCTCCGAGCACACGGTCCAGGTGACGCTCGGCACGCGTCCGTCCTAGGTTCCCGGCCGGAAGCCGCCGCTACACTAGGGGCGCCCCCACGGGGGCGCCCCGCCGACGTAGCTCAGCTGGTAGAGCACTTCACTCGTAATGAAGGGGTCCCCGGTTCGAGTCCGGGCGTCGGCTTCTCTAGGTCTCGAACTCCCTTCTGGCTAGCACGCCTTCTTCTTCGTCCAGCCCAGGGTGGCGACCGCGACGACGCCGCTTCGCACATGCCGGGTCCGGGTCAAGAAGTCGTAGCGGCCCGGCTTCCAGGAGCCGTTAGGGCACGCCATGCCGGCTTCGGATGGCGAGATCGTGAATCCGAAGTTGGGGCCCCCTTCGGCGCAGTTCATCACCCGGCCGGTCTTCGCCATACCCGTTATCGCGCTGCTGTGCGCGGTCGTCCGCTGGATCTCGGCATGGACGTGCAGGCGCCGCGAGGTTGTGCATGAGAGGGAGGTGTTGAACCAACCGCCGCGCATGTCGACCGAGTGTCCCGAGACGAGGACGCTCGAAAGGACATGGAGGCTCCCCCTCCGGGCCTCGGCGAACGAGTTGATCTCGGCGCCGGCGGTCGCGCTGAGCGCGAGCGCGGCGACGAGGACGGCGACGACGAGCGAAGTGCGGCGCATGATTCCTCCTCGGACGGTGGCACCTGAGAGGGTAGAACGTGGCCCTTCGGTTTGATAGCCGCCCGGTCAGAGCCGCTCGACGCGCGAGCCGCCGACGATCGTCTCGAGGCCGGAGTGGAGCCTGACGAGGGCCTTGCTTCCTCCGTCGTAGTCGGGCGCCCAGAGAAGAAGCGTCGCCCCTTCCTGGTTAACGCGGCACGGCTCGCTGACGAGCCCCTCGCCGTCGAGCCACGCGCGGATGAAGGGGTTCGTGCGGCGCTCGTCTCCTATGGTGGTCTCCTCCTTGTGGCCCGGGAAGACCTGCGTCTCGTCGTCGAGGCCGAGGAGGACGTCGAGAATCGAATGCTTCAGCTTGGCGAGGTCGCCGTCCGGTCCCGAGGTTCCGCCGACCGTGCCACGGAAGAGAACGTCGGCGGTGAAGCAGCGGCTCTGGTCGACGAGGAACGCGATGTGGTCCTCGCAGTGGCCGGGCGTGTAGAGGGCGCGGATACGGAGCCCTCCGCTCGCGACCTCGTCGCCGTCGGCGAGCTGTGACTGACCAAGCAGTGGCACGCCGTGCCGAGCGGCGAGCTCGTCGATCGCGACGACATGGTCCGGATGGCCGTGCGTGCAGAGGACGTGCGTGATCGTGATGCCGTCGCGCTCCGCGCGTTCCTCCAACGTCTGTGTCAGGCCGTTGCTGTCGATGAAGACGCCGTGTCCGCCGGGGCCCTCGGCGACGAGGTAGGCGTTGGAAAGCCAATCGGGGTGCTCGACACGCTCGACGATCATGCGAACTCGATCACGCTTCTGATGCCGTCCTGGGCCTCCATGAGCTCGAACCCGCGGTTGACGTCGTCGAGCGTGATCCGGTGGGACACGAATGCGCCGACGTCGATGTCGCCGGCCAGCGCCCGCTCGACGTACTCCGGCACCTGATCGCGTCCTTTCACGCCGCCGAACGACGAACCCGCGACCCGTCGGCCGGTGATCAGATAGCGCGGGACGACCTCGAGCACCTCGCCCTTGCCGGCTACGCCCGCGACGGTGCAGAGACCCCAGCCCATGCGGGCGGATTCGACGGCCTGGCGCATCACGTCGACGTTGCCCGTCGCCTCGAACGTGTAGTCGGCGCCGAAGCCGGCGGTCATCTCCAGGATCCGCTCGACTGTGTCCGGGCCGCCGACCAGCGTGTCGGTGGCGCCCTGGGCTGTCGCGAGCTCGAGCCTTCCCGGCGAAAGGTCGACGCAGACGATGCGCTCGGCGCCCTGGAGGCGGCAGCCTGCGACGGCGCCCAGCCCGACCATGCCCGCACCGAAGACGACGCAGGTCGCGCCGGCCTCCACCTTCGCGGTGTTCATCACGGCGCCCAGACCGGTCGAGAGTCCGCACGCGAAGAGGCATGCGTGCTCCGGCGGCGCGTCTGGATTGACCTTCGCAAGCGCGATCTCAGGCATCACGGTGTACTCGGCGAACGTCGACGTGCCCATGAAGTGGCGGATCGGCTCGCCATCCCGGCCGAGGCGGGTGGTCCCGTCCGGGAGGAACCCCTTCCCCTGCATGTCCCGGATGGCCAGACAGAGGTTCGTGCGATCGCTGAGGCAGTGGACGCACTCGCGGCACTGGGGCGAGAAGAGCGTCACGACGTGGTCGCCCGGCGCGACAGTGGTCACGTCCGGGCCCAGCTTCTCGACGATCCCGGCGCCCTCGTGGCCGAGGACGGTCGGCGCATAGCCGGAGGGATCAGCTCCGGAGGCGGTGTAGAGATCGGTGTGGCAGACCCCACAGGCGGTTAGCCGGACGAGCACCTCTCCCGACTTCGGCTCGGCGAGGTCGACCTCCTGGACCCCGAGCGGTTGGCCGAAGTCCTCGAGAACGGCAGCCCTGATCTTCACGGGCTCAGGCCGCCTAGCTCGCGCGGCGCAGCTGTTCCTCGACGTGGCGGAAAGCCCGCGAGTCGGGCTCGAGCCGGTCGAGCGCGGCCTCGAGGCAGTAGACCGCCTGCTCGTTACGGCCGCTCCGGCCGTGGAGGAACCCGAGGTTCGCGAGAACCTGGCCTTCGTGATGCTCGTCGTTGATCTCGCGGAGGAGAGCGACGGACGCGTCGAAGTGGTCGATCGCCGCGCTCTCGTCGCCGGTGTGGGCAAGGGCGAGGGCGAGGTTGTTCAGGGTCATCGCCTCGGTGCTCGGATCGCCGGCTGAGTGTGCGATCTCGAGCGCGGCTCGATGGGCCTCGACGGCCGCAGTCGCATCGCCCTGTCGTCGCAGTTCGACGCCGCGCGCGTTGAGGCGGGCTGCGTCTTTGCCCCGGTTGCGCTCGCGCGAACGCTTGCGCCTCTCGTTCTTCCGCTCGGCCTTCCGCGTGCGGAGGCCGTCGACCGGCCGGCGGGCGGCGGTGCCCGCGGCGGATTGGACGCCGCCTGCAGCCGACTGGACGCTGCCTGCAGCCGACTGGACGGCGCCCGCGGCGTGGCGAAGCGTCCCTCCCCGGCGCCGCAGCGACCGTCCGACGACGAAGGCGACTCCTCCGGCCAGGGCCAGGAGGAGCAAGAGCGCGATCAGCTTCCCGAGGCCGATCACGACGAGGAAACCGAGCACGAGGAGGCCGAAACCGCCGACCGCGATAGCGCGGCGTCGCAGCTGCGCGCCTTGAGCCGTCGGCTCGAGGGCTGCGCGCGCGTTCTCCGGAATGGTGTCTTTCAAGGCGCTTGCATCCATAGTTTCCCCGATCCGCGGTGCTTCCCTGTCAGTTCGCGGAACGGGCGTCCAAACCTTTTTACCCGGACCGTCGGAGATACGTGCAAGGTAAGAAACGAAAGCGGGCCGCCACCAAGAAGTCGAAGGAGGTGGCGAATTGACCTTTACGCACGCAAACGACACTCGCCGCAATGACCCTGGCTACCAGGTGTTCATGTTGCTTCGCATCGGTTTCGTCGTCGCACCGATCCTGTTCGGGCTCGACAAGTTCTTCAACTGGACGGTGGACTGGACGCAGTACCTCGCGCCCTGGATCGACGACATCGTCCCGGGGAGCGCGCAGGACTTCATGAAGTTCGTCGGAGTCGTCGAGATCGCGGCCGGCCTGCTCGTCCTGGCGGCGCCGTGGATCGGAGGCTTCGTCGTGGCAGCGTGGCTCGGCGGCATCGTGGTGAACCTGCTCACGAACAACCCGCCGGAGTACTACGACATCGCGCTCCGCGACTTCGGCCTGTTCCTCGCCGCACTCGCCCTCGGGCGACTGGCGTGGGCCTATCGCACCGTGCCGGCTCCCAAGCACACCACGTCGACCGAGCCGGCCCACCGAGCTGCCTGAGGACTGACGTGCGAACGGTCTCGAGCCTGGAGCCGGCTGGCGCGGACGTGCACCGCTGGCGGCGCGAGCAGCTCGCCCTTTCGGGCTTCTCGCTTCCGCTCGCGGCTCGCGTCGCCCGCGATCCGCGGTACGACCTGCACCGGCTGATCGAGCTCGTCGAGCAGGGCTGCCCGCCGGAGCTCGCCGTCCGCATCCTGGGTCCGCTCGAGCCGAAGGAGGTCGCGTGACCCCAGCGACGACTACCGTTGAGGGGGTCATGCGGACCACCTCCGTCGCACCCGGCACCACGCTCGACCCCGAATCCCAGGAGCTCCTGCAGGGCTTGAAGAGCAGCGGGCGCGCCTACGACGACACGTGCGCCCGCCTGCACACGCTCCTTCTGAGGGCCGCGCGGTTCGAGGTGTCCCGCCGCCGCCGAGGGCTCACCGGGGCGGAGGCGGATGCCACCGCCATGGAGGCGGCAGACGACGCGCTCCTCGCAGTCCTTCGGCGGCTCGACGACTTCCGTGGCCTGAGCAAGCTGACGACGTGGGCCTACAAGTTCGCGCTCTACGAGGCCGCGGTGAAGGTGCGGAGGCAAACCTGGCGGGACCGCGAGCTGCCCTGCGAACCGGAGGCGCTCGGATCGTTCCAGGCCCTCTCGCCGGGTCCCGAAGAGGACGTCGAGGTCCGTGAGCGTCTCGGGAAGATCGCGGCGGCGATCGACGACGTCCTGACGCCGCACCAGCGGCGAGTGCTCGTCGCGCTCGCCGTGAACGGCGTCCCGATCGACGTGCTCGCCGAACGCCTGTCGACGACGAGGGGCGCCCTGTACAAGACGTTGCACGACGCGCGCGCCAAGCTGCGCGTGCACCTGGAGGAGACGAGCTGATGGAAGACCCGAACACGAACGAGCTGCTCGGGCGCCTGCTCGGGCCGGCCGGACCGGAGATCGGCTGCGACGCCTGTTTCGAGGAGCTCGACCGCTATGTCGACCTCGAGGCTGCCGGCAAGGAGGCCGACACGGCCGTCCCCGGCCTGCGAGCCCATCTCGAAGGCTGCCCGGCCTGCCGCGAGGAGCACGAGAGCCTGCTCGCGCTCGTCCAGAGCGACGAGAAGAGCTAGCGCCGCTTAGCCCAGGCGGGCGCGGAAGCGGTACGTGCGGCCGTCGTCCTTCGGGAACCCGCCGCAGGAGTAGACGGTGCTCGGGAAGTCCTTGGGTGCGCAGTCGAAGCGGAGACTCCCGTTCGAGAGGACGAGGTCGACCTTCCTGACCTCCGAGCTCCCGAACTTCACTGTCGCGTGGCCATGGCCTTGGCTGTCGAGCCCGATCGGGTGGATCTCCTTCGGGCCGCCCTTCGCATAGACGATCGCAGTTGCCGCGGGGTTCTTCCCTGGCCCGGGAAGGTCGACGCGGAGGTGCAGTTTCGCCACTGCGCCGACCGCCTGCGGACGGAAGCGATAGAAGCGGGTGGAGAGATGGGCCAGGGTCGGCGCCTTCCAACCCGTCGAGTGCAGGGAGGGTCCGAAGTTGAACCTCGCTGCGAGCGGAGCGACCGGGTAGCCGAAGTCCGCTTCCTCGTAGTCGCGCAGGTCGTTCGTCCAGCCGAATTGCGCGAACGTGCTGCGGAAGGCGAGGCCATGTGAGGCGAGCGCGCTCCGTACGGCCTGGAAGGAATACAGGTCGCCGTATGCGGGCGAGGGCCCGCCATCGGCCCGTTCCCAGATCTCACGGATGATCGTCGGGTCGCCCGAGAAGACCTTCTCGGTCAAGAAGCGCCAGAAGAGCCACGCGCCGTACTCGAAGCCACGGGCGCCCGTGTCGAGCGGGACGCCCGGCCGGGCGAGCGCGCTGCGGCCGAGGTAGTTGATCCGGTCGATGACATCCGGGTAGACCTGGCCCTCCATCCACATGGCCGACCCCTCCATGAGCGCGTAGTCCTCGAACCAGTCATAGGCGAACTGCACGGCGTGGAAGAACTCGTGCGCCGCGGTCACCTGGAGGTACTCGAGCGACGTCTGGCCGATCCCGTACTGCGCCTGCCCGTAGTCGTCGTCGAGCACGCAATAGGCCGAGACAGCCCACGGGGCGCTGAACTCGTAGGCGTGCGGGTCGTCGCTCGTGCAGTAGCCGAAGAGCCCGATGCTGCCGATGTCGGAGATGTAGATGTCCAGCTGGGGCCCGCCACCGTCGTTCAGCGTCGTCGCGGTGTCGTCGAGGGGATCGCGGTAGCCGAGCCCAGCCGTCTCCGTGTCCCACACGTTGTCGAGCACGGCGATCGTGTCGTCGATCTGGTCGGGGATCCCGTTCGCCGGGTTGGTGTCCGCCGGCGGCGGCGAATCGCGGTTCGTCGGGTTGTCGTCCCAGTGGAAGCAGAGCGGCCGACCGCCGCCCTCGCAGAAGCTCGTGGGGACCGCGTCGAAGTTCCAGCTCGGCTCGCCGACGAAGGTGGGAGCGCCGTCGGGGCGGGAGAGAATCGCCTTTGCCTCGGCGTGCTCGGAGCCGGAGAGGAACCGCATCCGGGCGAGAAGGTCGCGGAGGATGAAGGTGGCGGCGTGCGGATTCGCGAGGGCGACGTGGCCGAACTCAGCGCGGACGCGGCTCAGAGTGAAGAGCGACCGGGCGCGCTCGAGCGCGTACTGCGACTCGGTCAGCCGTCCTTGCTCGAGCGCACGAGAGAGAGCGTCGTGCTTGGCCGGCGTGAGCGGCGGGAGCGGCCGCGAAGCCGCCGACGCGGGCGCGGCAGCCGACCACGCGCAGGTGGCGAGCAGGACGACAAGTGCGAGCTTGGTGAAGCGCATTGGCTGTGTCGAGTGCCGGACCCCGTGACGGCGATGCAGGACTCTAGTTGCCATATCGGCGTCCTCCTGCGCCCTCGTTAGAGTGAGGTGACGTGAGCACTGTGGAGCAGCGCGCGGCGGAAGAGACGATCCAGGTCCTCGATCACGGCTTCGTCCGGCTGGACGATTCGATGGCGAGCGACCTTTCGGTGGTGAACGCCGCCCGCGTCAGCTTCGCCCGCCGCAAAGAGGTCATGGAAGACGGCGACGCGGGCCTCATCCGCTTCCTCATGCGCGAGCGCCACGGAACCCCCTTCGAGCACAACGCGTTCCGCTTCCACATCCGCGCGCCGATCTTCGTCGCGCGCGAGTGGTTCCGCCACCGCATCGGCTCCTTCAACGAGTTCAGCATGCGGTACGCGAAGGCAACCGACGAGTTCTACGTCCCGGCGCCTGAGGACGTGCGCAGCCAGGTCGGCAAGCCGGGCGCCTACTCCTTCGAGCCGGTCACGGACGAGGTCGCGCAGACGACCCGAGACGAGCTGGCCGCGGTCTATGCCGCCGCCTATTCCGCCTACGAGCGGCTCGTCGAGATGGGGGTCGCGCGCGAGCTCGCGCGGGCAGTCATGCCGGTCGGCGCCTACACCGAGTTCTACTGGACGGTCAACGCCCGCGCCCTCATGAACTTCGTCTCCCTCCGCGCGGCCGAGACGGCTCAACGCGAGATCAGGCGCTACGCGGACGCCGTCGAGCAGCTCTTCGCCGAGAAGATGCCGGTCACGCACGAGGCCTTCGTCGCGGCCGACAGAACTGCTCCTTAGGTCTCAGCGGAGAGAAGCCAGGGCGAGTCCGACCCCTTGCGGGTGATGACCCACGCGTCGTACTCGGAGAGGTCGTAGCTCGCGGTCAGGTCGACGGTCGTGCGGCCGCTGACGTTGAACGTCCCGCAGGCGCCCGCGTACTCGCCGTCCTTCGCAAGCCAGAGGACGTAGTAGTCGTTGCCATCGAGGTGAGGGAGGCCGTCGACGACGATGCGCATCCTCCAGTTGCCGGTCGCTTCGTCTCGCGTGCCGAGCTCGATCCTGGCAGAGGCGTTGGGCGCGCTCGTTCCCGGTGTCATCTCCACGGACGCGCGGGCGTCGAAGCCGCGGTCGAGCCAGCGGCCGGCGCCGAAGAAGAGCGCCGCGACGGTGGCTGCGAGCGCGACGGCCACGAAGACCCGGCGGCGCGTCCAGATCGGCCTGGCCGTCCCAATGCGCTCGACCGCGTGCGTGAGGGAGCCGGGAACCTCTGTCACCGGCCCGGGCACCGAGCGGAGCAGGCTGTCCACCCGGGCGAGCTCGAGCTCCTCCTCGGGCGTGAGGTCGTCGCCCACGAGCTCGCGGAAGTCCGGCGTGTCGCTCATCCTCTTATCTCCTCGAGGATGCCGGCCAGGCGGGCGAGACCTGTCCGCGTTCGCGTCTTGACGGTCCCGAGCGGCACGTCCAGGTAGCTCGCGATCTCGGTCTGGGAGAGACCGCTCCAGTAGGCGAGCTCGATGACGACACGCTCGCGCTCGGGCAAGAGCTCGAGCGCGGAGTGCACACGCCATGTGAGCCACGACTCCTCCGCCCGCTCGGCGGGCCCGGCCCGTACGTCCGCCTCGTCAGGAGCCTCTGCGGCGTTCTCGCGCTTCTGCCGCGCGCGGTCGATGATGGCGTGGCGCGCGACGGCATAGAGCCATGCCGAGGCCGTCCCGCGCTCCGCCCGGTAGCTCTTCGCCGAGCGCCAGACGGCGGCGAAGGTCTCCTGGGCTGCGTCTTCGGCGCGGCCACTGTCTCCGAGCTGCCTCAGCGCCATCGCGAGCACCGGGCGTGCGAAGCGCTTGTAGAGCTGCTCGAACGCCTCACGGTCTCCGCGCCCGACGCGCTCGATGAGCCGGCTGTCGTTCTCGGCTGTTGCCATTGCCGCAGGCATAACGCTAGGCGATACGAAGCAGCGCCGCTTATGGATTCAGGGAGAAGCCGCCGTCGACGAAGAGCGTCGAGCCCGTCACAAACCCGGCCCCGACCAGATAGACGACCGCGCCCGCGATGTCCTCCGGAGCGCCGATGCGGCCGAGCAGCGTCTCGGCGGCCCGGCGCTCCTCCTGCCCCGGCTCGACGGCGACCGGTCCTGGTGCGATCCCGCACACCCGGATCTCCGGCGCGAGCGCGCGAGCGAAGACGCGGGTCAGCATCGCCTGCGCCGCCTTCGCGGCACAGTGGGGTCCGAAGGACGGCCAGGGCTTGTAGGCGCCGACGTCCTCGATCATGACGACGAGCCCGAGGCTGGACGCACGCAGATGGGGGACGGCCGCCTGCGTGACGAAGAAGCTGCCCTTCGCCGTCGAATCGAGCGCCGCATCCCAGTCGGCCTCGGACACTTCCTCGACGGGCCTCGGCTCGAACCCGTCCGAGGCCGCATTGACGAGGAGGTCGAGCCCGCCGAGCTCCTGCGCCGCGCGCTCGACGAGCGCGCGCGCCTCCTCTGGACGCGTGATGTCGCCGTCGCGCCGCCCGGCCGCGAGGACGGCGAACCCCTCGGCTTCGAGGCGCGCCGCGATCGCGCCGCCCACGCGGCCCGTGCCGCCCGTCACCAGCGCCTTTTCTGTCACATGGGGAAAGATACGATCTCGTTCGACCCGCCCGAAGGAGACTCGAAGGGAGACCCATGGCGACACTGGCCCAAAACCACGAGGAGATTGCGGCCCGGGAGCTCAAGCCGGAGCTCCTCGAGATGGACGGCATCTCCAGGGCTTCCGTCGAAGCGCACTACAAGCTCTACCAGGGGTACGTCGCGAAGAGGAACGAGATCCTGGCCAAGCTTGCCGAGGTCGACCTCTCGACCGCGAACCAGGTCTACTCGGACGTGCGCGCTCTCAAGATCGATCTCACCTTCGCGATCGGCGGCGTCAAGAACCACGAGATCTACTTCGAGCACCTCGGCGGCGGGGGCGGCGACCCGACGGGCCCGATCGCGTCGCTGATCGAGCGCGATTTCGGTTCCGTCGAGGCGTGGCGCGCCGACCTGAAGGCGACCGGCATGGGCGGCCGCGGGTGGGCATGGACTGCCTACGACTGGGACGAGCAGCGCCTCTTCAACTACATCGGGGACGCGCAGAACACCTTCCCGGTGTGGAACGCCACGCCGCTCGTCGCGCTCGACGTCTACGAGCACGCCTACTTCCTCGACTACCAGACCGACAGGGCGTCCTACATCGACGCGTTCTTCGCGAACCTCGACTGGGACGTCATCGCGAGCTGGGTGTCGAAGTACCAGATCCAGACCTGAGCGATTGTGCTTCTTCCAGTAATGGTCTCGTGTTTCTGGCGAGTGACCGGGGGCGCCGGGCAAGGACGCAGGGAGCGTCAATATGGACATCTTGGCGCGACTGAGGACGCCGCGCGGCGGTTCCGGGCGCCGTCAGAAATGCACTGACCATTGCTGGAAGAGGCACTACTTCTGATTCCGCTGGGGTATGTCCTCGGCTCGATGCCGTGGGGGTACTGGCTGCCGCGGATATTCGCGGGCGTGGACATCCGCACGCTCGGGAGTGGGAACACCGGCGCGACGAACGTCTGGCGGACGCTCGGCTTCAAGCTCGGGCTCGGCGTCGCAGCGCTCGACATCGCCAAGGGCGCGGTCGCCGCGCTGCTCGGCCGCTGGCTCGGGAACGACCTCATTGCGGTCCTCGCCGGCTGCGCGGCTATGGCCGGCCACTGGCGCCCGCTCTTCATGGGCTTTCAGCGCGGCGGGAAGATCGTCGCCACGACCGGCGGGGTCGGCCTCGCGGTCGCGCCGCTCGCAACGCTCTCGGCGGCCGTGGTCTGGATCGCCGTCTTTCTCGTGACGCGCTACGCGTCCCTTGCCTCGATGGTCGCGGCGGCGACGTTGCCGCTCTTCGCACTCCTCTTCGACGCGTCCTGGCCGGTCGTCGCCTTCACGACCGGCGGCGCGCTCGCGATCGTCCTCCTGCACCGCGGGAACATTGCGCGGCTCGCGCACGGTCAGGAGTCGAAGATGCGCCTGCGCGGCTCTAGGCGACCGCGCGCAGCCAGTCCCTGAGCTCGGTGTGGGCGAGCGAATGCTCGCCGCTCCGAAGCTCGCCGCGCAGCTCCCCGACGGTCCCGAACCGCTCGGCGAGGACGTCGTGGTTGTGAATCGTCTCGAAGTTCACCTGGCGGGCGAGCACGAAGTCGTCGTGCGCGAGGTCGGCGTAGCCGTCGAGTGCGCTCTTGACCATGAGGCGCACCGAGTCCTCCACGAATCGGGGCGTCAGGTGGGCGTGCTCGACGACGAAGAGCTCGTCCGGGCGCTTGAGGAGCTCGTAGATCGGCGAGCTCATCGAGCGCTCGACGATGTCCACGAGATCTTCCGCATTCAGCCGTTCGTTGGTTCCGAGGAAGAGCGTGCCGCGGCCGCGCTGGTTGTGCGTCGCGAGCGGAACGAGCTCGAGGATCCGCTCGACGTCTCCCTCCTGGAAGCCGGCCTCGGCCAGTCGCCCGGCGGCCTCCGTGCGGACGAGCCCCTGCGCACACGGGCACGCGTTGATCCCCGTCGCCTCGACTCCGACGACGCGCCGCGTCGCCGTGCGCGAAGCGGCGGAGATCCCGATCAGCGTCACGAGCTCCTGCGTTCGCAGCGCGGTCACGGGCGTGAGCCGCTCGATCGGGTAGCGCGCCGCGATCTTCACCTCGGCGCGAAGGGCCTGCTGGCGCTCGACGATGTTGCGCGCGATGTGCTCGGCGAGGTTCTCGACGAGGAGCTTCTCGTCGATCACGACCTCGTCGATCGCCTCCTCGAAGACCTCGGGGAAACGCGACATGTGCACGCCCTTCTGGGCGGGGTCGAGGTCGACGAAGCAGTCGATCTCGGCCGAGACGAGTGCATCGCGGCCCCCGTGCTGCAGGCGAACGGCCTTCTGCACGCCGGTGACGCCGGCGCGGGAGAGGCCGATGCGGACTTCGGGCTCGGAAGCCTGCAGATCGGCTCCGCCGGTTAGTCTCTCCTGCTGCACGTGTCAACGGTACCAAGGGGGGAAATGGCCGACGAAGAACGGTTCGCGCAGATCGTCTCCATCGGCGCCCATGACCTCTCGACGCCGCTCGCCACGGTGTACGGGTTCGCGAAGACTCTCGCCAAGACGGACCTCGAAGAGCCGGCGGCGCGCTACGTCGAGATGATCGAGGCAGCCTCGGCCCAATTGCGCGACCTCGTCGACGAGCTCTCCCTTGTGACCCGGATCGAGCGCGGCCGCTATTCGCCCGCACTCACCGAGGCGGACTCGCTGGAGCTCGCCCGGGAAGCGTGTGCCGACCTCGGCGAGCGCGTCGCCTTGAGCGGCGAAGGGGCGGCCGTGCAAGTCGACCCCGACGCGACGAGCCGCGCTCTCTCCCGCCTCGCGAAGGCGGCCTCGCGCCACGGGGGCATCGACTCCGTCACACTCGTCGTCCGCGGCCCAGAGCTCGAGATCTCACCCCTTCTGAAGAGCGCCGCCGGGGTCGTGACCGGCGAGGAGCTCAGGGAGCTCGGCGCGGTCGTGGCGGTCGAGCACCTGAAGGCGATCGGCGTCGCGGTGACGGCCGAGGACGAGCGCCTGCTGATCCGCTTCCCGGGCTAGCCGGGGCTAGCCCATTTTCAAGGGATCGACGTAGAGATCGTCGATCTGCCACTTGGCGCCGAGGCCGATGGGCTGGAAGCGGAACGAGACCGTCACCCGCCCGTCGTTCAGGAGCCCAAGGGTGTTCAGGAGCGCGATGGAGGGTAGCGAGGGCGCCCAGCTCGAGCCGCCGGTGTTCACTCCGGCAGGCAAGACGAACGTGTGCCCGGCGCTGTCCTTGACGATCGCGTCGACCTTGAGGCTCGAGAGCGCGATGAGACCCCTGTTCTTCGCCACATAGCGGGCGAAGACGTCGAGCGTCTCGACGCACATGGCCGGGCTCCTTGCGGTGCTTCCGCTTGGAAGATAGAGCGAGTGGCTTCCGGGGCCGCTCAAGTTGAACGACTCGTTGCCGCTCACGACTGTCGCACCGCCCGTCAGCTGCCATCCGGCCGAGCGCGATTCGAAGCCTCCGTTCGGCGCAAGGACGTAGGAGACCGGGTCGAGCCAGCGTGCAAACGGCCTGCTCATGCTCTGGTCGGGACAGCCGTTCAGCAGGGCCGCGCCTGCCGGCGCAGCCACTCCAGTGGCCAATCCGATGACAAGAGCAAATGCTGCTCCGAAACGCCTCATGCCGCGATCCTCTCCTTAGCCGCTTGTCGCACTGTGGTCGCGTTTCTGGGGTTGCTCCATCCCTCGGAGGAGGGAGCGTTGGGTCGTTCGTCAAGACGAGTGGCGAGGCCGCCGATACCGCTGTTGTAGTGCCCCTTCCAGCAATGCACCCCTGCCTTTCGCCCGCGATCACACAGCGCGCTGCGTCGTCCTCGCAGCACTTGGTGCTCGCGACCGAGAGGCGGGGCAGCCTCACCGGCAGGGGCACTAGATGAGCACCGAGCCTGCCCGGCTGCCGGCCACCTCTCCGGCGATCGACACCCAAGACAGCGATGCGCTGATCGAAGAGCGCCGCGCGCGCGCCGCCGCACCGCTCGAACGTCGCGACTCGCGGGTCACGAGCGCGAGCGCGCTCGCCTTTCTCGCGGCGTGCGCGGCTCTGCAGCTCGCGTTTCCCGGGGAACGCCATCCCTCGGTCGCGCTTTTCGCCCTCCTGATCGCCGCGTACGCGGTCGCCTCGAAGGTCGAGTTCGAGGTCGGCATCGGCTCCGCGATCCCCACGCAGCTCGTCTTCGTCCCGATGCTCTTCCTCCTCCCGCCGGCGATGGTGCCGCTCTGCGTCGCCATCGGCCTCCTGCTCGGGAACGCGGCCACGTATCTGAAGCGGCAGGAGCACCCGGAGCGCGCGCTCGTCGTGGTCGCGAGCTCCTGGAATGCCGTCGGCGGCGCTCTTGTCATCGCGCTCGCCGGGGAGCCCGATGCCGCCTGGTCGGTCTGGCCCGTCCTCCTCGCCGCGGTGCTCGCCCAGTTCGCATTCGACTTCCTCGGCTCGGCGGCACGCGCCTGGGTCGCGTTCGGCATCGCTCCGAAAGCGCACGTGCGCTTGATGGCCTGGGTCTACGGAGTCGACCTCGCCCTCACGCCGATCGCCCTCCTGACGGCAATCGTCGCGGCGGAGCAGCCGCTCGCACTCCTCGTCGTCCTGCCCCTCCTCGCGCTGCTCGCCTTCCTCGCCCAGGAGCGCAGGCGCCGGATCGACCATGCGCTCGAGCTCGGACACGCCTACCGGGGCACCGCCTTTCTCCTCGGAGACGTCATCGAAGCCGATGACGAATACACCGGCAACCACTCCCGGGAGGTCGTCTCGCTGACCCTCGCAGTAGCCGACCGCCTCGGCCTCTCCGCCCGGCAGCGGCGAAGCGCGGAACTGACGGCTCTTCTCCACGACGTGGGCAAGATCCGGATCCCGGCCGAGATCATCAACAAGCCCGCCGCGCTCACCGCGGAAGAGCGTGCCGTCATCAACACGCACACGATCGAGGGCGAGCGGATGCTGGAGCGCGTGGGCGGCCTCCTCGGCGAAGTCGGCAGGCTGGTTCGTTCCTGCCACGAACGGTGGGACGGCCAGGGATATCCGGACGGGCTCGCCGGCGAGGACATCCCACTCGTGGCGCGCATCGTCTGCTGCTGCGACGCCTACAACGCGATGACCACCGACCGGCCATACCGGGCGGCCCTCCCCGCGGCCGAGGCGCTCGCCGAGGTTGAGCAAAACGCAGGCACGCAGTTCGACCCTCGTGTCGTCCTAGCTCTCCGCGAAGCGGTCTAGCGCAGCAGTCGCGAGAGACGGCGGTCCTTGAGGATCCGCCCCTCGGTCTGGCAGCTCGGGCAGTAGTAGATCGTGTGCTCCTCGAAGTCGACGCGCGCAAGCGGCGTGCCGCACTGCGGGCACGGCTCATCGAGGCGGTTGTGCACGCGGTAGATCTTCTTGTCGGAGGCGCCGCGCTCGCGGAGCTCGAGGCCGCGCGTGAGCTCCTCCTGAATGGCCTCGCTTAGCCGTTGCACCTCTTCCTCCGAGAGCTCCGTGGTGAGCGCGTACGGCGAGAGCCGCGCGTGGTTGAGGATCTCGTTCGCCCAGGCCCGGCCGATCCCGGCGATCAGCCGCTGGTCGCGTAGGAACGCGTGCAGGCGGCGCGAGTCGGAGGCGAGAATCTCGGCGAGCTGCTTCGTGCTGAGGCCGTACGCCTCAGGGCCGAGATGCGCGAGCTCCTCCTCGATCGCCTCGGGGGTGTAGAGACCCACCTTGGCGCGCTTCTTCGCGCCGGCCTCGGTCAGGACGAGCGAGCTCCCGTCTTCGAAGGAAAGCCTGAAAGCCGGCGTCTTCGGCTGCTTGTCGCCGTGGCGCAGATAGCGGAGCCTGCCCGCGCTCATCAGGTGGACATGAAGGACGAGCTCCCCGTCGTCGGTTGGGAGGAGGATGTTCTTCGCCCGCCGCTCGGCTCCCGCGAAGCGGCGCCCGCCGAGTGCCGAAAGCGGCGGGTCGTACGTCTTGAGCGTGGCGATGTGCGCCGGCCCCGCCTTGGCGACCGGGGAGGCGCGGACCGGGTCGTCCAGCTGGCGCCGCAGCGCCTCGATCTCCGGGAACTCAGGCATCGTCGACCTCGCGGTAGGCGAATCCGTTCGGCCCGGTGTACTCCTCGTAGGCCATGACGTCGAGCTCCTTGAGCCGCTCGGGGCGGCCGGCGTACGAACGGATGATCCCCGCGCCGGCATTCGAGAAGTACGCGCGCTCCTTCACCGGCTCGTAGGCGAGGGCGCGGGCCTCCTCGTAGAAGACGCCGTCGGCATCGAGCCCGAGCTTGCGGGCGCTCACGTGCAGGAGCGTCAGGAGGACGGTGGTGTCGCGCCAGTCCGGCCAGCCACCCTCGAGCGCGAGCGCGGTGAGGCCGAAGCGAACCCGCTCGGGATCCTCCTCGCGCACCGCGGCTTCGGCCGCCTCCTGGGCGAGGCCGTCGAGGATGCTCGCTTCGTTCCGCGTCAGCGCCGCGTTCATCGCGGTGCGCTCCTCCGGCTTCGCGTCCCGGAAGGCGAGCACCGCCGCTTCGAGCTCGTTTCTCTTACGCTCCTCGGCCATGGATGCGCTCACAGTAGCCGTCGTCCGAGGCGGGATGGCCGAGTCTCGCCATCGCATTCACGCTGCTCGCGTCGACTCGACTGGATCGCTCGCCGAGGAGCGTGGCGACGCCGGACTCGTCACGTTCATGCGCTCGGCCGCCAAGCCGATCCAGGCGCTTCTCCTCGTTCGCTCGTACGACGACCTCGCCGAGGAGGACATCGCCATCGCCTCGGCTTCGCACCACGCACGGGCCGAGCAGCTGGCGGCCGTCCGCGAGCTCCTCGCGCGCGCCCGAGCCACCGAGGACGACCTCGAGTGTGGCCCCGTGAACGGCAGCAGGGTCGAGCACAACTGCTCGGGCAAGCACGCGGGCTTCCTCTGCGTCTGCGCCGCACAGGGCTGGCCGTTCGAGGACTACCGCCTCCGCCAGCATCCACTTCAGATCCAGGTGCTGGCCGCGCTCGACGAAGCGGCGGGCCTGGGCGGAAACCAGATCCCAATCGCTGTGGACGGCTGCGGAGTCCCCACCTTCGGTCTCTCCCTCGAGCGCATGGCCGCGTCGTTCGGGCGCCTTGTTCGCAACGAGCTCGAGGGCGCCGATCGCGTGACCGCGGCGATGAGGGCGCATCCTGCTCTCGTCGAGGGTCCCGGCTCGGGTGCGACCGAGGTCATGCAAGCGGTGCCCGGCTCGGTGGCGAAAGGGGGAGCCGAGGGCGTCCTCTGCATCGGCCTCGGCGACGGGTCGGCGCTTGCGCTCAAGTCGGAGGACGGCTCGGGCCGCGGGCTTCTTCCGGCGGCCGCCGCGCTTCTCGACCTGCCCGACCTGCGGGCCAGCACAATTCGCAACAGCCGCGGGGAAGCGGTCGGGGAGGTAATCGCCGAATCCTGAACTCGCCCTTCCGCTTTTCGAAAACAGTTGTAGAATCCCCGGCCTGATGTGCCTGTGAGCCGGGGGATGCGGGATCTCTCCGGCTCTTTTCGTTCCGTTGGCGTCATGTTGCAGAGGTAACGAGAAGCAGAGGGAGAGCAATGCTCACGGTCGACATCTCGCTGCCCGACATCGAAGAGCTGCATAAGCTCGTCACCGAAGGGCAGGAAAAAGGGGTCCTCTCCTACGACGAGATCGTCGCCGGGCTGGAGGAAGTCGAGCTCACCAAGGAGCAGGTCGAGGACTTCTACACGTACCTCATCGACCACGGCATCGAGTTGGTCGAAGGCGTCGAGCACAAGGCGCCGCCGCACGAGCAGCCCGCTCTCGCCGAGGAAGAGAAGGCCGGGCCCAAGCTCGACCTGACCGTCGAGCCGTCGCTCGACTCGCTCCGTCTCTACCTCCGCGAGATCGGCAAGGTCCCGCTCCTGACCGCCGACCAGGAGGTCTACCTGGCCAAGCGCATCGAGCGCGGCGACATGAGCGCGAAGACGCAGATGATCGAGGCGAACCTCCGCCTCGTCGTCTCGATCGCGAAGGCCTACCTCGGTCGCGGGCTCTCCTTCCTCGACCTCATCCAGGAGGGGTCGCTCGGGCTCATCCGCGCGGTGGAGAAGTTCGACTACCGGAAGGGCTACAAGTTCTCGACCTACGCCACCTGGTGGATCCGCCAGGCGGTGACGCGCGCGATTGCCGACAAGGCGCGCACCATCCGCATCCCGGTGCACATGGTCGAGAAGCTGAACAAGGTCGTGCACATCGAGCGCCAGCTGGTGCAGCGCCTCGGCCGCGAGCCCAGGCCGGACGAGATCGCAGTCGAGCTCGAGATGACGACCGCCGAAGTGCGGGAGATCCTGCGCATGTCGCAGCTCCCCGTCTCCCTCGAGAAGCCGATCGGCGAGGAAGAGGAGTCGGAGCTCGGCGACTTCGTCCAGGACGAACAGGCGGAATCGCCGTTCGACTCGGCCTCGCTGAACCTCCGCCGGGAGGACATCGACCGTGCACTCGACTCGCTTCCGGAGCGCGAGCGCAAGGTGATCGAGCTTCGCTTCGGCCTCAAGGGCGAGAGCCCGCGGACGCTCGAGGAGGTCGGCCGCGCCTTCGGTGTCACGCGCGAGCGGATCCGCCAGATCGAGAACAACACGCTGAAGAAGCTCGAGTCCCTGCCTGAAGCGCAGGGCCTCAAGGATTGCGTCTAACTACACGCTGACGGATCTGGCGTGAAGGTCGGCTTTGTCGAACGGACGGTCACGAGCCGCTCGCCGAAGTTCGTGCTGACCGGGCCCTCGTAGGTCGCCGACCACGGGCCGGAAGAGCAGACCGGGATGCTGACGGGCACGATCTCGCCCGGCTTCACGTCGACTTCCTTGACGCTTCCGTCCGGAAGCTTGAGGCGCATCGGCGTGTCGATGAGGTCGGGCGGCAGGCTGAGGGCGAAGTCGAGGCGGCCGGCGAGCTTTTCCCCCTCGTCAGGCCAGAGCTTGATGGAGCCGGTCAGGCCGAGCCAGCCGTCGTAGAAGCGGTTGACGACGTAGAGCGAGAGGCGCGGGGTGCCCTCCGGCTTCCAGAGCCGGTAGATGCGCGTCCGCGCGACCTGCTCTGCTCCCCGGAGCTCCGCGGTCGCGCCGTAGGAGTCGACGAGGAGCGGGCCCGCGTACGGCTTACCGTCGATGAGGATTGTGCCGTCGACGCCGATCGTGGTCTGCTCGAACGCGAACGCGTCGGGCGGAGACGCATCCGGGAGCACGAGCAGGCGGTTGATCGACCGGTTCCAGAAGAGCTGCTCCGTGGTGAATCCGCGGTCGTTGGACGGTGCGGCGAGGAGGGCCACGTTTCCGAGATCGGCGTGGTCGACGTACGAGGCGTCGGGCCAGAGGGTCGAGTCGTAGACGTTGGACGCCGCCTGGTGGCCGAAGGAAACGGCGCCGAGCGAGGCGACGCAGCTGCCTGCGATGGCAAGCCCCACCAGGAGCGGCATTGCGATGCGCGGGAAGAAGCCGGTTGCCGCGGCGACGATCGAGAGCCCGGCCACGACGATCGCGACGAGGAGGGACGCGAGCCCGACGTCGCCGACCTTCTGCTCGAAGAAGCCCACGGCGAGAAGGAGCGGCGAGTTGCTCTTTCCGTCCGCAGCCGAGAAGCCCGCGAGCGGGACGCGCGCGGAGAGCGCGAGCGCGGCGCCTGCGATCAGCGCGTGAGGGACGCGATGCGGAAATCCCCGGCGAACGTAGAGGGCGAAGAGGAGCCCGATCAGGGGGAGGATCGCGAAGTAGTAGCGCTCCTGGATCCGGTCGGCGCCGTTGGCCGCGTAGAGGGCCGCCTCGAAGACGATGGCGAGGGTGACGAGCGAGCCGAAGACGGCGAACCCGAGCTCCCCGCGCGAGCGCGGCTTCCAGAGCGCGAGGGCAAGGCCCATCAGCGCGCCGGGGACGAGCACCCAGCCCGACGAGTAGAGGAGCAGCATCCCGTCCGCGCCCATCCAGCGCAGGATCGGGAAGGGTGACAGGTCGAGGCTGACGACGCTGTCGTAGTAGCCGAGGACGCTTCGGGGTCCGGCGACGAAGACGGGGACGAGGCCGAGCGCGAGGAGCCCGAGCACGAGCTTCTGCTCCCCAAGCGCCTGCTTGAACCGGCGCTCACGGAGGCCGACGATCGCCATCGCGACGACGAAGCAGACGGGCAAGACTACGAACTGGACGCGCGCGAACGTGGCGAGGCCCGCGAAGGCGACGAAGGCGAACTGCGCCCGCTTGGTCGGGCGGTCGAGGGCGGCGGTCGCTGCGGCGACCGTCGCGAGGACGAGCGGGAAGGCGAACGGGTCGGCGAGGATCCAGCTCGAGTAGAGCATGTCCGGGATGGCGACCGTGAAGGCGCCCAGGGCAACCGCGACCCACGGCGAGAGACCGAGCCGGCGCGCCAGCCAGAAGACGGCGACAGCGCCGAGCGACATGACGACCGAGTTGACCAGCTGAATCGTCCGGAACGACGTGGCCACGTCGTCGAAGAGCCAGGCCGGCGCGGTCAGCAGGGGCTGCAGCAGTGCGGGGAAATGGGCCGAACCGCCGCGGACGAGCGGGCGGCCATGCTCTGCGATGGAGCGCCCGACCTCCGAGTAGATGTACTCGTCGGGGAAGTAGATCGGGGTGGCGCGGAGCCAGCCGACGAACGTGCGAGCGATTGCGCTCGCGGCGACCACGGCGACGAGGACCTGGACGGGCGTGACGCGGACCAACGCGAGCGAGAGCGCCCGCGGAGGGGCGAGGTCGGTACGTGCGTCCGCAGCCACGATCCCTCTATCGGGTTACGGACGGAACGGCTTGAGACTAAGGCGCTTCCTGCTCCTCGCCGTCGACGCCGGACCGCTCGTAGGCGATGAACAACCGGCAGTGCGGGCACTTGAACCCCACGTGCCGGTCGGAGCCGCCGGTCATGAGCTCCGCCTCGAAAGTCTTGCTGCAATGCGGACAGGCGATCTCGTACGAGCCTTCCGCGGCCGGGGGGTCAGCCATGGCCAAAGGATAGCCACGAGGGGGGCTACGCTCCCCGCATGTCGCCCCAGCGTCGGACCGCTCTCGTCTCGGTGTTCGCGGCGCTCGTGCTCATCGCGCTCAAGCTCGTGGCGGGAATCCACTCGGGCAGCCTCGGCCTCCTGTCGGAGGCGGCCCACTCGGGAACCGATCTCGTCGCCGCCCTCCTGACCTTCTTCGCGATCGGGGTCGCCGGCCGCCCGCCCGACGTGGGCCATCCGTACGGGCACGGCAAGGCAGAGAACCTCGGCGCGCTCACCGAGGCCGCGATCCTCGTCGTGGCCGCGCTCGTCATCGCGGCAAGCTCGGTCTTCCGTCTGATCCAGGGGGGGCATGAGGTGCACGTCGACGCGTTCGCGCTCGGCGTCATCGGAGTCGTCGTCGTCGTGGACGCGAGCCGAGCCTACGTTTCCCTCGGGGCGTCGCGCCGCTACCAGAGCGCAGCGTTCACCATGAACGTCCTCCATTTCAGCGGCGACCTCGCGGGCTCGCTTGCCGTCCTCGTCGGGCTGCTCGCCGCGCGCGCCGGCTACCCCGAGGGGGATGCGATCGCGGCTCTCTTCGTCAGCGTGCTCGTCCTCACCGCCGCCGCCCGGCTGATCCAGGGGAACGTCGACGTGCTCATGGACCGTGCGCCGTCTTCGGCGCAGGAGGCGGCGCTCGCGGCGATCGAGGAGCTCGAGCCGGGCGTTCAGCTGCGCCGGCTGCGAATGCGGCGGGCGGCCGGGCGCCACTTTGCCGACGTCGTCATCGCGGTTCCCCACGGCGCCGCGGTCGAGCAGGGCCACGCGGCGGCGGACGCGGTCGAGCGGGCGGTGGAGCAAGCCGTGCCCGGAGCCGACGTCGTGGTCCATGTCGAGCCGCAGGAAGCCGAGGCGATCCGAGAGCGCGCGTACGCGGCCGCGCTGCGCGACCCTCGGGTGCGCGAGGTGCACAACATCGTCGTGCTCGAGGTCGGCGGGCGCACTGAGATCTCCCTCCATCTCAAGCTTCCGGGCGGCTATCCGCTCGAGGACGCGCACGAAGTCGCGTCGGCGGTGGAGCACGAGATCCTCGATGCGCTGCCGGAGGTGGACGCCGTGCAGACCCACCTCGAGCCCCTGGCCGAGCCTGCTGCGGCAAGCCCGGTTCCCGAGGGCGAGCGTGCGGCGGAGGCCGAGGCGCTTCGGCGGATCGTCGTCGAGGCGACCGGCGCGGAGCCGCGCGAGCTTCGCCTCCTGAATACGGAGGTCGGGCTCGTCGCCTTCCTCACGCTCACGATGGACCCGAGCCGCCCTCTCGCCGAGGCTCATGCGCTTGCGAGCGACGTCGAGGAGCGGATCCGGCGGGGGCACCCCGGGTTCGCGGATGTCGTCGTCCACACCGAGCCAGAGCCACCGCACGCAAGTCCTCACCCGTAGTCGCCCGACTGAAAGGCCCCGCCGCGTGCGGGGCCTTTCGCTTACCTACGCGCGGCCATGCGAGGTGGGGGAGAGAGGATTCGAACCTCTGAAGGCTGAGCCAACGGGTTTACAGCCCGTCCCCTTTGGCCACTCGGGAACTCCCCCGCAGCGGCCCGCATTGTAGCGACTGCCTGACGTCACCCTTCCTCGCTAAAGAGCGTCCGAGGGCCCGCCGATAGGGGCTGGGCGACCATGGACTTGGACGGCCTTCTCGCACGTCTGATCGAGGTCGGCGGCAGCGATATGCATCTGAAGATCGCGTCGCCGGCGATGGCCCGCGTTGACGGGGCTCTGACTCCTATGGAGGAACGCCTCCTGACCGACTCGGACCTCGAGACAGTGCTGACGGTCGTCACCGAGCGGACGCCCGCCAAGCGCGAGCACTTCTATGTCGCTGGCGAGCTCGACACGGCCTATCTGGCCGAGGGCCTCGGCCGCTTTCGCGTAAACGGCTACCGGCAGCGTGGCGCGATGTCATTCGCATTCCGCTTCATCCCGAAGGAGATTCCGAGCTTCTCGAGGCTCGGTCTCCCTGACGGCGTAAGCGGCCTGGCCGAGGAGCATCGCGGGCTCGTCCTCGTCACCGGCGCGACCGGATCGGGTAAGTCGACGACCCTCGCCGCGATCGTCAACTCGATCAACCGCAGCCGGCAGCAGCACATCGTCACGATCGAGGACCCGATCGAGTTCGTGCACGACGACTGGGGCTGCATCGTCAACCAGCGCGAGGTCGGGCTCGACACCGATTCGTACATGGAGGCGCTCCGGCGCGTGCTGCGCCAGGACCCCGACGTGATCTTGATCGGCGAGCTCCGCGACGAGGAGTCCGCCAAGGCGGCGCTCCAGGCGGCCGAGTCGGGCCACTTCGTCCTTTCCACGATGCACACGATCGACGCCGCCGAGACGATCGGCCGGCTCGTCGAGTTCTTCCCCCCCGCCAAGCAGCAGATGACGCGGCAAATCCTCGCCGGCGTCCTGCGCGGCGTCGTCAGCCAGCGCCTCCTCCCGAAGAAGGGCGGCGGCCGTGTGGCAGCCGTCGAGGTGATGGCCAACACCGCGCGCATCGCGGACCTCATCCGCGACGGAGAAACGGACAAGATCACCGAGGCGATCGAAGACGGCGAGTTCCACAAGATGCAGAGCTTCTCGCAACATCTCGTCGAGCTCGTCCTCGCAGATCTCGTCGAGGAGGAGATCGCCTCCAACGCCGCGAGCAACCGCCACGACTTCGAGATCGCGGTGCAGCAGGCGCTCAAGCGCCGGCGCGCCGAGGAGAAGGCCGAAGCCCAGGCCGAAGCCGAGGCTGAGGAAACCCAGCCCGAGGAGACGCCTGCCTCCAACGGAAACGGCACGGGCCTGCGGGTGGCCTCGACGGAAAAATGAGAAAGGCGGTTGCGGCAGCGGCGATCCTGGTCGTGCTCGCATTCGCGGGCGGGGCCTCGGCGCGAGGCTTCACGATCGTGCCCACCGGGCCCGCGGCGTTCCCGAGCTCGGAGA